>Ga0209682_10000293_pt1 | contig 17315 bp, 15 predicted proteins | sample DOMMetBare2Fresh_2_FD_187471 | JGI IMG/M metagenome (GOLD analysis project Ga0209682, IMG submission 187471) | Wetland sediment microbial communities from St. Louis River estuary, USA, under dissolved organic matter induced mercury methylation -... | ecosystem: Environmental > Aquatic >... | reverse complement strand
CCTCGGTGGAGGTGCCGACCACGGCGTAGCGACGCAGGCTGTAGCCGCGGCGGCGGGCGGCGATGGAGACCAGGCGGAAGGCGGCCCGGATGGCGCTGATGAGGACGAAGGCGATGGCGACGTAGGCGGCCAGGAGGCCGTGGCCGGCGGCGAAGCGCGGGTCGATGGCCGCGCCGGTGAGGAAGAGGAGGGCCACCACCGCGAGGGCGCGGCCGATGCGGACCAGCGAGCGGGAGCCGGCGCGGGGGCGCTCGTCGTAGACCCGGTGGAACCAGGCGCTGGCGACCCAGAGGAGCAGGGCGATCTCGACCGGGAAGGCGGCGGCCTCGGCGGCCACCTTGTCGGCCTGCGGGCCGAAGCGCTCCAGCACCCGGGCCGCGATGGGCAGCGAGAAGATGAGCGCCGAGACGTCGGCCAAGCGGATGGCGGCGTCACCGGCTCGTGTATAGGCGTGCTTCAGCATCAGCTGGGGCTCCCTGGGACGCGCCTCAATGGCCCAATATCTACGGCAGGATTGGTGGGATGGACAGTCACCCGGTCATGGTGTGACTCGGTCCAGGTCCGACCGGTTGGGGCGCCGGCCGGTCGGGCCGGCGGGCCGCACCTGTAGAAACTGCGAATAGTCCAGGTGCGTCACGGACTTGTGGTTTCTCCCCTTTGGGCCGTAAACTTCACGCATCGTGAATTGGGCCAGCCCTGCGGCGAGGGCACGCCCCAAAGAGGACGCTGGCTTTCGACCCTGACGTTCAGGGCGCGCGCAGTCTCATGATCCGGATCAAGCCTCGGTATCCCGTGAACCAGGTACAGGCCGGGGGCCCGGCCCGGGCGCCCGCCTACTCGACCAGGATCACGTCCGAGTCGCGGAGCTGGAAGGCGCTGGCCGGCCCTTCGGACTGGAGCAGCGAGGCGTAGCGGAAGCGGATGCGCTCCGGCTTCCCGCCGGCCACGCCGGCGCGCAGCACGTAGATGGCGTCGCGGTCGGCGCGCGGGGTGAGGCCGCGGGCCTGCGCCAGCGCGCCGAGCAGGCCGGTGCCGTGCGCGAACTGGTAGACGCCCGGCGTGACGACGTGGCCCAGCACCGACACCTCGTTGGCGCGCCGCGCCTCGAGCGCCACCGTGACCACCGGCTTGTTGACGTAGGTCTTGAGCTGGGACTCGAGGAGATCGGCCAGCGTGGCCGGGGTCAGCCCGGCGGCCATGGGGTCGGCCACCAGCGCCAGCGAGATGCGGCCGTCCTCGCGGACCCGGACCGTGGAGGTGATGGCGTCCTGCCCGTGGACCCGGACGCTCAGGAGATCGCCCGGGCCGATGAGGTACTCGGCCGGCTCGGCCGTCGCGGCCGGCGGCAGCTCCTCCACCCAGGCGAAGCGGCGGGGACCGGCGCAGGCGGCCGCCCCGAGGAGCGCCAGCGCGGCGAGCAGGGCGGCCCGGGTGCGCCGGCGGCGCGTGGACGGGCGTGGCGTGGCGGCAACGGTAGCGCGGACTGGGGCGGCGAGCGCCTGGCGGTATCGGATCGGCACGGCGTCCTCGGACCTCGGGTGCGGGTGGTGCGCCCGCCATCCTGCACCGGCGGGCCGGGCGCCGACAGCAGAATCGCCGGCGGCCGCCCCGGGCGCCATCCCCGACGCCCCGGACGGCCAGGCCCGCACGCGCGGTGTACAGCGATGTGCGACGCGCGTCGTGTCGGCGTGGCACTTGTGCGCCCCCGGCCTTTCGGAGATGGTGGCGTCACTCTCGGTACTGGATCAGGGAGATCCTCCACGGCATGACCACTCGAATCGGAATCGTCGGCGCGGGCAAGATGGGGCTCTCGCACTACGCCATCGCCAACGCCACGCCAGGCGCGGCGGTGGTGGCGGTCGCGGACACCTCGCGGTACGTCCTCTCCGTCCTCGCCAAGCACGCCGGCGTGGCGACCTACACCTCCTACGAGGAGATGTTCGCGGAGGCCGGCCTCGACGCGGTCATCGTGGCCACCCCGACCTCGACGCACTACCCGTGCGCCACCCTGGCGCTGGAGAAGGACCTCCACCTCTTCGTGGAGAAGCCGCTCACCCTCTCGCCCGCCGAGAGCCTGGCGCTCTCGGAGCTGGCGCAGAAGCGGCGCCGGGTCAACCAGGTCGGCTTCCACAACCGCTTCATCGGCACCTTCCAGGAGGCCCGCCGGCTGGCCCGCGGCGGCGCGCTCGGGAAGGTCACCTCGATCCACGGCAGCGCCTTCGGGCAGGTGGTCATCAAGGAGGAGGGCTCCACCTGGCGGTCCAAGAAGGCGGCCGGCGGCGGCTGCCTCCACGACTACGCCTGCCACGTGGTGGACCTCATGAACTTCCTGGTGGGGCCGCCCGAGAAGGTGGTGGGCGCCCGCATGCAGTCGGTCTTCTCCAAGGACGTGGAGGACACCGTCTACGCCATCTTCCAGTACCCGGACGGCGCCAGCGGGGTGCTCGAGACCAACTGGTCCGACGAGACGGTGCGCAAGATGAGCACCACCGTCCGCATCGAGGGGACCAACGGCAAGCTGGTGGTGGACCGGCAGGAGCTCAAGGTCTTCCTGCGGGCCGGCTCGGCCTTCGAGGACTACCCGGAGAGCTGGAGCACCCGCTACATCACCGGGCTGCAGAAGCCGGTGGCCTTCTACCTGCGCGGCGAGGAGTACTCCGCGCAGCTCGCCTCGTTCGTGGCGGCCATCCAGGCCGCCGAAGGCGGGCACGAGAACTCCTTCGCCAGCGCCGCCCAGACCGACCGGGTGCTGGAACAGATCACCCAGGCCAGCGCGGCCGGGGGGGGGCGCTGACCGTGGCCAAGATGGACCGCATCCTCTTCGGGGACAACCAGTTCTTCGGCGTCAACCACATGTCCGAGGAGAAGGCGCGCCAGCAGCTGGTGCGCTTCAAGGACACCAAGGCCATCATCGACGTGCTCGACACGGCCTACGACGCCGGCGTCAAGACCTTCATGTGCACCACCCACGACCGCATCGGCGAGGTGTGCGACCACATGCGGGCCGACCAGGCGCGCTACAAGGACTTCGTCTACTACCCGTGCATGCCGTACGCCCACAAGTACGCCAACGCGGTGGGCCAGCACGGCGTGCTGGAGACCATCAAGATGTTCTCCGCCGGCAGCGTGGTGGAGACCATGTTCCGCGGCGCCATGGGGGCCATCACCCGGGACATCTACGACCTGATGCGGCTGCTGGTGGACGCCGAGATGAAGCGCTTCGCCGGGCTCAACACCCCGGTCATCTTCGTGCAGAACGTGGTGACCGACCTGCTGCTCGGCATGAAGCTCTACAAGGTGTTCGCCGAGTTCGACGCCCACGTCCGCAAGAAGTACGGCGCCGAGGCCGGCTTCATCACCATGAACGTGCCGGCGCTGCTCGACGCGCTCGAGTCGGTGGGGCTGCAGAACCCGATCATCTGCGCCAACATCAACAAGATCGAGTTCCGCATGAGCGGCGGCAAGGCGCTCTACGAGAAGACCATCGCCGAGCGGCGGTTCCGCCCCATCGCCATGAGCGTCTTCGCCAGCGGCGCCATCCCGCCCGAGGAGGCGCTCGACTACGTCTGCGCCCAGCCGAAGATCGAGTCGATCGTCTTCGGGGCCTCCTCGCGCGGCAACATCCTGCAGACCCGCGACCTCATCCAGAAGCTCGACGCCCGCTACGCCGGGGCGGCCCGCTAGCCACCCGCCCGGTATCTCAGGGCGGCCGCCCGGGGGCCACGGCCGCCGCCGCGGGCGCCGGCCTGGCGCCGCCGAACCGCCCCTTGAGCTGGATGAACGGGGACTCGAAGTACTTGAAGCTCACCGCGGCCGCCGCCACCGCCAGGGGGAAGCCGAGGACGAACACCTGCCAGCGCGGCGCCCCCGGGCGGAGGCGCTGCACCACGTTGAGCGCCAGCAGGTGGAGCAGGTAGATGCCCAGGCTGATGGTGCCGACGTAGCGGAGCGGGCGCCGATCCACCACCACCGCCAGCGGGTTGTCGGGCCGGACCGCGAAGGCCACCACCAGCAGCACGGCGCCGGCGGCGGAGACGAGGCGGGGCGTCTCGGGGAAGAAGGCCTCGGCCACCAGGGCCGCCAGCCCGACCGGCGCGGCCCAGCGCCAGCGCAGCAGCGGCCACGCCAGGCGGAAGGCGGCCTCCCGGTGCAGCAGGTAGGCGGAGAGGAAGCCCAGGCCGATGGCCACCGGGAAGCCGGTCACGATGCGGACCAGGAGGTTCTCGGGGTCGAGCAGCCCGTACCCGGCGGCCCGCCCGACCGCCTCGGTCGCCACCAGGGTGCCGACCATGACCGCCACCGGGGCCCACCAAGGGCGAAGGTAGCGCACCACCACCGGCCAGATCGTGTAGAACTGCTCCTGGGCCGAGAGCGACCAGGCGAAGTAGAAGATGGTCCGCTTGCCCTCCTCCCAGGTGACGAAGTAGTTGGCGGTGAAGGTGAGGTAGTAGGGCAGGTTGGAGAAGAACTGGCGACCCTCCGGGGAGCCCTTCTCCACCACCAGCACCAGCACCACGTAGAGCGCCAGCACCGAGAAGTAGAGCGGGAAGATGCGCAGCGAGCGCCGGGCGTAGAAGCCCGTCAGCGAGATGGTGCCGGTCTTGGACTCCTCCCGCAGCAGCAGCGTGGTGATGAGGAAGCCGGAGAGGACGAAGAAGAGCACCACCCCGAGCCCGTGCCCGAAGTTGTCGGGGCCGTGGCCGGAGTGGTTCCAGGCCACCGCCGCGATGGCGAAGGCGCGCAGCCCGTCGATCTCGCCGAAGTACTTGCGCGCCCTGAAGGCGGCGTGGGCCGTCGCGGCGGTGGGCGGGGCGCTCATCGCTGCACGACACCGGGCGCCTTCCGGCGCAGGTAGTCCGCGATCCGGCCGATCGACCCCAGGTTCTCCGGCACCATCTCGTTGTCGGCGACCTGGATGCCGAACTCCGTCTCCAGGAAGGCGATGAGCTCGAGCATGCCGGTCGAGTCCACGTAGCCGCCGTCGATGAGGGAGGTCTCCTCCCGCAGCTCGGCCGGGTCCTGGACGTAGAAGTTCTCGATGATGAACTGCCTAACGCGCTGCTGGGTGACCATGGGTGTCGCCTCTCGGCTGCTGGCCGGGCGGGAGCGGCCCCGCCGGCGGCGCCAGCCTGTCGATGGTGGTGCGGCAGTGGATGTCGGTGGCGCGGGCCGGGGGCCGGCGCACCAGCTGCTGGTGGAGCAGGCCGGTGGAGAGCACCCCGACCAGGGCCATGTTGTCGGCGTTGGAGAACTGGGCGCCGCCGCCGGTGGCCTGGCACTTCTTCCAGAGTCGGGCCACCGAGCCGGGATCGAAGACCCCGGCCTCGGCCACCGCCCGCTCCTCCAGCACCGCCGCCACCCACTCCGGCACCCCGGGGCCGGTGAAGGCCATGGCGTCGGGGGCGCGGTAGGGCTGCTTCTTGCGGGCCAGGATCGACTCCGGCACCAGGCCGGCGGCGGCGCGCTTCAGCACGCGCTTCTCGTCGAGTCCCTGGAGCTTGAAGGCGGGCGGGAGGGCGTTGGCGAGGTCCACGAGCTCCGTGTCGAGGAAGGGGAAGCGCCCCTCCACCGAGTGGGCCATCAGCATGCGGTCGCCCTGGGAGGAGAGCAAGTAGCCGGCCAGCAGGGTGCGGGCCTCCAGGTACTGGTCCTGGGCCAGCGGCGTCCAGCGCGGGAAGGCGGCCGGGAGGTCGGCCAGCAGGCGGGCCGTCACGTCCACCCCGCCCAGCCGCGCCCGGAGCGCCGGCGTGAAGAGGCGCTGCAGCGCGGCGGTGCCCTGCCAGCGGGTCTGGTGGGCGAAGCCCGGCTCCCGCCAGCGCTCCCGGCCGCGGCCGAAGAACTCGCGGGCCAGCCCTTGCTGGGCCACCGGCGAGCGGGCCAGGTAGGGGTAGAGCCGCTCCAGCAGGCGCGGCCGGACCACCGAGGCCGGCTGGCGCCCCCAGAAGCGGCGCACCTTGCCCTCCCGGAACAGGTCGTAGCCGCCGAACACCTCGTCGGCCCCCTCGCCGGTCAGCACCACCTTGATGCCGGCCTGGTGGACCAGGCGCGAGAGCAGGTAGAGCGGCGCCGGCGCGGTGCGCAGGAGCGGCCGCTCGGCGTGGGCCACCACCGCCGGGAAGGCCTCGGCGATGTCGCGGCGCCCCACCGTGATCTCGTGGTGGTCGCTCTCCACCAGGCGGACCACCTCCCGCTGGAAGGCGGTCTCGTCGTACTCGGCGTCCTCGAAGCGGATGGAGAAGGTGCTGAAGCGCTCGCCCTTGACCCGGCGCCCCAGCGCCGCCACCAGCGAGGAGTCGAGGCCGCCGGAGAGGTAGCTCCCCACCGGCACGTCGGCCCGCAGCATGCGGAGCCGGACCGAGTCCTCCAGCGCGGCGCGGACCCGCTCCGCCGCCTCGGCGGCGCTCCCCTGGAAGCCCTGGCCAGGCTCCTCCGGATAGCGCGGCGACCAGAAGGCGCGATCGACGGTGCCGGCGGGCGAGACGACGCGGAGGTGGCCCGGCTCGAGCTCGCTCACCCCCTGGAAGACCGCCTGGGGCGGCACCACCGTCCAGAAGGTGAAGGTCTCGGCCAGCCCCTCGGGATCGAGCGCCCGCGGCAGGTCCGGGGCGCCGGCGAAGAGCGCCTTGACCTCGCTGGCGAACCAGAGCCGGCCCCGGTGCGGCGCCAGGTAGAGCGGGCGCACGCCCAGCCGATCGCGCGCCAGCACCAGGGTGCGCCGCGGCGCGTCCCACAGGGCGATGGCGAACTGCCCGTTGAAGCGGACGAAGGCCCCCTCGCCCCAGGCCTCCCAGGCGTGGACGATGACCTCGGTGTCGCTGCGGGTGCGGAAGGCGTGGCCCAGCCCCTCGAGCTCGGCCCGCAGCTCGAGGTGGTTGTAGATCTCGCCGTTGAAGACGACCCAGAGGGTGCCGTCCTCGTTGCTGAGCGGCTGCTGCCCGGTGGCGAGATCCACGATGGAGAGCCGCGCGTGGGCCAGGCCGGCCCGCTCGTCGCGGTAGAGGCCGAACTCGTCGGGGCCCCGGTGGCGCAAGGCCCCCAGCATGGCCCGCAGGTCGTCGAGCGACGGCGGCGGGAGGCCCTCCTGCAGGGCGATCACGCCGGCGATGCCGCACATGGCTAGCCGACCCTCTCCGCCTCGACGAGGAGCGGCACGGCGTGGAGGTAGCGGGCCACCCGGCGCTTGGCCTCGATGTCCTTGTAGACCCGCTCCACCTGCTCGGCGGTGAGGCCGAGCGCGGCGCCCGCCTGGGCGGCCGGGACGGCGTGGTTGAAGGCCCACAGGCAGAGGTCCATCTCGCGGTAGGGGAGCGCGAAGTAGAACTCCTCCTGCGACTGGGCCAGCGAGAAGGTGTCGGTGGTGGGCGGGCGGCGGCGGATCTCCTCGGGCACGCCGAGGTGGGCCGCCAGCGCGAAGACCTGGCTCTTGTAGAGGTGGGCGATGGGCTTGAAGTCGGCCGCGCCGTCGCCCTGCTTCACGAAGAAGCCCTGGTCGTACTCGAGCAGGTTGGGCGTGCCGGCCACCGCGTAGTTGAGCCGGTCGCCGTGGTAGTACTCCATCATCTTGCGGGTCCGCTGCTTGAAGTTGGTGGCGGCCACCATCTGCAGGTAGGCGGCCGGCGTCATCCGGACCGTCCGCTGCGCGCCCGAGGGATCGGCCACCGTGAGCGAGGTGATGCTGAGCCGCTCGCCCTGCAGGAGGGACGGCAGGGTGAGCTTGCAGCGCCACCCCTCGCTGTACTCCGGCACCACCATGCGGATGGCCTCGAGCTGGCGCCGGTAGCAGCCCAGCCCCTCCAGGGCGGGCGCGATGTCCTCCACCTCGTGGCGGATGCCGAGGTGCCCGGCCAGCATCCGCCCGAGCCGGAGGGCGTCGTCGGAGGAGTCGCGCTCCGGCATGAGGAGCCCCACCACCTTGTCGGGCCCCAGGGCCCGGGCGCACAGGGCGGCCACCACCGAGCTGTCGATGCCGCCCGACATGCCGACCACCGCGCCGCGCCTCCTGAGCGTGCCCAGGACCTGCTCGCGGATGGCCCGCTCGGCCTGCGCCGCCACGGCCGGCGCGTCGATCTCGAGGACGCTCCGGTCGAACTCCACTCGCTCCGACATCGTCTCCCCTTCCCGGCGCGTCGGGCGCGCCGAGGATGTGGTCACTCCACCGATGGTGTATCCCCCGAGCGACGTCAGGCGCTCGCCCCAGCGTCGGATCACGCTAGTCGCTGCCTTCGCCGCGGGTCAATCCCCGGGCCATGCTGTCCCGACAACGTGGGCCAGGCGGACCGGGACCGCGGGTGATAATGTCCGATGCCGATCTGGAGGCGTCATGACGCTGGGAATCGCCCATCACATGGGTCTGGTGGGCGGGCTGCTGCTGGCGGCCGCGCTGGCCGCCGTGGCGCGGGCCGACGACATCGCCCAGGCCCGCGCCGCGCTCGGGGCGCTGGGGCGCCGCAGCATCCTCTTCGGCCACCAGTCGGTGGGCGCGAACGTGCTGCAAGGGCTGGCGCTGCTGGCCGGCCCGGACGGGAGTGGGCCCACGGTGGTCGATGTGAGCGCGGGACCCACCTCGGTCCCGCCCGGCACCCTGGCCCACGCCTTCCTCGGCGGCAACGGCGACCCGCTCGGCAAGCTGGCCGCCTTCGAGCGGGCGGTGGACGCGCTCGCCGAGCCGGGCGTCGAGGTGGCCCTGGTGAAGCTCTGCTGGGTGGACTTCACCGCCGGCACCGACGGCGCGGCGCTGGCCGCCCGCTACCTCGACACCCTGGCCGGGCTGCGCCGGCGCCACCCGCGCACCACCTTCGTGCCGGTCACCGCCCCGCTCACCACCGTGCAGGGCGGCCCCAAGGCCTGGCTCAAGCGGCTGGCCGGGCGGGCGCCCTACGGCCTGGTGGAGAACCTGCGGCGCGAGGAGTTCAACGCGGCGGTGCGGGCGGCGGCCCGCGGCGGCCCGCTCTTCGACCTGGCCCTGGTCGAGTCCACCGCCCCGGACGGCCGCCAGGAGACGGTGACCTGGCAGGGGCGCACCGCGCCGGCGCTGGTGCCGGCCTACACCGACGACGGCGGCCACCTCAACCGCGACGGCCAGCTCCGCGCGGCGCGGGCGCTGCTCGCGGTGCTGGGCGGCCTCCCCGCGGCGGGCGGCGGGGCGCCGCGCTAGCCGATGCCATCCTCCTTCCTGCCAGCCTGGCCCCTCGAGCAGGCCCAGCGGCGCCCCGAGGCGCCAGCGGTGGCCACGCCCACGGCCCGCGCGAGCTACGGCGAGCTGGCGGCCCGGGTGGAGCGGCTGGCCGGGGCCCTGGCCGCCTCCGGGGTCCGGCCGGGCGACCGCGTGCTGGTGGCGCTGCCCAACCTCCTGGCCACCGTGGTGGCCGGCCTGGCGGTGCAGCGGGCCGGCGGCGTGGCCGTCGAGGTCAACCGGGAGTGGAGCGCCGAGATCCTGGCCGGCATCGTGGCCCGCAGCGGCGTCCGCCAGGCGCTGGTCTGGGGGCGCGACGCCCGGACCTGGGGGCGGGTGCTGGCCCTGGCGCCGCTCGACCGGCTCTGGCTGGTCCACGGCGGCCCGCCGCCCCCCGCCCTGCTGGCCGAGCTCCGCGGCACCCCGTCGGCCACCCTGCTGGAGGACGGCCGGCTCGACCCGGCCCTGGGCGAGCCGCCGCCGGCGCCGCCGCCCGGCTGGCGGAGCGACGACCCGGCCCTCATCCTCTACACCTCGGGGAGCACCGGGGCGCCGCGCGGCGTGATCCAGAGCTACGGCAACGTCGAGGCCAACTCCCGCGCCATCGTCGAGTACCTCGGCCTGACCGCCGAGGACCGGGCCCTGGTGATCCTGCCGCTCTACTACTGCTACGGCCGCAGCGTGCTGCAGACCCACCTGCTGGCCGGCGGCTCGGTCTTCCTGGACGGCCGGTTCGTCTTCCCGCGGGTGGTGATGGAGGCGCTCGGCGCCGAGGGCTGCACCGGCTTCGCCGGGGTGCCGCTCACCTTCGAGATCATCCGGCGGCAGGTGGACCTCTCCACCCTCGCCTTCCCGCGCCTGCGCTACCTGACCCAGGCCGGCGGCGCCATGGCGCCCGACACCATCGACTGGGTGCGCCAGGCCTTCCGGCCCGCCGAGCTGTTCGTCATGTACGGCCAGACCGAGGCCACCGCCCGGCTCTCCTACCTGCCGCCGGCGCGGGGCGCCGAGAAGCGCGGCTCGATCGGCCGGCCCATCCCGGGCGTCACCCTGGAGGTGGTGGACGACCAGGGGCGCGGGCTGCCGCCGGGCGAGACCGGCCACCTGGTGGCCCGCGGCGGCAACGTGACCCGCGGCTACCTCGACGAGCCGGAGGCCACCGCTGCCATCCTGCACGACGGCTGGCTCTGGACCGGAGACCTGGCGCGGCGCGACGAGGACGGCTTCTTCTTCCACCAGGGGCGCTCCAAGGAGATCCTCAAGATCGGCGGCCACCGGGTCAGCCCGGTGGAGATCGAGCAGGTGGTGCAGCGCGCCCCCGGCGTGGCCGAGGCGGCGGTGGTGGGCCGGCCGGACGACCTCCTCGGCGAGGTGCCGGTGGCCTTCGTGGTGGCCCAGCCCGGCGCCACGCCGGATCCGGCCGAGCTCCGGCGCTACTGCCGCGAGCGGCTGCCGGCCCTCCAGGTGCCGGTGAGCTTCACGGCGCTCCCCGCCCTGCCCCGCAACGAGTCGGGCAAGCTCCTGCGCGCCGCGCTGGCGGCGGCCGGCGGGCCCCCCGGGGAGGGCACCCGATGAGCGCCGCCGCCGCCACGGCCTACGGCCGCTACCAGGCGACCCGGACCTTCGGCTCGCTCGACGGGCTGCGCGCCGTCTCGATCCTGGCGGTGCTGTGGCACCACGCCGAGCGCGGGCCGGGCGGCTCCGTCCTGGGCGCCCGTGGCTTCCTGGGCGTGGACCTGTTCTTCGTGATCAGCGGGTTCCTCATCGTCACGCTGCTCCTGCGGGAGCGGCGGCGCACCGGCGCCATCTCGCTCAAGGGGTTCTACGTCCGGCGCTTCCTGCGCATCTTCCCGGCCTACTACCTCATGCTGGCCGCGGTGGGCGTGGCCGCCTGGCTGATGCCGGGCAAGGCCTCGAGCGAGGTGCTCCACGACCTGCCCTACGCCATCGCCTACCTGTCCAACCTGGTGCCGATGTACCCGCTGCTGGCCATCACCTGGAGCCTCTCGACCGAGGAGCAGTTCTACCTGGTGGTCCCGGCGGCGGAGAAGGCCCTGCCGCGGCTCTTCCCCTGGCTCCTGCCGGCGCTCTACCTGCTCTCCACCCTGCCGACCTTCGGCCTGTGGCCCGAGGTGGCGCTCCCGGCCTTCTTCCGCGAGACCACCTTCGGCCCCATCCTGCTCGGGGTCATGCTGGCCCACCTCCTCGACCGGCCGGCCGGGTTCGGCTGGGCCTGGCGCTGGCTGGGCCACCGGGCGGCGCCGCTCGCCGCCGCCGGCCTGGTGGGCCTGACCCTGCTCAACCCGGCGCCTGACCTCAGCGGCTGGCCGCGCCTCTCCATCCACTGGGCCATGGCGGTGCTGCTGGCGACCTGCACCCTCCGGGAGGACCACCTCCTGGCCCCGCCGCTGCGCCTCTGGCCGCTGCGGCGCATCGGTGCCGTCAGCTACGGCATCTACCTCTACCACCTGCTGGTCCTCCACTTCACCGGGCGGGCCCTCTCCCGCCTCGGCGTCACCTCCCACGCCGCCTCCTTCCTGGCCGACACCCTCGCGACCTGGCTGGTCGCCGAGGCCAGCTACCGGCTCTTCGAGGCCCGGATGCTGGCCCTGAAGGCCAGGTTCGCCCCCGAGCCGTTGCCGCTCACCTCCCGCTCGGCACCCCAGGCCACCCCATGACCATGCCCACCACCGCCCTGAAGCTCTCCGTCGCCCCGGAATTGGCAGGTGAGCCGCGTCCGCCGGAGGTGCTACGTTGTCCCCCGAGGATCGGGAGGCCCAACTTGTTCGAGAACCTGAGGCGCGACGCGGAGCGCTACAGCCGCTATGGCGGCTGGTGGCTCCACCTCGGCTTCTGGGCCACCTTGACCTACCGGCTGGGCGCCTGGGCCAGCGGCCTCCCCATCCCGGTGGTGCGCCAGATCCTGCTGGTGGCCGCCTGGCTCATCAAGCAGCCCTTCCGCGTCGTGCTCCACCTCGAGCTCCCCAGCCGCGCCCGCATCGGCCCGGGGCTCCTGCTGGAGCACCCCTTCAACATCCTCATCGGCAACGGCGTGGAGATCGGCCCTGGCTGCACCATCTTCCATGAGGTCACGCTGGGTGAGGGGCCGACCCCGGGCCTCCCCAGGCTCGGCGAGGGGGTGGTGGTCTTCGCCGGCGCCAAGGTCTTCGGCGGCATCGAGGTGGGGGATCGCTCCGAGATCGGCGCCAACTGCGTGGTGACCCGGGACGTGCCGCCCCGGTCGGTGGTGGTCGCCGCCTCGCCGCGGGCCCTTCCCCAGAGCCTGATGCGCCAGCCGGAGCGCCAGTCCCCGGCCGACGGCTGAGGCCAGACCGCCTCCTCGCCCACCGCCAGCAGGCCCAAGTGACTGGCGGCTTTGCCCCGGGTAGGGGATGCTGAGAGCCATCACCTCCCTGCCCCGCGCCCGAACCCGGACCCGACGTGCTCGACCTCCTCCTCAGCGCTGCGCTGATCCTGACCGCCGCTCCGGTGACCGCGGCCGCCCTCTACCTGGCGGCCCTGGCGCTCCTGTCGCGGCGCCCGGCCCCGGTGGTCCACCCCGTCACCGCCCACCGCTTCGACCTGGTCGTCCCGGCCCACGACGAGGAGGAGGGCATCGTGGCCACGGTCGCCAGCCTGCTGGCGCTCGACTGGCCGGCCGGGCAGCGGCGGGTGCTGGTGGTGGCCGACAACTGCACCGACGCGACCGCGGAGCGGGCCCGCCAGGCCGGCGCGGTGGTGCTGGTCCGCCACGATCCGGACCGGCGCGGCAAGGGCTACGCGCTGGCCCTGGCCTTCGAGCGGGTGCTGGCCGATGGCGTGGCAGACGCCGCGGTGGTGGTGGACGCCGACACCCTGGTCTCCCCCGACCTGCTGCGCGGCCTGGCGGCTCGGCTCGGCGCGGGGGCCCAGGCGGTCCAGGCCTGCTACGGCGTGCGCAACCCAGGCGCCTCCTGGCGCACCCGCCTCATGGCCATCGCCTTCGCGCTGGTCCACGACCTGCGCTCCCAGGGGCGCGAGCGGCTCGGGCTGTCGGCCGGGCTGCGGGGCAACGGGATGTGCTTCTCCACCCGGCTCCTGCGGGAGGTGCCGCACAGCGCCTTCTCCATCGTGGAAGACCTGGAGTACGGCCTGCGCCTCGGCCAGGCCGGCCACCGCGTCCACTTCGCCGGCGATGTCTCGGTGCAGGGCGACATGCCCGCCGGGGCCGGCGCCGGCGCCTCGCAGCGGCAGCGCTGGGAGGCCGGGCGGCGCGCCATGGCCCGGGCCCACGGCTGGCCCATGCTGCGCCGCGGCCTGGCGGCCCGCGCCCCGGTGCTCGTCGATCTGGCCCTCGATCTCCTGGTGCCCCCGCTGGCCCGCCTGGGCGCGCTGGCGCTGGCCGGGTCGGCGGCGGCGGCGGCGCTGGTGGCGCTCCGGCCGGCCCTCCTGTGGAGCGCCTGGACCTGGTGGCTCTCGCTGCCGGCGCTCCTGGTCTACCTGGCCCGCGGCTGGCAGCTCTCCGGCACCGGCCTGGCCGGCCTCACGGCCCTGGCCCACGCGCCCGCCTACCTGGCCTGGAAGGTGCTGCTGTCGCGCCGGCCGTCGCCCGGCAGCACCTGGGTCCGGACGCAGCGGGAGGAGAAGCGGCCATGAGCCCGCCCCAGGCAGGAGCGGCCGGCCCGCTCGGCATCGTGGTGATCGGACGCAACGAGGGGGACCGGCTGGTCCGCTGCCTCGACTCCCTGGCCGGGACCCGCACCCCGCTGGTGTACGTGGATTCCCGCTCGACCGACCGCAGCGTGGCCGAGGCCGAGGCGCGTGGCGCCGAGGTGCTGGTGCTGGACGAGTCGCGGCCTCTCAACGCCGCCCGCTCCCGCAACGAGGGCTTCGCCAGGCTCCGGACGCTCCTCCCGGGGGTCCGCTACGTCCAGTTCCTCGACGGCGACACGGCGCTCGATCCGGGCTGGCTGGACGCGGCCCAGGCGGCGCTCGAGGCGGAGCCGGGCCTCGGCATCGTGTCCGGACACCTCTCCGAGTGGCGCGCCGGGCAGTCGGTCTACCACCTCCTGTGCTCGCTGGAGTGGCGCAAGGATCCGGGGCCCACCGACGCCACCGGGGGGATCTTCATGGTCCGCGCCGAGGCCTTCACCCGCGCCGGCGGCTTCGACGGCGGCCTCCCGGCGGGCGAGGAGGCGGACCTCTGCCAGCGGGTGCAGCGGCTGGGGCTCGGGATCCGGCACCTGGACGTCCCCCTGGGCTCCCACGACATCGGCGAGATGAGCTTCCGGAACTGGTGGCTGCGCACCGTCAGGACCGGGCACGCCTACGCCCAGGGGGCGGCCGGTGGGCGCTACCGGCGGGAGCTGCGGAGCTGCCTCGCCTGGGGCCTGGCCGTCCCGCTGACGGTCCTGGCCGCCGCCGCGACCCTCGGCTCCCCGGCGCTGCTCCTCACCGGCGTCTACCCGCTCCAGGCCCTGCGTGTCGCCGTCAAGACCCGCCGGCGCGGCTGGTCCCCGCGGGAGTCGAACTGGTACGGCGCGTTCATGGTGCTCGCCAAGTTCCCCGAGGTGACGGGCGCGCTGCGCTACCTCTGGGAGCGGGTGCGCGGCGTCGCCCCGCGCCTCGTCCAGTACCGATGAGCGGCGCGCCCGGCGGCACTCCCACCTCTCCCCACCCGGTGACGCGTTCATGTGACGTGCCCGCGCTGCGGGGCCGGGAGGCGCGGCGCTATACTCCACTGGTCGTGACATCACGCCGTCCCCTCCATCCACCGTGCCCCGCGCCACGCTCCTGAAGTCCGCCCTCCGCGACGCCGCCGCTCGCCTGCTCGAGGCGACCGGCCTCTCCAGCCCTGCCCGCGCGGCCGGCCAGCGGCTCACGGTGGTCACCTTCCACCGGGTCCTCCCGGAGGCCCTGCGCCACGAGTACCCGCTCGGCGAGATCGCCGTGACGGTGGAGGAGCTCTCCTTCCTCTCGGCCTACTTCGCCCAGCACTACACCTGCGCCACCCTCGCCGAGGCCCACCGCCGCTGGCGCGCCGGCGAGCGCCCGGCGCGCCCGTTCCTGGCCGTGACCCTCGACGATGGCCAGCTCGACAACTTCACCCACGCCGCCCCGGTCCTGGAGGCGGCGGGGCTGCGGGCCAGCTTCTTCGTGCCGGTGGACGCGGTGGACCGCCGGGAGCCGCTCTGGCACGACCGGCTCGGCTACGCGGTGGACCGGCTGGTGCGGCGCGACCGCGCCGCGGCCCAGCGGCTCCTCGGGGAGCTGGGCCCCCCGGGCGGGGCCGACGACCACCTGCGCCTCCTGGAGGCCATGGAGCGGGCCAAGCGGATCCCCGATCGGGAGCGGCTGGACTTCGTGGCCCGGGTCGAGGCGGCCGCGGGCGGACCGGCCCGGCCGGCCTGGGACGCGCTCATGTCCTGGGACCAGCTCCGAGAGCTGGCCGGCCGCGGCCACGAGATCGGCTCGCACTCGATGTCGCACGCCATCCTGACCCTGGTGGACGACGCCCAGCTCGAGCGCGAGGCGGCCGGCTCCCGGGACCGCCTCGAGGCCGAGCTCGGCGCTCCTTGCCTCTCCTTCTGCTACCCGAACGGCGACTGCGACGAACGGGTGGCCACCGCCGTCCAGCGGGCCGGCTTCGAGCGGGCCGTCACCACCCGCTGGGGCAGCAACGCGGTCGGCGCCGACGACCTGCGGCTGGAGCGGTGCGACATGCAGGGGGCCAGCGCGCGCGATCGGCGCGGCCGCTTCTCGGCGGCCCGCCTGGCGCTCCGGCTGCACCCGCTCTTCCCCGGATGAGCCTCTTGAAGATCGCCTACCTCGTCAGCCAGTACCCGGCCCCCTCCCACACCTTCATCCGGCGCGAGGTGGCCGCGCTGCGCGCCCGCGGCGTGGCGGTGGACACCTTCTCCATCCGCCCGGCCGAGAGCCAGACCGAGGCCGACCGTGCCGAGGAGGCGCGCACCTTCTACGTGCTGGGGCCGCCCTGGTGGCCGGTGGCGCGGGACCTGGCCGCCACCTTCCTGCACCGCCCCGGCCGCTGGCTCTCCACCCTGGCGGCCACGCTGCGCCACCGGCTCCCCGGTGCCCGCCACCTCGCCAAGTCGCTGGCCTACTTCGCCGAGGCCATGCACGTGGCCGCCGAGATGGAGCGCCGCGGCACGACCCACCTCCACAACCACTTCGCCAACGCCGCCTCCCATGTCGGCCTGGCGGTGACCCGCTACCTGGGCACCGGCTGGAGCCTGGCGCTCCACGGGCTGGGCGACCTGGACGGGCCGACCCTCCCGCTCCTCCCCGAGAAGGTGGCGGCCTGCCGCTTCGTGGTCTCGGTGACCCACTACGGCGTGGCGCAGACGGTCCCGCGCCTGGCCCCGGCCGACGCCGCCAAGCTCAAGGTGGTCCGCTGCGGCATCGAGGTGGACCGGCTCCCGCCGGCAGCGCGCCGCCCGGCCGCGCCGGGCCGGCCGCTGGAGATCCTCTCGGTGGGTCGCCTCTCACCGGAGAAGGGGCAGGTCGGCCTGGTGGAGGCCTTCGCGGCCGCCGTCGCCCGCGGCCTCCAGGCCCGCCTGGTGCTGGTCGGCGGCGGCCCGGACGAAGCCAAGATCCGCGCCGCCGTCGAGGCCCACGGCCTGGGGGACCGGGTCGAGCTGCGCGGCCGCCAGCCCGAGGCGGCGGTGCTCCAGGCCATGGCCTCCGCCGACCTGTTCGTCCTCTCCAGCCTCATGGAGGGGCTGCCGGTGGTCCTCATGGAGGCCCTCGGCATGGAGCTGCCGGTCATCGCACCGGCCATCACCGGCATCCCGGAGCTGGTGGAGCACGGCCGGACCGGCCTGCTCTTCCAGGCGGGCGCCTGGGACGAGCTGGCCGGGCGCCTGCTGGAGCTGGCGGCCGATCCGGCGCTGCGCGCCCGCCTGGCCGCCGCAGGCCGGGCCCGCGTCCTCCAGGAGTTCGACGTGGCCCGCGCCGTCGAGCCCCTGGAGGCGCACTTCCGTGAGGCGGGGCGGACCTAGCGCTGATGCCGATCGGTTCGCTCGCGGCCGCTCGCGGCTTCCGGCCTTCGGCCTCGATGACGGCGGCGCGCGCCGGTGGTGCGCGTCGTTCGCGCTGGCGAGCGACACGGCGGTGTACGGCCTCGGGGAAAAGTTCGGTCCCC
>Ga0209682_10000292_pt1 | contig 17322 bp, 14 predicted proteins | sample DOMMetBare2Fresh_2_FD_187471 | JGI IMG/M metagenome (GOLD analysis project Ga0209682, IMG submission 187471) | Wetland sediment microbial communities from St. Louis River estuary, USA, under dissolved organic matter induced mercury methylation -... | ecosystem: Environmental > Aquatic >... | reverse complement strand
TGGTGAGCAAGCTCTCCGGCGTGCCGGTCAAGCAGCTCGAGGACCTGGCCAGGATCTATGCCGACCCGAAGGTCAAGATCATGTCGCTGTGGACCATGGGGTTCAACCAGCACACGCGCGGGACCTGGGCCAACAACATGATCTACAACATCCACCTGCTGACCGGCAAGATCAGCCAGCCGGGCAACAGCCCGTTCTCGCTCACCGGCCAGCCCAGCGCCTGCGGCACGGCGCGCGAGGTCGGCACCTTCGCGCACCGCCTGCCGGCCGACATGGTGGTGACCAACCCCGAACACCGCAGGCACAGCGAGGAGATCTGGCAGCTGCCCGAGGGCACGCTGAACGACAAGATCGGCCTGCACGCCGTGGCGCAGAGTCGCGCGCTGAAGGACGGCAAGCTCAAGTGCTACTGGACCAGCACGACCAACAACATGCAGGCCGGGCCCAACATCAACGGCGAGATCTACCCCGGGTGGCGCAACCCGGCGACCTTCGTCGTCGTCAGCGACGCGTACCCGACGGTCAGCGCGATGGCGGCCGATCTGATCCTGCCCAGCGCGATGTGGGTCGAGAAGGAAGGGGCCTTCGGCAATGCCGAGCGCCGCACCCAGTTCTGGCGTCAGCAGGTCGCGCCCCCGGGCGATGCGCGCCCCGACCTGTGGCAGTACATGGAGTTCAGCAAGCGCTTCAAGATGGAAGAGGTCTGGCCCGCCGAACTGCTGGCCAAGAAGCCGGAGTACAAGGGCAAGACGCTGTTCGACGTGCTCTACAAGAACGGCAAGGTCAACAAGTTCCCGGTCGCCGACGTGGCCAAGGTCAACGCCAAGTACGTGCCGGGCTACGAGACCTACGAGAGCAAGGCCTACGGCTTCTATGCGCACAAGGGCCTGTTCGAGGAATATGCCGAGTTCGGCCGCGGCCACGGCCATGACCTGGCGCCGTTCGACACCTACCACGAGACCCGCGGCCTGCGCTGGCCGGTGGTCGACGGCAAGGAGACGCTGTGGCGTTTCCGCGAAGGCTACGACCCCTACGTCAAGGCCGGCGAGGGTGTGCGCTTCTACGGCAACAAGGACGGCAAGGCCAACATCTTCGCGCTGCCCTACCAGCCGGCGGCCGAGGCGCCGGACAAGGACTTCGACCTCTGGCTGTGCACCGGCCGCGTGCTCGAGCACTGGCACACCGGCTCGATGACGCGCCGTGTCGCCGAACTGCACCGCGCCGTGCCCGAGGCCGTGATCTTCATGCACCCGGACGACGCGCAGGACCGCAAGATCCAGCGCGGCATGCAAGTCAAGGTCGCGTCGCGCCGCGGCGAAATCACGGCCCAGGTCGAGACCAAGGGACGCAACAAGGTGCCGCGCGGCCTGATCTTCGTGCCGTTCTTCGACGAAGGCCGCCTGGTCAACAAGCTGACGCTGGACGCGACCTGCCCGATCAGCAAGGAGACCGACTTCAAGAAGTGCGCCGTGAAGGTCACGCGGGTCTGAGGTCGCGTCGGGCCGGGTCATGGACTTCTCGCGCCGCACCGTGATGCAGGGCGCCGCCAGCGCGGCCACTGCCGGGCTGATCGCCGGCGGCGCGGCCTTGCTCGGCCGCCCGGCGCAGGCGCGACCGGCGCAGGCCCTGCGCCCGCCGGGGGCGATCGACGAGGGTCGTTTCCTCGGCGCCTGCATCCGCTGTGGGCTGTGCGTGCGCGACTGCCCGCCGGGCAACCTCAAACTGTCGACCTGGGGTGACGGCATGGCACGCGACGTGGCGATCGGCACGCCGTACTTCGAGGCACGCGAGATCCCGTGCGAGATGTGCGAGGCGATCCCGTGCGTGCGGGCGTGTCCTACCGGGGCGCTGGACCACGCGCTGACCGACATCAACCAGGCCCGCATGGGCGTGGCGGTGCTGATCGACGAGGAGAACTGCCTGAACTTCCTCGGCCTGCGCTGCGACGTCTGCTACCGCGTCTGCCCGGTGATCGACAAGGCGATCACGCTCGAGAAGATCAGCAACCCGCGCAGCGACCGCCACGCGATGCTGCTGCCCACCGTGCACGCCGACGCCTGCACGGGCTGCGGCAAGTGCGAGAAGAGCTGCGTGCTCGAGAAGGCGGCGATCAAGGTGCTGCCGCTGACCATCGCGCGCGGCGAGCTCGGCCACCACTACCGCAAGGGCTGGGAGGCGGCCAACCGCAGCGGCAAGCCGCAGTTCGACCTGCCGGTGCAGCGCCTGCCCGAACACGCCGTGCCGGGCGATCTGGCGCCGCTGCGCAGCGGGCGCGATGCCTACGACCCGGCCGGTGCCGCGTCGGCCAATGCCGAGAGGGCGGGGCGATGAGCAGCGACGCCATCGTCAGCCGCAGCTTCGGCGCCGCGCGCCCGGCCGCCATGGCACGCCCGGGCCAGGAGGCCGTCCAGGCCAAGGGCTGGTGGCGTGCGCACCGGTTCCTCGTGCTGCGCCGCCTGTCGCAGATCGCCGTGTTCGCGCTGTTCCTGCTCGGCCCGCTGGCCGGTGTCTGGCTGATCAAGGGGAACCTGTCGGCCAGTCTCGTGATGGGGGTCGTCCCGCTGACCGACCCGTTCGCGCTCGCGCAGGTCCTGGCCACGCGCCACTGGCCCGAGCTCAGCGCCTTCACCGGTGCGGCGATCGTGATCGCCGTCTATGCGCTGGCAGGCGGGCGCATGTTCTGCAGCTGGGTGTGCCCGGTCAATGCCGTCACCGACGCCGCCGCATGGCTGCGCCGGCGCCTGAAGATCAGCACCGGCAAGGCGCCGCGCGGTGGCTTGCGGTACTGGCTGATCCCGGCCGTGCTCGTGGCCTGCGCGATCACGGGCCAGGCGGTGTGGGAGTTCGTCAACCCGGTCTCGATGACCCAACGTGCGCTGATCTTCGGCGGCGGTGTCGCCTGGGGCGCGGCCGCGGCCGTATTCCTGTTCGACCTGCTGATCGCGCCGCGTGGCTGGTGCGCGCACCTGTGCCCGGTGGGCGCCACCTACGCGCTGGTCGGCACCGCGAGCCTGCTGCGCGTGAGCGCCCGCCACGCCGGCCGCTGCAACGATTGCGCCGACTGCTACGCCGTCTGTCCCGAACCCCAGGTCATCGTGATGCCGCTCAAGGGCAAGGGCGGCGCCGGCCCCGTGATCACCGACTGCGATTGCACCAACTGCGGTCGCTGCATCGATGTCTGCGGCCCGGATGTCTTCACGTTCACTCATCGATTCGATTCCAGAAAGGACTGACCATGAAGGTCCAAGCCTGCCTCCTCAAACTGGCCCTGGCCGTGGGCATGGTCGTCATGGGCGCGCAGCTTGCCCAGGCCGCCGAACCGGTCAAGCTGCAGGGCCTGCGCGGCGGCACGCCGGTGACGCAGGACAACCCGCCGACGGCCTCGCACCAGGAGCGCGACCATCCGGTGGGCGACCGCGATTTCGTGCAGCAGCCGCCGCTGATCCCGCACACGACGGCGGGCTACCAGGTCACCCGCAATTTCAACAAGTGCATGGACTGCCATGCCTTCCAGAAGGCCAAGGCGGCCGGCGCGACCAAGGTCAGCGTGACGCACTTCCGCACGCGCGAGAACCAGGAGCTCGACAACATCAGCCCGCGCCGCTATTTCTGCACCCAGTGCCACGTGGCGCAGACCGATGCCAAGCCGCTGGTGGAGAACACCTTCCAGCGCGCGCGTGGCCTGCAGTGAGGGATGTGCACCATGGCTGACAACGACAACGACAAGGGACGACGCGGCTTCTGGGCCTGGGCGCTCGGCCTGGCCACCGGCTCGGTGGGGATCGCGTTCGTGCTCGGCGTGGTCTTCTGGGGCGGCTTCAACACCGTGCTGGAGTACACCAACAAGGAGCCGTTCTGCATTTCGTGCCACGAGATGAGGGACAACGTCTACGTGGAGTACCGCAACACGATCCACTATCAGAACCGCACCGGCGTGCGCGCGACCTGCCCGGACTGCCACGTCCCCAAGGAGTGGGTGCCCAAGATCATCCGCAAGGTGCAGGCGAGCAACGAACTGCTGCACAAGGCGCTGGGCTCGATCGACACCCCGGAGAAGTTCAACGCCAAGCGTGCCGAGCTGGCCGGCCACGAGTGGGCGCGCATGAAGGCCAACGACAGCCAGGAATGCCGCAACTGCCACAACTACAGCTACATGGACTACGCCGAGCAGAACCGCCGCTCGGCGACCAAGCACCAGGTCGCGTTCAACGAGGGCCAGACCTGCATCGATTGCCACAAGGGCATCGCGCACACCTTGCCGTCGATCGAACAGCACATCGGCGCGCCCAAGGAGGCGCCGGCCGAGATGCCGGCGGCGGCGCCGGCCAAGGCCTCAGAGGCGGTGCCGGCCGCAGCGTCGCAGGCGGCGTCGCGCTGATACCACCATCGGTCGCGCCAAAGGCTGCAGGTTGATCTGGTTCAAGGACCGGATCTTCCGCCGCACGCACGATCGCGGGCTGTCGCTCCCCAAGGAAGCGCCGGACCACCCCGATCGCCCTGACCCTCCCGCTGCGGGGAGGCGTGGTGGGTGCGGTCCGGCCGCGGGGCATCCAGAAGGCCCGTCCATGACCGCTGCCGACCTCGCCCCGCCAGACACCATCGTTCCCGACCTGCGGCAACTGCTCGAGCGCAGCGGCCTGCGTGCGCTGGCGCTGGCCGGCCGCCGCCTGCTGCCGATCCTGCAGGGCGGCATGGGCGTGGGCGTCTCGGCGCACCGGCTGGCCGGCAGCGTGGCCGCGCTCGGGGCGGTCGGCACGCTGTCCTCGGTCGACCTGCGCCGCCACCATCCCGACCTGATGGAGCGCACGCGCGGGCTGGGCGTCGGCGCGGCGGCCAAGGCGGCGATCGACACGGCCAACCTCGAGGCGCTGTCGCGCGAGATCCGCGCCGCGCGCGAGCGCTCGCAGGGCCGTGGCCTGCTGGCGATCAACGTGATGCGCGCGGTAAGCGAGTGTGCGGCGTCGGTCAGGCGGTCGCTCGAGGAGGGAATCGACGCCGTCGTCGTTGGCGCCGGGCTGCCGCTGGACCTGCCCGACCTCGCCGCCGATCACCCCAAGGCCCTGCTCGTGCCGATCCTCTCGGACGCGCGCGGCGTCCAGCTGCTGGTGCGCAAGTGGGAGCGCAAGAAGCGCCTGCCCGACGCGATCGTGATCGAGCACCCGCGGCTGGCCGGCGGCCACCTCGGCGCAGCCAAGGTCGCCGACCTCGGCGACCCGCGTTTCGATTTCGAGAACGTGATTCCCCAGTCGATGGAATTCCTGCGCGCGGCCGGCGTCGAGCGCGAGCTGCCCCTGATCCCGGCCGGCGGAATCCGCTGCTTTGGCGACATCCGCCGATTGCAGGACATGGGCGCCGCCGCGGTGCAGCTGGGCACGCCGTTTGCTGTTACCGAGGAAGGCGATGCGCATCCCGAATTCAAGCGCGTGCTCGCCGAATGCCGCGAGGACGAGATGATTGAGTTCACCAGCGTCGCCGGGCTGCCGGCGCGCGCCGCCGCCACGCCCTGGCTCAAGGCCTATCTGAAGGTCGAGCACAAGCTGCAGGCCGTGGTCCACGCCAAGCAGCGCTGCACCAAGGCCTTCGACTGCCTGGCGCAGTGCGGGCTGCGCGACGGCCTGGTCGGCTGGGGCCAGTTCTGCATCGATCACCAGCTCGCGGCCGCGCTGCGCGGCGACGTCAGGAAGGGCCTGTTCTTCCGCGGCCGCGGCGAACTGCCTTTCGGCAGCCAGATCCGCAGCGTGCGCGAGCTGGTCGAGCGGCTGCTGACGCCGGCGCCGCAGCCGGCCTGACGCGACCCTGCTGCAGGCACGGCCGCATGCGGTTGCTACCATCGCCGAATGCTCACGCGCATCGCCGGGCTGATCTTCTGGCGCACGCTGGCCCTGGCCTGCGTGGCGCTGGGGCTCATCGGCGTCGTGCTGCCGGGCTTGCCCACGGTGCCCTTCCTGCTGGTGGCGGCCTGGGCCGGGGGCAAGGGCTGGCCGCAGCTCGAGGCCTGGCTTCTGGACCATCCGCGCCACGGCCCGGCCATCCGCCGCTGGCGCGACCACCGGGCCGTGCCGCGGCGGGCCAAGTGGCTGGCGACGATCACGATGGCGAGCAGCGCCGCCCTGCTGCTGGTCTCGCCGGCGCCTGTGCATGCGAAGTGGGGCGTTCCCGCGCTGATGGCCGTGGTGGCCATCTGGCTGTGGACGCGACCTGAAAACTGATACGAGGAGACCGACCATGTCGGACAAGACCGAACGCAAGAGCCGCAGTGCCGAGGCCAGGCCCGCAGGCCGGGCCGAGAAGGGCCCTCTGGCGCCGCAACCGATCACCGAGGAGGTGCTGCTCGAGAAATATGCCAAGGGCGACGAGCGCAGCGCCGAGGACGTCAACCGCCGCGTCGCCAAGGCGCTGGCGCAGGCCGAGAAGGAGGAGCAGCGCGAGCACTGGGAGCAGCGTTTCCTGCAATGCCTGCAGGCGGGCTTCATCCCGGCCGGGCGCATCCAGTCGGCCGCCGGCACGGGGCTGCAGGCCACGCTGATCAACTGCTTCGTGCAGCCGGTGGGGGACTCGATCGTCGAGGTCGAGGACGGCCACCCGGGCATCTACACGGCGCTGGCCGAGGCGGCCGAGACCATGCGCCGCGGCGGCGGCGTCGGCTACGACTTCAGCCGCATCCGACCGCGCGGCGCCTGGGTCAGCGGCACCCACAGCAGCGCCAGCGGCCCGGTCAGCTACATGCGGGTGTTCGACCGCTCGTGCGAGACGGTGGAGTCGGCCGGCGCGCGCCGCGGCGCGCAGATGGGCGTGCTGCGCTGCGACCACCCGGACGTCGAGGAATTCATCCACGCCAAGGACACGGGCGACCTGAAGAACTTCAACATCTCGGTCGGTGTCACCGATGCCTTCATGCAGGCCGTGGCCGACGATGCCGAGGTCGAGCTTGCGCACCGTGCCGAGCCGAACGAGGCGATGAAGGCCGACGGTGCCTACCGCCGTGCCGACGGCCAGTGGGTCTATCGCCGCCTGCGTGCGCGCGAGCTCTGGGACCAGGTCATGCGCTCGACGTACGACCACGCCGAGCCGGGCGTGCTGTTCATCGACACGATCAACCGCGACAACAACCTCGCCTACTGCGAGACGATCGCCAGCACGAATCCTTGCGCCGAGCAGCCCTTGCCCCCCTACGGCTGCTGCTGCCTCGGCTCGGTCGACCTCACCCGTTTCGTCAAGCACGCCTTCGAGCCCGAGGCCGGCTTCGACGAGGTGGCCTTCACGCGCGTCTGCGCGATCGCGGTGCGCATGCTCGACAACGTGCTCGACGTGACGGTCTGGCCGTTGACACAGCAGCACGAGGAGGCGCGCAACAAGCGCCGCGTCGGCCTGGGATTCACGGGTCTGGGCGATGCCCTCGTGATGCTGAACCTGCGCTACGACAGCGCGGAGGCCCGAGCGATGGCCACGCGCATCGCCGCGGCGATGCGCGACGCGGCCTACGAGGCCTCGGTGGACCTGGCGCGCGAACGCGGATCGTTCCCGCTCTTCAATGCCGACCTGTACCTGAGCGGCGCGACATTCGCCACGCGCCTGCCGCTGCGCCTGCGCGACCTGATCCGCAAGCATGGCCTGCGCAACTCACACCTGCTGTCGATCGCGCCCACCGGCACGATCAGCCTGGCCTTTGCCGACAACGCGAGCAACGGCATCGAGCCTGCGTTCAGCTGGAGCTACACGCGCAAGAAGCGCATGCCCGACGGCGGCTTCAGCGAGCATGCGGTGGAGGACCATGCCTGGCGCCTGTACCGCCATCTCAAGGGCGCCGATGCGCCGCTGACGCCGGCCTTCGTGACCGCGCTCGAGCTCCAGGCCGCCGACCACGCCGCGATGGTCGCCGCCGTGGCGCCGTGCATCGACACCGCGATCAGCAAGACCGTCAACGTGCCGGCCGACTACCCGTACGAGGATTTCCAGGATCTCTACCGCCAGGCCTGGGCCGCGGGCCTGAAGGGCCTGGCGACCTACCGGCCCAACAGCGTGCTCGGCTCGGTGCTGAGCGTCACGCCGACGGCCGAGCCGCCCAAGCCGCTGCAGATCGACGGCGCCAACCAGCGCCTCGCGCTCGACAAGGCGCCGCAGCCGGTGATGGCCAGCCTGCGCTGGCCGGGACGGCCCGAGCTGCCATCGGGCAACTCGGCGTGGACGTACATGATCCACCACCCGCACGGCGATTTCGCGCTCTTCGTTGGCGAGGTGCCGGCCGAAGGCGGTGGCATGAACAAGCCGTTCGAGGTCTGGGTCAACGGCGCCGAGCAGCCGCGCGGCCTGGGCGCGCTCGCCAAGACGCTGTCGATGGACCTGCGCGCCGAAGACGCCGCCTGGCTCGAACTCAAGCTCGACGCGCTCGCGACGGTGGCCGAGGAGAAGAGCTTCGAGATGCCGTTCCCGCCGACCGGCGAGCCGAGGCTGTTCCCGGGCGTGGTCGCGGCCTCGGCCGCGGTCGTGCGCTGGCGTTGCGAGCAGCTCAAGGCGCTGCCGCCGCCCAAGGGCTCACCGACCCCGGTGATGGACGCGATGTTCAGCCGCGACGAGCCGCGCACGGGCACGTCCGGTACCTTGGCCTGGGCGGTCGACATCGACAACCCCGCGACCGGCGAGCGCTTCACGCTGACGCTGAAGGAAGTGACCCTCAACGCCCCCGACGGCAGCACGCTCACGCGACCCTGTGCGGTCGGCCTGTCGGGCAACTACCCGCGTGCGCTCGACGGCCTGGCACGCATCCTCTCGCTCGACATGCGCGTGATCGACCCGGCCTGGATCGGCATGAAGCTGCGCAAGCTGCTGAACTACGCCGAGCCGCTGGGCCACTTCATGGCCTTCGTGCCGGGCCTGCCGCACGGCGAGCGCCGACAGCAGGTCTGGCCCTCGACGGTGGCCTACATGGCGCGGCTGATCATCCACCGCTACGCGATGCTGGGCATCCTGGACGAGCACGGCCTGCCTCTGCGCGAGATGGGCGTGCTGGCCGTGCCCGAGGCGCCGGCCTCGCATCACCCGGCGCCTATGGCCGGCCTGCCCTGTCCGGAGTGCGGCAACGCCACCATGATCCACAAGGACGGCTGCGATTTCTGCACTGCCTGCGGCTACGTGGGGCAGTGCGGATGAGCGGTTGATTCGCCGGGCGGTCGAACTGGGTGCGGCAACAGTCCATGGACTGGCCGCCTCGCGCACGGCCCCCGGCGAAGTGTCAAGCGAGCAGGTCGTCAAGACTTTCGCACGGAGGCCCGGAATCGCGGCACCACGTCAGGGTGCAACGGCACCTCGCCGCATTCGTCGATGCCGCTAGATCGCCGGCCCGCGCGACCGCGCCGCCTTGCGACTCCATACGAGCACATAGTGCCCGCCCGACAGGGCGATCGTCAGGAGCGTGGCCGCCAGCAGGACGTCGCGCCAGGCGCCATCGGGGACGAGACCGGCGCGGATCGCCAGCACGGCCAGAAGGAGCAGGAACTCGAGGGCGGTATTGAGCTTGGAGATGCGCGTGGGCGTCATCTCCACCGGCGCGATCAACAGGTGGAAGGCCAGCGCGCCGCCGACGATCACCGAATCGCGCAGCACGACCGCCAGCGCGAACCACCAGGGCAGGCCATGCTGGAGGACAAGCAGGACGGTCACGGTCAGCATCGTCAGCTTGTCGGCCAGGGGATCGGCAATGGCCCCGAAGCGGGTGCGCAGGTTCCAGTGCCGCGCAATCATCCCGTCGGCCAGGTCGGACAACGCGGAGACGATGAACAGCGCGAAGGCCACGTCATGGTCGCGCTGCACCATCGCCAGCGCGATGGCCGGCACCAGCGCAAATCGAAGCAGGGTGATGGCGTTCGGGACGTTGATCACGTCGGCAGCCTACGTCAAGTCCGCGTGTTGCCGGTCAACCTTTGTGCAGGAGCGCCGGTGCGCGATCGCGGGGCGCTCCGTCCGCACGTTGTTCAGGGCTACGATCGTCGTCGAGATGGACGGTTTCTGGTTGAGCCTGCAGTTGCTGTTGCTGCTCGGCGTCGCCAACAGCGCCCCGATCGCGGTCAAGCACGTACTGGGGGCGCGCTGGAGCGCGCCGCTCGATGCGGGTTGGCACTTCGTCGACGGTCGACCCTTGCTCGGGCCGTCGAAGACGGTCCGCGGCCTGGCGGCGGCGGTTGCAGTGACTGCGCTCGCCGCCGCGCTGCTGGGCTACTCGCTCGGTCTGGGCGCCAGGATTGGCGCCATGGCGATGCTGGGCGATGCACTTTCGAGCTTCGTGAAGCGCCGACTCGGCATCACAGCCAGTGGGCGGGCGACCGGGATCGACCAGATTCCTGAAGCCTTGTTGCCGCTGTTGGCGATGCAGGGCGCGCTCGGTCTGTCCCTGCTGCAAGTGGCAGCGATCACACTCGCCTTCTTCGCCCTCGAGATTCCGCTGGCCCGCCTGACGTTCAGGCTCGGCTTGCGCGATCGCCCTTACTGAGGCTGTTGCCCGAGCGCCCGCAGTGCAGCCGGTGCAGGGTGATCTCGGGCGGGCAGTTCAGCCGCACGTCGACGATCGACGAGCCGCAGCCCACCGACGTGTATCCGGCCATGCCCTGGTACTGCCACGGCCCGCGAGCCAGGGCGCGCGGTGCATCGCAGTCCGTCAGGATCGGCACGCCACCGGGCAGGCAGATCTGGCCGCCGTGGGTGTGCCCACTGAGCATCAGGCTGAATGCTGCGTGCGCTGCATGGCGATAGGGCTCGGGTGTGTGCGAAAGCAGGATCGCGCAGTCCTCGACGTCGATATCGGCCGCCGCCTTGTGGAAGTTGTGCGTACGAAAGTAGTGCGCATCGTCGATGCCCACCAGGGCCAGCGAACTGCCTCCGCGCACGATCCGCACCGATTCGTTCATGAGCACGCCGATGCCGAGCGCTTCCAGGCCCGGCACCATTCGGACCGTATCGTGGTTGCCGAGCACCGCGTAGACGGGGTCGCCGAGGTGTGGCCGCAGGCGGGCCAGAGCTTCCAGGGCGGGCGCGTACGGGCCGAAGGTGCGAAAACGAAAGTCGCCGGTCAGCACGCAGACGTCATGCGCGATGCCGTCCACGGTCTGGATCAAGCGTTCGAGATGGGTGCGGCTCATGTCGAGGTGCAGGTCGCTCAAGTGCAGCAGCGTATAGCCGTCGAAGGCCGGCGGCAGGCGGTTCAACCAGACGTCGTTCGACCGACGCTGGATCTTCAGGACGTTGCGCCGCCCGCGGCGGTACAGGCCCGTCAGCATGAGCGCGGCCCGGATCAGGCCGTGCACGGAGTACCAGTTCTCGAGGTGCAAGAGGTGCGTACCCCGACGAATGACATGGGCCTCGTGTTCACCTTCAAGGCCGAGGCGCTGCCGCAGATGGGTGCGCCCGATCCGCGCTTCGAGGACGGCGAGTTCGCGGCGCTCGGATTCGCTGCAATCGGACAGCTTCATCGGCCTCCACGGGCAACCTGCCAAGCCATCCGGTCACTCTACCGGAAGCCTGCTGCAAGGCGCTCGCCGCAGCGTCATGAGTCTGGGACCTGCGCCGGATCGTCTGCGTGATCGCCCCCGCAAACGCGACCAACGCGCGCAGCCTTTCTCGGGCGCGGGGCCTGCGTCAAGAGACGCTTGACGTACGCGCCGGAAAGGCGTTTACTGGACGCCACGACACGGTGATTCGCAATCTGCTTGAAGAAGGAATCTGACTGTTGTCTGGAATGGAGGGTTGACCTATCGGCCACGCTCACCTGAACTCCCACTCAAAGCCGGCATGACTTGCCGGTACGCGTCACGCCCATGTGACGCATGAAGTTTGTGAAAGCTTCGTTGTGATGCCCCGCTCGATGACGCGGGGCATCGCATTTCTGGACCGATATGCCGCATCCGTCGCAACGGTTTGCGGACGTGGCGCTTCAAACCTTTCGTGGCTGACTAACGAGCTGCCCGTGCCTTGTCTGCCGGAGCGAGCACATGGGCGGGCGCGCGGGGGTCGACAAGGCTGGGGAGCACGACATTCGTCGTGACGTCGACCTGCCAGCTGTACTCGAACTCGTATGCCATCGAGCGCGCAAGCCCGTCCAGGCCCGGGAACAGCGTGGCATGCGTGATGTTCATCGAGTACAGGGACGCCATCGCCTGCGCACGCAACTTCGCGGTCCGCAGCACGAACTTGACGAGGAGTGCGCCGGATCCCGGGTAGCGCGCCAGGATCTGGTCCACGGTGGTGCCGAGATGGCTGGTCACGAGAAACGTCCCGGATTGCGCCACCACCCGTTGCGGCATCCGGAACGGATCGCCCTGCCACACGAACCGGTGGGCGTTCGAGAGGTAGTACTTCTCGAACGAAGCCGGATCCCGTGGATCGGCGTTGGCGACCCTGACGCCGCCACACTTGTGGCGGTCGTGAAGATCCCACAGCAGCGGCAGGTTGAGCGCCCAGACCGCGGCGTCGTCGGTCGCACGCTCCAGCGCGAAGAACGCGGCGACGTAGGGTGACCAGGTGAAGTCGAGCAGTCGAGTCGGCGCGCCGTGGTGCTGCATGAGCGCCAACCACTCCAGTTCGTCCCCGGTCGGCGGCGACGCCAGGAAGAGATGGGACTTGCGCTGGAAGATCCGCCGGATCCTGCGCTCCTGGAGCTCCCACGCATCCTTGCAGACCTTCGACACGACGACATGCCGCGACAGCGACGAATGTAGGGGCCAGCGTGCGTCACCCTGCCCGCGGAAGCACCAGTTCCTGAAGCCGCTCCAGCCCGACATCAGGCCGATGAAGTCCGGCCAGGAGTCGATCACTCGCTCGACGACGCGCGCGCTGTCGATGCTGGCGGGCTGGGGTGCCGGGGAACGACGGGGGTTGACGGCCTTGCCCATGAGCCTCCTTGCGTGATCCATGTGCGCGGTGCACAGGAGTGGAACAGAAGATCCGGGTCCGCCGTCGTCGGCCACCTTGAATTGAACCTGGTCGGCTAGGCGGACTCGAGCAGGCGGATCAGCACCTCGATCACGTCGTTGCCGTCGGGTGACTTCAGCCGGTGCTGGCGCAGCGAGCGGGCGAGGTCGGCACGCGGCAGCAGCGTGGTGTCGGAGCGGATCAGGATGCCGGCGATCGCGCGCTGCACGTCGAGCGAGCGGGCGAGCGGGAACAGGCGTGCGATCTCCTGCAGGCTCTGCGGATCGGCCAGGCGCTGCTTGGCCAGCGTCTCGAGGGCGCGCACCTGGGCGGCGGCGGCGGTCATGCGCGCGATGCCCGACGTGACCGCACGCAGCTCAGCCACACTGGCCAGCGGCCGATGGCGCAGATACACCTGCGCGATCGCGACATCCTCGTCGCGCGGGCTGGTCAGTGCACGAAGGGTCCGTTCGTGGGCCTCCGCGCTGCCCAGGCACGCCAGCACGGCCGCATGCGGGACGTTGCCGGTGCGCGGCGCACCCGTGGCCAGCAGCTTGCGCGCCAGGTCCGGGTCGCGGCCGTGTTGGGTGGTGCAGACGAGATCGACCTCGGTCCGCCCCAGGCTGCCGCGGGCCATGCGATCCGCGATCATGTGCAGGAACTCCGCCTGCTCCTGGGCCGGCGACAGCCACCCGAGCGTGCGCGCCAGCGCCATCATGCGCGTCTGCACCGCCGCGTCGTCGGCATCGCGTGCAAACTCGACAAAGCGGTCGCGTGTGCGGCGATCCCCCTCGATCGCGCCCAGGGCCGCAGCCACGTCGGGCGCGAGTCGCTGCGCCGGGCCGATCGAGGCTGCGTAGCGCTCGAGGTGGTCGAGGAACATGCGCACCTCGGTGACGTCGCGCCGCAGCACCTCGTGCACGAAGGCGAGCTTCTGCGCATCCGACGGCCGATCGTCGGCCAGGCCGCACATGTCGCGGCGGAAGCCCGCGTGCGGATCCGCATCGGTCAGGCCCGCGACGGCGATCATCGAGCTCGGTGCGAAGAGGTTCAGCAGGGTCGGACTCGCGTGCCCGCCTGCCACCTCGCCCGGCGGGGCCGACTGGAAATAGCGTTCGAGCAGCGGCCCGGCCGTGCGCCCGAGCGGGGCCTTGGACGAAAAGCCGTAGAGCACCGGCACGTCCTTGAACACGTGGCGCAGCCGGTCGCGGTTGCTCTGGCCATAGCGATCGCTCAGCAGGGCCGCCACGCGTTCGGCATCGGCCTGCGAATGGCCGGACCGGACGAGGCTGCGCGCGACCTCGGCCGAGGCGACCTGCCGGGGCTCCGACTTCAGCGTGTTGCAGCCGAACAGGTACACCTCCTTGAGTTGCGCGAACAGGCCGCTGCACGACGCGCTGCAGGACGCGCGCTGCATCTCGTGGACGGTCAGGAATTCCTTGTCGTCGAAGCGGTCGGTGTAGAACTCGGTGCCGTCGTCGAAATGGCCCGAAATGATGAGCGCGTCGCAGGTCACGCCGCGCCGGCAGGCCGAGTCCAGCCAATCGGGCTTGCCGCGCTGCACCAGTTCGACGAACCGGTAGTCGTCGCGCGGCAGACGGCGCTCGAAGACGTCGCGTTCGTCGGACGAGTTGATGGTGACGGTGCACACCGTCTTCGGCGCGGCGCCGGCCTCGGGTGCCCCCGCCGCAGCCAGGCACGCCAGGACGGCGACCCAGGTGCCGAAGCGCGATCCGGGCCAGATTCTTCGACGCCGCATCCGGGCAGTGTTCCACACCCGGCGTCGGCGAGGAAAGGGCTTGTAACCGGGCGCTCAGGGCGACTGCAGCCGGTGGATCAGCGCGTCGACCATGTCGTCGCCGGGGGGCGAGGGCCGGCGGTCGTTCAACAAGGTGGCCAGGAGTCGCGGGCTGGCGATCGACCGCCGGTCGGCGCGGATCAGGATGCCCGCGATCGCGGCCTGGACCGACCAGGACGACGTCTCCGAGTACAGGCCGACCAGCATGTCCAGGATCGTGCGATCGGACACGTAGTGCCGGCCCAGGGCCTCCAGCGCGCGCACCTGCGCCTCGGACGGGCGCATGCGAACGATGCCCGCGGCGACCTGGCGCAACTCGGTGGCGTCGGTGATGGGCCGGCGCCGCAGGTAGGCGCGCGCGATCTGCACGTCCGGCTCGTTCGGGCTGACCAGCCCCGCCAGCGTGCGCGTGCGCCCCTCGGCACTGCCCAGACAGGCACGAACGGCGGCATGCGCAACGTCGTCGGCCGCACCTCCTGGCACCCAGCGGCGGTCGAACGCGCCATCGAGTTCATGCTCCTGGTTCAAGGTGCAGGCGAGGTCGACCTCGCTCATGCCGACCGCGCTGCGGGCCTGGAGCTCGCCCAGCATCAAGGCGAGTTCGCCCCAGAGTTCGTCGCCCGACAGCCAGCCCAGGTCGCGCGCGACCTTGAGCATGCGCGTGCGCACCGCCGGTTGGTCGGCGTCGCGGGCGAAGTCGAGGAAGCGCGTGCGGGTGGCCGCATCGCGCGTGATGTCGGCGAGCGCCCGGGCCACCTCCGGTGTCCGCCGCACGGGGTCGTCGAGTGCCCGCGCGTAGCGCTGGATGCGGTCGAGATGGACTCTGGCTTCCGCGATCTCCCGTTGCAGCAGCCGATGGACGAACCCGAGCCGCGTCGCGTCCGTCAGCCGATCGTCGGCGAACTGGCACACGTCGCGCCGCACGGCGGCATGGGGATCCTGGTCCGTCATGCCCTGGGTCACGGTCATCCCGTAGGGCGCGAAACTCCCGAGCAGGCGCCCGCTCGGGCGGCCTTGTCCGATCTCGCCGCTGCCGTGGGTGCGGAAGTAGCCGCTCAGCGCGGAGCCTGCGATCGGGCCGAGCGGCGCCACCGACGAGAAGCCGTAGATCACCGGAACGTCCTTGAATACCAGTCGCATGCGGTCGCGGCTGCTCTCGCCGTGCCCCGCGTTCAGGGATCGCAGGTACTGCTCGGCCTCCTTGAGCGAGTGCCCCTCGCGCACCAGGCTGCGCACGATCTCTGCCGACGAACTGCTCAGGGGTTCCGGATTCAGGGTGTTGCAGCCGAAGAGGTGGACCTCCTTCAATCGCGACAGGAGTCCCGGGCACGAGGCGCTGCAGGACACACGCTCCAGTTCGTCGACGGGCAGGTGCTCGCTGACCTCCAGCCGATCGGAGAAGAATTCGCTGCTGCCGTCGTAGTGGCCGGAGATGATGAGCACGTCGCAGGCGATCCCCGCACGGCAAGCCGAGGCCAGCCAGTCGGGCCGTTCGCGCTCGACGAGCTCGACGAACTGGTACTTCTCGGCGGGGAGATGGCGGCGGAACGCTTCCTTCTCGTCGGCGGAATTGACGGTGATCGTGCACACCGTCTGCTTCTGGCCGGCGGCCAGCGGCGTCCACAGCGTCAGTGCCGCCGCGCAAAGGGCAGCACCGAGCTTCGCCGACCGACGCATCAGACCATGGGGCCAGCTGCCGAATCGATGGCCCAACCCGGCAGGCCGCCGCACTCTGGCATGATCGTCGGAACCTTTCATGGCGCTGCCAAGAGCGTGCAAATCCACGCAGTCATCATCGCACCGGAGACGCCCCGGCTCTGTACGCTGGCGCACACGGCGCCCTCGCCGTCCAGCCGCGCGGTCGTCGAGCCCGCGAGCCGATGACCCCCGGCTCCAGCCCCCGCCTGAATCGCCTGCTGGCCGCGTTGCCGCCCGAGGAGTGGCTGCGCTGGCTGCGTCAACTCGAACCGGTCGAGTTGCCGCTCGGCAAGGTGCTGCACGAGCCGGGCGTCACGTTGTACCACGTGCACTTTCCGACCTCGGCGATCGTCTCGCTGCAGTACCTGACGGAAAGCGGCGCCACGGCGGAGATGGCCGTCGTCGGGCGCGAAGGCATTGTGGGCATCTCGCAGTTCATGGGCGGCCGCACGACGCCCAATCGGGCCGTCGTGCGCAGCGCCGGCGAGGGCTATCGGCTGCGGAGCGAGGCGATCCGGCACGAGTTCAATCACTCGACCCCGGTCATGCACCTGCTGCTGCGTTATACCCAGGCCCTGATCACGCAGATGGCGCAGACGGCGGTGTGCTACCGGCTTCACCATCTGGAGCAGCAGTTGTGCCGCTGGCTGCTGATGACCCAGGACTGCCTGGACGGCAACGAGATCGTCGCGACCCAGGAATTGATCGCCCAGATGCTCGGCGTGCGCCGCGAGGGGGTGACGGAAGCCGCGCACCGGCTGCAGGAAGCCGGTTTGATCGGCTATGCGCGTGGCCATGTCCGGATCCTCGACCGCGCGGGTCTATTGCGCCGCAGCTGCGAGTGTTACGACGTGGTCCGCAAGGAGTACGACCGGCTGCTGCCCGACCGGGAAGCGACCTGAGTCGCGTCAGCGCCCGCCGGCGCCGAC
>Ga0209682_10000291_pt1 | contig 17325 bp, 13 predicted proteins | sample DOMMetBare2Fresh_2_FD_187471 | JGI IMG/M metagenome (GOLD analysis project Ga0209682, IMG submission 187471) | Wetland sediment microbial communities from St. Louis River estuary, USA, under dissolved organic matter induced mercury methylation -... | ecosystem: Environmental > Aquatic >... | reverse complement strand
GCTGGCCGCGCCCGCGGCGGACGATCCACGCATCGATCTCGCCGAATCCGAGGCGGCCGCCGCTCTTTCGGACTATGCCCGCCAGGAGAAGACCGCCGCCCGCGCGGTCGAAAAAGGCCGCAGCCTCGGAGCCCGCCTCCTCACCGCCCAGGCCCTGCACCTTCAGGGCCATGCCTTGCGCAGCCTGGGCCGCCAGGAGCAGGCGCTCGCCAGGATCGAGGAGGCGGAACGCATCTTTCAGGAGGCGAACGACCAGGTGGGCGTCGGCGGCGCGCTCCACGACCTGGGGAACCTGCTGCGCGACCGCGGCGATTTCGAGGGCGCGCGCGAGCGGTACGAGAAGGCGCTGGAGATCCACCGCGCCGCCGGCAATCAGGACGGGATCGTGCTCGCGCTCACCAACCTCGGAGGCCTGGAGCTCCAGCGCGGGAATTACGTACGGGCGCAGTCCCTCCTGAGCGACGTCGTCGCCACCGCGCGGGAGGTCCATGATCCGGTCGGCGAGGCCCGCGGTCTCTCCACGCTCGGCAGCATCCTCCAGGAACAGGGGAAGCTGGTGGCGGCCCAGCGCTCCCTCGAAGAGGCCCTGGCGCGATTCCGGTCCACCGGCAGCCTGCAAGGGGAGGCGGGGGTGCGGGCGAACCTCTCGACGGTCCTGCTCGACCTCGGCAAGCTGCCGGAGGCGCGGGACGAAGCCGGCAAGGCCGTGCGTCTCACCCGCCGGATCGGGCATCCGCGCAGCCGCGGCTATGCGCTGCGCCAGATGGGGTCGATCCTGCTCGAGGAGGGGAAGCTCGGCGACGCCGAGGCCGCCTTCCGGGAGATGGAGGAGCTGGCGGAGCAGACCGGGCACATGCAGCTCCTCGCCGACGCGAAATCCGGCCTGGCCCTGGTCCAGCGCTTCCAGGGCAGGCTGCCCCTCGCCCGGGAGAACGCCAGCCGCGCGCTCGCGCTCTGGACGGAGTCGGTCGAGGAGCAGCAAGCCGCCCGCGGCCGGCTCACCCTGGCGCGGCTCGGGCTCGACGCGGGAGAGCTGGGACCGGCGGAGCAGGAGGCCCGCGCGGCGATGGAGCAGTTCCGGTCCCTCCACCTGCCGGACGGGGAAGCCCTCGCCCACGAGGCGCTCGCCGCGATCTTCCTCGCGCGGGGAGAGCCCGGAGCCGCCAACCGCGAGATCCGCCGCGCCCAGGAGCTGACGGTGTCCACCCAGAACCGGCGGCTGAAGCTGATCCTCGCCATCGCGGCCGGCCGCAACGCCGCCGCCCAGGGGAACGCGATCGACGCCCGGCGGACGCTGGCGGCGGCGCGCGATGAGAGCGCCGCCCTGGGCCTGCGCTTCTCCACCCTCGACGCGACGCTCGCGCTCGCCGAGATCGACCTGCGGCAGAGCAGCCCCTCGGCCCGGCAAGCGCTCCAGAGCGTGCGCGACGAGGCCGCCCGCCAGGGATTCCAACTGGTGGCGAAGCGGGCGGAGAAGCTGCTGGCCGCCTCCCGCCCCCTCCCCTGACCCCTCCCCCGCATAGCGGGAGAGGGGCACCACCCACCCGCCCGGAGTTACCCCAAAAGCCTCAGACGTGCGCCGGCAAGCTTCGGGGCGGGCGGGGGCGCCCTCTCCCGCTCCGCGGGGGAGGGTCGGGGAGGGGGCCCCTTCCTACCAGTCCACGTTGATCTTGATGCGGGTGTCGCGCCGCCGGTCGCGGAAGAAGAGGCACCCCTCGCGCCGGCCATGGAGATACAGGTCGCGGAGGATCTCCACGTCCTTCCGGCAATAGGCCTCCACCAGGTCGAGCCGCCCCTCGCGGACCCATTCGAGGCTCTGCAGGCCGTCGGCGGATTTGTCCGTGCCCAGCGTCTCCTGGGCGAGATGCCCCATGCCGATGCGCCGCCCGGCGCGCGCGTAGACGTCTTCGAGCAGGTCGAGCGTCGGGACCAGGCGCCCATAGTCCATCCCCGTATAGCCGGAGAGGACCTTGTAGTCGAACCGGCGGATGTTGAAGCCGATGACCAGCGACGCACCGCGCAGCGCATCGCTCAACCCCTGGACCGCGTTCTCGGGGAAGACCTCGAACCGCCCCTCCTCCAGATAGCACACGACGCCCAGGGCCACCCCCATCCGGTGCACCTTGCGCCAGCCGCCGACGTCCGCCGCGGAGCGCAGGGTCTCGATGTCGAAGAGGACCGTGCGCGTCTGCGCCTCGGCGACGAACGGAGCCCGCTCATAGCGTCGCGGCGCCGGACCCGGCTCGGACCACGGGCCGGCGTCGAGGCTGGGAAAGTCGAGGTCCTCGAGGTCGGGGTCGGGGGGAACAGCCAAGGACTCCAAGGACGGCAAGGACTCCAAGGGCGAAGAAACAGCCGCTTCGGCGGGCTGGGTGGCGTCCTTGAAGTCCTTGTTGTCCTTTTGGTCCTTTGGCTTCCTCCCCTCATCGGAGTTCCGCCCCGGCGCCTTCTCCAGGTCGATCTCCGGCGCCACGATCGGCGCCACCGGCTCTTCCAGCCCCAGCAGCAGCCGCAGCGAGCGCACGGCTCCGGCCTTGTGCAACGGGCGGTTGCCGTTGCCGCACTTCGGAGACTGGATGCACGAAGGGCAGCCGTCCTCGCAGGGACAGCTCTCCACCAGGGTGATCACCCGCCCGAGCAGCTCCGGCAGGTCCTCGAAGCCGCGTGCCGCGATGCCGACGCCGCCGGGGTGGCCGTCGTAGATGAAGACGGCGCCGCAGCCGAGCTGCGGGTGGAACGAATAGGAGATCCCCCCGATGTCCATGCGGTCGCAGAGCGCGAGCAGGGGAAAGAGCGAGATCGCCGCGTGCTCGGAGGCGTGGAGCGCGCCCATGTAGTGCTCGCCGCGGCGGCGCAGGGTGTCCTCCACCCCCTTGGGCGCCAGCCACCAGAGGCCGACCGTCTCGAAGTGGACCGGCGGCAGGTCGAGCGGATGCTGGTCGATCGCCTCCTGGCCGAAGATCCGCTTGCGCTCGTAGCCGATCACCCGCTCGGTGACCTTGACGCGGCCGAGGCAGGCGTGGAGCGGTCCGTCGGTCCGCTCCTTCAGGACCTCCAGGACCTCCGTCTCCTTCTCGGTCAGCGGGCTGGTGAAGTAGTCCACGTCCACCACCCCGGCCCGCGCCTGCCGCTCGTCGCGGTCCAGCTCGTCGATCCGGTATTGCCGGCCGGCGTGGAGGTAGATCGCTCCGGGATGGCATTCGTGGAGGACGCGCACGCCGTCGATCGTGCCGATCATCCGGCCGCCGTCGAGGATGGTGTACTGCGCGCCGGTGCCGCGGAGCGTGACGCCGCGTTGCGGCCGGCGGCGGAGCGAGCAGAATTCGGTCCCGTCCTCCGACTCCAGGAGATGCCCCTCCGCGACCAGCTCCGCCACCCGCGGCGTATGGCGGTCCAGGTAGGGCCGGTCGTCCTGCCGGTTCAAGGGAAGCTCGGCCGCCGCGCAGATCAGATGAGCGCGCGAGACCGGATCGTTCTCCGGATCGACGATCAGCCGCTCGCACGGGCGCTCCAGGAACTGCTCGGGGTGATCCAGGAAGAACTGGTCGAGCGCGTCCGGCAGCGCCACCAGCGCGGTGATCGACTCGCGGCCGGCACGTCCGACGCGGCCCGAGCGCTGCCAGGTGGCCATCATGCTGCCGGGATAGCCAACCAGGATGCAGGCGTCGAGGCCGCCGACGTCGATCCCCATCTCCAGAGCCGAGGTGGAGATGACCCCGTCGAGCGCGCCGTCGAAGAGAGACTTCTCGATCCGCCGCCGCTCCTCCGGGAGAAATCCGGCGCGATAGCTCGCGACGCGCTGCGCGAGAGCCGGCTCTTCCCGCCGCAGCCAGGAGTACAGCAGCTCGGTGATGCGCCGCGCCTTGGTGAAGACGATGGTCTTCAAGCCCGCCTTCACGAAGCGGACGAAGAGCTGGAGCGCCGCCGTGTACGGGCTCGCCACCGGCCGGAAGAGGAGGAAGTGCCGCCCCTCGCGCGGCGCGCCGGACGTGCCGATCCAGTGGAAGCGCTTGCCGGTCAGCGTCTCGGCGAACTCCGCCGCGTTGGCCGCCGTGGCCGACGAGGCGATGACCACCGGATCGCCGCCCACCGCCCGGCTGAGCCGCAGCAGGCGTTGCAGCACGTGATGGAAATGGCTGCCGAAGATCCCCCGGTAGGTGTGCAGCTCGTCGAGCACGATCCAGCGCAGATCGGCCAGAAATGGCCCCCAGGTGGTCCAGCTCCCGAGGATACCCATGTGGAGCATGTCCGGATTGGAGACGATGACGCGCGGGAACTGCTTGCGGATGAGCGCCCGTTTGGCCGCCGGGGTGTCGCCGTCGTAGATCTCGCAGCCGGCAATCCCAGGATCGAGCCCCGCCTCCTCGGCGAGATGGACGAGCTTGCCGCGCTGGTCCTGCCCGAGAGCTTTCAACGGGAAGAGGAACAAAGCGTGCCCCGGCCCCCCCCGCGCCGCCTCCTCCAGCACCGGAAGCTGGAAGACCAGCGACTTGCCCGACGCCGTCGGCGTCGTGATCAGCACGTTCTCGCCGCGCCGCACCGCCGCGATCCCCTCCGCCTGGTGCGACCAGAGCCGGGGCACCCCGCCGCGCGAGATCGCCTGGGAGAGCGGCCCGGGAAGAGGCGGATCGAGCTCCGCATAGACCGGATCGCTCCCCGGCAGGTACGCCTCGTACGTGAGCTGCGGCCCGAGCTTCGCATCCCGGCGGATCTGGTCGATGAGATCCGGAAACGAAGGGGGCGCGGCGACCAGCGGATTACGGGGCATTACCGCCGGATGGTACCAGAGAGAGGGAGAGGGGAGGACCTATTCTGCTCGATAGAGCTCGATGAACGACCGAGGAGAGAGCACGTCGACTCCGTGCCGTGCTTCAGCGGGATAGTGCTTGAGGTTTCCGGTCACGAGGCACTCGGCTCCACCCGCCAGGGCGATCTCCAGAAAGGGCTCGTCATCAGGGTCGGGCAGCCGGATCGCAAGAGGGCGGGCGGCTACCGGGATGCCTCCTGTTCTGATCGCCGTTCGTGTCCAGAACCATCTTCATCGAGGAGAGTCACCCCGCTGGCGGCGGGCCCGCCGGACGGCCGCGATCTCGGCATCGATCTCCGCCGAGGCGATGGCATCTGTACCCTGCTGAACCGATTGCCGCTGCATCTCGGACACCGCCGCGACGGCCCGCAACCTGCGAAACGCGGCCAAGGTCTCCTCGAGGGTGTCCTCCGTCACGGCCGAGAGGATCGCAACGGGCCTGCCGTTGGACGTGACCACCATCTCCCGCTCGGCGGCCAGCCCCTTCCAGACGTCGGACAGATTGCTTCGGAGATCGCGGACGGAAAGAAGCTTCATCATGGCTCCTTGTACACTCAGGAGTGTACACGATCGTCACGCACTGGGCCACCGCCGCGCGATCCCTTTAAACCTCAATACCGTTCAGATAAGACTGCTGTCGCCCCTTCGGGGCTTTGGATCGTGGTTGGCTCCTCATCCTGGGGCTCTCGCCCCAGGCTATACGCTGGCGCCCCTTCGGGGCTATGGCGGCCCTCTTGACCCAGCCCCGAAGGGGCGATCGCGTAAAGCCTGGGGCGTGAGCCCCAGGTGACAGGCCACCCCCACCACCAGAAAGCCCCGAAGGGGCGACAGCAGACCGCCGGTCGCGGCGCCGCCACAACCCTAAGTGAACGGTATTGCTTTAAACCTCCGCAATTCCAAAGCCCAATGCTGTCGCAGCTCCCACCAGACGGTCGTCATAGCTGGCGATCACCAACTCCTCCCCCTGCGCTCGAACGAACTCCGCGGTCGCCAAGTGAAGAGCGTCGAGCGTACGCACCGGCCCAGGAAACGGCTCGAGAGCCCGTGCCAGGACGGCCGGCACCATCTCCACCAGAGCCACGCGCTGAAAAAGAGCCGCCACTGCCTCCGCATGCGACGTGGTCAGGCCATAGGCGTGGATTCGAACCCAGGTCTCGTATTCGAGAAGCCGGCTGGAAATGAGCTGCTCCTCCCATAGGGAGGCGGGAGGGCACCGATCCTCCGCGAGCAGGTACGCGAGAGCGACCGAGGTGTCGAGGTAGATCAACGGTCGCTACGGTCCTGCTGCAACTCCTGTAGCAGGTCGCTGAGGGAAGTCACTGGAATTCGAGGAGGCGTGCCGATCGCGGAAGCCGCCGGCTGGATCCAGCCCCTCTGCACCGCATCCGCCAAGGGGGTTTGAGGTCCCAAGGGAACCAGGCTCCGCCGAGGAGGAACAAGCTCCGCGAGAACACGGTCACGATCCGTCACCAGGACCGTCTCCCCTTCCTCGGCGAGGTGGACATACTCCCCGATCCGTTCCACCAGATCTCTCAGTGCCACGGCACGCATGGCAACAAAATATCGCCGCCAGCCATCTCTGTCAAGCTGAAGCTCACATCCCCGCCAGCAGGTCCTTCCGCTTCGCCTCGAACTCCTGGGGAGAGATGAGCCCTTCGTCGAGGAGGCCCTTGAGCTGGCGGATCTTCTCGGCGGGCGACAGGGGGGCCGGCGAGACGAAGGCGGCGGGGGCCATCGGAGCTCCGAGCTGGCGGTAGGCCTCGACGGCGCCGAGGATGGCTTTCTTGAATTCGAGGGGCTGGCTGATCCCCGGGAAGCGGGTGGCGCCCGCCTCGCTCGCGGTGTCGATCTCCACTTCGCCGTAGCCGAGGATGCGTCCCCAGAGGGTCTGGCGGTGCTCGACGTTGTTGATCTTGCCCAGCGAGGCGTCCATGGAGCGGCGGCCGAGGATGCCGGTTTCCTGGATCACCCGGCGGTTGGTCAGCACGTAGTCGTTCGAGCGGAGGACCACCCATTTGAACAGGACGACCCCCGCCAGCACGGCCGCGAGGGCGACGGCGACCAGAGACAGGATCATGTTGTCGATCAGCCACCAGGCGGCCCCCGCGCCGATCAGCGCGGCGACGGCCCCCGCCGCCCAGGGGATCAGCGGCAGGCGGATCGGATGGGCCCGGTAGAGGATCTCCTCGCCGGTCTGCAGTTGGTCTTCGATGGCCATGGTATTCCTCCGCGGTTGGCAGAGATCTTATCCCGCCGCGCCCACCCGGCGCAGGCCCTCCGCCAGGTGGCCCAGCCCCGCCGCCACGTCCTCGGTCTTCACCGCGAAACCGAGCCGGAAGAAGCCGGGGTTCTCGAAGAAGTGGCCCGGTACGATCGAGGTCTCCCGCTTGCGCAGCCAGTCGTGGAGGGGTTGGGCGTCCTCTTCCTTCCGGAGCCGCGGGAAGGCCATCAGCGTCCGCGGCGGCAGGAGGCAGTCGAGCCATTCGGCGTGCTCGGCGAGGAAGGCGCGGATCAGGTGGAGATTCGGCTCGAGGAGCGCGCGGGCGCGGGCTTCCAGGCGGCCGAGCTGCCGGAAGGCCGCGAGGGCCAGGCCGTCGCTCGGCATCGAGCCCACCGCCTCCATGAAGTCGCGCGCGTGGCGCAGGCGGTCCGCCAGCTCCCGCGTGCCGCAGAGCACCCAGCCGCAGCGCAGCCCGCTCAGCCCATAGCTCTTGGTGAGGCTGTTGGTCGCCAGCACGTGCGGCCCGAGATGGACGTGGCTCGGCGGTGCCTGCTCCCACCAGACGTCCAGGTAGACCTCGTCCACCAGGACGAGCGCGCCGGCCCGTTCGGCGAGACGGGCGATCTCCGCCATCTCGGCGCGGTCGAGCAGGACGCCCGTCGGGTTGTGCGGGTTGGTGAGCACCACGAGCCGCACCCGGCCGCCGGCGAGGGCTTCCCGCAGGCTCTCCGGATCGTGGCGCCAGCCCTCCTCCACCCGGCGGGCGAAGCGGCGGATGCGGGCTCCCACGGCGTGGAGCGCCGCGAGGAGCGGCTCATAGGTGGGGCTCTCGACGAGCACCTCGTCCCCCGGCTCCAGGAGCGCCGTGAAGGCGAGGAAGTTGGCCCCCGACGTCCCCGCCGCCGGCACCACCCGCTCCGGCTCGACGCCGTAGCGCTCTCCGATGGCAGCGAGGAGCGGCGGCCAGCCATCCGGAGGCAGGCCGTTGAGCACCACGTCCTCCGTGGTGAAGGAGAAGTCCTTCGGTCCGCATCCCAGGAGGCCGCTGTTCGCCAGGTTGTAGCGCGCCGCGGCGTGCTCCTTGGCCCAGCGCATGTAGACGCTGCCTTTCATGGCTTCAGGGCTCTCCACAGGTAGTACACCGGCACGCCCGCGGCGAAGATCGCGGTGCCGATGAGGGCGTTCCAGGTGTCGGCGAAAAACGTGTTGACGACGATCCCGGCCGCCGCCAGGGTGAAGAGGAGCGGCACCCAGGGATAGCCGGGCGTCGGATACGGACGCGGCGCCTCCGGCAGCTTGCGGCGGAAGACGAGGAGCGCGACGCCCGAGAGGGCGAAGAAGACCCAGTCGGCGAAGACCGCGTAGCCGAGCAGCCGGTCGTACGAGCTGCTCAGGGCGAGCACCGCGGCGAGCGCTCCTTGCAGGAGGATCGCCGCGGTGGGCACCTGGAAGCGGGGCGAAAGGCGGGCGAGCGAGCGGAAGAAGAGGCCGTCCGCGGCCATCGCGTAGTAGACCCGCGGCGCGGCGAGGAGGGACAGGTTGAGGAAACCGAAGGTCGAGACCACCACGAGCAGGCTCACCAGGCGCGCTCCGGTCTCCCCCATCAGCCGCGCCGCGAGGTCGGCCGCCGGGGTCTGCGTCGCGGCGAGACCGGGCGCCGAGAGGACGTGGACATAGGCGACGTTGGCGCCGACGTAGACCGCGATGACGCAGAAGACCGCGATGAGGATCGCCCGCGGCAGGTTGCGCAGCGGATCGCGCACCTCCTCGGCGATGTAGTTCAGGTTCTGCCAGCCGCCATAGGCGAACATCACCGGGACGAGGCCATGGAAGAAGACGGAGACGAGCGGCAGGCCACCGAGGCCCGGCGGGGTGAGTGTGGCGAACGAGATGCCGCTCGTGCGGGTGAGCACGAACGCCGCCACGACCAGGAGGACCAGGGCGAGCGTCTTGGTGAAGGTGATGAGGTCGATCAGCACCGCTCCGGGTTTGATCCCCAGGGCGTGGAAGCCGGCGACGCCGAGGAGGATCGCCACGGCGAGCGGCGTGACCATCCCCTCGCCGAGCTCCGCCAGGCGGCAGACGTACTCGGCGAACGCCACCGCCACCGCCGCCGTGGCGCCGGACTGGACGATGAGCAGGAGCGCCCAGCCGTGGAGGAAGGCGGCGAGCGGGTGGAACGCCTCGCGGAAGAAGGCGTACTGGCCGCCCACCCGCGGCATGACCGTGCTCAGCTCGGCGAAGACGAAGGCGCCGAGGAGGGCGATGAAGCCCCCCGCGATCCAGACCCCCAGGATGAGCGCGGGGGTCTGGACCGTCCGCGCCACCACGGCGGGATTGATGAAGATCCCGGAGCCGATGATGCCGCTCACCGCGATCATCGTCGCGTCGAACAGGCTCAGGGTGCGGGCGAAACCGGGTCCGGCGGAGGGGGTCGCCATGATCGTGGCGCGAAGTCTACCTGCTCTGCCGCTTCCCGGCTCCGGTTCTCGATACAATGCGCACGAGAAAACTCTGGGGAGGCTGCGCGATGAAAGTGGCCCTGGTCAACGTCAAGGGAGGAGTTGGAAAAACCACCACCGCCGTCAACCTCGCCGCCGCGTTCGCGCGGAGCGGCCTCAAGGTGCTGGCGGTCGACCTCGATCCGCAGGGATCGGCGACGACCTCGTTCGGGGTGGCCCGCGAGGAGGCGACGCCCTCGATCGCCGAGGTGTTGCTCGGCGAGGTCGAAACGTCCGAGGCGGTGCAGGAGACCGGCGTGGAGGGGATCTCGCTCCTCCCGGCCTCGCTCCGCCTGGCGGGATTGGACCTCGCCCTCGCCCGCAAGCAGGAGCCGGACAAGCTCCTCAAGAAGGCGCTGTCGTCCGTCCGCCGGCGCTACGACGTGATCGTCCTCGACTGCCCGCCCGGGCTGTCGATCCTGACCACCAACGCGCTCGCCGCCGTGGATGCCACGATCATCCCGGTGACGCCGCACCACCTCGACATGGAGGCGCTGGCCGGCTTCTTCGAGGCGCTCTCGACGCTCAAGGAGCGGATCGGCAAGATCCCCGAGCTCCTCGGCATCCTGCTCACCCTGGTCGACCACCGCACCCAGGTGACCGAGGAGGTGGTGGCGGCGATCCGCGGCACCTGGGGGAAGCGCGTCTTCCGCACCGAGATCCCGATCAACGTCCGCCTGTCGGAGGCGCCGGCCCACGGCCGCACCATCTTCGAGTTCGAGAGCTGGTCGACCGGTGCTCTCGCCTACGGCAAGCTGGGCGGCGAGGTGCTGCGCCGGGCGCGCAAGGCGGAGCTGATATAGGCTCCCCGGGGTGAACGAGATTCAGGCGGTCCTCGCCATTCTGGAGAGCACTCCGGTGCTCCTCCGTTCTTCTCTGGAGGCCCTCCCGGATCCGCTGCGCAAACGGCGGCTGCGGGAGGACCAATGGTCCGCGCACGAGACGGCGGTCCATCTGGCGTCGATTCAGCCGGTCTTCGTGGCCCGCCTGGAGCGGATGCTCGCCGAAGAGAATCCGCGGCTCGACTCCTGGGCCCCGGTCCCGGAAGACGTGCGGGGGGTCTTCCTGGAGGAGGATCTCGCCCAGGCGCTGGACCGGTTCGAGCGCGAGCGCGGCGACCTCCTGGCCCTCCTGCGCAGCCTCCCTGCGGAAGCCTGGGCGCGCACCGCCGATCATCCCGACTACGACGAATTCAGCATCCTCACCATGTTCCGGCACCTGGCGGTGCACGACGGGCTGCGGCTCTGCCGGATCGAGCAATTCCGCGTCAAACGGAAAGGAGCGGAGGGCGCGGCCCCTGAGCTTCCGGCGCCTCCTCCTCCGGTCTCGGCCGCCGCGGGGCTCCGCGGCGTGCTCTCCCGCCTGGTGCCCGGCCAGGTGAACGTCCTGGGTCCGTTCGAGGTCCCCGGTTTCAAGCCGAGGTACGTCCGCGTCTACCTGCCGCACGGCTACACCCCGGAGCGCACCTGGATGGGCCTCTACCTGTTCGACGGGCAGAACCTGTTCGGCGACGAGGGGACGTTCTCCGGCGGCTGGCACGTGCACAAGGCGGTGGAGGGGCTGGCGCGCACGCACCGGCCGGTGCCGGTCGTCATCGGCATCGACCACGGCGCCGAGGAGCGCATCGACGAGCTGAACCCGTTCACCCTCGAAGGCACCCCGGGGCGCCTCCCCGCCTTCGCCGCCTGGATCACCGGCACGCTCATGCCGGTCCTGGGCGCGGAGCTGCATCTGGTCGAGCCGCCCTTCGGCGCCGTGATCGGCGGCTCCTCCATGGGAGGGCTCGCCGCCCTCTGGACCCATTTCCACCATCCGCGGTCGTTCAGCGGCGCGATGGCCATGTCGCCATCCATCTGGATCGACCACCAGAAGATCTTCGAGGATCTCGCCGCACAGCCCGAGCCGGAGCTCTCCCGGATCTATCTGGATGCCGGCGCTAAGGAGAACCGGGGCATGTTCCTCCCCCTCGTCGCCTCCCTGGCGCATCAGCTCACCGGCCGCGGCTGGGACCGCGATCAGCTCCTCTGGCGCCCCGACGCCCGCGGCCTCCACAACGAGGCGAGCTGGCGCCGGCGGCTGCCCAAGGCGTTGCGGTTTCTGTACGGGCGGGGGTGAGGGGGAGGGCGAGCCCCGTCTCCATCCGGCGCGATCACTCCTCGGAGAACCAGTTCTCCACCGCGAGGCCGGGGACGTTCTGGAAGTGGCGGACGTTGCGGGTCACGAGCACGAGGTCATGCACCCGGGCGGTGGCGGCGAGGAGGGCATCAGGCATCTCGATCGGCTTGCCGCTCTTACGTAGCAGGGCGCAGAGGTCGGCGGTCGCGAGCGACACCTTCTCATCCACGGGAAGCCAGATCGGCAGCGGCAGGATCTCGCGCTCCACCTTGCTCCAGACTTCGCTCGGCTTCGGATGGATGGCGGCGCCGAAGCGCAGCTCGTAGCGGGTGATTTCAGAAGCGAAGAGCACCGCCGGATCGGTCGAGAGGAGCCGCCGGACCAGCGGCAGATGTGGCCGCGGGCGGATGAGCTCGGAGACGACGTTGGTATCGACGAGAAACATCCGGTGGAGCCTGCGGGCCGGCAGGTTCTCAGGTGTCGGCACCGAACGGGTCGCGGGGCACCCAGGGCTCCCGCCGGATCTCGTCGAGGGAACGGAAGAACGACTCGTCCTCGATACCGTCGGGGTTGAACCAGCTCCCGTCCGGAAGCTGCTCGAGCCGGGTCATCCAGCGTTCCCACGCCGCCCGCCGCCCTTCGGCGGCCTTCACGGCGGTCCCCACCGTACACGCAAGCTTTTCGCCGATCGCCTCGGCGACCAGATCACGGAGCGGACGCCCCTGTTGGGCGGCGAGCGCCTTGGCTTTGCGCAGCAGCGGGTCGGGCAGGTCGAAGGTCGTCTTCACGACGGCAGTATTTACGGCCCGCCGGTGTCTGTCAAGCCACGGCCCCGATGAGCCGGTACACCTGCACGGCGCCGCTTCGAGCCTCCGAAACGGCGCCGCGGTCCGTCCTTACGGGAGGCAGCTCGCCGCTTCTTCGTCGGTCACGACCTGAGCACGGCCGGTCGTGGCGTCCACCTCCACCTGCACCTGTGCGGTTTCGGTGAGCACGTCGACCAGATAGAAGGCAGGGATCTTGCCGTCGTCCCGGAGCTCGATCCCCATCACTACGCCTTTGACCACGTTGTGGGCCACGTTCCCTGCCTCCGCCGGCCCGAGCACCGCCGGGCGCTCCAGGATGATGTGCGGCAGGAGGCCGACGACGCAGGCCTTGCACCGGTACTTCCAGCGGCACATGCCGGTGTTGCCGATCTCGGTGTAGTAGATCTGGAACCTGGGACCGTTGTCGGAGTAGTTCGAGGCGAAGGTGTCCCACCTCTGCTGGCAACTGTCCTCCGCGTATTCCGCCGCCTGGGTGACCGTCGGGGTGGCGACGTCGTCGCAGGAGAAGGTGTAGGGCGCCTGCCCCACGAAATAAGTCCAGATATTTTCGTCTTCTCCGCTGCACCAGGGGCGGGCCTGGGCGGCGGCCGGAGCGAGCAGCAGGGCGAGCGCGAGCAGTTTCGACAGGTTCTTCATCACGACCTCCTTGGGATCGGATCTCGATGAGCCGGGAGCGGTCTCACCCAACCCCTGCGGAAAGCGGAGCCCGACTCCCTCAACTCTTTTCGGAGGAACCGTCCGGATGAGATCCTGAGGGAGTCTCGCCGCCGATTGCGCAGGAGAGGGTGGACCGGTGTCACCTCAGGGACCGGAGGAGGAATCATGGCTTCGACCTCGAAACCGCCGCATGTCTCGCCCCGCACGTTCTTCCTGCTCGCCGCGGCACTGGTCCTGGCGGGCGGCCCGGGCGCCGCTCTGGAGCTGACGCTCCGGCCCGGGAGCCCGGAGGGAGAAGCGGGTCTCGAGATCGGCGACCACCTCCAGGTGGGCGCCGCCGGGCTCGCACCGGGAGGCTCGGCGGACCTCCGGCTGCGCGATCCGGAAGGAAGGCTCGTCGCGGAAGCCCGGGTGCGCGCCGATGACCAGGGGGACGTGGCGCCGGAGCTCCTCTGGCGGCGGACCGGGGTCCTCGGCTGTGATTGCAAGGAGAGCGCGAGCACCGCCGCCCTCTTCCGCACCTTCGAGGAGGCGGAGCTGGCCCTCCTCGGCACGCAATGGACCGTGGAGCTGGTCGACGGCGACGGCAGACAGGTCCTCACCAGCCGGAAGGTCCATCTGGAGACGACCCAGGACGTCCAGGTCTACTTCAGCGACGCCGCCGGCTGTCCACGGCACCGGCTGGAACCGGACGAGGACGTCTATCTGAGCTTCCGCGGCCCCAAGGTCCCGCCGGCCGCCTCCGTCCTCCTGATGGCGGACCGTCCCACCTGGGACGACCCGCTGCCACTCGTCGAGGTCCGTCCGGGTGCCAGCCCCGGCGGCGAGGTGATCGGCGGCCTGGCGAGCCCCCTCTCGACCGTCCTCCTCTGGTCCGGTGATCCCACCGGCCGGCGCAGCGGTTATTTCGCGGCAGTGGTGAACATGGAGACCGCCCGCCTCCTCTCGCACCACGGGCTCGGCATCCCCAAGTCGGTCGAGGAGGGGATCGTCATCCGCGACTGGGGCTGCGGGAAGCCGGCCAATTGACTCTATGGCGGCGCGGCCGCCTTCCGGCCCGCCGCGCTCAGGCAGAAATCGAGCTCGCTCCGCGCCTCGGCGATCCGCCGATGGCCGGCAGGGAATGCCGCTTCGCGGAGCGCCACGGCACGGCGGAGCAGCGTTTCCGCCTCGGAGTAGCGGCCGGCCTCGGCCAGCAAACGGCCGAGTGGCAGGAGCGCGTAGGCGAGCGCCGGATCGTGCTCCCCGAGAGCTTTCTCCTGCACGCGCAGGCCCTCGCGCAGCAGGCTCTCCGCCTCGCCGCGCCGGCCGCGGTCACGGACGACTCCCCCCAGTTGGAGAAGGGTGCGCGCGACCTCGACGTCCTCGGGGCCGAGCAGGCGGCGTTGCAGATCGAGCGCCTGCCGGCCGAGGCGCTCGGCGCTCGCGAGGTCACCGCGGGCGGAGTCCACCCGGGCCAGGAGCGCCAGGGCCTCGGCGACTTTGGGATGCTCCTCGCCGAAGGTCCCCCGATAGATGGCGAGCGCCTCCTCCAGGCACCGCCGGGCGCGCCCGAGATCGCCGCTCTGCCGCGCCACCGTGGCCAGATTGAGCAGCGCCGTCGCCACGTAGGGATGGCGGGCTCCGAGCACCTTGCGGCGCAGCGCGACGGTGCGTTCGAGGAGAGCCAGGGAGCCCGCGGAGTCCCCGCGGTCGTACTTGACGGAGGCGAGGTCGTTGAGCACGGTGAGCGACGCCGGATGGTCTTCCCCGAGCAGGGCGCGGCGCAGCGCGAGGACCGCCGTCAGCTCCGCCTCGGCCTCCGCCAGGCGGTCCGTCCGGTAGAAGAGCTGGGCGCGGGCGTGGCGGACCTCGGCCACCGGGAGCGACCGTTCGCCGAAGGCGCGGCGGCGGATGGCGAGGGACTCCGCGAGCAGCCGCTCCGCCTCCCCGGTGTGACCGCTGCCGAGCTCGACCGAGGCGAGCCGGTAGAGGGTGGCCGCGCGGTCCGGAGCGTCCGCCGGCAGGGCGCGGGTTTGCAGGTCGAGGGCCTGGCGGAGCTCCCGCGCCGCCGTCTCGTACTCGCGGCGGTCGTCGTGGAGCTGGGCGAGATCGACCAAGGCGCGCGCCACTTCGGCCGGATCGCCTCCCGCTCTCCGCCGGAGATCCAGGGCGCGCGTGAGCAGCCGCTCCGCCTCCGCATAGTGGCCGAGCTGGCGATAGACCCGGCCGATCGTCCCGGCGAGCGTCGCCTGCACCTCGGGACCGCCCCCGGCACCGCGCCCGGCGAGCAGGTCGCGCGCGCCCCGGTCGAGGATCTCCCGCGCCGTCGGCTCCGCGCCGCGCGCCACGTTGGGATCGACCGCCTCGAACAGGCCCACGAGGAAGCCGGCAACCTGTTCGGTGCGCGCCTGTTCGAGCTGCGCCCGGCGCATCTGGACGATCGTCGAGACCAGGCCGACGACGAGGGCCAGCAGGACCAGCCCGGCGGCGGCGACCGCCGCGCGGTGGCGCGCCACGAAGCGCCCGGACCGGTAGAGCGCCGAGTCGCGCCGCGCCCCGATCGGCTGCCCCGCGAGATGCCGCCGCACGTCGTCCGCGAGCTGCTCGACCGAGGAATAGCGGCGCTGGGGCTCCTTGTGCAGCGCCTTGGCGACGATCGTGTCCAGATCCCCGCGCAGCCGCCGCCGCAGGCGGGCCGGGCTGGTCCGCCGCGCCGCCGCCACCTGCTCACCGGCGGCCGCCTCGCTCACCGGCGAGGGCACCTGCTCGCAGATCCGCCGCTCGACCTCCGACGCACGGAGCCCCTCGACCGGGAGCGGCGGTTTCCCCGCGAGCAGCACGAAGAGGAGGGCGCCGAGCGAGTAGAGGTCGGTCGCGGTGGTCAGCGTCTCCCCCGCCACCTGCTCGGGGCTCGCGAAATCCGGGGTCAGCAGGCGCTCCCCGGGCTGGGTCAGGCCCGCGCGGCCATCTTCGAGGACCTTGGCGATGCCGAAGTCGAGCAGCTTGGGGCTGCCCTGGGCGGAGACCAGGATGTTCGACGGCTTGACGTCGCGGTGGATGACCAGCCGGCGGTGTGCGTAGGCGACCGCTTCGCAGACCCCGAGGAACAACTCGAGGCGCTCGGCCACCGTGAGCGCCTGCCGGTCGCAGTGGCGGTCGATCGGCTCGCCCTGGATGAGCTCCAGGACGAAGTACGGGGTGCCGTCCGCCGCGGTGCCGGCGTCGAAGACCCGGGCGATGTTGGGATGGTCGAGCGTCGCGAGGATGCGGCGCTCCTCGATCAGCCGCTCGCGGTCCCGCCGGGAGGCGAAGCGCCGGTCGACCATCTTGAGGGCGACCTGGAGCGGAAACCCCGCGTCCTCCCGGGTCGCGAGATAGACCGTGCCGAGCCCGCCGCGGCCGATCTCCGCGAGCAGCCGGTACGGGCCGATGCTGACGGCCGGCCCACCTTCCAGCCAGCCCGAGGCCTGATCGACGATGGCGGCGAGGGGATCCGGTCCCGGGTCCGCCGCCTCCGCCAGCAGCTCCGCGAGCTCGTCGGCCAAGTCCGGGTCTTCCGCGCGCAGGGCGGCCACCAGCCGCTCCGCCTCCCCGGGCTCGGCCGTGGCGCGGTCGAACCACTCGGCGAGGCGCTGCCAGCGCCCGGGCTCCATCAGGCACCGCGGCGGAGCTGGCGCGAGAGCCAGGCTCGGGCCAACTTCAGGTCGCGCTCCACCGTGGCGTGCGAAAAACCGAGGTGCCGGCTCGTCTCTTCGATCGTCATGCCGGCGAAATAGCGCAGCTCGACCACCTCCGCCCGGCGGGCGTCGAGCTCCGCGAGCCGCGTCAGCGCCTGGTCGAGAGCGAGGAAGTCCTCCTCCGCCTCCGATCCCTCGGCGCTCACGGACAGCGGAGCGAGATCGACCGGACGCACGCCGCCGCCCCGTTTCTCGGACTGGCGCCGCCGCGCCTCGTCGACCAGTACCTGGCGCATGACCCGGGCGGCGATGGCGAAGAAATGGCTGCTGTTCTCCCAGGAGACGTCCGCCCCCGCGAGGCGGACGTAGGCTTCGTGGACCAGCGCCGTGGCCTGGAGGGTCCACTGCCCCGCATCGCGCCGCAACTGGGCACGGGCGAGGCCGCGCAATTCGTCATAGACGAGAGGCACCAGCCGGTCGAACGCCGCCCGGTCGCCCTGCTGCCAGGCATGCAGCAGGCCGGTCACGTCCGACCGCG
>Ga0209682_10000290_pt1 | contig 17337 bp, 17 predicted proteins | sample DOMMetBare2Fresh_2_FD_187471 | JGI IMG/M metagenome (GOLD analysis project Ga0209682, IMG submission 187471) | Wetland sediment microbial communities from St. Louis River estuary, USA, under dissolved organic matter induced mercury methylation -... | ecosystem: Environmental > Aquatic >... | reverse complement strand
AGGGCCTAGGGGGCGGGGGTCGCCGCCCGGCCGCTCCGAGGGCGTTCGATCCCCCTCGGGGGGAGGGCCCGCAGGGCCTAGGGGGTGGGGCCCGTCGCCGTTGAACGCCAGCAGCTTGTTGACCAGCGAGAACGCGACGCCCGGTCGGGCGGGTTCTTCGAGGCGCTGCAGCTGCAGCTCCATGTAGGCCCGGTCGTCGTGCGCCTCGAAGACGCGGTTCTCCTCCTCGAAGTCGAACAGCGCGCGCGACGAGATGGCGACGACGAGCTGGCCGGCCAGCGTGGTGCCCATGGCCCGATGATACGAGCCGGGTCGCGGGGCGTGGCTACTGCACGAAGCCGATCGGCCGGCGGCGGCTGCCGGCATCCGGCAGGTCGCGCAGCTCGATCGCGTGACGACCGTCGAGCTTGGCGTTGCCGAAGGCCGCCATCCAGGCGCGGCGCATCTCGCGCGGCGCCAGTTCGGCCAAGCGATCCAGCACCGGCACAGCCGGTTCCGGATCGAACCGCTGGCCCCAGTCGTGGGCGTCGCGAATGCCGATGTACAAACGTCGCGCGATGCCGCGCGCGGCATCGGCGTCCGGCGCCGCCACCTGGTAGATGTTCATCCGATTCAGGATCGGCTCGGGGATCGAGCGCTCGTCGTTGGCGGTCGCCACCCAGATCACCTGGCTGGCATCGATCGCCACTTCGGCGAACTCGTCGGTGAACGTGTGCGCGGTGTCGATCTCCAGCAGGCTGTACAGCGCGCCCAGCGGATCGTAGGCATGTTCGCCGCCGGTCTTGTCGATCTCGTCGATCACCAGCACCGGGTTGGCGTACTGTCCGTCGACCAGTGTTTCGAACACCTTGCCCGGACGTGCGCCTTTCCATTGCGACGACGCACCGCTGAGCACCCAGCCGGCGGTGAGCGAGCTCATCGACATGAAGCCCATCCCGGTACCCAGCAGCCCGGCCAGCTGGCGCGCGAAATGCGTCTTGCCCACTCCGGGCGGGCCCAGCAGCAGCGTCGGCGTGATCTCGAGCGCGTCGCGGCTGTCCTCGCACAACGCGAGCTGGCGCCTCACGTCGTCCAGCACGTCGGCGAAGTTGGGCATTTCGTCGTACAGGTGTTCCATGGCCGGCAACCCGGACGGCTTGACCTGGAAGCGCTCCGGGCCTTTTTCCAGCATGCGCTCGTAGGTGGCGCGCAAGGTTTCGTGTTCCTTGGGCGGCAGCTTGGTCAGGCGGCGCTGCACGTCGTCGCAGCGGTAGACGCTGCGCATCTTGGCGATCGGAATCTGACCGCGCCCGTGCAGGGGAACCAGATCATGGGTGATGGCCATGTCGCACCTCCGTGGCACACAAACTAACGCCGTGCGGTCATTGAAGCAATTGCCGCGCCCGGCGTCGCCGCAAATTGTGCCGGACATGTCACGCTATTGGTTGCACTGCCCCCGACCGGGGTTCAACGCGGCCGGCGCGACGCCCGCGGACAGGGGGCGGGAATAGCCCTAGCGCACCCAGGTGTTGAGCTGGATGATCGGCAGCAGCACGGCCAGCACGATCAGCATCACCACGCCACCCATCGCCACGATCAGCAGGGGTTCGAGCAGTGTGGCCAGCGCCATCGCGCGGCGTTGCACCTCGCCGCTGAGCTGGGCCGCGGCACGGGCCAGCATCTTGGGCAGATCCCCGGTTTGTTCGCCCAGGCGGGCGAACATCGCCAACAGGCCCGGGAAGCGGCGCCGCCCGGCCAGCGCCGATGCGAGTGGGGCTCCCTCGCGCACCTGCACCAGCGCATCCATCGCGTCGGCGCGCAGCGCGCGGTTGCCGAGGGTTTCGGCGGCGGCCTGCAAGGCCTTCAGGATCGGCACGCCGGCGCCGGCCAGCATGGCCAGGGTGCCGGCAAACCGCGCCGCGTTGTAGCCGCGCGCCAGGCGCCCGACCAGGGGCAGGCGCAGCCACATCGCGTCGAACCGCTCGCGAAACGCTTCGTTGCGCAGCGAGAACGCCAGGCCCGCGGCGCCGGCCGCGGTGGCCAGCACCACCAGCCAGCCCCAGTTGCGCACGAAGTCGCTGACGGACAGCATCGCGGTGGTCAGGAACGGCAGCGCGCGCTTGCTGTTCGCGAACACCCCCGCCACCTGCGGCACCACATAGGTGACGAGGAAGATCACGATCACCAGTGCGATGACCGAGACGATGATCGGGTACAGCGCCGCACCGAGCAACTTCGCCTTCAAGGCCTGGCGCTCTTCCAGGTCGTCGGCCAGGCGCTCGAGCACGATGCCCAGCGCTCCGCTCTGCTCGCCTGCGGCCACCACCGCCCGGTAGACGTCGTCGAACTCGCGGGGCGCGCTGCCGAGCGAGCGCGCAAAGCTCGACCCGGCGTTGACCTCGGCGCGCAGATGGGCCACCAGGTCGCGCTGGCGCGGGTCTTCTGATTCGTCGGACAGCGCCGTCAGCGCGCGCTCCAGCGGCAACCCGGCCGCCACCAGGCCGGCGAGCTGTCGTGTCCACACGGCCAGCGACGTGGTGCTGAAGGTGCGCCGCGTGAAGCGAGCGGTGGCGCCCGACTCGAGCCCGGCAGCGACCCCTTCGACGCCCAGCGGCACCAGGCCCTGGGCTCGCAGCTGGCTGCGCACTGCCTTCGCGTTGTCGCCTTCGAGCAGGCCGGTGCGTGCCTTGCCCTGGGCGTCGAGTGCCTCGAAACGGTAGGCCGGCATGTTCGTTCTCAGGAGCGCGCGGGAGCAGTCGCCATGCAAAGCACCGTTCGAGCCAAGTGGCCGCCGCGGAACCGGCTTTGCCGGGCCGCCGGCGGCGCCCCCCTGCGGGGGAGGCGTCGAAGGCGCTCCGGGGGGGTCATTCTCTCGTCACCCGCAGCACCTCTTCGGGCGATGTGACGCCTTCGTCGACCAGGCGCTGGCCATCGTCGCGCATCGGCCTCAGGCCGTTGGCCTCGGCAGCGACGAACAGCTGGCTCTCGGCCGCGCGGTTGTGGATCAGCGCGCGCAGCTTGTCGTCGACTTCCATCAGTTCGTAGACGCCGGTGCGGCCCTTGTATCCCGTCTGGCCGCATTCGGCGCAGCCCACCGGGTGCCAGCGGCCGGCTGAGTCCTGCTTCTTGCAGTGCGGGCACAGCTTGCGCACCAGGCGCTGCGCCAGCACGCCCAGCAGCGACGAGCTCAGCAGGTACGGCTCCACGCCCATGTCGATCAGGCGCGTCACGCTCGACGGCGCATCGTTGGTGTGCAGCGTCGCCAGCACCAGGTGGCCGGTCAGCGAGGCCTGGATCGCGATCTGCGCGGTCTCGTAGTCGCGGATCTCGCCGATCATGATCACGTCGGGGTCCTGGCGCAGGATCGCGCGCAAGGCCTTGGCGAACGTCAACTCGATGCGCGGGTTCACCTGCGTCTGGCCGATGCCGGCCAGCTCGTATTCGACCGGGTCTTCGACGGTCAGGATGTTGGTCGTGCCGGTCGGAAGCCGGACCAGCGAGGCGTACAAGGTCGTCGTCTTGCCCGATCCGGTGGGGCCGGTGACCAGCACGATGCCGTGCGGCTGCTCGATCAGGCGCGCAAACCGCGTCAGCGACTCGCCGCTCATGCCCAGGCTTTCGAGCGAGAAGCGCGCCTCGGTCTTGTCCAGCAGGCGCAGCACCGCACGCTCGCCATGGGCGGAGGGCAGCGTGGAGACACGCACGTCGACGGCCCGGCCGCCGATGCGCAGCGAGATGCGGCCGTCCTGCGGCAGCCGTTTCTCGGCGATGTCGAGCTCGGCCATGATCTTCAGGCGGGAGATCAACGCCGCGTGCAGCGCCTTGTTCGGCTGCACCACCTCGCGCAGCGTGCCGTCGACGCGAAAGCGCACCGCCGAGCTGCGCTCGTAGGGTTCGATGTGGATGTCGCTGGCGCCGTCCTTTGCGGCCTGCGTCAGCAGTGCATTGAGCATGCGGATGATCGGTGCGTCGTCGGCGGCTTCCAGCAGGTCTTCCACTGCGGGCAGGTCCTGCATCAGGCGCGACAGGTCGACCGCGCTTTCCACCTCGCCGACCACCGCCGCCGCGCTCGACTCGCCGCCCGCGTAGGCCGCAGCGATGCGCTGGGCCAGCGTCGAGGCGGCTTCGCGCTCGAAGCTCGTGACATCGAACAGCCGCACCACCTCGGACAGCGCGCTGGAGTTCGTGCTGTCGGTGGCCCACAGCACGCGCTGCGCGCCGTCGTCCTCGAGCAGCAACGTGTTGGCCTTGGCGAAGGCGTAGGGCAGCGGGTGTCGGGCAGCCATGGATCGATCAGTTGCGTGCGTCCGATGCCGGCGTCGCCGGAGCGGCTGCCGCCTCCGGCGCGCGCTGGGGCGGCAACACCGGGGACTCGTTGATCGGCATTACGAGGCTCGACGCCGGCTGCGCGTCCTTTTGTCGTGCCCGAATGATGTCATAGCGGTCAAGCGAGATCTTGTTGGCGCTGTCGGCGTCGCGCATCACCACCGGGCGCAGGAACACCATCAGGTTGGTGCGGCTGCGCGTGCGGCTCTCGCTGCGGAACAGGCCGCCGATCAGCGGGATGTCGCCCAGCAGCGGCACCTTGGACTTCTTCTCGGTGTACTTGTCCTCGATCAGGCCCCCGAGCACGAGGATCGAGCCGTCGTCGACCACCACCGTGGACTCGATCGAACGCTTGTCGGTCGACGGACCGGCGTTCGAGGTACCGGGGGCGACCTTGTCGCTGACGCTGGACGATTCCTGGAAGATCGTCATGCGCACCGTGCCGCCCTCGCCGACCTGCGGCTTGATGCGCAGCGTGATGCCGACGTCCTTGCGCTCGATGGTCTGGAACGGGCTGGTCGTCGCGGTACCGGTGTTGGTGAACTGGCCGGTGATGAAGGGCACGTTGCTGCCGACGATGATCTTGGCTTCCTCGTTGTCGAGCGTGATCAGGTTCGGGGTCGACACGATGTTGGTGTTGGTCTGGCTCTGCAGCATGCGCGCAATCGCCGCCAGCGCGTACGTGCCGCTGTAGTTCTTGAGCAAGCCGATGTTCAGTCCTTCGCCGGGTGCGGTGGTGCCGAGCCCGGCGATCGTCTTGGACAGATCGACGATGCTCGGCCCGCCGATCGACGAATTCGTGCCGGCGAAGACGCCGTAGCGGTCGCCGCTGCGGCCGACCAGCCCCTGCCACTGGAATCCGAAGTCGGCGGCGTTGTCGCCGGACACCTCGACGATCAGGCTTTCGATGTAGACCTGCGCTCGGCGCGAGTCGAGCTGGTCGATCATCGATCGCACCTGCCGGTACAGCGGCTCCGGCGCGGTGATGATCAGCGAGTTCGTGGACGGATCGGCCTGGATGAAGCCGCCGGTGGACGGTTGCGCCGAGGCGGTCAGCGGTGCCGTCGCCGGCGTTGCGCCTTGGGCACCAGGTACCCCCTGGGATACTTGTGGCGGCGCCGATGTCGCTGCGCCGGCCGCAGCGCCGCCGGGGCTCGCAAATGCCGCGCGCAGTACCGCCGCAAGCTTGGTCGAATCGGCGTTCTTGAGGTGCACCACCCAGATGTTGCCGTTGGCGCCTGGACCCTCGGTCGGGCGATCCAGGCGGTCGATCAATGCGCGCAGCGAGGCCATGCGCGCCGGGTTGGCGGCCCGCAGGATCAGCGCATTCGCGCGCGGATCGACCATGACCGCGAAGGCCCCGCCGGCCGCGCCCCCTGGTACCTGGGCGCCCGCCGTGGCCCCGTCGCCGAGGCGCTGGATCATCGTCGCGAGGTCGCTGGCCACGCCGTGCTTGACCGGGATGACCTCGATATCCGTGGCCGACGGCTGGTCCATCGCCGCGATGATCTTGGCGATGCGTTGCAGGTTGTCGGCGTAGTCGGTGATGACCAGCGTGTTGTTGCCCGGGTTGGCGTTGATCGTGTTGTTTGGGCTGATCAACGGCCGCAGGATCGCCACCAGGTTGTTCGGGTTCTCGTGGTTGAGTTTGAAGATCTGCGTCAGCACCTGGTCGCCGCGCTGGTTGGCCGGGCCCACGGACACCGTGCCGGCCTGCAGCTTGGCGTCGGCCTCGGGAACGACCTTCAGAAGGCCGGCGCTGTCGACCAGAGCGAAGCCCAGGCCACGCAACGCCGCCAGGTAGTTCAGGTACGCCTCGCGCACCGTGAGCGGCTGCTCGCTGTAGACGGTGATCGTGCCCTTCACACGGGGGTCGACGATGATCTGGCGGTCGATCATCACGGCAATGGCGCGCGTCACTGCCTCGATGTCGGCATTGACGAAGTTGACGGTGATCGGCGTGCTCGATTTCAACGCCGGACTCTGCCCTTGCGTAGCGTTGGCGCGGGCCGGACGCGACGCCGGTGCGGCCGTCTGTGCCGACACCGCCAAGCTGGCCAAGGCCAGCGCGAGGGCTGCCGCCAATGGGCGCATGGCCTTGCGACTCGTGTCGTGGCGCGTGCGAGGTCCGCGTAGATCCATGGTCATCCGATCGAAATGACCGACACGGCGCCTTGCCGTCGGCCGATGATGTTGAGCAGATTGTTCAGCGCCGCTTCCTGACCCTCTGCGGCGCTGGCCTCACCGCGGAAGCGCACCCGCGGGCCGGCCCATTGTCCGCTGCCGATCAGGCGCAGCGCGCCTTCCAGCGTGCTGAGCGTGATCGTGGCGGTCTCGCCTGTGGCCGCGCCCCCCCTCACGCTGAGCTGGTAGCTGCCCAGCGTATCCAGCGTCGACAGACGCGACGACACGCCGAGCAGTTCGAGGTCCACGCCACCGATCAGTCGCCAACGGCCCTGGGCCGATTCCAGCGTCATGCCGCTGGTGGTGAGCCGCAACGCGCCGCCCAGCTGCATGGTGTTGAACGGCGTGCCGAGCCCAGCCAGCCACGCTGCCGGCCATTGGCCAAGGGCCTGCGTCTGTCCCGGCACCACGACCGCGAACCGACCCAGGCCGGGCTTGAACTGCACCAGCACGTCACGTTCGAGGCAGCAGGCTTGGCGCAGGCGCAAGTCGATGCGATTCCAGTTCGGTCGCAGCTGCCAGTGCAGGCGGCCGGGCAATGCCGACGCGTCTCGGCTGCCGGGACCGCCGGTCAACACCATCTGGGCGCTGCCCGACCAGATGCTGCCCTGGGCATCGGCCAGCAGCAGTCGTTGCTCGCTGGCGCCCGATACCGCGGCGGCCAGCCAGCTGGCGGGTGCGAACAGCACCAAGGCGACGATCGCGCCGACTGCGGCGCCCCAGACGCCCCATCGCGTCGATGCGCGGCGCGCGCGCTGCCAGGCCAGCTCTGCGAGCGTGGAATTGGCGAAACCGCTGGCGCCGAACCGCGATACGCTGGCACGGCGACGAAACCAGGCAGGCCAGCGCAGCTCCATCAACCGGCTCCCAGGCTGAGCACGAGCGTGCCATTGAATCCCGCGGCGGCGCGCGTCAGCTGCGCCTCGACCGGTCGCGCGCGCGCCGCGCTGCGAGCTTCGATCAGCAGCGCGCGCACCTGCTCGGGGCTCGCCCCCTGGAACGTCACCAGCGCACGGTCGCCCTGAAGCGTGAGGCGCACCTTGTCGCCATGTCGATCGGCCGCTGCCTTCATCGCCACGCCGGCTTGCGCAGCGGCAATGGGTGTGGCGTTGCGCAGCTCGCGCACCTCGGCGGCCATCGTGCGCATCTGCAGCAGCTGTGCATCGAGCGATTCGATCTGTGCTGGCGCGTCGGTTAGCGTCCGCCACGCCGGCGCGATGGCCAGCGTCCAGAGCAGGAAGGCACCGAGCACGGCGGCCATCACGCCGAGCATCAGTCGATCGCGCGCCGATCGCGCGCGCCACGCGTTGCCGGCTTGCTGGCGAAACGCCGCCACTTGATCGTTGAATTCGCCCACCTGCGCGTTCAAAGCGGGCTCCTCGACGCGTCGGCGCGCGCCAGTGTCAGGCGGCCCTCGGCCGACTCGACAGACCAGCCCGCCGAGCGCAGCCGCGAACGGAAACGCTCGACCTGGTCGCTGTTCCAGCCTGCCACCAACAGCGTCAGCTTGTTCGATTCGAAGCGCAGCGATTGCGCAGGTGCCTGACCATCAGGCCAGGCCAGCGTGGCCATCGCGAGCGCCGATTCCAGATCGGTATCGCCGATGCGTCCGGCCGCTGCGCGCAGGTTGTCGGTGGCGCGGCGCATCTGCAGAGGGGCGTCGACGATCGTGCCGATGGTCGGGTGGCTGGCCTTCAGCAGGTTCACCATCGCCAGCTTCTTGTCCTCGATTTCATTGCGTTGGTGCCAGGCCCACAGGTTGATGCCAGCGAGCTGCAGAGCGACCAGACTCAGCGCACCAATGCGGATTGGACGCCAGGCGGGTGTGAGCGCACGTTTCCAGGCATTGCGCAGCCAGCGCGAACCGCGTGCGCGTGGCGCGAGATCGAACTGGCGCAGATTCCAAAGCGACCGCACGGCCTGCAGCGCATGCTCGGCCTCGGACAGCACCGCCACCGGCGCGCCCAGCCAGCGTTCGGCCTGCGCAGCCACCGCCGGCGATGCGCTCCAGCGCACGCCTTGCCGCGACCACACCGGCAGCTGATCGCGGATCAGCGTGCCGGCCATGCGCACGCAACGCACGCCATCGTGGTCGCCGAACGCGACCCAGGTCTGTGCGCTGCTGCCGTCGGCGGAGTCCGATGCGGTGAAGAAATGCCCCTGTGCCAGATCGCCTGGCCAGACCGCCGGCACCACCCGTTCGACGAATGCACCGGCCTTTTCCAGAACCGCCAGATGCCCGGCCAGCCACTGCTTGTGCATGGCGGCCACCCAGCCCGGCGCGCCGGAAGTGGCGTCGGGCGCGACGGCGAGATGGACGGAATGTTCGTCGTCCAGCAGTTGTTCCTCCAGCACTCCGGCCAGCGCCGCGCGCAGCTTGGCGGCAGGGGCCTTGGGCAGCGTGACGCGATGCCAGCTCACGTCGGTGGGCCCGATCCAGGCGACCACCGAGTCGGCCTTGGGCAGCAGCTGCGCGGTCGCGCGGCCCTGTCTGGCCACGGCCAATCCGTCGGCGCTCAGAACGAACGAGTATTCGGGCGCGGCGTCACTGCGCTCGGACTTGGAATCGGCCGTGCGTTCGCGCGACGGCAGAAGGACAACCAGGATCGACATGGGTGCGAAGAGGCTAACGCCTTTGAGAGCGTGTTACAAGGCCAAAGCCAGAAAAATCAAGTACTTACACGAGAAACTTGTTGCCAATATCGTGTCCGATCCGCCTGCCGAATCACTGCCACAGGGGCTAACGGTCAGGTACGACGCTGCTGACGCGCTCACGAAGGATCGGAATCACATCGAGACCGCGGCGCTCCACGACCGAGCGCTCCTCGAGGCTGCGATCGTCAAGGCGCAGCTTGCCACGAACTTCGAAGAAATTCGATTGCGTGCCGACGCGGCGCGGGTCGAGCAGTTTGGCATCGGACACCAGTGCGCGGGCGGCATCGACCGTCTTGAAAGCGCGGCGCTGTCGGGCCTGGATCAATGCCTCCGCCGCGCCGGCGTCGAGCCCCGGGCTGACGGCCGCGATGACATCGCGCTCGGCGGTGTTCAGGTTGACCGTGGTGCGAACCGGCAGCAACTCAACATACTGGCGCAGCCGGTCGACCACGCCGGTCTCCAGGCCGAGCCACGACAGCTGTGCGATCGAACGTGGCGCCAGCGGGGCGCCGGCCGCTGCGGCCGACGAGGCCGCCAGACCGTTGGCGATGCGCTGCGCGGTATCAGTGGGTGCGCCGGCCAGTTCGCACAGGCGTTGCAGCGATGCCAGCTCGGCCTCGACGACCTTGCCGTCTTCGATCAGGTTGCGCAGGTTGTAGCGCGACTGCAGGTCGACGATCGAACCCGACAGGAACGCGTCGGGTCCGCCCTCGGTGTTGTTGTCCTTGTCGACCGCCAGGAAGGTGGACAGGCGGGCCTCGGCCAGCGGCGTGGCCCAGGGTTCACTCAGCGCGGTGGGTCCGCCGGTGCGTGCGTCCTCGCGCAGGATCAGCCGCGCCCAATCGAGTGCGCCACTGAGAATCCACGCCGATTGGGTGCGCGACCGTTCGGCGGCTTCGACCTGGATGGCGCGGTATTGCTGCCAGATCATGCCCGAGGCCAAAGTGGCCACCAGCGTCATCAAGGCCATCGCGATCAGCAGCGCAGCCCCGCACTGCGCGCGTCGTCGAGGACCGCGCACGCGCGTCATGGTGTCTGCGGTCCCAACGCGACGTCGCGGGTCAGGCGGCGTTCGCCGACGCTCAGGATCAGGCGCACGCCGTTGGGCAGCGTCGAACGCCTCGGCGCGCTGGCCGCGATCGGCGCCGCGAGATCCGCGCTGGACTGGGCGTTGCTCCAGGCATTGCCACGGTAGAAATAGACCTGCCACTCGGTGACGCCTTCGAGCAGCCGGATCTGCGTTTCTTCGTTGCCGAGCAGCTGCTGGCTGGCCAGCCAGGCCTGCTGCAGCTCGACCGTGTTCGCCACGACCGGGCTGTGCCAGCGCCGCCAGGCGCCTTCGCGCAGCGACCAGGCCACGACCTGCGCCCCGTCGGCAGTCTGTCGCACCAGGCGCAAGGTGGCACCATCGAACGCGAGGGCTGGTGCGGCAGGGCTGTCGTAGACCGATGCCAGGTCCTGCTCCCACTGGGCGATCAGCGTGGTCAGGCGCAAGGTTTGTTCCGACGCGCCCTGGCTGGCGTCGCGCGCGCGAACCATGCCGTCGATGCCCTGCCATCCCATCGCGGCCAGGATGGCCATGATCAGCAGCGCGACCAGCACCTCCACCAGGGTGAATCCGCGTGCTCGCATCAATACCTCGGCAGCACGGTCGAGAGCGTGAGCAGCGGCAGCCCCGCGGCGTCGCTCATGACGGCATCGACGCGCCGGAAGTTCGGGTTCGGCGTCGGCCGCGTGACCAGTTTGCCCTTGTAGTCGCGGCCGAGCTGGTTGCAGTCGAAATCGTTGTCGCCGACGCCCGGGAATTGGCGCGACAGCTTCAGGTTGGTCAGCGCATTGTCGGCGCACCATTGCGCGTTGACGACGTCGGTCAGGCGTTGGGCGTTGTCGGTCAGGGACCCGGCGGCTTTCAATCCGGCAGCCAGCGAGATGGCCACGATCGCCACCGCCACCAGCACCTCCACCAGCGTGAATCCGCGGGCGCGCCGGTTCATCGTGCCGCCGCCGCCGCATCCACCGGCACGAACGGTCCGAGCCCGTCGGTGGCAAGGGTCAGGTTGCGTTCCCCCAGCCGCAGCACGATGCGCTGCGGCCCGATCAGCGGTTCGGGGCCCAGCGTCAGCACGCGCACGCCGATGATCTCGGCGCTCACGCCTTCGGACAGCCAGCGCGACGGCGTGGACTCGGCAGATGGCAGACCGACGAAGCGGAAATGGTTGTCGCCCGGCTGGCTGATGACCTCGAACCGCACCGGCACGCCCGACGATCGCGACTCGGCGCGCGCGCCCTCGAGCAACGCGGCCAGTCGGACCGCCTCATGGTCCAGTTGCGACGCCGCCGGATCGCGCAGCGCCAACGTGGCCACGCCGACCGCGATGGCGATCAACGCCATCACGATCATCAGCTCGATCAGCGTGAAGCCGCTCGGCCGCCGTCGCGCGAATGCAGGCGCGTCGATGTCACTGCCAGGAGCCGACGTCGGCATTCTTGCCGTCGCCGCCGGCCTGGCCATCCGCGCCGAAGCTGAACACATCAATCTCACCTTTGACACCCGGATTGACATATTGATACGGGCGGCCCCAGGGGTCATTGGGCAATTTCTCGAGGTACGGACGCCAGTTGGGTGGCACGGCGCCCGCAGTGGGCTTGCGCACCAGAGCGTCGAGCCCTTGCTCGGCGGTGGGATAGCGTTGATTGTCGAGCCGATACAGCTTCAAAGCCTGCATCAGGTTGTTCACGTCGGTGCGCGCGGCGGTCACGCGGGCGTCGTCGGCGCGGTCGAGCACATTGGGCACGATCAGCGCGGCGAGTACGCCGATGATCACGAGCACCACCATCAGCTCGATCAGCGTGAAGCCCTGCACGCGCAGGCCGGCGGGGCGCCGCGATGGGAGAGGATTGGTCATGGTGCGAAGTGCGCGTGTCCGAAGTCAGTGGATGATAATCGTCGCATGACCATGCGCCTTCTGTCGTTCGCGGTCTGGGCACTTGTATCGGCCAGCGCTGTGTTCTGGATCACGCGGCTGATGTCGCGGCCGACACCCGCGCCCGCCCACGCCATCACCGCGGGGCAGTCGATCGCGGTGGCATCGGCCGATTTGTCCCGCCTGTTGGGCAGCACACGATCGAATCTCCCGGCGACCGCCGCTGCCGAGCCCGCTGTGAGCAGCCGATTCAAGCTGGTGGGTCTGGTGGCGGCGCGTGTGTCGCAGCCGCAGACCGGGCTGGCGTTGATCGCGGTGGACGGCAAGCCGCCCAGGCCGGTCGGCTTGGGCGGTGTGGTCGACGGCTCACTCGTCTTGCTGGCGGTCAATCACCGCAAAGTCGAACTGGGGCCGTCCGGCGGCAATGCGACCGTCACACTCGAATTGCCGCAGGTGCCCGAACCCAATCGGGCCGTGCGCCTGAACTCGCCGCCGACCGGTGCCGTGCTGCCAGCGCCCGCTTCGGGCATTGCCGCGCCGGTTGCGCCGCTGGTGCCGCCGCCGCCGGTTCCGGGCGTCGGCCGCAATTCGGTGGAAACGCGTTAGCCGCTACGCCGCGGGCGGGGGTTCGACCGGCGGGCCCAGCTCCGCCTGTTGGGTGGTGATGCCGCTCGGGCGCGACGGGCCTGGATCCTCGCCCTCGGCCACCTCGGTGAGCAACGCCGCCGCGCTGCGCACCAGCGGCCAGGCCAGCGCCGCCCCGGTGCCGTCGGTGCTTTCCATGCCGAGTTCGAGCAGGGCCGACGCGCGAAACAGGTTCAGCGCCTGGTCCAGGCCCCGATGGGTGTGGCTGCGGCAGAACACGCAATAGTCCGTGGCCGGCGTCGCGATGCGCGACGCGACCAGCAGCGCTGCGCAGGCGGCCATGCCGTCGATCATGATGAGATGCCGCTTGCTGGCGGCAACGAGCAACACGCCGACCATCACCGCCACCTCGAAGCCGCCGAAGGCCGCCAGCACCTCGACCGGGTCGGTCACGTCCTTGTGCCGCGCCTGGGCGCCTTGCACGATCGTCATCAGGTGACCGAGCAACTCGGGGCTCATCTGCGGGCCGCTGACGATGAGGTCGCGCACCGCCGAGTTGGTGAGCCGCGACAGCACCAGCGCCGCGCTCTCGTGCGAGCCGACGCCAATGCCGGCCACCGCCACCAGGTTGCCGCGCAGCGTGTCGCCGATTTCCATGCCGGCGCGGATGGCCGCGTGCGCCTGATCCACCGTCATCGCCGGGCCGACGCGCGCGTTGCGCGTGCCGTGGGCGATCTTGCGGCGGATCAGGTGGTCGTGCGGCGTCACCACGTCGGCGACCCCGCAATCGACGACCGAAAGCTCCAGGCCCTGAATGCGGGCAAACACCGACACCGGCAGTTGTCCGGTCAGCAGTTGCCTGACCTGTTCGTGCGTCTGGCGGCGCTGCGGCGCCACGATGCCGTCGACGGCCAATCCATGGTCGGCGGCGAAGATCACCAACTGGGGATCGCGAAAACGAGGCTTGAGCGTGTTCTGCATCAAGCCGAGACGGATCGCCAGCGGCTCGAGTTCGCCCAGGCTGCCGGTGGCCTCGGCGCGGCGCAGCAGCTTCTCCTTGAGCGCGCCTTCGAGCAGCGGCTTCGACGTGGGCGCGATGAGCGATCGGTCTACCGACATGGCTTCTAGTGTACGCAGCGTTTCATCAGCGCAGGAACAGCTTGTAGACCGGGTTGCGGGTCTCGTCGACGTAGGGGTAGGCCAAAGTGTTCAGGAATTCACCAAAGGCTGCGCGGTCGCCGACCGGGACCTGGATGCCGACCAGGATGCGGCCGTAGTCGGCGCCCTGATTGCGGTAGTGGAACAAGCTGATGTTCCAGCTCGGGTGCAGCGCCGACAGAAAGCGCATCAGGGCGCCTGGCCGCTCGGGAAAAGTGAAGCGCAGCAGGCGCTCGTGCCGAGCCAGTTCGGAGCGGCCCCCGACCATGTGGCGCACATGCTCCTTGGCCAGTTCGTCGTCGGTGAGGTTCACCGTCGGGAAATCGTGGCGCACGAAGTGACGCTCGATGCGATCGGCCTCGTCGCGACGGGCGATGGCGATGCCGACGAACACGTGGGCCACGCGTTCGTCGGAAATCCGATAGTTGAACTCGGTCACCGAGCGGGCCCCGATCAACTCGCAAAAGCGCTTGAACGAGCCGCGTTGCTCGGGAATCGTCACCGCGAACAGCGCTTCGCGCTGCTCGCCGAACTCGGCCCGCTCGGCGACGAATCGCAGGCGATCGAAGTTCATGTTCGCGCCGCAGGTGATGGTCACCAGCGTGCGGCCCTTCAGCTTGTGCCGGGCCACGTACTGCTTGATGCCGGCCACGCCGAGCGCACCGGCGGGTTCGAGGATGCTGCGCGTGTCCTGGAAGACGTCCTTGATCGCCGCGCAGACCTCGTCGGTGTCGACCAGCACGAAATCATCGACCAGCGCGCGCGTCAGCCGGAAGGTCTCCTCGCCCACCAGCTTCACGGCCGTGCCGTCGGAGAACAGGCCGACCTCGTGGAGCTGCACGCGCTTGCCGGCCCGCACGGAACGCACCATGGCGTCGGAGTCGCGCGTCTGCACGCCGATGACCTTGACCTCGGGGCGCACGGCCTTGATGTAGGCCGCGACGCCGGAAATCAACCCGCCGCCGCCGATGGCGACGAATACGGCATCGATCGGGCCCTGGTGCTGGCGCAGGATCTCCATGCCGACCGTGCCCTGCCCGGCGATGACGTCCGGGTCGTCGAAGGGGTGCACGAAGCAGAGATCCTGCTCGCGCTGAAGCTGCAGAGCGCGCTCGTACGCGTCGGAGTAGCTGTCGCCATGCAGCACGACTTCGCCGCCGAGCGCCTGCACCGCGTCGACCTTCAGGCGTGGCGTGGTCACCGGCATCACCACGACTGCGCGGCACGACAGCCGCTTGGCGCCGAGCGCGACGCCCTGCGCGTGGTTGCCCGCCGACGCGCAGATCACGCCGCGCGCGAGCTGTTCGGCGCTCAGGTGCGCGAGTTTGTTGTACGCGCCGCGCAGCTTGAAGCTGAAGACACTTTGCTGGTCTTCCCGCTTGAGGAACACGTGGTTGCCCAGCCGCCGGGACAGTGCGCGGGCGTTCTCCAGCGGCGACTCGATCGCCACGTCGTAGACACGCGCCGTCAGAATGCGCTGCAGGTAGTCGTGGGCGCTGCGCGTCGTGGCAGGCGGCTTGCGCGGTGCGCGGGCCATGGCGGTTGGGGCTGTCCGGCGATTGCGGCGCCGCATCATATGACAGCGATCGCGCCGCGATTCGCCACGAAAAAAGCCCGGGGCGTGAGCCCCGGGCCGAATCCACCAATGGGAGGAGGTGGAGGAGACAACCGCTGCGCGCGCCGCTGTCCTGCAGCCACGCGAATGAATTGAAGTCTAGCGTGCGGCTTGCTGCATCGCAATATCATCGTGCGGCGCCTTGCGCGCGTCGGCCTCAGGGTCGTGTGTGGCATGTCACGATTGCGTGCGCAATGCCCCGAGATCGAACAAGGAGTGGCACCGATGGAATGCACCGTGCACTGGGTTGCCGCCAGCGGCATGACCTTCATGGCCGAGACCGGCAGCGGCCATCTGCTGTCGATGGACGGTTCGCCCGACGGAGGCGGACGCAATCTGGCGCCGCGACCGATGGAGACGGTGCTCGCCGGCACCGGCGGCTGCAGCGCCTACGACGTCGTGCTGATCCTGAAACGCGGGCGCCACGACGTCACCGGCTGCAGTGTCAAGGTCACGGCGGAACGCGCGCCGACAGACCCGAAGGTCTTCACCCGCATCCACCTGCACTTCACCGTCACCGGGCGCGAGGTGCCCGACGCCGCGGTCGCGCGCGCCGTGGCCTTGTCGCACGAGAAGTACTGCTCGGCGACGATCATGCTCGGCAAGACGGCCGAGGTGACGGTCAGCCACGAGCTGGTGAGCGCCTGACGCCGGCCGCGGTCAGATGTGGTGGGCGGTGCGCGTCATCACGCGGGCCGCGAGGCGCATCGCGTGCTGGATCGGGGCGGGCAGCGGTGACGCGCCGGCGCGTTGCGCCTCGTCGCCGTGGCGCGCCTCGTCGCGCTTCATCTGCTCGACGAGGGCCCGCGACCTCGCGTCCGATCTGGGCAGCGCCTCCAGGTGGCCGGCGAGATGCGCTTCAACCTGTCGCTCGGTCTCGACGATGAAGCCAAGGCTCCAGCGATCACCCGCGCGGCCGGCCAGCAGGCCGATGGCGAACGCCCCGGCGTACCACAGCGGGTTCAGCAGGCTGGTGCGGTCGCCGAGCTCGCGCAGACGCTGCTCGGTCCACGCGAGGTGGTCTTCCTCGTCGCTGGCGGCCCGACGCATCTGCGCACGCAACGATTCCGAGGTCGCCGTCAACGCCTGCGCCTGGTACAGCGCCTGCGCGCAAACCTCGCCGACATGGTCGACGCGCATCAACGCGCCGGACAAGCGCCGATCCTGCGGGGTGAGCAGCGCAGCATCAGTTTCGGCCGGCATAGGGCGCGACGCATGCGCGGCGCCCGAAAGCGTGCGCAAGGCGCTGTCGAGCGGTTCGATCAGGCGATCCACGATGTTCATCGACCTCAGCTTATCGGATTCCCGAACGCGGGTTTTCCAGGGTGGCGGCGCCCGGCGTCCAGCACGCAGATCAACGCGTTGATACTCGTTGTTGCCAGACAACAACCGGGCACTGTTTCGAGGCCAAGCCTTTGCATCGTGCCGGTGCCTCTGGTGCAATAGCCGCAACTTCCGCTGTGGAGGTTGGCCTGATCGGCCGGCGCTGATTTCGGCGACGCGGCTCTTCCATCGGATCGGGGCCTCTTGTTCAAACCTAGGAGATCATCGCAATGAAAAAATCTCTGCTCGCTCTCGCTGTACTCGGCGTCTTCGCCGGTGAAGCGTTGGCACAGTCGTCGTCGGTCACGTTGTTCGGTGTTGTGGACCTTAGCGCCCAGCAGATCAAGAACGGCAACGTCAACCAGAAGCGCATGGGCGCGGACGGCATCAACAGCAACCGTCTGGGCTTCCGTGGCGTCGAGGATCTTGGCGGTGGCATGAGCGCCGGCTTCTGGCTCGAGGCGGGCATGGATCCCGGCCTCGGAACCGCTGGTGGCAGCAACGGTGCTCCGAACCAGACCAACGGTGCGTCGAACCTCTTCAACCGTCGCGCAACGGTCAGCTTGATGGGCGGCTGGGGCGAAATTC
>Ga0209682_10000289_pt1 | contig 17397 bp, 5 predicted proteins | sample DOMMetBare2Fresh_2_FD_187471 | JGI IMG/M metagenome (GOLD analysis project Ga0209682, IMG submission 187471) | Wetland sediment microbial communities from St. Louis River estuary, USA, under dissolved organic matter induced mercury methylation -... | ecosystem: Environmental > Aquatic >... | reverse complement strand
GACAGCGGGACGTTCGTTTCGACGCTCAACGCCTCCGCTCGCAGGACGGTCGTGGGGTCGCGGGCCACGTCGAAATGCGCCGCGAAGAAGAGCTTGTCTTTCACTTCCGCTTCGAGCAGCGCCGGGCAATACTGCTGGATGAACTGCTGAGGCTGGGCCGCCGGGTCGACGCCGGAACGCACGGCGGTGTATTTCGCCAGGTCGCGGAAATGGAGGTACACGACCGTATTCGTGTTGGTGGCCTTGTAGATCCAGAACGCCAGACCGTCGTTCACCACGGCGGGCGCGACAGAGAAGTCCACGATGGTGGGAAACCGTTCGACGTACCGCGAGCGGTACAATGTCAGGTAGTCGTCGGGCCGGTTGAAGCCCAGGCGGGTCGCGGCGTCATCGCCCTTCGCCAGGTGCGTGTCGCCCAGATTGCGCAGCAGAATCCAGCGCACATGGGCGCCATAGGTGCTGCCGTCGGCGCCGGTCGAGCCCACGGTCTGCAGATAGAGATAGGGAGACTGTACCTTGAATTCCTTGGCCGGGAACAGGATCCGGGTGCTCGTCGTAGACATAGGCGTCACGTGCTCTCAATGATGGGTGGGAATGTCGCCGGTGATGACCACGGCGCGATCCACGTAGTCGAACCCGTTCCACTCGATGTACGCGAAGCGGAGCTTCATCTGGGTCACCGGGATCCCCCTTGACGGATGCATGACGAAAGCCTGTGACCGGTCCTTGGAGAACAAAACCCGGTAGGCGAAGTCGGGGCTCAGCCCTTGCATCACACGCAGGCTGCGGGGCAGCACGTCGTCTGGGAGCTTCGGATCGTTGAAGGGCTCGGAGTTGCGGATCCACACCGCCACGACGGCGTTCGTCGTGCTGTTGCAGACGATGTTGAATTCGGTACCGGCAGCGGCATCGAGCGGCGGTCGCGCGAGCACGCCCTCCACGAGACGATCGAAGGGATCGGCCCAAGTGCCGGCGAGCGCTGCATTGGGCGCCGACATGTTCCCGGTTACGACGTCGTACAGCAGGTTGACGTCCGCAACCGTCAGCGGCACGTCGATGCGGAAGACGGCGTCGCGCTGGTTTCCCTTTCCGTCGTCGAGGCGATAGCTGTTCACCTGCGCGGCGAAGTCCGGATAGCGCGACGATTGGAACACGTAGCTGTGCACTTCCTGGATGCGCCCCTGGTACACGTTGTTCACGATCGCCGTGTAGAGCTTGAGCGGCTTGAGATACCGCGGTGTCACCTGGGTGTACACGCTGGCGGGGGTGATCATGTCGCCGCCCGACGTCCAGCAGCCTCCTCCTTCGAAATCGGGATTGAGGAGCTCGGGGTTGCGCAGATGGAGGAGCGTTCGTATGTCCTCGGGGATGCGCGGATCGTCGTCCTTCGGCCATGACACCACCGCCTGGGGGATCACGGTCGTGGTCACCTCCGGTGGGGGAGGATTCGGGATCGAGGTGTTCTCCGCCGGGTCTTTGATGACGATCTGCATCTGGTTGCCCGTCAGAGCCGGCAATCCGTTGTAGGCGGGCCAGGAGCCAAAGAAATGATAGACGTAGCGCTTGGTGAAGAACAGCAGAATGCGCGCGTCCTCATAGAACAGAGGCTTTGCCCGGACGAGCTCCCCGTCGGCATTCGGATACGAGCGCCGGTAGTCGATATAGCCTTTGAGGCCGGTGAGCATGTACTGGTCGGGAGTCTTGTTCGGAGCGACATAGTGGGCCTCGGGATCGGTGTGGAAATATCCGACCGGTCCGGCCGTGCAGAAGCCGAAATAGAAGTCCCTGGGGCCAGTCTGCAAGCCGTCCACGGTGTCGCGGACCTGCACTCGAATGGAATAGGTTGTGTCGGGCCTCCAGACCGGAGTGAGTCTCTTTTCAATCGCCTCGACGGCGGCCCCATAGTCCTGATCGATGGCCGCCTGGCCCGGCACCGTGAGATTGAACTGGTAATCGTCGAGCGAGAGGAAGCAGACCTCGTGCAGTAAGGTCGAGCAGGGGAAGCCTTCCGGCGGCGGCAAGGGGCCGTGGTCGGCGATGAAGTCGATGAGCTTCTCGAGGGCCGCCAGTTGCTCGCTGAGCGCCCGGCATATCGCGGTTTTCCTCGCCACCTCGCGAGTCAGCTCCTCGCAGCGTCGCGTGAGCTCCTCGAGCCGGCGCCGGTTGTCCGCGTAGAGCCGGCGATACAGCGCGTGGTATTGCCGGCAGTAGATGTCGTGCGCCGAGACCACCGAAATGGGGTGGCAATCGTGCGGGTCGACTTCTTCGACGACCTCCAGATCGTTCCAGCACTCGAGATGGCCGTGGCATTCGCGACATTGCCGGCACGGAACCTTCCCTCCCACCCGGCGCACGGGTCCGAGCTGCGCGCCGGGCGGAATCGCCTGAAGCATCGCCCGCGTCTGCTCCGCAAAGGCGATGAGGTCGTCCGCGGTGACAAAGAGCGCGGAGCTGGCGGCGCTGAAGGCGCGCGAGATGTCCACGATCTGAAAGAAATACTGGCGGGCCCGCGGGTTCATGAACGCATAGGAACCCGGTCTCCGCGCCAGCTCGAGCGTGTCGAGCATCGCCCTCTCCGCCGCCGTGGCGTCAGGGTAGGGATGGAGGCCATTCAACAGGAGGGCATCGGTCTGATCGTCGTAGATCCTGAACCGGAACTGGGGCCGTCCGGCCGCATCGCGCTCTTCAACCAGATCGTAACTGAGCACCGAGGGCACCTGCGGGAAGCACCGCTCGAACAGGTCGCGGAAATCGCCGGCTTCTTTGCATGCCTTCGTCTGTGCGGTCTGCAGCTCGGCGAGCTGCTTGCGGCAGTCGTCGATCTGTTGTCGCAGATCCAGGATCTCAGGTCCCGACGGATCCAAAAGAATACCGTACGGTGAACATCCCTGGCCCCTCATCGAGGCGAGCGTCCCCTCCAGGATAGTCCTCGTCCACGGATCGTCGGCCGCGGCACCGGCCGGATTTTCGTAGAGCTGCCTGTACAGTGTATCGAGCTGCACCTCCAGTGCATAGACGGCGGCGGGATCGGCACTGATCGGATCGATCTCCACTTTTGCCACCGGCTCCTCGGGACGATCGTAGCGAACCGGCGCCAGCAATTGCAGTTGAGTCAGCGTGCGCGCCTCCACCAGCGTGTACGCGAACGTCCTCCCCACGGTCTCGCGCTTGTAGAAGCGGAGAACGGCACCGCCGGAGGAGAAGGTCGTCAGCTTCAGACGGACTTCGGCGCATGGCTTGTTGAACACGATCTGCGCGGTTCCTTCATTCGCGAACATCAGGGGGCGCTGCATTCCGGCAAGACCATTCCAATCGAGCACCATGCCTGCCCCGCCCACGACTCGGTACAGCACGGTATTCGTCTGTTGCCACTTTCCGTCAGGATAGACGGTCCCCGGCGCAATGGCCGCCCACGTGATGCACTGCGCGTCGCGAAGCCTGGTTTGACAGAAGAGGCTGACGCTGGTGATCCCCATCTGCTCGGGAACGTACCACCCAGGCTGACCTTGCTGCATGTAGGAGAGAGACGTCTCGGCCAGCAGGCGGATCTTGTTGAAACCCGAGCCCGAATTTATCCAGAACCCGTCCTTGTACGCGGAAGGATTGGCGGCCAGCGCGGCCAGCGCGTCCGGCGGGCTCATGGCCTGGTAGGGGCGATAGTCGACCCAGGCATTGCCATTCCAGGCACTGATCTCCAAAGTCTCGATGCTGTACTGGTGCCTCACCTTGTGCGCCACCTCCGCCGGCGGCACGAGGTCGATCGCATTCGCCGGCGCCTGGCCGGAAAGACGCCCGATTCGGGCATCGACAGCAGAGCTGGGCACCAGACCCTTCAGAAACTCGAGATCGACCCATGTATCGAGCGGCAGGACGGCCTTATGGAGCTCCGCCGCGCCGGCCGAAGGCACCGACGTGCCGAGATATGCGACCTTGAAAGCTTCGCCCGAAAGCATATTGATCGCGCCGATCGGCGGTTGCGCAAGGGAATTCGACGGGTCTTTGAACGGCAGCACAGGAGTGGTATCGACGGTAGAATCCTTCTCCCACTTGAACTCGACGTCGAAACACTTGTCGATGCGTTTCTTGAACTTCCAGAAGCCGATGGTGATGCCGACGCACAGGTGCACGCTCCCTTGAATGTAGAACGGCTTCGGTACCTCCACGGAGAGCGATGTGTCGATCCCGATATAGAAGCTGACCCACATCAACGAAACGTCGACGTGGCCGCCGAGCATGGCGAAGCCGCCGATCTGCGGGCGCTCGAAGCTGATGAAGCCGCCCACCTTGATGTAGACGCCGACCGAGGCGCGGACCAGGCCGCCGGCGTAGCTCTTCGCGAACCCATAGGTGACGCCGGCGCCGGCGGCAATCCCGGAGGCGGAGAGCATGAGGTACGACGTCGCATCGAAAAGACTGAGGACTCGTGCCGTGGTCGGGTGCTGCTTCGTGCCCAGGTTGATATACCACGCCGACGAATTCTGGAAGAAGAACGCCGCGCGCATCTCGGCGCTCAGGTCGAGGATCTGCCCTTTCTTCGCGCCTTCTCTCGGGAGCTTGTAGTTGACGCCGACTCCGGTCTCCACGGACTGCGAGCTGATGGCGAGCATGGCGAAGAAGGGAGGATCTTCTCCAGTGAGACCTACGCGTTCTCCGAGGATGTTGGCCTTGCCTTCGAGGTAGATCAGGTCCGGTAGCGAGAGGAGAAGAAAGAGCTTGCAGGAGAACGTCTTGCCGCTGTCCTGTGCGGTGGCCAGCGACACACCGGCGCCAATCGAGAAGGTACTGTCGTAGCCCTTTGTCTGGTCGGGGACTTCAAACTTGGAGACCGTCACCCCCTCCTTTTCCGCAGGGGGCGTCTTTGCCTTGTAGAAGTCGAACCACGTGTCGGTCTCCGCGACGCCGGCTTGATGTTTCGTCGCCACGTAGCGCAGGCCGAACAGGCCGCGGAAGCCGTAGATGCCGAGGCTCGTGGCGCCCAGTGGAATGGGGGTCGAAAGCTCGACGAAGGCATCGACGAGGAAAGCCGGCTTCTTCGGCCTGTACTTCATGGCAGCCCCGCCCGCTATCTTCACTTTGGGCAGCGAGAAGCTGACGCCCCCTTCGTATTCAGGATCGCCCGACGTGCCGCCGATGCTCAGATATCCCGAGATCAGCAGGGTTGCGGATTCCTTGCTGGCGCTGCCGGGGATGACGAGGTCGATGGCGATGCTCTTGATCTCGAGGTAGCAGAGCGACAAGGGGCCATTCACGGGGAAATAGAACTTGATCCCCTTGCCGCGCACGTCGACACCACCAGGGTTGATGTCTACGCCGCCGTCGAACCCGAAGTAACGGAAGCTCGTCGTCGAGCCGTCGGCCTCGACCCGCTGGTGTGAGCCGAGATGGATGGCCGAGATCGAGAGCTCCGCCGGCCCGATTGGGAAGCGGAGGTTCTTCGGCAGCGGGAGCGTCCCCCCTTCGATCTCGAACCGCCCGTCGCTCCAGATGACCAGCTTCTCGATCTCAATGGGGTCTTTCAGTCTATCCTTGAGCAGATTATGCGTGAACTTGATGCTGCCGGATACGCCAAGGTAAAAATCGTCGTCCTTCTTCCCGAAGAACACCGATTTCAAAGTGAGGTCGAAGACACCCTTGACCTTGATGGTTTTGAAGCCGTCGTCCTCGTGAGCTGTGACGTCGAAGTCGCCATCCTGCCGGATCGCCACCTTGATGCGGATTTCGGCCGGGTCGTCGTTCGCGTCCTTGATGAACCCGGGCATGAACAGCGTCCCCTCGATCGTCGGATCGACGATCGCGTTCTGCTTGAGCGTGATGCGGAACTTGTCGAGGCTGATGGAGAAGTTTTCGCCGAATTTGACCTTTACGACGGGCTTTGCGACGTTTGCCGCCGCGGCTTCTAGAGCGAGTGTGCCGGAGATTCCGCCGGTGCCGATGAGGAGGTTCCGCGCTTTGATGATGGCGGTGGAATCGTCGGCCTGGTTCCAGAAGGCGGGAAACTTGATCGTCCCCTCGGTCACGTAGACACCGACGAAGTCCTCCGGCCGTCCATCGGCTCTCGCTTCGGCGATGTTCGTCGTGCGGCTGAAGTCAATCTTGACGCCGTGAGCCTCGAGAATCAGCCCCGACCTGAGAATCTCGGATCGGGGAAAGTCGAGGTTGAGGCTCTCTGCCAGATCGAAGTCAAGCCCGTTGGCCGTCGAATACCGCAGCGAGGCGACGTCGAACTTGAGGAGAGTGGGCTTGTCGGATCCTGGGTTGAAGGGATCAGGCAGCGGATCGCCGTTTGCGTCCACTTCCCGGAAGATGGCGGGAGGGAGCTGTAGGCCGACGGAGAGCGAGTCGATGGACGCCGACACCTCGGGCACAAGCAGCTTCTCGATTCTCGCCTTGGAAAAAAAACCGAGACGACGGCGGAAGAGCTTCTCAATGTTGGCGAGCGAGGCCGAGAAGTCGGCCGCGAGAATGTAATCATTGAACAGAACGTCGAGGACGTCGAGCGACTGGGCGTCGAGCGCATCGACGATATTCTCGATGTAGACGTCGACGTCCGCGTCGGTCGGCACGACGATCGCGCTCGCGGGATGAGCGGCGTTATACTGAGCGACAAAGTCATCCACCGTGCCGCCGATGAATATGCTGGCGACCTCCTTGATCAGCTCCTGGTAGTTGATCCGTGCAATCCGTAGAACGAGGTTGAAAAACGAACGTGGCGAGTAGTAGTCGAACTGACTGAGGTCGAACTCGTTGATGTACCGAAGAAGCTCCCAGCGATAACTGAACGAGACCGGGAACTCGGAAGCCTCGGTGCTCATTGCGGGATTGAGGTACAGAGCAAGGCCGGTCCCGGGAACCTCGAGGCCGATCCGGTCATAGCTGACGAGGATCAAGCTATATTGAGCGTGTTCGCCATGTCGGCTGCGGTGCGTCTGTAGATTCCTATAGAAGATTTTGTCGAGCAGGCCATCGGCGAGACCCTGAAGGATCCCTAGATTTTGTGGGAGAGCGTCCGTCGAGATCAGTGCGGAAAGCGACGGATAGAATTTCTCTGTGGCCATTATTCTCCCTGACGTCCCTTGTAAGTAGGCTCCTCATCGATGTCTTTGGTTTTGTAGCCAACTCAGAAACTGACGAGCGAGGTTTTCCGAAAGTTGTTCAACTTCGTCGAGGAATAAAGATATATCAAGAAATTGGAAGGTGTGGTAATACCACAGCTTCGCGAACAGGAAAATCGAATGTGCAATTTGATCGGATATCGTTGGATAGCTTGTGTATGGAAGAGGGATGTCAGGCTTGAGCCCAAGGCGCTTCGCGAATATCTTGAGGGCATGTCCATCACCTTCGCTCTGTAACTCACGATTGTAGTGGTAGAGCAAGGCAGCTAAGTTGCGGTTAGCCGATGGATTGCTTACGACTTGTGCGATAAGCCGCTCACGAAGGAGATGGCAGTACACGTCGGGGAGGAGATCCTCATTCTTCGCCCGCGTCTCCCAGTAGTGTTCCATGAAGGCAACTGCTGCCTGGTCTGGGGTCGCGCTCGGATTATCTTCGTGCCAACGCAAGTGATATCTCCAATCCGCGCCGGGCAACGTTGCGTCTTCGGGGATGATCATGAAGTCGGCAGGGATGGCACCGATATCTCCCGCCCACGTAGTAGCATCGATGTTGCTCCCCACAGACTGGTTGGGCAGAGCACTCAGCAGCGGCGACAGCAAACCTGGATTGATCTCAGCGTTAGGATTCGGGTGATTCACTGCGTCCATCCCGATGAACAGATGATGGAGATCGACTACTTGTCCCTTCCCTATGGCGACTCCCATATAGTCTTCGAAAAGCCCAATCCTGGTCCCGATTTGACTGATGTTGTCCAGGGTCAGCATCTGTCCGGAAAAATAATTATCATTATCGTGAAGGCGCACGACAGCGGGTGGGCCAAGCGACGAGGGATCTGCGATCAGCGCATCGAACATGACGCTAATTATGCCGGCCTCTTTTGTGCGCATCCGAATCCGGGTGATTCTCTCAATCAGAGGTTCTGGCGTCTGCGCTTCATCGATTGCGTCAGTGATCTCAATGAGGTCGGTGATGAATCGGTCAAACGGCGCTACGATATAGAGAAGATCGGCGGCAATCCAGCAGCGGACCGGCCGGGGCGTCTCGGGCCCAAGGAGGGTGAATGGTTCCTGCAACTCGACATAATACCAGACCCTATTGATGGTCACGGTGTTATTTGGATCTTCGTTTCTGTTGTCACCTTCGGTTCTCTTTTTTCCCAGCACGTTCACTCCGTGCTCGGTGCCCCGAGTCGCACAGATCAGATTGCTGGGCGACTCGTCGGATTTTGGGAGTCGTGGCGTCAAGCGGAGGAAGGCGATTATACCTTTCGCAATCTTGCTGCGGGCGAAGCGTTTTCGATTTGCGTCGACGGGATTGAGTACGTCGAATGTGGCTGTGGCAGCCTCCGATGACAACTGCCCGGGTGTCCAGGGCAAATGCAATAGTTTTATTGTAGTATCAATTGACCTAACCGCGACGCTCGCGCCGAGCTGGTAGCCGACCACGAACAGGTCGTATTGCGTACCAGTTACGGCGTTACCGCTCGGATCGACGAAATTGGTCTCGTTTCGCAACGCCAGCCGCTTATCGAAGCCGGGCTCCAGCGCATTAACGGCAGAAAGCAAGGATGGGAGTTCGTCACGGTGGATGACAAGGGCGAACATGGATTGCGCGTCGACGTTCAGATCCGAGAGCGTGTCCTCTGTGTTGCCGATCGCCGGCGGCAAGCCCTCGATGTTCAGGACGGGATGCTTGACGTTGTTGGAATCTGTGATCTCGCTCTGGCTAAAGTCGAGCGTGAGGAGATGCGCATCGCCGAGCACCGCGAGAGGCGGTTTCGATTTGCTGGATCCCGTGACCATCTCCGCGTTCGACGCGCATGCGAAGAAGTAGATCTTGCTCTCGTCCTCGCCGATGCCGATGTTGACCACCCTTGCGGGCTGATCGACCGTGCCCTCGCCGACGACCGCCGTGCTGCCGGTGAGATGCCACCGCGCGACGTCATCGGTATTGAGCGGAATGTTCGGACCCGTATCGCTGAGCAGAGCCGTGAGCTCGAAGAAGTTGTCGACGAAGTGCTCCGCGGGCAGGACCCGAGGTGCAGGGTCGGCGGGCGTTGTAGTCGAACCGATGCGCTTGAGGTATCGAGCTTCGATGAGGCCAGGGACCGTCTTATTGTTCGCCAGCTTGGGGATCGAGAACGTGATCGGCACCGTGAAGCTGTCGCTCTGGATATCGACTCGCAGGGTCTCAGAACGGTCCGGCACCTGGTCCATCCTCCGGAATCCGTTATAGAAATACCCCTGCACAAGCAGCAGCATGGGGCTGAGATTATCGCCGCGGGGAAGGTTCAGCGTTAGCGTACTGGGTGTATTGGCGGCAGTGTTCGTGAAGACGCTGGTCGGGATGATGTAGATCGGCCAGCCGTGGGAGTGGTAGTCCTTGAGAGGCGCAGCCTCTACGCCATCGTATCGGATCTGGAACTGGGCCCATACTTCAGAGGCTGAGTTGTAGTTGCGGTAGTAATTGAGGCTGTGATTGTGCTCGTTCCGCAGGTCGAGGTAGACGGTGTCGAACGTTTTGAACTTTGTGAGAACGTCGTTATAAAGCGAATCTTTTTGAATTGTTGTGAATTTTTCGTCGGACGTGTTCCGCTTGACTTCCACACCGCCGAAAAAGAACACCGCATAGAAAGCGCAGGGATCGATGTACTGGAGGATCCGCTCGCGCAAATCGTCATCCCGGAATCTACCAACGGGGCCCGTGGTGGTAGCGTTGGCTGGGATGATCGTGGCCGTATTTCGCAGGGTCTGCAGTGTCGGGCCCTCACCGAGCCCGTCGAGGACGACCTCGAAGCCGAAAGCGGCAGGATTGAAGTCGCCGAGACTGGCGCCGCCGTCAACGGAAGGAAACTCGTCATCGTCGAGCCGCATGAAGACGTCGTCGATGAATGCGGTGTCGAGCAGAGTGTTCGGCGAGGGCGCGGCAGCGGTGAGATGCAGCCCCACGGCATTGATCGACGGAGGTATCGTCGTCGTGCCGGGCGTCTTCTTCATCAGCTCGTCGAAGGCTGCATTCCGCCGCTCTTGAGACTCGTGAATCGTTTTGGTGAGATCGCTCTTGGAGCGATCGGCGATGAGCTGATCATTGTTGCCGTCAACGAGCGAAGCGAGGCTCAAGCCCTTGTAGATGTAGTACTTGACAGGGGCAGCGAGCCCGATCGGTTGCTCGGTTGGCCGGAGGACCAGGTTGATGCGGCCGCCGACCTTCTGGGCAAAGATCTTCCCGCTGCAAACCGCGTAGGCTTTCGGTGCCGACGAGGCAGAAAAAAGCGACGTCACTCGATACTGCGTTGCTACTTGGTTCAGAACGGGCCCATACTTCTGTTCTGGGGTCTGCTGTAACGAGGCCGAGTTCGTGAAGAAGTGAAAGGTGGGCATATGGAAGGCTCAGCTACAGCTAACATGCACGGCTGGCAAACGAGGAGGCCACTCCGCCCCCTCCCCGCCTCAGCCACCGGGACCAGGGTCGCGTCTCGAGTCGACTGCTGAGCGGATTGGCAGAGAAGGCCATGGGTCTCTCCTCCGGTTTCTACTGCGATACTGGCTACACCCTACCACGGTTGTTCCGAGAATGACTAATAGCTCAAGTTGAATAGACGCATCTCTGCATCGAGATTCATCCGGGCCAGCAGTGCTACCGCGAGGTTCCCAAGCGCTCAGGGTACCCGGGCGGCAAGCAGGCTTGTTTCAGCAAGAAGACCGGCGAGTTCGTCGAGGAGAGCCCGGATTAAGTCTCGGCGGTTTCCGGACGGAACGCGGACGGCACCTGTGACATCCCGATGGGGGCCAGTCTGGCTTGGGCGGTCTTGTTGGGTAGACAACGCGGCCTCCGTTCACTCGGTCATTTCATCGGCGACATTGCGACCGAAGATGCCGCGGGAACCCCGGCCATCCCCGGTTCCCGACTCTCCGTCCCCGTGGCGGTCTCGTGGCATCCGGGGGAAGGGCTCTGTTGTCGCTTCTGGCAACAGCTCGGCTTCGACCGGGAGAGGACCGCAATTCTGCTCACCGCTCCGTGCGGTGCAGCGCCGCCCCAATCCCCACGACGAACAGGGTGAGCCAGGCGGGCCAGGGTCCCCTGGCGCCGGCGAGGATGGCTCCGGCGACCATGCAGAAGCCGCCGAAGAGGGTGCCGCGCAGGCCGGCGAGGGGGTTTTCCGTCCTCTGGGTGGCCTGCTCCAGCATCCGGAGCCCTTCGGTGATCAGGTTCGGGGCTTTGGCGAGGGCTTCCAGGACCTCGGGGGCGCCGCGCAGGAACTGCTTGAAGAGGTTCTGCGGGCTGAACTGGTCCTTGAAGATCCGGTTGGCGTGCTTGCGGGAGACCTCGGCCACGTCGAGCCCGGGCTTCAGGATCTGGCCCACTCCTTCGAAGGTCACCAGGGCTTTGACCATCAGGACCATTTCGACCGGGAAGAACATCCGGTGCTGCGCGCCCAGGTTCACCGAACGCATGATGAGCTGCGCCAGGGAGAAGTCGCGGAAGTTGGAGGAGCTGCGGTTCCAGCGCTGCAGGATCTCGGTGACCTCGCGGCGGAACCCCTGCGGGTCCGCTCCCGGGCCGGGCGTCGCGATGGCCGCCAGGTAGCGCGCCGCGCCTTCGGCGTCGCCCATCACCAGGGTGTAGTAGTAGTAGAGGAACGTCCGCCGCAGGTTGTTGTCGAAGCGGCCGACCATCCCCAGGTCGATGAAGCCGAGCTTGGGACCGGGGAGGACCAGCAGGTTCCCCGGGTGGAGGTCGGCGTGGAAGAAGCCGTCCTTGAAAAGCATCCGGATGATGCTCGCCGCGCCGTAGTCGACGAGCTGGTCGCGCTCGTCCTCGGTGAGCTGCTGGGCCTCGGGCGCGCTCGGCTTGTAGCCTTTGAGGAACTTCATGCAGAGCACGCTGCCGGCGCTGTACTGCCGGTAGATCCGCGGGAACTCCACGCCGGGCAGGTCGTGGAAGTTGGCGGCGAAGGTCTCGGCGTTGTCCGCTTCGCGCCGCAGGTCGACCTCGCGGCGGGTGTACTCGACGAACTCGCGGATCATCTGCCGCGGCCGGTATTGCGGCAGGACGATCTGGAGCAGGGCGCCGAGGATGCGCAGCAGGATGGCGTCGCGCGTCAGCGTCTCGCGGATGCCCGGTTTCACCACCTTGATGATGACGTCGTCGTTTTCGAGCGTCGTGGCACGGTGGATCTGGGCGATCGAGGCCGAGCCGGTGGGGATCGGATCGACCCAGGAGTACATGGAGGCGATCGGCCGCTGGACGTCGTCTTCGATGAGCCGCAGGTAGCGGTCGAAGGGGACGACGGGGAGGCGGTCGAGGAGGTTCTTGAGCTCGTCGGTGACCGAGGCGGGAAGGATGTCCTGGCGCAGAGCGAGGACCTGGCCGAGCTTGATGTAGGTCGGTCCGAGGATCTCCAGCCGGCGGCGGAGCTGTACCGGGAACGGGCGGGTGACGATCTCCTTGTCCAGGAAGGGCCAGGCCAGCCAGGTGGCGATCCGGGCGAAGAGCAGGGCGAGGCGGAAGCTCCGCCGCGAGCTGCGCTCGGCCCCCACCTGCCCGCGGACCCCCGCCGCCATCGATCCGAAAGCGAGCCCGACCAGGTGCTTCAAGACCGTGATCAGCCGGCGGACGAGCCCCTGGGGAGGCTCGTCCGGCAGCATCTCGAATCCCGGGATGGGGTCCGAGGATGGGGGAGGCGGGGGCAGGGGCTCGGCCATCGGGCCCTTACCGGTTCCGTCCGTACTGTTCGTGGCTCGACACCCAGTCGAGGGAGGAGATCGCCGCGGCGAGGGAGATCTCGCCGGCCAGCACCACGCCGGCCACGATCTCGGCGAGCTTGTTGACCTTCCCCTTGCCGACGCATCCCAGGAGCTCCAGGCACTCGCGCTGCGTCGCGAGCGCCGTGCCGCCGCCGTGGGTGGCCACGATGAGCGACGGGATGGTGATGGAGAGGTAGAGGTCGCGCTCCTGCGTCACCTCGGTGTAGACGATGCCCGCCGACGATTCGGCGACGTTCGCCACGTCCTGGCCGGTCGCGATGAACATCGCCGTGATGCCGTTCGGCGAGTGGCAGCCGTTGTTGTTGGCGCCCGACATGAACGCGCCCACGTTGGAGATGCCCGCGTGGTAGTGGAGCGTCTCCGGGTCCACCCGCATGTTCTGGATCAGCACGTCGCGCGGGATCACGCACTCCGCGGTGACCCGCTTGCCGCGGGTGCGCATCACGTTGATCTGCGAGGACTTCTTGTCCGTCGCGAAGTTCGACTCCAGGTAGAAGTGGCGGATCTTCGGGAAGCTCTCCAGGATCCACGAGCAAGCCGCGAAGGTCGCCCGCCCGACCATGTTCTGCCCCGCCGCGTCGCCCGTCGTGTAGTTGAAGCGCAAGAAGACGAGCTTGTTCGACAGGTAGCGGTCGATGTAGGTGAGCTTCGCCACGCTGGAGGTCCCCTCGGCCTCCTCGCGGATGCGCGCCAGGTTCTCGTCCACCCACTGCACGAAGTCGCGGCCGTCGCGGGCGTTGTCGAAGACGAACACCGGCGCGCGCTGCATGCTGTCGCCGACCACGGTGCAGGTGACGCCGCCGGAGAGGTTGAGCACCTTCATGCCGCGGTTGTAGGAGGCGACGAGGGTCCCCTCGGCGGTGGCGAGCGGGATCAGGAACTCGCCCTGGGCATGCTCGCCGTTGATCTTCAAGGGGCCGGCGAAGCCGATGGGGACCTGCGCCACGCCGGTGAAGTTCTCGATGTTCCCCCGGGTGACGGACGGGTCGAACGAGAACTTGTTGATGTGCTGGAGCTTGACCCCCGTGTACTCCTCGACGAAGCTCTGCCGCGCCCGCACGATCTCCGGGGTGTAGTCGTTGTCCTTGTCGTGCGGCACCGAGGTGCGCTTGACGCGCTCGGCGATGGTGTCCTTGACCTTGAAGGAGAGGGCGCCGAACGGCTCGGTGTTGACCGACAGGAAGATCTCGTGCTGCCCTTTGTCGAGCTGCCCGGTCTGCGCATGGACGCGGACGACCCGGGCCAGCGGGAAGGCGAGAGCGCTGTTCGGGCTGACCTGGGAGGCGGCGATCTCCTCGCCGTTGACCTCCATGAACAGGCGGTCGAGGGGGACCGGGCGGTCGTCGATGCGGACTTCGTTGATCTTGGTCAGGGTGGCGTTGCTCAGGCGGTTCTTCAGGCTGAAGCGCACGCCGTCTTCGGCGTTCTCGAGACTGCCCAGCGTGTACATCTGCTTGAGGATGAGGGAGGGAATTTTCATGGGCTCGACCTCGCGGCGGAAGTAAATAGAGGGACGCAGCTTATCGCAAACAGTGTCCGCGGGGTGCTCCCCCGCCCGCCCCCTCCCCTGACCCCTCCCCCGCGCAGCGGGAGAGGGGCACCACCCGACCGCCCGGAGTTACTCAAAAAGCAAAGGCTTGCGCCGGCAAACCTCGGGTGGGCGGGGGCGCCCTCTCCCGCTCCGCGGGGGAGGGTCGGGGAGGGGGATCAGGAAAATCCCCGACAGTGGTTTCCCCTCCTGGGGGCTATACTTGAAGGTCTTCAGCAAAGAGTGCTCCCGGACCTCCGGGAGGAAAGGATGGATGGATGTCTGAGAATTGTCGTTGGCAGGTGATGTCGATGGTGCTGTTTCTGGGGTGCGGCCTGGCGGCGCCGGGAGCGCGGGCGGAGCCGCCGGTCGGGAGCCGGCCGCTTCCCCCGGCCGTGCTGCACGAGCTGCGGGAGCACGAAGAGGGTCCGCTCCGCAAGGATGAGCCGGCCGCGGCCGCGGAGTATCTGCGCCAGAGACGGGCTCCGGAGGGCCGGCGGGAGGTGCCGGTCGAGCGCTATCTGACGGCGCTCCGCCAGATGGAGAGCATGCCGCAATACGCGACCGCGCGGCAGGCCCTTCTCCCCTCGCGGTCGGAGCTCGCCGCGCGCGGGATCTCCCTGGAGACCGCCGCCGCCTCGCTCGGCTCCTGGTCGGCGCTCGGACCCGGCAACATCGGCGGGCGCACCCGCGCCCTGGTGATCCATCCCACCTCCCCCCTGATCATGTATGCCGGCGGCGTGGCCGGCGGCATCTGGAAGACCACCAACGGCGGCGCGAGCTGGACGCCGCGCGGCGACCTCCTCGCCAACCTCGCCGTGACCACCATCGCCCTCGCGGCCAAAAGCCCGGACACCCTCTACGCGGGGACCGGCGAAGGCTACTTCAACGGCGATGCGATCCGCGGTGCCGGCATCTTCAAGTCGGTCGACGCGGGCGTCACCTGGACGCAGCTCGCCGCCACCCGGACCGCGGATTTCTACTACGTCAACAAGGTCGTGGTCAGCGCGCAGAACGCGTCGCGGATCTACGCCGCCACCGGCACCGGCGTCTGGCGCTCGCTCGATGCCGGCGCCACCTGGAAGCGGGTGCTCAACCCCAACCTGACCGGCGGCTGCCTCGACCTCGCCTTGCGTACCGACCGTGCCGCCGACGTCGCCTTCGCCTCCTGCGGCACCTTCGTGCAGGCGGCCGTCTACCGCAATGAGACGGCGCAGGCGAACAACACCTGGAAGGTGGTGCTGCGCGACACGGGCATGGGGCGGACCTCGATCGCCATCGCCCCGTCGAACCAGAGCATCCTCTACGCGCTGGCGTCGAGCAACGTGGATGGCGAATTTCTCGACGGCCTGCACGGTGTCTTCCGCTCCACGAACGGCGGCACCACCTGGACGGCGCAGGTCCGCAACAACAGCCCTCGGCGGCTGGACCGGTCGCTCCTCTCCAATCCCCTCTTCGTCTTCCTCGAGGAGTGTTTCGGCGCCGCGGGGGGCTTCATCAACCAGGGGTGGTACGACAACGTCATCGCGGTCGATCCCAAGGACCCGAACCGCGTCTGGGCCGGCGGGGTCGATCTGTTCCGCTCCGACGACGCCGGCAAGAGCTGGGGGCTCGCCTCCTATTGGTGGATCGAGCCGGGGTCCGACGCCTCGTATGCGCACGCCGACCAGCATGCCATCGTCTTCCACCCGCGCTACAACGGCACGACGAACAAGACGATGTTCGTCGGTGACGACGGGGGCCTCTTCAAGACGCTCAACGCCCGCGCCACGACGGTCAAGTCGACGGCGGGTGTCTGCAATCCGGCGCTCAACCCCTTTGCCTGGCAGAGCCTGAACCATGGCTATGGCGTGACCCAGTTCTACCACGGGCTGCCGTATCCCGACGGCACCACCTGGTTCGGCGGCACGCAGGACAACGGCACCATCCGCGGCGCCAACGCCACCGGCACGGAAGGATGGGCGGAGATCTTCGGCGGCGACGGCGGCTTCGTGGCGATCGATCCCTCCGACACCGACGTCCTCTATGCCTCGACCCCCGGCCTCGCTCTCCGCAAGTCGGAGAATGCCGGGCAGTCCTTCGGGCTGAAGATCGACGGCATCACCGAGGACGGCGGCAATTTCCTCTTCGTGACCCCGTTCGTGATGGACCCGTCGGAGCCGGACCGCCTGTGGATCGGCGGCTCCCAGCTCTGGCGGACCGATGACGCGGCGGAGACCTGGGACGCCGCGAGCGACGTCGTGGCCTCCGACGGTTTCCCGCGGGTCACCGCCCTCGCCGTGGCGCGGACGGACTCCAACCGGGTCCTCGCCGGCACCCTCCAGGGCTATATCCATCACAACGAGGCGGCCCTGGCGGCGACCGGGAGCACCGGCTGGGCGCAGAGCCGGCCGCGCACCGGCTGGGTCTCCTGGGTCGCTTACGATCCGGTCGATCCGTCGGTCGCCTATGCCACCTATTCCAGCTTCGGCGGCGGCGCCCACGTCTGGAAGAGCACCAACGGCGGCGCCACCTGGTCGGCGCTCGACGGCACCGGTGCCGGCAAGCTGCCCGACATCCCGGTCAACACGATCGCGGTCGATCCGGCGAACCGCTCCCACCTCTTCATCGGCACCGACCTCGGCGTCTTCTCCTCGGTCGACGGCGGAACGACCTGGCTGATCGAAAACACCGGTTTCGCCAACGTGCCGGTCTTCTCCCTCGCCATTCAGCCCAACCCGCTCGCGGCGGGCCCCCTCCCGGTCTACGAGCTGTTCGCGTTCACCCACGGGCGGGGGGCGTGGAAGGTGGCGCTGCCGTAGCCAGGGTACGCTGGATTCCCTTCTCCTCTCCCGGGCGGCGATGAGGTCGCCCGGGAGGAGAGGAGCCGTCTTGCGGTAGGATGCCTCCATGCGGCCTGTATTCGCGGATCCCAAGACCGACTTCGTCTTCAAGCGCATCTTCGGCAGCGAGGTCCACAAGCCTCTCCTCATCGGTTTGCTCAACGAC
>Ga0209682_10000287_pt1 | contig 17440 bp, 16 predicted proteins | sample DOMMetBare2Fresh_2_FD_187471 | JGI IMG/M metagenome (GOLD analysis project Ga0209682, IMG submission 187471) | Wetland sediment microbial communities from St. Louis River estuary, USA, under dissolved organic matter induced mercury methylation -... | ecosystem: Environmental > Aquatic >... | reverse complement strand
CTTCGGCATCTATGGCAACGCGGTGGTGATCGATCACGGCTATGGCCTGCAGAGCCTCTACGGGCATCTGTCGTCCCTCGCGGTGAAGGAAGGGGAGCAGGTACAGCGCGAGCAGGAGATCGGCCGCTCCGGCCAGACCGGTCTCGCCGGCGGGGACCATCTCCACTTCACCATGCTCCTCCAGGGCGTCGCCGTCACCCCGGTGGAGTGGTGGGACCCGCACTGGATCCAGGACCGGATCGCGCGCAAGCTCGGGTCGGCTCTGCCGCTCAGGCCCTGACGCGCCGAGGGGGAACTACGGCCACATCACCCGCTCGCGGGCGAGGCTCTGCACCCAGAGCACCCGGTAGCGGTTGTCGTAGGTCCCCAGGGCCATGCCGACCCCGAGGTGGGTGAAGCGTGGATCGAGGAGGTTCCGGCGGTGCTCGGTGCTGTGCATCCAGGCACCCAGGGCGTCTTCCACCGAGGTCTGCCCGGCGGCGATGTTCTCGCCGACCACGTCGGCGGCGAAGCCGGCCGCCCGCACGCGCTGCTGCGGCGCCGTCCCCTCCGGACTGACGTGGTTGTAGTAGGTGCGCGCCAGCATGTCCGCCGCGTGGGCCTGGGCCGCCCGGTTGAGCCGCGGATCGAGCTGCAGAGGCGGCAGGCCGGTCGCCTGGCGGATGGTGTTCAGGTGATCGAGCATCTTCCGCCGCACGGCGTCGAGGTCGGCGAGGCTCGCCGTCTCGCGGGCGAAGAACTCGCTCTTCGGCCAGGCGAAGAGGAAGACGTAGAGCGGATGGCCGCCGAGCTCGGCGATGCCCACGCCCACGTGCTGGTAGTTCACACCCATCGCCTGCGCGTAGGTCGGGTCCTCCCGCTTCCAGGACGCCACCGCGGTGTCCAGGCCGGCCGGCGCCGTGGTGAGGCACTCGGTCCAGCCGTGCGCGGCATAGCCGGCTTTCGCGAGCTTCACCTGGACCTTCGCGAAGAGGGTCATGGCCTCCTCCTCGTCGGGGAGGGCGCCGCGCGCCTGGATCTCCTCGGCGCGGATCTGGGCGACCTGGTGGAGCGGTACGGAAGGGGCGAGCGGAGGGGCGCCGGCGAGCTCGCGCTCGCGGTTCAGCAGGATGGTGAGGTCGCGGCGCACCAGCTCGGGGTCCGGCCGCGGCGGCTTGGGGGCCGGGCCGGCCGCCAGAAGAATCAGGGCGCAGCCGGCGAGGAGGGCGGAACGTGCTCGTCGTTGGTTCATCATCGAAAGCGAGTCCGGATTCTGGGCACGATACACAACCGGGAGAACCCTGGCTATAATCCGCCCAGAGTCCTCGGACGCCCCATGAGCAGGCAGACACCTCGCGAAATGTTCGCCGCCATCGCCCGCCAGGCCGAGCGCCAGATCGATCTCGGCGAAGCGGCCCTGGTGATCGCCGCGGAAGAGCAACCCGGGCTCGATCTCCGTCCTTGGCTGGAACGGCTGGACGATCTCGCCGGGCGCCTGCGGTCACGCCTGGTCGGTGCCCGCCATGACCTCGACCGTTTGTCGGCCCTCCTCGACCTCTTGTTCGGCGAGGAGGGGCTCCGCGGCAATGCCGAGGACTACTACGATCCCCGCAACAGCTACTTGAACGAGGTGCTCGACCGCCGGTTGGGCATCCCGATCACGCTGGCCCTGGTCTGCCTGGAGGTGGGGCGGCGGGCCGGTGTCCCGCTGGAGGGGGTCGGCTTTCCCGGCCATTTCCTGCTCCGCCTCGGCAGCCATCCGCACGTGCTGATCGATCCGTTCGAGTCGGGCCGGCTGTTGGCACAGAGGGATTGCGAGGAGCTCCTGGCGCGCCTGACCAACGGCGAGATGAAGTTCGATCCGCGCCTCCTGCAGACCGCCGGACCGCGGCAGATCCTCCATCGCCTGCTCAACAACCTGCGCGGTATCTACCTGAGCCGCGGCGAGATGGACCGGCTGCTGCCGGTGCTCGACCGGATGCTCCTGCTCGATCCGGAAGACCCCACGCCCCTGCGCGAGCGGGGCATCCTCCACGTCCGCTGCGGCGATCCCCACCTTGGAGCCTCCGATCTGCAGAGCTATCTCGAGATCGAGCCGTCGGCCGACGACCAGGCGGAGATCGTGGGGCTGCTGGCGGAGGCGCGGCGGTTGATGCTGGTGAATTAGGAGCCCTCACCCCCGGCCCCTCTCCCGCAAGCGGGAGAGGGGTGTAGGTTAGCCAAAAAACTCCGCATGCATCGGCACCGGGTAACCCTCTCCCCTCTCCCGCTTGCGGGAGAGGGGCCGGGGGTGAGGGCCTACCGCGCCCCGAAATTCTGTACCCACACCACCCGGTACGCGCCGCGCCCCGTGGGGCCGGTGGCCAAGCCGATGCCGAGGTCGTGGAAATCCGGATTGAGGAGATTCCGGCGATGGCCGGGGCTGTTCATCCAGGTGGTGACGACCTCGTGCACGGAGGTCTGCCCTTCGGCGATGTTCTCGCCGACGGTGCTCCAGGCATAGCCGGCCGCGTGGGCACGGTCGGCGACGGAGGTGCCACTCGGGCTCTCGTGGGCGAAGTAGCCCCGGGCGAGCATGTCCTCGGCGTGGTCCTGGGCGGCCCGCGTGAGGCTGGCGTCGAGGGTGAGCGGCGGCGCACCGGCTTTCTGGCGGAGCGCGTTGACCGCGGCGAGCATCTCGGCGCGGACCCGGCCGGCGTCGTTCAGCCCACGGGTGGAGCGGGCGAAGTGCTCCGCCTCGGGCACGGCGAACAGGAAGGCATAGAGGGGGACGCCGTCCATCTCCGCCAGGCCGATCCCGACGTCCCGGACCTCGGGGCGGAGCGCGCTTGCCCAGACCGAGCGGTTGCGCTGGCGCCACTCGAGCACGAGCCGGCCGGGGTCGCCGGTCGAGGCGGTGAAGCCCTCCGTCCACTCGTGCGCGGTGTAGCCGGCCTGTTGCATCCACGTCCAGACCTTCTCGTTGGAGCTGCGCGGGAGCTGCAGCCGGCCGGAGAGGGCGATCTCCTCGGCGTGCTGCTGCGCCACTTCGGTCAGCGCCGGTTGCAGGCGGAGCGCCGGAACTCCGGCCTTCTGGCGTTCCGCGTTGATCGTGCGCAGCAGCTCGTCGCGCAGGCCGCCCGCCGCGGCGTGGACGGCCGCCGGCAGCAGCACGGCACAGCCGGCGAGGACGAGCAAGAGGTCGCCTTTCGTCATCGGCATCTGAATGGGCTCCGTGGAAGGGAACGCGCGGCGAGGGCAAGGCATTCCTGGTAGGATCGCCCCACTTTGCGCGACGCAGGGCCTCCTCAGCGCCTCTCCGACCATGCGCGCCCGACCGGGGCGCATCTGCGCATCCTCGCCCTTGCCTGGGGCGCCTGGTGCACCGGTTTCTACTCGCTGATGATCCTCTCCTTCCTCCTGAAGCCGATTCAGGAGGCGCTCGGGCTGAACGAGCGGGAGCTCGCCTGGCTCACCGGGGTCGGCGTCGGGATGACCGGCGTCGGCGGCTTTCTGTTCGGCTGGATGAGCGACCGGATGGGGCGTCGCGCCTCGCTCGCGGTCTCCATCGCGGCGTTTTCCATCGGCAACGTCGTCTGTGCCCTGGCGCCGGGCGCGCTCGGCCTGATCCTCGGCCGCGCCCTGGTCGGCCTGGGCGTCGGCGGCACCTGGGGCGGTGGCCAGGCCATGCTCGGCGAGACCTTCCCGCCGGCCCTGCGCGGCCGGTATGGCGCCATCGCCCAGAGCGGCGCGCCGGTCGGCCTGGGTCTCGCGACGGCCGTCGGCTCGTTCCTCGGTCCGGTGATCGGCTGGCGCGTGGTCTTTCTCGTCTCGGTGGCGCCGGCCCTGATCCTCCTCGCCTGGAGGTACCTGCCGGAATCGGACGTCTGGCTGGAGCACCGGCGGCGTCTCGCGGCCGGGGAGCTGGACGCTCCCGAGCTCGCGAAGGCACGCCGGCCGGTCCTCGCGCAGCTCCTCTCCGGCGACCTGGCGGGGCTCTTCGCCCGCGCCTTCCTGTTGACCGCGTTCAACATGTCCGCCTACTGGTTCGCCGTGGTCTGGCTGCCGCGGTATCTGCAAGAACAGCGCGGCCTGTCGATCGTCGGCACCGGTCTGTGGACCCTGGTCTTCGTCGCCGGCTCGCTCACCGGGTACCTGAGCTTCGGCCGCGTATCGGACGCCATCGGCCGGCGTCCCGCTTTCGCGCTCTACTGCGGGGTGACCGCCGCCGGGCTCGCCATGGTGACCGTGTTCTGGAACACCTTCGCGGCCGATCCCCGCACCGGGCTCCTCTGCATGTTCGTGGCCGGCGTGGGCACGGGGACCTGGTCGTGCTACGGCCCCTACTTCTCGGAGCTGTTCCCGACCCGGGTACGGGGCACCGCCATGTCCGTGATCATGAACGTGACGCGCGGCGCGCAGTTCGTGGCGCCGCTGGTCCTCGCCGCCGTCGCCAGCCACTGGGGTCTGGCGAGCGGTATCGCGTTGGCGGCGGGGTTCGCGGCCCTGGCCGGCGCCTGGGTCTGGACGCTCCCGGAGACGGTGGGCGCGCGCATCGAGGTATGAGCCATGTCCGAGCCTGCGGTCGTTTCTGCTGAGTCCGGCCCCGGTTTCCGGCGCGTCGTCTCCCGCTGGGAGATCGTCGCCTTCTCCGTCAACGACGTGATCGGCAGCGGCATCTACCTGCTGCCCGCCGCCGCCGCGCTCGCCCTGGGCATGGCGAGCCTCGGCGCGGTGGTGGCCGCCGGCTTCGCGGTGCTCCTTCTGGTGCTCTGCTTCGCCGAGGCCTCCAGCTACTTCGACAAGCCGGGCGGCGCCTACCTCTACACGCGGAGCGCCTTTGGAGAGCTCGTCGGGTTCGAGGTGGGATGGATGACCTGGATCGCGCGCGTCGCCTCCATCTCCTCCCTCTCGGTCGGTTTCGCCCAGGCCTTGACCTACATCTGGCCGCAAACGGTGAGCGGTGTGCCGCGGGCGCTGGCGATCACGGTGCCGCTCCTGGTCCTCACCCTGATCAACGTGATCGGCGTCAAAGGAGGGGTGCGGACGGCGGTCTTCTTGGCCATCTCGAAGACCGTGCCGTTGCTCATCTTCATCTCCGCCGGCCTGTTCGCCCTGTCGCGCGAGGCCCTGGCCGCGAACGGCGCGGCGCCGCGCACGGGGACGCTCGGCGAGACGGCGCTCCTCCTGCTCTTCGCCTACGCCGGCTTCGAAAATACAGCCGCGCCGGCCGGCGAGTTCAAGAACCCGAAGCGCGACGTCCCCTTCGCCCTGGTGGCGCAGATCATCATCGTGACCCTGATCTATTCCGCCGTGCAGTGGGTCGCCCTCTCGACGCTCCCCGGTGTCGCGCAGTCGAAAACGCCGCTCGCTGATTCCGCACACCTTTTCCTCGGCGGCTGGGCCGGTCTGCTGTTGACCTTCGGCGGCGCGGTCTCGATCCTGGGGACGAACAGCAACACGGTACTCTCGGGACCGCGCTACCTCTACGCCCTGGCCGCGGACGGCTTCGGCCCGCGCGCCCTGGCCTGGTTGCACCCGCGGTTCCGCACCCCGGTGGTGGCGATCCTGTTGCAAACCGCCATCGCGCTCCCTCTGGCCTTGACCGGCTCGTTCGTCGAGCTCGCGGCCCTGTCGGTCGTGGCGCGCCTCGCCACCTATCTGGGGACGGCGCTGGCGGTTCCGGTGCTGCGGCGGAAGTTTCCGGCCGCGCCCGGAGCCTTCCGCATCCCGGGGGGTTGGTTGATCCCCGTGACGGCGGCTGTCCTCTGCGTCGTGCTGGCCGCCAGTGCGACGCGGGCGAACCTGATCGCCGGAGCCATCGCCCTGGTGGTGGGATTCCTGTTCGCGCAGGACAAGCGGATTCGGGATCTGGAGAAACGGGTTGCCGGGCTCGAGCCGCCGGCTCGTCACGAAGGCTGAGCGAGCCGGGCGGCTGCATACTCCTCACAGGAAGGGCGGCAAGAATCTCGACCCGGGTGCTGTTGCGATGGTGATCCGAAAGATCGAGGAAGCGGCCCTCATTCAGAAGCAGGAACAGGAAGAGGAAGAGGCCGATGAAAACTAAGGATCTCGCCTACTATCTGAGCCTCAAGTATCCGATCACTTCCACCGAGAGCCCCGGCGGGGGGTACTTCCTCGTGCATCCGGACCTGGATGGCTGTATGGCTGAGGGTGAGACTCTTGAGGAAGCAGTGGCAAATCTCGCTGATGCTCGCGAGCTCTGGATCGAGACGCGCCTGGAGAACGGTTATTCGGTGCCTGAGCCGAGCACTCCGGCCGGCATGGATTACAGCGGGCGCATCTCATTGCGGATGGCGCCATCACTCCACGAGCAACTCGTTCGAATCGCCGAGCGCAGCCATGTCAGCTTGAATCTTCTCGTCAATACGGTGCTGGCCGCCTATGCCGGCGGCGAGGAGCCTCTTCACGAAGCGAACACCGCCCTGCGATTGATCCTTGGCCAGCTCGAGCAGGCAATGGCCGACCCGGCTCGACGGCGATCCCGATCCTGATCTCCCCCTATCGCGCCGCCCGCTGCGCCGGATCCTGGAACGGCTTCTTGAGGTAGCCCTTCGCCCAGTCGCGGGCTTGGTCGTGCTTCATGGCGAGCACGTCCTTGTAGCAGCGCACGGCTTCCTGGCGGCGGCCGAGGACATCCAGGGCCATGCCGCGGCGCAGGCGGCCGAGGGCGCGGTATTCGGTGTTCACCGGGCGGCGGGCCATCAGGCTTTCGAGGCTCTCCAGATGGGCGAGGGCCTGCGGGTACATCCGGCGCTGCATCTCGACGCGGGAGACGACGTAGAGGGCCTGCTCGGCGACGGCGTCGGTGTAGCCGGTCTGCCCCGTCTCATGGCGGCTCGCGATCTCCACGAAGACGCGGTTGGCGTCGCCCAGCCGCCCCATCCGTTCGAAAGCCCGCCCCTCATAGAGATGGAAGAGCGCGTTGTCGGGATAGCGCCGGCGCAGCCACTGCGCGTAGTAGAGGGTCTGCGGGAAGTTTTCCTCGAAGACGTAGTTGAGCTGGACGAGCGTCCAGGCCACTTCCGTGGGAACGAAGCGGCCGCGGTTCATCGCGCGGTTGAGCTCCTGGAGCCCCTTCTGCCGGTCCCCCTTGGGAAAGAGGCGGGCGAAGAGGCGGAGGATGCGGTATTTCTTCGGCACCACGTCGGCCATGTAGTGGAAGGTGCCCAGCCCGAAGTAGAGGTCGTCGTTCTGCGGATCGAGCGCCGCGACTTTTTGCAGCCACTTGAGCGCCTGCTGCCCGTCGCGGGCCGCGCGCAGGTAGCGCTCCCGGTCGGCATGGAGCCGGCCGCGGAAAGCATGGGCGCCCGCCTTGAAGAACATCGCATCGACGTCCCGGGGATTGGCGGCGAGCCGGCGGTCGCAGAGGTCGAGGACCCGCTCCATGGAGGCGAGGAACTCCTCGTCCTCCGACGTGTCGCGCGGCTCGAGCTGGATGGTCCACCAGGGCACCAGCGCCTGGAGGAACGGGCTCACCGGATGGTCCGGATAGCGGATCGCGATCACCGCGAAGGCCTCGTCGGCCGCGGCGAAATCCATGTTGTAGAGGTAGTCGAGACCCTTTCGGGCCTGCTCCTGGAACTGGTAGTCGTCGAGGATGGACGCCGGGCGGGCCGCGGAAGCCGCCGCCTCCTGGGCCGGCGCCGGCAGGGCGGCGAATCCCAGCAAGAGGGCACTCACAAAACACACGAGTCGGGCGGCGCGCGAGCGGAGACTGTTCATGGAGCAGAAAACGAGGTGGTGGGGTGGGGGTATTCCGGGGCCCCTCACCCCCTGACCCCCTCTCCCATCCCCTCCCCCCAACCGGGAGAGGGGGGACGTCCCCGGTCATGTGGTGGCTCGACCTTGCCACGGCGGCCTGATCTGCGTTCCCCCTCTCCCGGCGGTTGGGTGGGGATGGGAGAGGGGGCCAGGGGGTGAGGGGCCTACTCCACCACCAGCGCCCCCGGCACCAGCCGGTCGCGCTCGGGGTCCCACCGCCAGGGGGCCTCGCGGCCGTGCAGGTGAACGCCGCCGAGCCAGCGGTCGACGCCGTGGATGCGCACCCAGTCGTCCCGCCCGTCGAGGACGTCCTGGCCGGTGGCGGTCAAGGTCACGCGCACGCCCCGCGGGCCGCTGCCGGGCTCGCGCTCCAGGCGGACGAGGCGGCGCGGATCGTCCGACAGCTCCTGGAGACGGCGGAGGAAGCTGGTATCGCCCAGGAAGCGGCGCTCTTCCATTTCCTGGGAGGCACGGAAGAGCTCCTCGAAGCTCAGGGAGCCTCCGGCCACGGCGAGGGCGATCAGGGCTTGCCGCTCGGTGCGGGAGAGGCCGCTGCGCAGCGCCGGGAACTCCTGCAGGTGGCGGTGGAGCGCACCGGCGAGGAAGGGGAGGGCCGAGGTGTCGCGCCGGATGGCGACCTCGAGGCCGATCGGCTCCGCGGCGCAGAAGGCTCGCCAGGCGTGGCGGGCGAGGACGATCTGATCGCGGCTCACCGGTTTGCGGGTGTCGAGCAGAGCCGCCATCTGCCGCGGATTGAGCTGGCCCAGACCATGGAAAGGCTTCACCTCCGGATGCTCGCCGATGCAGATCAGCGAGAGCCGGGTGAGCCCGAGGTCGCGCGAGGCGAGGCCGTCCAGGGTGCGGATGAGCAGGAGCTGGTCGAACAGGTCGTGCTCGAACCAGAGGACCACCTCGTCCGCCGAGCGGTGGTCTTCGAGAGCATGGTCCCACTGGGTGAGCGAGGCGAGGCACTCGTCGTAGCCGCCATATCCGGACTCGGCCAGGTAACGGGCGCGCACCTTGCGCCAGCGCTCCGGCGGGAGGCCGGCGGGCGTCGGCCCTTCATGGAGGACGTCGGCGGTGATCGCCACCTTGCCCGGGACGCCCGACTCGCGCAGGACGTCCGCGGCGACATTCCCGTTGGTGACGTGGAGAAGCCGCACCTGGGCCTTCGCCCGCTGCAGGAAGCGTTCGGGCGAGATGCTGAAGAAGGGCTCCGGAAGCGGAGTGCGGATCTTGGGCTCGGGCATGGACGGGGACGGCTCTCCCGCCGCCGATTCTACCGCCGAACCGTCACTCCTTGGCGCGGGCGATGGGACCGATCTGCGCCCGCCGTCCGAGCGCCCGCAGATAGTCGCCGGGAGCCAGAAAGATCTGCGTCCCGCGGACGCCGGCCGACACCGAGATGACGTCGAACAGCTCCAGGGTCTCATCGACGAAGACGGGGTAGTCCTTCTTCGTGCCGAAGACGGTGACACCACCCCGTACGTAGCCGGTGAGCGGCTGGACCTCCTTGAGCGGGACGGTGTCGACCTTGCGGTCCCCGGAGAGGCGGGCGAGCGCCTTGAGATCGAGCTCGGCGTCCCCCGGCACCACGGCGAGGAGGACGCCGCCTTTGTCGCCGCGGGCCACGAGGGTCTTGAAGACCTGCTCGGGAGGCAGCCCCACCTTGGCGGCCACACTCTCGGCACGGAGGTCGTCCGGGTCCACCTCGTAGTCGCGCAGCTCGTAGGCGATGCCGAGGGAATCGAGGAGCCGGGCGGCGTTGGTCTTCATGAAGGAGAGAGTACCTCCCCGGTGCGTCCGGCCGCTTTCATGAAGTCTTGAAGAGCCGCCCAAGCAGAGCCTTCAACCCACCTCGCCTCTGACTCGGCTTTTCCTGCGCGGTCTTCAGCTTCCCAAGCGCCGCGAGGTTCCCCCGTGCGATCTTTGTGTCCGGATGGTTCGGCCCAAGCCGAGCCTCGAAGATCGCCAACGCCCGCTCGTAGTGCGGCCGGGCTGCCGCAAGATCTTCCTGGCTCTGAAGAAGGAAACCGAGGTTGTTCAGGCTTCGAGCTGTGTCCGGGTGCTCTGCGCCCAGAACCTTCTCGAAGATCGCCAACGCCCGCTCGCAGTACGGCCGGGTTGCCGCAAGATCTCCCTGGCTCTGAAGAAGGACACCGAGGTTGTTCAGGCTGAGTGCTGTGTCCGGGTGCTCTGCGCCCAGAACCTTCTCCCGGATCGCCAACGCGCGCTCGTAGTACGGCCGGGCTGCCGCAAGATCTCCCTGGCTCTGAAGAAGGAAACCGAGGTTGTTCAGGCTGAGTGCTGTGTCCGGGTGCTCTGCGCCCAGAACCTTCTCGTTGATCGCCAACGCCCGCTCGTAGTACGGCCGGGCTGCTGCAAGATCTCCCTGGCTTTGAAGGAGGGCACCGAGGTTGTTCAGGCTTCTTGCTGTGTCCAGGTGCTCTGCGCCCAGAACCTTCTTTCGGATCTCCACTGCCCGCTCGGAGTATGGCCGGGCTCCTTGGAAGTCACCAATCATCGAGAGGTGGTAATCCAAGGCGCTGCAAAGCCGGGCTGCCCGTTCATCGTCACGCTGCCGTGCTTCATCGACCACGGACCGGAGGTGTGTTTGCCAGGCCACGAGGGGAGCCGGATAACCAGCACGGTTCAGGCGGTTGGCCTCGGCAAAGAGGCCATCCTCGACCGCATTCCTGGCATCGTCTCCTCCACCAGAGCCTCGCGCGAATTCCGCCACCAGCCGGTGCATCACCAGCGCGCCGGCTTTGCCGGCGTCCAGGAGCCCGAGGGCCATCAGCCGGGCCAGAGCGTCTTCAGCCAGGAGGCGAGCATCCGCCTCTAAATTCACAGTCTCGAGGAGTAGATCACGGGGGATCGGCTCCCCCGGAGCGAAGTGGGCCGCCCGGGCGAGGAGCGCGAGAGCGAGGGCGTCGGTCTCGTCTTCCGGCTTCAGCTTTTCGATGCTCAGCGCGAAGGTGCTGCCGACGTGAGCTTCGTGACTCGTCGGGGAAAGCCCGGCGAATTTTCCTTGGAGCGAGGGGTGCTGGAGGAGGCCGCCTTGCCGCAGGGCTTCCAGATAGGCGGCCGGCTGGCCGTCAGGCGCTGCGGCGTAGCGCTCCAGAAAGCTTCCGGCCAAGTGGAGCGCGAGGGGGAGATCTCCCAGCGCGGCCGCGATGCCGGCCAATGCCGGATCTGTCTCCGGCAGGTCGGGCCGGAATTTCCTCAGCAGCTCGATGCTCGCCGGCCGGGGAAGGGTGCTGATCTGGACAGACTCGACGCCCAAAGAGCGGTCCCATCGTTGGCGCCGGCTCGTGATGAGCACGCGGGCTCCTCCGGTCCGCGGGCGCCAGCGGTCGAGGAGGGCTTCCTCTTCACAGTTGTCGAAGACGAGGAGACGGGGGGTGGAGCGCGTCCAGACCTCTTCCACGAGTCGCACCTGCTGATCGAGCGGCAGGGCGTCGTAGGACGGATGGAGATCGAGGCTCGTCCCGCAGGCGGCTACCTCGGAAGGGACGGCGGCCGGGTCTGCGAAGCTCATCCAGAAGACACCGCCTTGGAAGTAGTGGCCGTAGCGGTGGACGAATTCGGTGGCGAGCTGGGTCTTGCCGATCCCTCCGAGACCGGTCGCGGCGGCGATCTCGACCGGACCGACGGCGGAGGTCTCTCCCGCCTTGAGCTGGTGGGCCAGGGTGCGGAGATCCTCCTGCCGGCCGACGAAGAGCGGATTGTGGGCGAACCGCATGCGCGATCCGGCGGGCAAGGGCCCCGGGTCCGGGATCAGGTCGATGGGCAGAGCAGGGGTGGGGTTTTCCTTCGGCGAGCCGGGGAAAGGAGGAGGAGATCCGGGAAAGGCCGGCGGCCTGGCCGGCTTGGCCCGCTCGCGCTTCACCCCTGCGAGGAGGCGCACGCGAGAGGTGTCCGGGTCAAGGCCGACGAGATCGACGTAGACGACCTGCGGCAGCAGACCCGCGAGCTCCACCTCGCGGACGCGGACCGGGAGAAGGATGCCTTTCTCGCCGGTCGGGTCTTTCGCGAAGGCGGCCGCCCACTCGGCGGCACCGAATCGCGACTCGAGGTAGGCGGGAGACAGGATCGCGACCGTGCGCTCCGCTCCGGCGGTGGCCTTCTGCATGTCGAGCACGAAGTTGCCGCCCGGGCGGAAGTCCCAATCCTGGATGATGGTCGTGTAGCCCTTCTCCTCCAGCACCCAGGCGATCCACACGGCCCAGTCGCGGTCGGCTTGGGTGTAGCTGATGAAGAAGTCGGTCATGGCGGCCGGCGTTTCGTGGAGGACGAAAGCATAGCGCGAGTGGCGCCGGCCGGGCGCGCCGCCCGTCGGCCGGGTCCACCTCGTAGTCGCGCAGCAGCGGACGGTTGGCACCGCGAAGCGGACGGTTCGCACTGGCAAGCCAACCGTCCGCTGCTTGAAGCCAACCGTCCGCTCCGCCGTGCCAACCGTCCGCTTCAGGTTGCCAACCGTCCGCTGCTTGAAGCCAACCGTCCGCTTCAGGTTGCCAACCGTCCGCTCCGCCGTGCCAACCGCCCGCTTCAGGTTGCCAACCGTCCGCTCCGTAGTGCCAACCGCTCGCTTCGAGTAGCCAACCGTCCGCTCGACGAGGCGATGCGGAGCCGACCAGGGGCCGCGCAAGGCGTTGGCGTAGCCTCTGCGTCAGGGTGCGCAGCCCTTGGCGGTCCGGGTCTGGCTGGTCAAACAGCCCCGCTTACTTCCCCTTCGCGTCCTTCTGGAGCTGCGCCTCCAGGTTGATCGAGATCTTCACGTCGTCGCCCAGGACCACGCCGCCGCTGTCGAGAGCCGCGTTCCAGACGATTCCGTAGTCCTTGCGGTTGATCGTCGTCTCGGTGGCGAAGCCGGCCTTGTTGTTGCCCCAGGGGTCCTTGACCTTGCCGAGGAAGGTGACCGGCAGGGTGATCGTCTTGGTGACGCCGCGCAGGGTGAATTTGCCGGTCACGTCATAGGTGTCCTTGCCCGTGGCCTTGATCGACTCGCTCTTGAACACGATCTCCGGGAACTTGTCGACGGCGAAGAAGTCCTCCGAGCGGAGGTGCTTGTCGCGGTCCGCGAGGTCCGTGTCGATGCTCGCGGCCTTGATGCGGAACTCGACCTTGGAATTCTCCAGCTTGGCCGGGTCGAGGTCGATGGTGCCCTGGTACTCGTCGAACTTGCCGCGCACCTGGGTCACCAGATGGCGCACCTGGAACGACACGTCGGAATGGGCGGCGTCGATGGTGTAGATCTCGGCCTGCGCGGGCAGGGCGGCGAGGGCGGTCAGGGCCAGGGCGGCGAAGAGGTTGCGGTTCATGATGCGATCTCCTTTTGCAGAGGGGTCCGTTTCAGTCGGAGGTTTTCGGTGCGTGGCCGGCGCGGATGCGGTCGAGCAGGCGGATGAGCTCTTTCTGCTCGTCCACGGTGAGCATGCCCAGGGCGGTGTCGTCCTGCGCATCCACCGGTCCGTCGATCCGCGCCAGGAGGTCGAGCCCCGCGGGGGTGATCCGGCAGAGCACCTGGCGCCGGTCTTCCTTGGAGCGCGCGCGGGTGACCAGCTCTTTCAGCGCGAGCCGGTCCACCAGCCGCGTCACCCCCGGCGAGTCTTCGAGCATCCGCTCGCCGATGGTGAGCGTCGGCAGCCCGGCCGTCCCGGCGCCGCGCAGAATGCGCAGGACGTTGTATTGCTGGGGCGTCACGTCATAGGGTTCCAGCACGCGGGCGAGGAAGCGGCGCACCACGTCGGCCGTCCGGAGGATGCCCAGGACGGCTTCCTGGCTGGCGGAGCGGAAGGGCTTCGTCTGTCCGATCTCACGCTGGAGTGCGCTCGCCTCGTCTCTCATGGGGCAAAGTCTACGGATGAATGGTTGACATGTCAAGTATGTAGCCGGGGTGATTTTGCGGATGTGGCTCGACGGTGACGTGAGGCGGCGGCAAGAGACGTGGGAGAAGGTGGAACGGATCCGGTCCGGGTTGTCGGGCCTGATCGACGTCCGTCCGGGGATCGAGCGCCACGCGGCTCTCGCGGAGCACCTGCTGGAGCTCGGCGAGCTGGAGCAGGGATTGCTCGACGCGCAGCTCGCGCGGGAAGGGCGGGAGCGCTGGACGCCTCTCTCGGCCCGCCTCGGCAAGGTGATGCAGGCGGTGGCGGAGGCGTTTCATGGCTCGTTCCGGCACCGCGGCGCGCCGCCGTCGTTCGACGGGGTCCGCTCCAAGGCCGCGCCGCTGCGGGAGGCGTTGCGCATCCTGCGCGACCTGCGCGGGGTCGGTGTGTCGGACGTCCTCTCGGTGGCCGTGCCGGCCGGTTTCACCGCCGGGGGCCTTTATCCCGAGACCTTTCTCGAAGCCGCCGGCCGGTTGCGGGCCTCCTCCGAGACGCCTTGGCGGGGAGAGCTGCGGGTGGTCGGCGTCCGCGGTGCCGGAACCACCTGCGCCGCCCTGGTGGCCGCGGTGGGCCGGGCTTCCGTGATGGCCACGGTGCGGCCGGCCGGGCAGCCCGTGACGGTGAATCTCACCGGCCGCACGGCGTGGCGCGTGACGGAGGGCGCCGGTGCCGAGGCGCTCTGGGCGGTGGTGGACGAGGGGCCCGATGCCTCCGGTGCCTCGTTCGGCGCGGTGGCGGACTGGCTGGAGGATTGGGGAGTGCGGCGGGAGAGCCTCGTCTTCTTCCCCGGCCATTCCGGAGAGCTCGGACCGGACGCCCAGGAGCGGCACCGCGAGCGCTGGCGGACGGCGCGCCGGCTCTCCGTCTCCTTCGAGGAGCTGTTCACCGGGCCGGCCGCGCCCTGGCCGTTGGAGCGGTGGGTGGAGGACCTGACAGGGCGGATCGACGGGCCGGCCGAGGACGTGGGCGCCGGCCGCTGGCGCGAGCGGCTCTTCCCGGCCGGGAGCGGAAAACCGCCGGTTCACCCGGGCCGGGAGCGGCGGAAATATCTCGTGCGTGCCGCCGGCACCCGCTGGCTCCTCAAGTTCGCCGGCTTCGGCCGCACCGGCAAGGAGAAGCTGGAAATGTCCGTGGCCCTCGCCGCCGCCGGCCTGTCGCCGCGGGTCGCCGGCCTGCGCCACGGCTTTCTCGTCACCCCCTGGCTGGAACGGGCGCGCCCCCTGCCCCTCGCACCCATCGACCGGCGCGAGCTGATCGAGAAGGCCGCCGAGTACGTGGTGTTCCGGGCCACCCGCTTTCCGGTGGCCGCGGAAGCTCGCGGCGCCGCGCCTGCGACGCTCCTGGAATGGGCCGAAGCCGCGGCGCGCGAGGCGCTCGGAGCGGACGTGGCGGAGCGCCTGCGCGCCTGGCGCGAGCGGCTGCCGGACCTGGAGGCGCTGGCGCGGCCGGTGCGCACCGACAACCGGATGCACGCCTGGGAGTGGCTGCTCACCCGCGACGGGCGGATCGTGAAGACCGACGCCGTCGATCACTCCACGGACACCGACCCGGTGGGGGCGCAGGACCCCGCCTGGGACCTGGCCGGAGCGCTCGTCGAGCTCGGCTTCGAAGGCGACGAGGGGACCCGCTTCCTGGACTCCGCGGCGCGGCGTGGCCTGCGGCCGATCCCGTCGCAGATCGCCTTCTATAAGGTCACCTACCTGGCCGTCCAGATGGGCAGGCACCTCGCCGCCGCCCGGGAGATGGCCGCCGATCCCGAAGAGGCCGGTCGGCTGCGGCGGGCGGGGGAGGGGTATGGGGAGCGGTTGCGGCGGGAGGTGGCGCCGGGTTGAGCCGGGGGCCGTCCGGCTCATTCGACGGATCCGTCCGATCGGACCGATCCGTCCGATCTTCTCATCGCCCGGGTTCCGGCTCACGGCCCAGAATCGATCGGAGAAGCTCTCCTCAGAGCCTCTGCGCGCCCTCCAACTTGCCGAGATCTCGGTCGAACGTCCCCAGAGGCAGGTAGCCGGCTTTCCGGGCCACTTCCAGAATCAGGCAGTCGGAGAAGCCCAGGGCAGGCCGCCTCCGGAAGTGCTCGAGCGCCGCTTTGACGACGTCGGCGTCCTGGACCGTGAGGCTCTGGTGATAGAGGAGCATTTCGACCGCTTTGGCGATCTTCTCCGGGCCGAGGTCATAGACGGAGGACAAGACCCACATCGCCTCGGCAAGAACGAGTTGCGAGACCCAGGCTCCGGTGGCGATAAAGGCGTCTGCTGCCTCGGTCTGTTGCGCGTCATCCCGCGTCACGATCCGGACGAGAACGTTGGTGTCAACGGCGCGCATGCCGGGCCTTCACGTACCGTTGCAATCCCTCTTTGAGCTCTTCGAGCGTTCGGGGCGCCGGCGTTTCCTCGAACAAGGCCCGATGCAGATCCTCCGAGGTATACCGGCCGGCCCGCTTGACGACGATCCTCTCGCCGTCCTCCTCCCATTCCAGAACCGAGCCGGGTCCGATGCCGAGCCTCCGGCGGATCTCACCGGGCACGGAGATCTGCCCCTGTGCGGTAAGCTTGGAGTACGCGATGGCCATGAGCCGTAGATTACCATGGTACTGACGACTCGTGCCGTCCAGAATCGACTATAGTGCGCACTTGATCCTGCCCCGGAGGTGCCCGCGTGCCCGACGTTTCCAGGCGACCGTCTTCAGCCCCGCGGCTTTTGCAGGTCTCCAAACGGCCGGAGATCATGGGGGGGACGATCGGCTGCGCGTGGTCGATCTGCCAGGCGCTTCCCGACTGGTCGCACAGCGTGTTCTGCTGCTGGCCGGGCGAGGCTCCGGAGCGCACCCGCGCGGCGCTGCGGGAGCATGCGCTGGTGGTGGCTCCGGCGGTGACGGCCGAGGCCTTGCGGCGGATCGCTCCGGACGTGATCCTGCTCCACAACGTGCACGACGTCGACCTGCCTCCGGAGATCTTGCCGGCGGGGGTGCCGGTCTTCTTCTATTGCCACGGTTCCTATGATGGGCGGCTCGCGGCCTCGGCAGGCTTGCTGGCGGCGAGCTGGGAGGTCTTCTTCGTGTCGGAGGACCTGGCGCGGCAGGTGGGGCGCCGAGGAGAGGTGTGGTACCAGCCGGTGCCGCCTCCTCCGGCGGGGCCGGCGCGGCCGGACGGCGGGCCGCTGGTGGTCGGGCGCCTGTGCAATCCCCGCGCGGAGAACTGGTTTCCGGAGCTGATCGATTTCTATGCCCGGCTCGCCGAGCGGTGCCCCGGGGTGCGCTGGGAATTCGTCGGCTGCCCCGAGGAGTGGCGGGAGGCTCTGGCGGCGGCCTGCGGCGACGCGGCGTTCCTGCCGGCGGGCCTGGAGGCGCGGGCGCATCTGCACCGCTGGCACGCGATGCTCTACCACACGCGGGCCGTCCACGCCTACGGGCGCACGGTGTGCGAGGCGCAGCAGGCCGGGTGCGTGCCGGTGGTGGACCGCCGCGGCGGTTTTGTCGAGCAGGTGGAGCACGGCCGGACCGGATATCTGTGCGTGGCCGAGGACGACTTCGCGGCGGCTCTCGCGGAGCTTGCGGACGGGGAGCGGTGGCGCGCCTGTTCCATCATGGCGCGCGAGGCGGGGCTCCGCCGCGGCTCTCCCGCGCGGTGGCGCGAACGGTTCCTGGATCTCTGCCGGATCGCAGCCTGAGAGGAGGCCTTCCCATGGGACGAGCTCTGTCGGTGGATCAGATCGAGCGCTACGAGCGCGATGGCGCGCTGTTCCCGGTCCCCGTCCTGTCTCCAGAGGAGGTGGCGCGGTTCCGGAGCGCCTTCACGGAGCTGGAG
>Ga0209682_10000286_pt1 | contig 17447 bp, 19 predicted proteins | sample DOMMetBare2Fresh_2_FD_187471 | JGI IMG/M metagenome (GOLD analysis project Ga0209682, IMG submission 187471) | Wetland sediment microbial communities from St. Louis River estuary, USA, under dissolved organic matter induced mercury methylation -... | ecosystem: Environmental > Aquatic >... | reverse complement strand
GGTGAGCCCGGGTCGCCTCGTCCATCCCGGAGCCGGTGTCGCTGACCACGAGCTGGACGTACGGCCCGGGGCGGAGGGCCGGCTGCCCGGCCAGGTCGGCTGGGCCCAGCTCCACGTTGGCGGTGGCGATGGTGAGGCGCCCCCCGCCCGGCATGGCGTCGCGGGAGTTGACCGCCAGGTTCATGACCACCTGCTCCACCTGGCCTGGGTCGGCGGTGACGACGCCGAGGCCGGGCGCCAGGTCGAAGCGCAGCTCCACGTCCTCGCCCACCAGGCGGCGGAGCATCTTCTCCATCTCGCCGAGCCCCTGGTTGAGCTGGAGCGCCACCGGCTGCAGGACCTGCTTGCGGCTGAAGGCCAGGAGCTGGCGGGTCAGCGAGGCGGCGCGCCGCCCGGCCCCCTCGATCTCCTCCAGCTCGCCCCGGATCGGGCTGTCCGGCCCGAGCTGCTCCAGCGCGAAGCCGGAGTAGCTCAGGATGACGGAGAGCAGGTTGTTGAAGTCGTGGGCCACGCCGCCGGCCAGCCGGCCCACCGTCTCCAGCTTCTGCGACTGGACGAGCTGGGCCTCCAGGGCGAGATCGCGGGTGATGTCGCGCTTCACCGCCACGTAGCTCTCGATGGCGCCGGCCGCGTCACGCACCAGCGAGACCCGGGCCTCCTCGTGGTAGGCGGTGCCGTCCTTCTTGCGGTTGGCGAAGCGCCCCTGCCACGGCTGGCGGGCGGTGACGGCCTCGTGGAGCGCCGGGTAGATCGCGTCCACCTCGTCCGCCGCCGGGGCCAGCAGGTTGCGCCCCGCCACCTCCGCGCGGCCGTACCCGGTGACGCGCTCGAAGGCCGGGTTGACGTAGACGATGGTGCCGCCCGCGTCGGCCACCACCACCATCTCCTCGGCCTGCTCCAGCGCCCGGGCCAGCCGCTCCCGCTCCGTCTCCTGGCGCTTGCGATCGGTGGCGTCGCGGAAGATGACGTAGGAGAGCCCCGGCGCTCCGGCCTCGGCCGGCAGCAGCCCGGAGGTGAAGTCGGCCGGGAAGGTGCTCCCGTCCGGGCGGAGGAAGGTGAGCTCGCCCGTGACCGACCCGGTGGCGGTCCGCCGGGCCAGGAGCGCCACGAGCGGCGCGTCCTCCACCACGAACTGGGCGCGCCTCATGGCGCGGAGCTCCGCCTCGGTGCGGCCGAGGGCGCGGCAGGCGGCCGGGTTGGCGCGCAGGACGACGCCGCCCGGCTGGACGAGGAGGACCCCGTCCACCGAGCACTCGAAGAGCTTCTCGAAGACCCCTGCCTGTTCGGTCACCGGCGTCCTCTCGGGACAGCGCCGTCGCATCACGGGCTGGCGACTTCACGTAGTGTAACCACGGCCACGCCGACCGGATCGGGGCGGCGGCGCGCGGACCCGCCTCCGATGGGGCCTGCCGTCTAGGCGGACGGAGGCTCGTCCAGGTCCTCCTCGAGCAGCACCACCGGCAGGGCCGCGTCGCGCCCCGGGCTGTAGTGGAGCAGCTCGGCCTCGGCGCCGCGGATCCGGAGGAAGGTGAGCTGGACCCGCTCGCGCGGCACCAGCACGTCGTGGGTGAAGACGCCGATCCAGGTGCCGGTGTTGAAGTACCAGGAGCTGGCGCCCGCCGGCAGCGGCTCCACCACCTCCTCGTGGGTGTGGCCGAAGACCACCAGCGGCGCGCCGGTGAGCGCGGCGATCTGCTCCGCCGCGGCGCGGAGGTGGCGCGGCGGGCGATCCCGCGGCATGCGCAGCGCGGCCGCCACCAGCCCCACCGCCGCCAGCGTGCCGAGCGCCAGGTAGACCAGCAGCGAGAGGAGCGCCTTCCAGCCGACCCCGGCCTCCAGCGCGCCGATGGCCGCGGAGGAGGCGGTGAAGACCGCCAGCGCCCCCACCGCCACGCCCGCCGCGCCGGCCGCCAGCTTGGCCCCCTGGCGGAAGAGGCCGGTGGCCGCCTGGACCACGTTGGCGCCGGCCGCCTTGAGCGCGTCGACCGCCCGCACCGCCTCGCCCAGGCCGGAGCGCTCGCCGAGCGCGGCCAGCTCCGCCTGGTGCGCCCGCTCCGCCTGGTCGGCCCAGGCGGCCGAGGGGAGCCGCGCCAGCCGCCGGAGGAGCTGGGCCACGAAGCGGGCCTGGCTGAAGACGATGCGCAGCAGGAGGCGCGGCTCGTTGGCGAGCAGCCAGCGGAAGTAGCGGTAGTTGGCCCGGCTGGAGGGGACGATGAAGGTGATGGAGCCGAAGGCGTTGTAGAGGTAGCGCTGCAGGAAGTTGCCGAGCGGCAGGTCGCCCTCGGCCACCGCCGCCGCCGCCCCGGGCGCCAGGCCGCGCCGCAGGTGGAAGCGGAAGGCGTTCTCCGGATCGTACTGGCAGCCGTGCTCGATCCAGGCCCGCCCCGGCTCGTGGAGGAACCAGCTCTCGAAGGAGAGCCCCGCCAGCGCGGCCGCCGGCGCGCCGCGGGCGTCGAGCCGCGCGGCGACGGCCTGGCGCAGCACCGCCCGGACCTCGTCGCTCTGGCTCTCCAGGTCGTGGTTGCCCGGGAGGAGCACCACCTCGCGGCCGGCCGCCAGCACCTCGCAGAGCCCTTCCAGGAAGAGCGGGTGGCCGGCCAGGATGTCGGCGGTGAGGCGGGCCGCCGACTCTGGGGTGGGCGGCGGGCCGTAGCGCTGCTCCGCCGAGGTGGCGCCCGGCGCCGGCTCGGGCTCGATGCGCAGGAAGTCGAAGACGTCGCCGTTCAGCACCAGCGCCGCGGCCGGCCCGGCGTCGCGGCCGAGCCAGCGGCAGAAGGCCAGGAAGTCCTCGTCGTAGAGGAAGGCCTCCAGGCGCGACCAGCGGCGCGTGGCCGGGTTGCGCCCGCGGCCGAGGTGCAGGTCGGAGACCACGTAGAGATCGCGTGGCGGCGCGGAGGGCACACCGTTGTTCTAGCACCGCCGGCGGGGGATCCGCGCGGCTCAGCCGGCGATGAGCACGGTGGCGGCGAGGAGCGCGGCGATGCCGAGGCCCTGCGGCCGGCTCACCCGCTCCCGCAGGAGGAGCGCCGCCAGGAGGATGGTGCCGGCCGGGTACATGGAGGAGAGGACCGCCGCCGCGTCGAGCCGGCCGGCCTGGCTCGCGAGGAGGAAGAAGGCGTTGCCGCCGGCGTCGAGCACGCCTGAGAGGGCGATGAGCGGCAGGTCTCGCCGGACTGGCCGCCAGGGCCGGCCACCGAGGAGCGCCGCCGCCAGCACCAGCGCGGCCGCGGTGGTGCGGGCCGCCACCAGCGGCCAGAAGGTCCCCTCCCGCCCGCCCAGGTGGATGAGGACGAAGAAGGCGCCGAAGCCGGCCCCGGCCGCCAGCGCCAGGAGCAGCCCCGCCCGATCCGCGCCGGACGCGCCCGAGCGGGCCACCAGCCAGATGCCGGCCAGCGCCAGGGCGATCCCGGCCACCTTCAAGGCCGGGGGCGGCCCCTCGGTGAGCGCGCCGAAGACGACCGGGATGGCCGCCGCCAGCACCGCCGAGACCGGCGCCACCAGCGCCATGCGGCCGATGGCGAGGCCGCGGTAGAGCGCGGCGAGGCCGATGGTCCCCGAGAGGCCGGCCGCCATCGACCAGGCGAGCACCGCGCCGCCCGGCGCCGCCTCGCCGCGGAGGAGGGCCGCCAGGGCGAAGAGCGGCACGCCGGTCAGGTAGCCGACCAGGATGACGCCCAGCACCGGTGAGCGCTTGGAGGCCAGGCCGCCGCAGAAGTCGCCCCCGCCCCAGGAGATGGCGGAGAGGAGCCCGAGGGCGGTGGCGGCGAGGCCGGGGAACATGGCCGACCAGGGTACCCCGGCGTGGGGCGAGGTGGCGCGACCAGGCGGGGTGGCGCCGGCGGCGAGGGCGGGGTGCGGCACGAGGCGGCATCGAGGCGGGGCCGGACCCTGTGGCATCCTCCCGCCATGGCCCGCGCCTCCCTCGAGCGCCTGCCGTTCCAGCGGGGGCGGCACGACATCCGCGACGCCCTCGAGGTCGGCGTGCGGCGGCACATGGTGCACGCCCTGCTCGAGCTCGACGTGACGGAGGCGCGGCGGCTGGTCCGCGAGCGCGAGCCGAGCCCGGGCGAGCGGCTCTCCTTCACCGCCTTCCTGGTGGCCAGCCTGGCGCGCGCCATCGACGCGGATCGGCGGCTGCACGCCTGCCGCGACTGGCGCGGGCGGGTGGTCCTCTTCGACGAGGTGGACGTGGTGACGCTCATCGAGCCGTCGGCCGGCGAGGTGGCGATCCCGCACGTCGTCCGCGCCGCGAACCGGCGGACGGTGGAGGAGCTCCACCGGGAGATCCGCGCGGTCCAGGCGGCGCCGTCCTCGAGCGCCCAGCGCTCCGGGCGGCTGGCGCGCCTCTCGGCCTTCACGCCCGGGTTCCTCCGCCGCCTCTTCTTCCGGGTGCTGCGCCGGTGCCCTGGGCGGCTCAAGGCGGCCGCCGGCACCACCCTCCTCACCTCGGTCGGGATGTTCGGCGCAGGGGCGGGCTGGGCCATCGGCATCGTCCCGCTCCACACCCTCTGCCTCACCGTCGGCGGCGTGAGCCTCCGGCCCGGCGTGGTGGACGGTCGCGTCGAGCCGCGGGAGCTGCTGCCGGTGACCGTCACCGTCGATCACGACCTGGTGGACGGGGCCCCCGCGGCGCGGTTCGTCGCGCGGCTGCGGGAGATCGTCGAGGGGGCGGAGGTGCTGCGCCACCCGGCCGGCGCGCCGACTGGATCCCCGGCCCGGCCGCCGTGACGGCGGCGCGGGCGGGACTGGCTGGGCCGCCGCGCTCGAATGGCGTTGCGGTGGCCGCCGCGAGTCCCTACCGTCCCCGCCATGTTCGACCGGCCACTCACCGTCTCGATCGGAGCCGCAGCGCTGTTCCTCCTCACCGCCCTGGTGCTGCGGCGGTTGCGGGCGGGGCGGGCCGCCGCCGAGGCCGAGCGGCGGCGCGCCGAGGCCGCGGCGCTCGGGCTCCGCTACCAGCTCTCCACGGGGGAGCCGCTGCCAGGGCAGGGCCCGGGCTCCGCCCCACCGGCCGGCGCCCACGTCTACTCCGGGGCGAGCGCCGGGCAGGCCTGGCAGGCCAGCGTGGAGGTCTCCAGCGGCTCGGGGCGCCGGCGCAGCAGGAGCCCGCGCACCCGCATCCACTTCTCCGGTCCCGCCGCCGCGCCGGGGCGGTTCCTGGTGATGGTGCCCATTCCACCCGGCGTGAAGGTGCCCGGGGATGCGCTGCCGAGCGGGGACGGCCTGCTGGTCCGGCTGGCGGAGAAGGCCGCCGAGAGCTTCCTCGACCTCTACGTGGCGGCCTACTTCGGCGCCGAGCACCGGGCGCTGGTCAACGTGGCCGGCGCGGCGCGCCCGGCGGGCCCGGACGGCCTCTTCGTCCTCTGCTCCGACGAGGGGCTGGCCGGCCGGCTGCTGGATGCGGAGGGGCGCGCGCTCCTGGAGGCCTTGCGGCGGCAGGAGGGCGGGCCGGGCGAGCAGAAGGCCCTCCAGGGCTTCGGCCTGCTGGTCACCCAGGCCGGCCTCGTCTACGGCTGCCCGGTGGCGCTGTGGGATCCGGCCGTGCTCCGGGCGCTGGCCGAGCGGGTGGCCCGGCTGGTCCTGCACGCGCGTGGCGGGGGCTCGACCACCTTCGGGTGAGGGGCGCCCTCCCCGCTGGCGCGGGCGATGCCGGAGGCGGCGCGGCGCTCGGCGGCGTGCGGGCGGGTGGAGCCGGTCCCGCCGGCGTGACGGCTCAGGCGCCGGCCGGCGCACCGAGCCGCGCCACGTAGTCCTCCGGCAGACCCGCGGCGCGGGCGCCCCGCACCAGCGCCTCCACGAACCTGGCGCTCACCGGCCCGTCCAGCGAGGCGCGCGCCGGGTTGGTGGTGAAGGCGGTGGCCTCCAGGCGCTCCCCGCCGGCGACCACCTGGACCTGGCGCTCCACGCACATCCCGGTGATGGCGCCCTCCTTGTGCTGCACGATGGGCCAGTCGACGCTGGCGACCGTGAAGAGCCGGCCATGGACCGCTGCGCCCGGCCGATCGGCCAGCCCCGCCACCCGGCCGCCCCACCAGCGGGAGGGGAAGTCGTAGACGAGGTCGAGGCCGGGCGCCTCGGCGAGCCGGCCCTCCGGCAGGTCGAACGAGCCGTACCCGTGCTCGGTGCGCCAGGCCTCGAAGGCGATCCGATCGAGCACGGTGGAGTAGGCGAAGTAGAGGCGGGGCGGGGCCGGCCGGCGGGCCAGCTCGGCCCGGAGGCGCATGACCTGATCGAAGTGGGCGTCCATGGTGGCCAGGCGTGTAACGGCGGCGGGGCCGGACGGCCGGGCAAAAGGAGGACCTCCACGCGGCCCGGGCGGGGGCGGCGCGCCGCGTGCTATGGCTCTTTCGACCGGCCCGCGCAGGTGCCCCGGACCGAGGACGAGGTGTGGCCATGTCGACCTGGGAAGCGGACGCGGATCTCCTCCACTCGAGCGGCGCTCGCCACGCGCTGATCCTGTCGCAGACCGACTCGGCCCTCGGCCAGCTCGCGGAGGGGATGGCGCGGGCCCTGGCGCCGCGGCAGGTGCGCATCTCCGCCGCCGCCGCCAGCCGCGGCCGCATCGACCCGCTCGCCAAGCGCGTGCTGGCCGAGCTCTCGGTCAGCACCGGCGACCAGCACCCGCAGGCGCTGGACGAGGTGGACACCTCCGACGTGCAGGCGGTGCTGGTGGTGTCGAAGGAGGATCCGACGCCGCCGGCGCTGCGCGGCGTCCTCCGGGTCCACTGGACGCTCCCCGACCCGGCCGCCGAGGGCGGCACCGAGGAGGAGCGGCTGGCCCGTTACCGCGCCGTCCGCAACGAGCTGCGCCGCCGGCTCATCCGGGTGTTCGCGCGGGAGCTGGTGCCGACCGAGGCGGCCTCGGGCACCACCACCTCGATCGGCCCGGCCTCGGGCGGCGACTTCGACGCCATCAAGCGGCTGCTGGTCGCGTCGCTCCTGCCGTCGCGCGACGTGGGCGAGACCCGGCAGCGCTTCATCGTGGCCAGCGAGAACGGCCGGCTCATCGGCTGCGCCGGGCTCCAGGTGGCCGGCCAGGACGGCCTGGTCCGCTCCATGGCGGTCCACTGGACGCGCCGCAACGCCGGCCTGGGGACCCGGCTGCACGACCGGCTGCTCTTCGAGGCGGTGCTGGCCGGCGTGAGGACACTCTACGTGGTCACCACCACCGCCGAGGACTTCTTCGCCAGGCACGGCTTCAAGAAGGTCTCGGCGCAGGCGGTGCCGGCCGAGCTGCGGGCCTCCGACGAGTTCACCGCCTTCGTGCCCGGGGGCGGCGCGGTCATGTCGCGGACGGTGTCGGCGGGCTGAGGTCCGCTCACCTCTCCGCCGCGGCCGCGGTGTCGCTGCGCCAGCGCTACCTCGCCACCTTCGACGCCGCCCCGTCGTCCGACGCGGACGTGGTGGCCATCGCCGCCGGGCGCGGGCAGGCGCTGGCTCTGCGGTCCGACGGCACGCTGTTGGGCCGGGGCGCGGTCGACTTCCTCGGCGACGGCGGCACCGACCTGCGAGGCAAGGCCGCGCCCGTGAAGATCGTCAGCAGCATCACGGCCGCGGGGTCTGAGCGTCCTGGCGGGGGGCCCGGGTCGCCCGCCTCGCTCATCGACCTCGGTGCGGTTCGAGCAGCGGAAGGGGCAGATCGGGCCGCGCGCCGCCTTCAGCCCACCTCCGCCCGGCCTCGAGCCAGCGCGCCACGTCGGACCGGAACGGCTCCAGCGCAGGGGCGGCCACCTGGCCGACCGCCTCGAGGCGGCCAAGCCCCTTCCCGAGCAGCTTCACCATCGCCGAAGGCCGTCCCCGCACCAGCCCCTTGTGGAACCCGGCCGCGACCTGGATGAGGCCGTGCAGCAGCGCCTTGGCCTCGCCCTGCTCCGGCCGCCAGGCCTCCTCCCAGGCCTCGTGGGCCTCGAAGAAGGCGCCGGCGTCGAAGAGGCGGCTTCCCTCGGCGAGCGCGCGGCGGGTGGCGGGGGACATCGGGACACCAGGCTCCATCCCGAGAGGTATAGCCGCGGAGGGTCCGGTGGCACCGCCGGAAGGTCGCCGCCATGGGAGTGGCCCACCCCTTCGAGGAGCCCATCGTGGCCAAGGACGAGGCGGAGGCGGACCGCGCCTTCGCGACCCTGAGCGCCGGAGGGCCAGGTCGACATGCCGCTCGCCAACGCTCCCTGGGGGCCGTTCTTCGGGAGGTGCGTGGACCGCTTCGGCGTCCGCTGGATGGTGAGCCTGCCGGACCCGGCCTGACGGGGCGGGCGGCGCGCCGCGGAAGCCCCGCCCTCGGCAGCCACGCGGAGAGCGTCTAGAGTGGCGGCTCCCTGGCGCGACAGCGAGGCCTTCAGATGGAGATCGACTACCTCATCGTGGGCTCGGGGTTCGGCGGCAGCGTGTCGGCGCTGCGCCTGGCCGAGAAGGGGCACCGGGTCCTCGTCCTGGAGAAGGGGCGCCGCTTCGCTCCGGAGGACTACCCGGTCTCGAACTGGAACCTCCGGCGGTGGCTCTGGATGCCGCGGCTCGGGTTCCGCGGGATCTTCAAGATGACGTTCCTGCGCCACCTCACCGCGCTCTCCGGGGTCGGCGTGGGCGGCGGCTCGCTGGTCTACGCCAACACCCTCCCGACGCCCAAGGACCCGTTCTTCGCCGCGCCGTCGTGGAGCCACCTGGCCGCCTGGAAGGCCGAGCTCGCGCCGCACTACCAGACGGCGCTGCGGATGCTCGGGGCGGCGCAGAACCCCGCCCTCGGCCCCTCCGACGACGCGCTCCGCGCGGTGGGGGCCGAGATCGGGCGGGAGGACGGCTTCGAGCCCGTCCGCGTGGCGGTCTACTTCGGGGAGGCCGGGAAGTCGGTTCCGGACCCCTTCTTCGGCGGCGAGGGTCCGGCGAGGACCGGCTGCACGCTCTGCGGGGCCTGCATGATCGGCTGCCGCCACGGCGCCAAGAACACACTCGACAAGAACTACCTCTGGCTCGCCGAGCGGCGCGGCGCCCGCGTCGAGCCGGACACCGAGGTCACCTGGGTGCGGCCGGCTCCAGGGGGCGGGTACGAGGTGGAGGCGCGGCAGGGCGGCTCGTGGTCCCGGCGACGGGTCCGGTACCGGGCGCGGAACGTGGTCTTCGCCGGGGGCGTGCTCGGCACCGTCCCCCTCCTCCTCGAGCTCAAGGCGAGCCCCGACGGGCTCCCGGCGCTCTCCGCGAAGCTCGGCGACGGGGTGCGGAGCAACTCGGAGGCGCTCATCGGCGTGACCACGCTGCGGGGGGATCTCGACGTCTCCCGCGGCGTCGCCATCACCAGCATCCTCCACACCGACCCGCACTCCCACCTCGAGCCGGTGCGGTACCCGGCCGGATCCGGCTTCTTCCGGCTGCTCATGGCCCCGCTGGTCTCCGGCGAGAGCCTGGCGGCGCGCTTCGTCCGCACCTTCGCCGCCGTGGCCCGGCGGCCGCTGGCGCACCTCCGCGCCTGGCTGGTGCGCGACTGGGCCCGCTCCACGCTCATCCTCCTCTACATGCGGACCATCGACGGGACCATGCGCCTGCGCCTCGCCTTCGGCGGCCGCCTGGCCTCGGCGATGTCGGCGGGGCCCGCGCCCACCGCGAACATGCCGGAGGCGAAGGACCTGGCGGATCGGGTGGCGCGGCGGATCGACGGCGTCCCCACCACGCTGGTGACCGAGACGCTGCTCGGCACGCCCACCACGGCCCACATCCTGGGCGGCGCGTGCATGGGCGCCTCGGCCGAGGAGGGGGTCATCGATCACCGCCACCGGGTCTTCGGCTACCAGGGGCTCTACGTGATCGACGGTTCGGCGATCTCCGCCAACCCCGGCGTCAACCCCTCGCTCACCATCACCGCGCTGGCGGAGCGGGCCATGGCGTTCATCCCGCCTTGCGACGGAGGTGGAGCGCCTGCACGCCGGACTTGAACCGCCGCGTCGACAGGAGCTCGAGCTGCCGGGCACTCGACAGGCCCTGGAACAAGGTCGGCCCGCGGCCACTGATGACGGGATGAACGACGATGCGGTACTCGTCGATGAGCCCCAGCTCCTCGAGCGCAGCCGAGAGCCTGGGCGCTCCGACGAGCACACCCCGCTCGGTCCTCGCCTTCAGCGCCGAGATCGCCTCGCGGAGGTCACCCTCCACCTTGAACGTGTTCTGCCACGGGAAGTCGCTCCGCGAGCCCGACACGACGTACTTCGCCTTCGCCTCGAGCTTCTGCGCCCACTCGCGCATCGCGCGCGGCGCCTCCTCGTCGCGGGCCACCGCGGGCCAGGCTCCCTCCATCAGCTCGTAGGTGTTGCGCCCGAAGAGCATCGCCCCGCTCTGATCCATGAGCTGCGTCCAGTAGTCGTGCAGCTCGTCGTCCACGATCCCCTGGGTGTGATCGATGCACCCGTCCAGGGTCACGTTGAGACCGAAGGTGAGGAGGCCCATGGCGTGGGGTCTACGAGAAGCGCGCCCCGCGCGCAACAGGCCGCGCCATCGACGCGATGCACCATCCACGGCAGGTATCGGCTGGGTGGCGCGGAGGAGCTGCCATGGCCTTCTCGGCGGCGGCGCAGCTGCTTCCCGCAGGCCCCTTCACGATCCGTCGGGCGCCAGCTCCACCAGGATCTCGTTGGTCCGCAGGAACCAGGGCTTGAAGGGCGGATCGTAGCGGGCCCAGATCGGCTCGCCCACCGCGGTGAGGCCGGCCTCCGCCAGGGCGGTGCGGAGCGTGGCGAGGTGCTCCTCGTACCGGCTGGCGGACCAGGTGCCGGAGTAGGTGTGCGCGGCGACGCGCCGGGCCGGCATGGTCCGGAAGGAGATGGCCGGGTCGAGCGGCTCCGGCAGGGACTCCACCGTGTAGGCCGAGGGCATCATGAACTGGATGGTCCAGCGCCCCTCCTGGCCCGCCTGGGCCACCGGCGCCGTCATGGCGATCTTGGCCGGCTCGGCCTGCGTGACCGGGGCGGTCATGGCGATCTTCTTCTCCCCGCGGTTCTTGCCGAAGATGTAGCCGGCCAGGATCCGGAAGCCCGCGTTGCCGGCCTCCTCGCGGCTGCCGCCCACCACCGTCTCGGCGACCAGGTAGGGGGCGTACTCGCGGATCTCGAAGGCCTCACGGCGCTCCACCACGCGGTAGCTGGGCTTCTCGATGGCCATGGCGGTCGGGCTTGCGGCGAGGAGAGCGCCGAGGACGGAAGGGAGGAAGAGGCGCGGGGACACTGTCGATGATCTAACCGTCGGCGGGGCGCGGCGCCGGGCCACGTGAGCGGTCAGGAAGGGCGAGGCAGCCCCCAGGGAGCATCGCGCCCTGGCCCGCGCTGGGGCGGGTGGTGGGAATGCCGCCACGCGACGCTTCGCCGCGCCTCGGAAGGGACCCGCACGAGGTGCAATCCCTTGCGTGAACCGGGTCGCCCGGCACGGCGCGACCGGTCGGCGGTGGTAGCATCGATCAGGTCCTTCCACGGCTCGAGGTGGCCGGCCGCTTCGGGGCGGACCCCGGGCCTGGCGGAAGGCAGGTTCCCCGTGGCTGGGGAGGAGGCCCCCATGAACGGGCCCTCGAAGCGGCTGCTGTTCTGGGCACCGCGCGTCCTGTGCGTCGCGTTCGCCGCGTTCATCGCCGTCTTCGCCCTGGACGTCTTCCAGGAGGGGGTGCCCGTCGGGCAGGTCGCGCTCGCCCTGCTGGTGCACCTGCTGCCCACGCTCCTCGTCCTCCTGGTGCTCGCCCTCTCGTGGAGGCGCGAGTGGATCGGCGGGGCGCTGTTCATCGTCCTCGGCGTCCTCTATCTCCTCTGGGCGCGGAACAGGCCGTTCTTCGGGTGGGCGGCGGCGCTGGCGATCGCGGCCCCCCTCCTCATCGTCGGCCTGCTCTTCCTGCTCAACTGGCGCTACCGCGCTCAGCTACGGCCGGGCGCCTGAAGGCTGGAGGGCCCGCCAGACCATGCGGTCGGACGGGCCCAGGATGTCGGACGAGATGCCTGTGCCTGGACCCGGAATCGAACCAGGGACACGGGGATTCTCAGGCCGGGTGTGCACCTGGCCAAGACCGCGGGAAGCGTTCAGGAAAGGGCGAGCCGAGGGAGCGGGTGCAACGCATTTGCTACAGGGGGACGCGGGGAGCGGGCAGATGGACTTGCCGCTGCCGATCTAGGAGCGACCCAAGTTGCGATTGGCTCACATGGCCGGACAGGGCAGGCCAGCCTTTTCTACTGGCGCATCAAGGAGCCTGAGATGCCAGCGGCACGGCCGGGTCTCCGATGGCGGCGCTTTCGCCACCGAACGCGCAGCCGCAGGAGACCTCCAAGGCTGCTAAGACGCCTGTGCCGTGAGCTTCACGCCCAACGCCCGCGGGACCTTGCACGCGGTCGGCTCACTGGACGATCTCCTGGAGGACTTCGAGCTGAGCCGCCTCGATGAGGGCGATGGTCTCCTTCTGCAGCGCCGAGGGATCCTCCCAGTTGTCGAGGCTGGCCACGAAGGGCGTTACGACGGGGGTGTTCAGCTCCCGGTGGAGGTGGACCGCCACCTGTCCCTCCCTGGTCACCGTGACCTCGTAGGTGTCCCGGTAGCGGCAGGTCAGGAGACCGCAGGGGACGCGCCCGGCCTGGACGGCGGGCAGGGTCCGAACCACGCCGTCGCCGGCTGCGGCGGGGTCGAGGGTGAACCCCCGCCCCCTGAGCACCGACCTGGCCGCCTCGAGCAGCTCCGGCCGGCGCGTCGGCTCCGCCTGGCGCTGCGTGGGCGAGATGCGGGCGTAGAGCCCGGCACAGGCGGAGAGCAGCAGGAGCGTGACGGCGATGGCGATCTTGTGCATGGCGGTCCTCGAGGCTGCTCAGAAGGCCCCGGTGAGCGCCAGGGTGGCGCCACCTGGAATGGGGCTGAAGGCGATCTGGGTGCGGCGCGTCGTCGAGGGCTCCTCTGACCAGATGGCGATGACGCGCTCGGTCGGGTTGTCGGAGAAGAGCGTGGCCGTGACGAGCCCGAACCCGACGGCCGCCGAGAAGGCGCCGGCGTACCGCGTGGCCGTGCGGGCGTCGTGGGAGGGCTGGTCGGACATCCGGTTGGGAGCGGCGAGCCAGGTCACGCCCGCCCCGAGGAGCGAGAAGCCGAGGGTGAGCGGGACCACGCGGGCCTGCTGCTCGTCGACCAACAAGCCCCGCAGGGCTGCGTCGGCGTCGGCGACCGCCTGGGCGTGGTCCGCAGCCGGGTCGGCGATGACCTGGGCGAAGCGCCGCTCGATCCGCTCACCTTCCGAGGTCCGGAGCAGGTCGTGGGCGCCGAGGCCGAGCCCGGCGAGGGCGAGACCGGACGCCAGGATGACCTGGCCGCCGCGCCTGGATGCGGGCGAGTCGGAGGCCTCGGCGACGAGGAAGGCCCCGACCCCAAGCCCGGCGCTGGCGGACACCGAGCCGCGGACGAGGCGCCGCTCCCGCTCGCTCGTCGCCAGCTGCCTGAGCAGCCGGCCAAGGCGGGCCTCGTCCTCTCGAGAGACGCCGAACACCGGCTCGGCCGCCCCGGAGCGCGCCCGCTGCCACGAGGCGAGGGCCGAAGGCCCGAAGGGGCGTGCCAGCAGCTCCTCGAAGATCTCGCCGGCGCCGCGGGGCGCCGGCGACCCGGGCAGGGCGGTGAGCGACTCGAGGCCAGCCAGATGCACGCCCGGACTCGCCGGGATGCGGTACCTCTCCTCGACCTGCGGGCGACCCGGGCCCGGGCGCAGGCGCTCCAGCTCCACGCGGCCATAGAGCGCCGGCGGCAGCCAGATCCGGAGCGGCTGGCCAGGCTCGGCGAACAGGTCCGCCCAGCGCAGCCCGTCGGTGTCGCGGACGGCGATCCGCAGCGGTCCGTCGGACCGGAGGGCCAATGTCGCTCCGGGGAGGTCCCGCAGGTCGAGGAAGGTCCGGTCCCCGCGGCCGTCGATGCTGCGGGCGAAGACCCTGGGGCGGTAGAGCGGGTTCTTGATGCCAGCGGAGGAGGTCTCCACGAAGGCCGCCAGCTCGTCGTAGCTGATGAGGCCGTCACCGTCGGCGTCGGCGCCGCCGAGCAGGCCGGAGCGCACCGCGTGGGAGAAGACGCCCGACTGGAGCTCCGACCACTCGAAGACCTCGGCTTCGGCGCTGGTGGAGAGGAAGACCCCCACGCCGGGGAGGCGCCGGGCGATCCGCTCCGCCAGGTCGCGGGGCGTGGCGAAGCGCCGGCCCCCGGGCTTGCGGGGGTTGATGACGAAGAATGAGTTGCACGCGTCGAGGAGGACGTGGGTCTCTGCGGCGCCGACCTCGCGGAGGAGCGCCGCCAGATCTTCCGAGTCGAGGACGCCGTCGGCGAGCTCGAGCAGGCCCCGGCCCTGCTCCACGTCGCCGTGACCGGCGAAGACGAAGTAGAAGCGGGTGGCCTGGCCGGCGGCCCGCGCGGTGGCCACCGCCGAGGAGAGGGCCCGGCCCGCGGCGAGCACGTTGCCACGGGTCGGCGGACGGGCGAGGGCGGCCTGTGCCGGGAAGAGGCGTGCCGAGTCCTCGTCGAGCTCGGTGAGCAGGGTCGTCCGGTCCGGTCCGGTGACCGCTGAGAGGATCGCCTGGTACCTGGCGCCGTCGTCGTCGGCGTACTGGAGCGGCGGGTGGCGCTGCTGCGCCGTCCGGTTGCTCCCGATGACGAGGGCGAAGGTGGCCACCGGTCCGTCGGCGGCAGCGGCCGGAGAGGCGCAGGTCGCCAGAGCCAGGAGGGCCGGGAGGAAGAGTGCGGCGCTCATGGGGCGCGCCCCGTCGAGCCGACCTGGAGGTCGAGCGTCGTGACGGCGGCGGCCGGCCAGCGCTCCCGCAGCCTGGCGCGGTTCAGCTCGCCCTTCGGCAGGGTCTCCACCGCCGACACCTGGAGCGGCGCCTGGGTGATCACTAGGATCCAGCGAAGCAGGCCCGGCGCCGGCCGATCGAGCGATCCGGCCTCCGGCAGGACCCCCTCGCCGGCCTGTGGCTCCAGGCGCACCGAGGCCGGATCGGTTCCCGCCGCCTGGTAGGCGGGGAAGAGCCAGTGAACGTCGCCTGCCGAGTCGACGGCGAAGGCCAGGAGGTAGGCCGCCTCCGAGGTGAGGTTGCGATAGGTGCAGGTGTAGGTGGCGCCGGCGTCCACCGCCTGCCCCGGGGCCGGGCGGCGCGGCGGCGTGGCCACCAGGACGAGATCCGCCCCCACCCGGGCCGACCAGGCCACCGGCTCACCTCGCGCGGCGAAGTGACCCTCGCCCTTGTCACCCCGCGGCAGGAGCACTACCAGGGCCACGGCGGCCGCTGCGCCGAGGCCGAGCGCCGCGATCGCGCCCAGGCGGCGGGCCCTGCCGTGGGATGTTTCGGCGAGCCGTCCGCGCTCCGCCGCGTCCACGCGGCGCTCCAGCGCAGCCAGCGCGTCCGCCGAGGGCGGTGCGTCCAGCGGGGCGGCCAGGAGCGTGACCAGGGTACGGGCCTCTTCCAGCTCGACCCGGCACGGGACGCAGGTCGCCAGGTGGGCGCGCAGGGCGCCCGCCTCGTTCTCGCGGAGCTCCCCGTCAACGAGCTGGGAGAGCTCCTGGGGCGTGGCGTGCCGACCGCTCATGGGGCATCCTCCTCGGTGGCGAGCGCCGACCGCAATGCCTTGAGCGCCAAGAGGACGCGGGAGCGGACGGTGACCTCCGGTGCGCCGACGATGCGCGCCACCTCGGCGTACTCCAGCCCCTGGTCGAAGCGGAGCAGGACCGTCTCGCGGAGCTTCGTCGAGAGCCCGTGCACCGCCACGCGGACCAGGCGCGCTTGCTCGCTCGCCAGGAGGCGTTCGATTTGCTCGGGGAGGAGCGGGCCCTCCGGTGGCCGCGACGCCTCCCGGGCCTCGTCCTCGGCCGGCGCCAGCCACCGCCGGCGACGGCGCTCGCCGCGAAGGTGGTTGAGGCAGCCATGGCGGGCCACGGTGAAGAGCCAGACCCGGAAGCGACCCTGCGGCTTGTAGGTGCGCCGCTGCGTCCAGACCTCGAAGAGCGTGTCCAGCGCCAGCGACTCGCCCTCGCGGTCCGCGCCGACGAACTTGGCGCAGTAGCGCGCCACCGCGGGGAGGTGGCGGGCCGCCAGGGCCGAAAAGGCGTCCCGCCGCCCCGCGGCGGTCAGCGCCATGAGGTCGTCGTCGTCCCGCCCATCCAGGCTTGCCGGGCCTGGCCCGGCGGCGACGAGGTGGAGGGCTGGCGAGTCGTCATTCACGTCCATAGAAGGTCCGGCCGGCTGTAGGCTGTTGAGTCCGACCTTTCGTTTTCAGGTTGAGCCGCTCGCCCATAGGTCGACCCGTAACCGTAACCCAGGGTTCTGCTTGGCCCAATTGCATATACCCGGAGTCCCGCACGACCTCGCGGCTGGCGGCAGCTGCCTGGGCTTGAGCAGGCTGCCCGGACCTGAAGTCGACGCAGGGAGAGTCGTCTTCCCATCCACATACCCGGCCGATCTCGTACCAACCGGGCAGTTCTGTGAAGACCAGGAAGCCGCAAGCTGGGCAAGGGAGCATGGCGACCCCGCGCATCATCAGGCGGTGGGGGCGCTCTCCTGGAGCTGAACTCCCTGCCAGGTTCGAGAGGCTTGCTCCCAGGGTGGGAGCAGGCTATGGTTCGGGCGTGAGGATCATCGCCCGGAAGACCCTGAGAGAGTTCTGGGAGAAACGGGCTCACCGGGACGCCGAGCAGCCCCTCCGGGCCTGGTTCGCCGAGGTCCGAAAGGCGGCCTGGCGGACCCCGGCGGACATCAAGGCCGCGCACCGGAACGCGAGCTTCGTGGGATCCGATCGAGTGGTGTTCAACGTGGGTGGGAACAAGTACCGATTGGTGGCGGCGGTGAAGTACTCGGCGCAGCTCGTCTTCATCCGGTTCGTCGGCACCCACGCCGACTATGACGACATAGACGCCGGGGAGGTCTAGGCCATGGACGTGAAGCCCATTCACAGCGAGAAGCAGCACCGGGCGGCCCTGAAGGAGATCGAGCGGCTCTGGGCGGCCAAGGCCGGCACCCCCGACCACGATCGGCTCGAGGTCCTCGCCACCCTGGTGGAGGACTGGGAGGAGAAGCACCACCCGATCTATCCGCCGGACCCGGTGGCAGCCATCCGGTTCAGGATGGAGCAGCTCGGCCTCGATCGTAAGGCGCTGGAGCCGAGCATCGGCTCGCGGGCGCGGGTCTCCGAGGTGCTGTCCGGCCGGCGCCGGCTCACGCTCGACATGATCCGCCGGCTCCACCGGGAGCTCGGGATCCCGGCGGACGTGTTGCTGGCGTCCTGACCCCTCCCCCGAAAACAGGAGGGCCCGCCAGACCTTGCGGTCGGACGGGCCCAAGATGTTCGAGCGAGTTGAAGTGCCTGGACCCGGAATCGAACCAGGGACACGGGGATTTTCAGGCCGGGTGTGCACCTGGCCAAGGCCAAGGGAACCGTTCAGGAAACGGCGGACGGAGGGGGCGGGTGCAACGCATTTGCTACAGGGG
>Ga0209682_10000285_pt1 | contig 17448 bp, 16 predicted proteins | sample DOMMetBare2Fresh_2_FD_187471 | JGI IMG/M metagenome (GOLD analysis project Ga0209682, IMG submission 187471) | Wetland sediment microbial communities from St. Louis River estuary, USA, under dissolved organic matter induced mercury methylation -... | ecosystem: Environmental > Aquatic >... | reverse complement strand
AGGCCCGTGTTCTGGGGACGCAGCATGAGCTCGAGCGCGGTGGATTGCGCGAAACTACGCCGGGAGAGGGATCCTGCGGGTGGGGTCGCGAATAGTGAGGAAAGTTCAATTTCCTGAGTTCGTGAATGCCGCGCGGAAGGGCTCCGGCGTGTGGATCACCTTGTGGGCCACGTAGTCGAAGAAGACGATGCCGGTCTTGACCCGCGCGATCTCCTTGCCGCTGGCGGCGTCGGAGAGCCGGAAGAGGAAGTCGCAGCCGCGCGTCCGCACGTCGGCCACCGCCACCTCGACCTTGAGGACCATCCCGTAGTGCCCCTCGGCCCGGTAGACCACCGCGGCGTCCACCTGGATGAGGCCGGCGCCGGCCACGTCCAGCTCCTGCCAGCCGTGGCGGGCCAGGAGCCGCACCCGCGCCTCCTGCGCCAGCGTGAGCACGCTGTCGTTGCCCAGGTGGTTGCCGTAGTTGAGGTCGTCGATCCGGATGGGGATCTCGGTGGAGAAGGGGAAGGTCTCGGGGAGCTCGATCTCGACGCGGGCCATGGGCCAGGCCTACCGCGCGGGCGGCGGTCGCGCCAGGGGCGCCCCTGGCCGGGCCCTTGGCGAGGCCGGACCGGGCGTGCTCTCCTCCTCGGCCGGATCGAGAGGGACCATGCCGCTCCTGGCGCTGACCACCGCCGTCGTCCTCGCCGCCGGCGCCGCCGAGCCCGCGGTGCCCGCGCCGTCGGCCTCGGCCTACCTGCTCGCCTGGCGCGACGAGGCCGCGCCGGCCCGCGCGGCGCTGGCACCGGCGATGGCGCCCGGCGGGCTCCCGGACGACGCGGAGGGGCTGCTGGTGCTGGCCTGCCTGGAGCTGGAGGCGGGCCACCTCGACGCCGCCGGGCGGGCGGCGGCGCGCCTCGCCGCCATCGAGCCGAAGGCGGGGGAGGGGAAGGTGCTCCTGGCGCTGGTGGCGCGCCGGCAGGCCTCGCCCCGCGAGCCGATGTTCGAGGCGCTCGCCGAGGCCTGGCGGTCGGCCGGCTGGGCCGACCTGGGCCCCCGCGGTCCGCTGGCGCGCCTGGCCGCGGCGGCCGGCGGCGCCCTCCCCCCGCCGCCGCAGGCGGCCGCCTTCGCGCGGCTCACGCCGGAGGAGGCCTTCCTGCTGGGTGGGCTCGACGGCCCGCGCCGCCCCGTCACGGCCGAGACCCGCGAGCTGGCCCGCACCGGGGGCTGGCTGGAGGCGCGCCAGGAGAAGGCCGTCCGGCTGGCCGGGCGCCCGGCGCCGCGGCCGGTGGCGCTCGACGTGGCGCTGCTGGGGCTCCTCGGGCCGGGGGCGGCGCGCGAGCGGGTGCGCTCGGCCCTGTCGAAGGCGCTCCCCGACGACGGGTACTTCGCCGTGGCGGCGGTGGCGGCCGCCCCGCTCCGCCGCGATCCGCTGGTGGTCACCGAGGTGGCCGCGCTGGAGCGGGCGGTGGCCCGGGCGCGCCTCGCGCCGCCCCGGGGCGCGGTCCACGAGGCGCTCCTGAAGGCCGCGGCGCGGCTCGACCCGCGGCTCGCGCCGGCCTGGGCGCGGGAGGCGCTGCCGGCGGTGGTGCCGCCCGCCTCCACGCTGGTGGCGCTCGGCGCGCGGGTCCTCGCCACCCGGGACCCGGCCCTCCGGGCCCGCGCCGCGCGCGCCCTGGAGCGGGCCGCCGCCACCCTCGGCCGCGACCCGACCGTCGATGGGCGGCAGGTCGGCCTCCTCCTCGCCAAGGCGGCCGCCGAGGCGCGCGGCGAGGGGGCCGAGGCGCAGGCGCGGCTCGACCGGTTCGAGGCCTGGCGGCAGCGGGCCGCCGCCGCGGAGCTGGCGCTGCACGAGGCGCGCTGGCCGCTCCCCTCGCTCTGGCGGGAGTGGCGGCCCGGGCAGGAGCTGGCCCGCGCCGAGCGGTTGGGCGGGCCGTTCCCCGAGTAGCCACCTCCACCCTCGGTCACGACCTTGCGGTCGACCCGGCGTCCCATGCCTCAGTTCCAGGAGAGACCATGACCACCCCCCTCCTCGCCGCCGCCCTCCTCGCCGCTGCGTCCGGCCCGCCATCGCCCTGGCAGCTCGCCTGGCTCGGCGAGCTCGACGGGGCGCGCGCCGCGCTGGCGCCGGACCGGGCGGCGCGTCCGGACGAGCCGGGCGCGTTCGCCGTGCTCGCCTGCGTCGAGCTGGAGGCCGGCCGGCTCGCCGCCGCCGACGCCGCGGTGGCGCGCCTCGAGGGGTTGGCCCAGGCCTCGCCCGAGGCCAGGATCCTCCGCGCCCTGGTGGTGCGCCGGCGCGAGGCGCCGGGCGAGCCGATGAGCGAGGCCCTGGCCCGGGCCTGGGCCGCCGCCGGTCGGCCGCCCCTCGCCGATGACGGGCCGCTGGCGCGCGCCCGCGGTGGCGGCGACCTCGCCTTCCTCTTCGCCGTGCCGGCCGGGAAGGCGCTCGAGTCCCTGCCGCGCGGCGAGGCCTTCCTGCTCGGCGGGGCCGCCAACCCTTCCCGGTCCATGGCGATCGGGGATCCGCGCCTCCCGGAGGCGCTGGCCCGCTGGCTGGCGGACCGCCAGGCGGAGGCACGGGCGCTCGCGGCGGCGCCGGGCCCCCAGCCCATCGCGCTCGCCCTCGTGCTCCACGACACGCTTCGGAGCGAGCCGGAGGGGCCGCGCCTGGCCGCCGCGCTGGCGGGCGCCGCACCCGGTGACGGCTACGCGGCCATGGAGGCGGCCCTGGCGAGGGGGGACCTCGACCAGCCCCTCGATGAGGCGGCGCTCGCCGCCGTGGAGGCGGCCGTGGCCCATCCCCGGCTCTCCCCGCCGACCAGGCCCGTCCTCGAGGCGGTGCGGGCTGCCGCCGTGAAGCTGGATCCGGCGCGGGCGCCGGTCCTGGCGCGCGAGGCCTTCCGGGCCGTGATGCCCACCCAGCTCACCATCTACCGCCTGCAGTCGCGCGCCCTCGCCACCAGGGACCCGGCACTGCGCGGCCGGGCGTTGCGGGCGCTCGGAAAGGCGGCCGCGACCCTGAAGGGCGATCCGGGCGTCGCGGCCAGGGAGACCGGCTACACGGTGGCGGTGGCGCGGGAAGCCGGCGACAAGGAGGGCGCGGCCACCGCCGAGGCCAGCCGGGTGCGGTTCCGCGCCTGGGTGAAGTCGGTCGGCGCTGCGATGACCGCGCTCCGGCCCGATCGCTGGCCGCTCGCCTCGCTCCGGCGCGAGTGGGATCCCGACCGCGAGTTCGACCGGGCGGTGCTGCTGGCCGGCCCGGCCCCCGAGTAGACGAGGCTCGCAGGCCCGCCTCCACCAGCAGTCACCACCCGAAGGGGCATCGACGCCTCGCGTCAAGACCGCGGCGCGGTGCGCCGCTACCCTGCGCCGATGGATCCCACCCTGTTCCAGAAGCTCTGGTCGCGAGACGGCTGGAGCGGCCTCCCCGTCAACCGCACGCTGCTGACGCCGCTCTCCTTCCTGGAGCACACCCTCCACGTCATGCCGGAGAAGCTCGCCGTGGTGGACGGCGCGCGCCGCTTCACCTGGGGCCAGTTCGGCGAGCGGGTCTACCGCCTGGCCAGCGCGCTGCGCCGCGCCGGCGTCCGCAAGGGCGACCGCGTGGCGGTCCTCTCGCCCAACGCCGCCGAGGTGCTGGAGGCCCACTTCGGCATCCCGCAGATCGGCGCGGTGCTGGTGGCCATCAACACCCGCCTCACGGCGCCCGAGGTGGTGACCATCCTGCGCCACGCCGGCGCCCGCGTGCTGGTCTGCGATCCGGCCATGACCGAGATCGCCCACGCCGCCCGCGCCGAGCTGGACCTCTCGCTGCTGGTCTGGACCGGCGAGTCGGGCGAGCGAGCGCCCAGCTGGGGCGAGATCGGCTACGAGCGGTTCCTCGCCACCGGCTCGCCCGAGCCCTTCGTCCCCGACGTGGACGACGAGGAGCAGGTCATCACCATCAACTACACGAGCGGCACCACCGGCCAGCCCAAGGGCGTGATGTACACGCACCGCGGCGCCTACCTGAACGCGCTCGGCGAGATCATCGAGATCGGCCTCACGCCGGAGAGCGTCTACCTCTGGACGCTGCCGATGTTCCACTGCAACGGCTGGTGCTTCACCTGGGCGGTCACCGCCGCGGGCGGGCGCCACGTCTGCCTGCCCAAGGTGGAGCCGGCGCGCGTCTTCCAGCTCATCGCCGAGGAGGGCGTCTCCCACCTGTGCGGCGCCCCCACCGTGCTGGTGATGCTCCAGTCGGAGCTGCCCACGCCGGACTTCACGTTCTCGAGGCCGCTGCGCACGGTGGTGGCCGGCGCGCCGCCGCCCCCCTCGGTCATCGCCCGCATGGAGCAGCTCGGCGCCACCATCACCCACGTCTACGGCCTCACCGAGACCTACGGCCCGCACACCGTCTGCAAGTGGAAGGCGAGCTGGGACGGCGAGTCGCCGGAGCAGCGGGCGGCGCTCAAGGCGCGCCAGGGGGTGGGCTACCTCCACTCGCCGGAGCTGCGCGTGGTGGACGAGCAGCTGCACGACGTCCCCGCCGACGGCCAGACCATGGGCGAGATCGTGATGCGCGGGAACAACGTCATGAAGGGGTACTTCCGCGACCCCGACACCACCGGCCTGGCCTTCGCCGGCGGCTGGTTCCACTCCGGCGACCTGGGGGTCATGCACCCGGACGGCTACGTGGAGCTCCGCGACCGCAAGAAGGACATCATCATCTCGGGCGGCGAGAACATCTCCACGGTGGAGGTGGAGAAGGTCCTCTTCTTCCACCCGGCGGTGCTGGAGGCGGCGGTCATCGGCGTCCCCGACGAGAAGTGGGGCGAGGTGCCCAAGGCCTTCGTGACGCTGCGCCCCGGGCGCGAGGCGACCGAGCGGGAGATCATCGAGTACTGCCGCGAGCACCTGGCCCACTACAAGTGCCCCAAGCGGATCGAGTTCGGCCCGCTCCCCAAGACCTCCACCGGCAAGACGCAGAAGTTCAAGCTGCGCGAGCAGGAGTGGGCCGGCCACCGGACGCGCATCCTCTGACGCCGGGCCCGCCCGGCGCACCCCGATGTCCGGCACGGTCACCCTCCCGATCTGGCTGGCCGCCGCCCTGGCGGCGCTGGCGGCGGTGGCCCTCCTCGACCGGCTGCTGGTGCCCGGGCTGCGCTGGTACCTGCGGCGGCGGGTCAACTCGGTCATCGACCGGCTCAACCAGCGGCTCAAGCTCCACATCCAGCCCTTCAAGCTGACCCGGCGCGACGTGCTGGTCGACCGGCTCACCTTCGACCCGAGGATCCTGGAGGCCATCGAGGCCGAGGCCAAGGCGAGCGGCCAGGCGCGTGGGCAGCTGCAGCAGCGGGTGGCCATGTACGCGCGGGAGATCGTCCCGGCGTTCAAGCCCTACGCCTACTTCCAGGTCGGCTACCGCATCGCCCGCGCCGTGGCGCGCCTGCTCTACCGCGTGCGCATCGGCTACGCCGACGACGAGGGGCTGGCCAGGGTCGACCCGCACTCCAGCGTGGTCTTCGTCGTCAACCACCGCTCCAACATGGACTACGTGCTGGTGGCCTACCTGGCCGCCGAGCGGACCGCCCTCTCCTACGCCGTCGGCGAGTGGGCCCAGGTCTGGCCGCTGCAGACCCTGATCCGCTCCATGGGCGCCTACTTCATCCGGCGCAACTCCAAGGACCCGCTCTACCGCCGCGTGCTGGAGCGGTACGTCCAGATGGCCACCGAGGCGGGGGTGGTCCAGGCGGTCTTCCCGGAGGGCGGCCTCTCGCGGGATGGGCTGCCGCGGCCGGCGCGGCTCGGGCTCATCGACTACATGCTGCGGGCCTTCGACGGCGCCGCCGGGCGCGACCTGGTCTTCGTGCCGGTGGGGATCAACTACGACCGCGTGCTGGAGGACCGGGCGCTGCTGGCCGAGGCCATGGGCGAGGCGAGGAAGGGGCTGGTCTCCACCGCCACCGCAGCCACCCGCTTCGGCCTGCGCCAGGGGGTGCTCTGGCTGCTCGGCCGCTGGCACCGCTTCGGCTACGCCTGCGTCAACTTCGGCACGCCCATCTCGATGCGCGCCTGGAGCCGCGCCCGGGGCGTGGAGTGGAAGGCGCTCGGCAAGGAGGACCGCTCGGCGCGCCTGACGGAGCTGGGCGACGAGCTGATGGGGGCGATGGGGCGCCTGGTGCCGGCGCTGCCGGTCTCGCTGGTGGCCACCGCGCTGCTGCAGGACGCCGCGGGCGATCCGGCGCGGGACGCGGCGACCCCGGTGCCGACCCTCGACCTCCACGCCCGCACCCAGGCGCTGATGCGCCGGCTCCAGGCGGCCGGGGCCCACGTGTACCTGCCGCGCAGCGACGAGGAGTACGCCATGGACGTTGGCCTGCGCATGCTGGTGCAGCGCCGGTTGGTGGAGGAGCGCGAGGGCGGCTGGGTGGTGGCGCCCGGCGAGGCGCCGGTGGTGCGCTACTACGCCAACGCCATCGCGCCGCTGCTGGCGGCGGTGGCGGCCGAGGGTGGTGGATCGTCCGACACCGCCCACATCGCCGGTGTGCCGGTCGCGTGACGGCCGCCTGCGACACCTTGCCTGTCGCCCGGGCGGGGCGGAGCGAGCGCGTCTGCCCGGTGCTAGCCTGCGCGCATGAACGGGGGGGCACGCGCACTCGTGGTGCTGTCGGCGCTCGCCGCGCCCGGCCTCGGCGCGGCCGAGTTCCGCTGCGAGCAGGCGGTGCAGCTCCACACCTCGCTCTGCACCACCAGCCAGATCACCTCGATCCCGCAGCCCGACGCGGCGGCCGTCTGCACCGAGTACACGCGCAGGCTGGCCGACCAGTGCCGCCCGGACTGGGACAAGTTCAAGTCGTGCGACGAGTTCGCGGCCCGCTTCGAGAAGCTGCTGGTGAAGACCTGCGAGGCGCGCAAGGTCGACAAGAAGCACTGCCAGGAGTGGGGCGCGGCCTACCAGGCCGGCCCGCTGGCACGCTGCCAGCGCGGGAAGACCACGTACTGAAGCGCCGGCCCGCGCAGCCCGGCGCGGTGAGCGCCGGCTCGCAGTAGACTGGCCGCGTGGCGCTCGCCGTACACCAGGAGCCGCTCGCCGGCGTCCCGGCCCTGCTCGTCTCCGACGGCCCTCCGGCCGAGGCGGCGCGCCGCGGCGCGGTGCTGGTCCTCCACGGGCTGGGAGGCCACAAGGGGATCCAGGAGCCGGAGCTGCACGCCCTGGCGCGGGCCGGATTCCTGGCCGTCGGCCTCGACGCCGTGGGCCACGGCGACCGGGCCGCTCCCGGGCTCCAGGCGCGCTTCGACGCCGGGGGCGAGGCGGCGGCGCGGGCCTTCCGCGAGGTGGTGGGCGGGACGGCCGCCGAGGTGCCGGCGGTGGTGGACGCGCTCCTGGCGCGCGGCTGGGGCCAGCCGGGCCGGGTGGGGCTGGCCGGCGTCTCGCTCGGCGGCTTCGTGGCCTACGGCGCGGCGCTCCGCGAGCGGCGGCTCGGCGCGGTGGTGCCGATCATCGGGTCGCCCGACTGGACCGGCGCCGGCGGCGCGGCGGCGGCCGGGAGCCCGCACCTCGCGCCGGAGCGCTTCTTCCCCGTGGCGCTCCTCTCGGTGACCGCGGCGCGGGACGAGGAGGTGCCGCCCGCGGCGGTCCACCGGCTCCACGCCGCCCTGGCCCCGCGCTACGCCGCGGCGCCGGAGCGGCTCCGTCACCTGGAGTGGAGCGGCAGCCAGCACACCATGCGGCAGGAGGACTGGGACGCCACCTGGCGGGAGGCGTGCGCCTGGTTCGGCCGCTTCCTCGACCTGGACCAACCGGGGGCTCCGGAACCGCTCGACTCCGCGCCCCGTGCGGCGTTACGGTCCGGCCCATGATCCTCCTCGTGAACGGCCCCAACCTGAACCTGCTCGGCGAGCGCGAGCCCGACGTCTACGGCCGCACCACGCTGGCCGAGATTGAGAGGATGGTCCGCGACGCCTGCGCCGGCTGGAACGTCGAGGTGAAGCCGTTCCAGTCGAACAGCGAGGGGGCGCTCATCGACTTCATCCACGAGCACCGCAAGTCGGCGCGCGGGATCATCATCAACCCCGGCGCCCTGACCCACACCTCCATCGCCCTCTTCGACTGCCTCAAGGCGGTGACGGCGCCGGCGGTGGAGGTGCACATCTCCAACCTCCACGCGCGCGAGGAGTGGCGGCGCACGAGCGTGGTGGCGGGCGCCTGCCGCGGCCAGATCACCGGCCTGGGCGTGCGCGGCTACATCCTGGCCGCCGAGTGGGTCTGCGCCGAGATCGGCGCGCGGCCTCGGCCGTAGCCGCCGGGCCGGCGCGGGAACGCCTTGCCCCGGGTCGCCGTCCTCCTCCCGGCGCGCGACGCGGCGCAGACGCTGCGCGCGGCCTGCGCCTCCATCCTGCGCCAGAGCTGGCGCGACCTCTCGCTGGTGGTGGTGGACGACGGCTCGACCGACGCCACCCCGGCGCTCCTCGAGCGGCTCGCCTCGCGCGATCCCCGCCTGCGCGTGCTCCGCGGGCCGGGGGAGGGGATCGCCCGGGCGCTGCAGCGCGGCCTGGCGGCCTGCGACGCCGACGTCATCGCCCGCATGGACGCCGACGACGTGGCCTGGCCGCGCCGCCTGGAGGTGCAGCTCACGGCCCTCGACGCCGATCCCTCCCTCGCCGCCGTCGGCGCCCGGGTGCGCCTCTTCCCGCGGGCGCTGGTGCGCGACGGCATGCGCCGCTACGTGGCCTGGCTCAACGGGCTGACGTCGCCGGCGCTCGTCGCCCGCGACCTCTACGTGGAGGCGCCGCTGGTCCACCCCGCCGCCACCATCCGGCGCGCGGCGCTGGAGGCGGTGGGCGGCTGGCGCGACGGCCCCTTCCCCGAGGACTACGACCTCTGGCTGCGGCTCGCGGCTGTTGGCGGCGGGCTCGCCAACGTGCCGGAGACGCTCCTCGACTGGCGCGAGTCGGGCGGGCGGCTCACCCGCACCGACGGCCGCTACGGCCTCGACCGGCACATGGCGCTCAAGTGCGCCGCCCTGGCCGCCGGGCCGCTGGCCGGCGTGCGCGAGGTGGCCCTCTGGGGCGCCGGCGAGACCGGCCGCGCCTTCTGCGACGCCCTCGGCCGCGAGGGGATCCGCGTCGCCACGCTGGTCGAGGTGGACCGGAAGAAGATCGGCCGGACCATCCGCGGCGCGCCGGTCGTCTCCTACGAGGAGGTGGAGAAGGTGCGCGGGCTGCCGCTCCTCGTCGCGGTGGGGGCGCCGGGGGCGCGCGACCTCATCCGGGCGGAGCTGGTGAAGCGGGGGTTCGAGGAGCCGCGGGACTTCCGCTGCGTGGCGTGAGGGCCCTCCCGGCCGACCCGCACCCGGGGCGCGGGATTGATCCGGACCGTCCGTTGCGCCATGGTCCGCCCCCGTGCGCGACGCCTTCGACGCGGGAGCCTTCCGGCGCGAGCTGACCCATCGGCTCGCCGAGGCCATCCGCGCCCTGCGCCGGCGCGTCGGCACCGAGCACCTCTACGTCTTCGCCCTCTACACCAGCGGGCCGAGCCACTTCGCATGGGTGCGTGCCTCGGCCAACACCGAGGAGGCGCTCACCCGCAGCGCCACCGCCATGGCGGCGCTGGACCGGCGCTACGGCGGCGAGGCGGGGCGGCGGCTGCTGCGCTGGAGCCCGCCCCACTACGAGCACCACGACTTCGACGGCGCGGTGGCGGCGCTGGAGCTGCCCGACCCCGAGGGCCGCTCCGAGCGGACCGACAAGGCCATCTACGAGGCGATGGTGGGGGCGCTGCGCACCCTCGACCGCTCCGGCCTCTTCGGCAAGGGGGCCGAGCGCTGCTTCCTCACCGTCAACGTCATCGGCGAGAAGGGGGGCGAGGCCTTCTTCAAGAAGGGGCTGAAGCGGCTCAACCCGCTGCCGGCCATCGACCGGCTGCTCCACGAGACCTCCAAGCCGGCCTTCGTCCGCTGCGTCAACCGCGCGCCGCGGCGCGAGCGGATGCGCATCTGGCTGGCCCTCTACGAGGACCTCTACATGGAGTGGAAGACGCCCATCGCCGAGGAGGCGCGGGCGCGCGGCCTCTCGCCCTGGGACGCGGAGGTCGAGCTGACCAAGTTCGGTCACAAGGTGGTGCCGGCGCTCATCGATCTCGTGGCCCACTACGGCTTCGCCCCGGCCTTCGACAAGAGCCGCGAGCTGGAGACCCGCGAGGTCTGGCTGGCCGGCTCGGCCCTCTTCCTGGTGCCCCGGGTCGGCGCGGTGGCCGAGCCCGACGTGCAGCGACTGCAGGAGCTGGTGGCCGGCTTCGTGGAGCGCGACAAGCGGCTGCGCGTCGCCTCGACGCTGGCCGAGAACACCGCCCGCGTGCTCCACCAGCTCAGGCCGCGCCGCTTCCCGGAGAGCGAGATGGATCCGGTGACCTACAAGCTGCTCAACCCGGAGCCGTTCCTCAGGTAGCCGCGGCCGGCGGCAGCGCCGTCGCGTCGTCCAGCGTGGTCACGTCCCCGGAGACGGTCCCGGTGATGGCCCACTCGCGCAGCAGCCGCCGCAGGATCTTGCCGCTCCGGTTCTTGGGGAGCGCCGGCAGGAGGCGCAGCTCGCGCGGGCGGGCCAGCTTGCCCACCTGCGCCTCGATGCCGGCCACGATGGCCCGCTCCACCTCGGGGCCGGGCGCGTGGCCGGGCTTCAGCACCACGAAGGCCAGCACCGCCTCGCCGGTCCGCTCGTCGGGGAGGCCGACCACCGCCGCCTCCGCCACCGCCGGGTGGGCCACCACCGCCCCCTCGATCTCGGCGGTGCCGAGCCGGTGGCCGTTGACCTTGATGACGTCGTCGGTCCGCCCCTGCAGCCAGAAGTAGCCGTCGGCGTCGCGCCGCGCGGCGTCGCCGGTCACGAAGGCGCCCGGCACGGCGCTCCAGTAGGCCTTCCGCGTGCGCTCGGGGTCGCCCCAGATCCCCTGCAGCATGCCGGGCCAGGGGCGGCGGATGACCAGCTGGCCGCTCGCCTCGCCCTCCAGGAAGGCCCCGCCGCCGTCGGCGATGGCCGGCTCGACGCCGAAGAAGGGGAGCGTGGCCGAGCCGGGCTTGGCCGGCGTGGCGTAGGGGAAGGGGAAGATCATCGCCGCGCCCGCCTCGGTCTGCCACCAGGTGTCGACCACCGGCGTGCGGCCGCCGCCCACCACCTCGCGGAACCAGCGCCAGACGCTCGGGTTGATGGGCTCGCCCACCGAGGCGAGGAGGCGCAGGGAGGAGAGGTCGCGCGCCCGCGGCCCGGCGTCGCCGGCCCGCAGCCAGGCCCGGATGAGCGTGGGCGTCGAGTAGAGGACGGCCGGCCGGTGGCGCGCCACCAGGTCCCAGGCGCGGTCCCAGTCCGGCCAGGCCAGCACGCCCTCGTAGAGCACGGTGGCCGCGCCGCAGAGGAGCGGGCCGTAGACGGTGTAGGTGTGGCCGGTGATCCAGGCCGGATCGGCGGTGCACCAGCTCACGTCGCCCGGGTGGAGGTCGAAGGCGGCGCGCGCCGAGAGGGCGGTGTGCACCAGGTAGCCGGCGGTGGCGTGGGCGATCCCCTTGGGCTTGCCCGTCGAGCCGGAGGTGTACATGAGGAAGAGCGGCGCCTCGCTCGGCACCGGCTCGGGCGCGGCCGGCGCCGCCGCGGCCACCGCCTCGTGCCACCAGTGGTCGCGCCCCTCGACCCAGTCGACCGGCTGGCCGGTGCGCCGCAGGACCAGCACCCGCTCCACCAGCGCCGTCCGGCGCGCCGCCGCGTCGACCACCGGCTTCAGCGGCACGAGCTTGCCGCCGCGCCAGCCGCCGTCGGCGGTCACCACCACGCGGCTGCCGCTGTCCTCGATCCGGTCGAGCAGCGCCTGGTCCGGAAAGCCGGCGAAGATGACGTTGTGGACGGCGCCCAGGCGGGCGCAGGCCAGCATGGCGATGGGCAGCTCCGGGACGATGGGCAGGTAGACGGTGACGCGGTCGCCGGCCCGCACGCCGAGGGCGCGCAGCGCGCCGGCCACCCGGGCCACCTCGTCGCGCAACTCGCGGAAGGTGAAGCGGCGGGACTCGCGGGGCCGGCGGGCGTCGTCCACCGCCTCCGACTCCCAGACCAGCGCCGGCGCGTCGCCGCGCCCCTCGTCGACCCAGCGATCGAGGGCGTTGTCGGCCACGTTGAGCCGGCCCCCCTCGAACCAGCGGGCCGCCGGCCCGTCGCCGGAGAGGATCCGGTCGGGCGGGCGGGCCCAGCGGAAGGCGGCGACGCGCGGGCGCCAGAAGCCCTCCGGATCGGCCAGGCTCTCGGCGTGGAGCCGCCGGTAGGTGGCCAGGTCGGGCACCTCCACGGCGCGCGGCGAGCGGGGCGGCGGCAGCGCCTCGAGGGCGCCGTCGCGGGGGGAGGTGGTCGTCATCGGGTGCTCCGGGAGGGGGGCGTGTCAGGCGCCGCCGCGCTCGAAGCGGCGACCGGCCTGCACCAGCAGGTAGTCGGTGGCCTTGCCGAGGGCGGCGAAGAGGAGGAGCGAGGCCAGGATCAGGTCGGCGCGGCTGGAGGTCTGGCCGTCCACCATGACGTAGCCGAGGCCGCGGCTCGCCCCCATGATCTCGGCCGCCACCACGAACATCCAGGCCAGGCCCAGGCCGCCGCGCAGGCCGGTCAGGTAGGCCGGCAGCGTGGCCGGCAGGAGCACGCGGCGCACCAGCGCCAGGCCGCGGTAGCCGTAGACGTGCCCCACCTCGACCAGCTTCCGGTCGATGTGGAGGATGCCCTGCAGCAGGTTCAGGTAGACCGGGAAGAAGGCCCCCACCGCGATGAGCGTCACCTTGGAGGCCTCCTGGATCCCGAGCCAGAGCAGGAAGAGCGGGATCCAGGCCATCGAGGGGATGTTGCGCAGCGCCTGCAGCGTCGGGTCGAGGAGCGCCCGCAGCGACGGCGAGGCGCCGGTGAGGACGGCCAGCACGGTGGCGGCCGCCGCGCCCAGCGCGAAGCCGGCGGCGACGCGCGCCAGCGTGGCGGCGAGGTGCCCCCAGAGCTCCCCGGTCGCCGCCAGCTCGCGGATGGTGCCGGCGATGACCGAGGGGGCCGGCAGCCAGTTGGGCGGGATGACCCCGGCGCGCGCCAGGGCCTCCCAGATCAGCAGCCCCACCGCCGGCACCACCAGCCCGGCCCAGGCGCCCCACTGCGAGGGGGGCGGCAGGGCGCGGCGCGCCGGGGGAGCCGGCGCGTCCGCCTCGCCCGCGGGAGAGGCGGGCGCGCCGAGCACGGTGGTGTCGGGGGTGGAGGTCACGGTGGCGCGGCTACTTGGCCAGGCGGGCCGAGAAGGAGGGATCGACCAGCGCCTTCACCGTGGCGGCCACGTCCACCTCGGCCTTGACGATGCCGTTCTTCTTGAGGACGTCGCCGGCCGCCTGGATGGCGGCGGCCTGCTTGTCGCCGATGGCGCCGCCGGAGATGTCGGTGCGGCCGAGCACCACCGTGGCCACCTGGTCGGAGAGGTGGGCCTCCTTGGCCAGCGCCGCGCGGAGCTCGTCCGGGTGGGCGATGGCGTGGGCGCGGGCCTGCTCGTAGGCGGCCAGCACCGCGTCGACCAGCGCCGGGTACTTCTGGGCGAACTCCTCGCGCACGTTGAGGACGCCGTAGGTGTTCCAGTCCGGGCTGCGGAAGAAGAGCTTCGAGCCCTTCTCCACCTCGGTGGTGGCCATGAGCGGGTCGAGGCCCGACCAGGCGGCCACGTCGCCGCGCTCCAGCGCCGCCTTGCCGTCCGGGTGCTGCAGCGGGACGATCTCCACGTCCTTGTCGGTGAGCCCCACCGAGTCGAGGGAGCGGATGAGGAAGACGAAGGGGTCGGTGCCGCGGGTGACGGCGATCTTCTTCCCCTTGAGGTCCTCGATCTTCGCGATGCCGCTCTCCGCGGTGGTCACCAGGGCCGTCCACTCCGGCTTCGAGTAGACGTAGACCGAGCGGATGGGGTTGCCGTTCGACCTGGCGATGAAGGCGGCGGCGCCGGCCGTCGAGCCGAAGTCGACGCTCTTGGAGTTGAGCAGCTCCAGCGACTTGTTGGAGCCGAGGCTCTTGGTCCACTCGACCTTGACCCCCTCCTTGGCCAGCGCGGCCTCCAGGAAGCCCTTCTCCTTCAGCACCAGGCCGACCGGGTTGTAGGTGGCGAAGTCGAGCTTCACCACCTCCGGCTTGGCGGTCTTGGAGCAGGCCGAGAGCCCCAGGGTGGCGGCGAGGAGGGCGGCGAGGGAGAGGACGGCGAGGCGGCGGATCGGGGAAGTCACGTGCGGCTCCTGTCGGGTGGGAAGGGTCAGATCTGGAACTCGGGCGCGCGCGCCCGGCTCTGGAAGAACTCGTGGTGGATGGCCTTGCGCAGCTCGGTGAAGTCGGCGCCGGTCCGGTCGCGGGGGCGCGAGAGCGGCACCTGGAAGACGCGGCGCACCGTGCCGGGGCGCGTGCCCATGACCACCACGCGGTCGCCGAGGAAGACCGCCTCGTCGATGTCGTGGGTCACCAGCACCAGCGTGGTCCGCTCGGCCTCCCAGATGCGCAGGACCTCCTCCTGCATCTGCATCCGGGTGAAGGCGTCGAGGGCGCCGAAGGGCTCGTCGAGCAGCAGGACGCCGGGGCGCGGCGCCAGGGCGCGGGCGATGGCGACGCGCTGGGCCATGCCGCCGGAGAGCTGGGCCGGGTAGCAGCGCTCGAAGCCGGAGAGCCCCACCAGCGCCACGTGCTCGGCCACGGTGCGGCGGCGCGCCTCGGCGTCGAGGTGCGGCACGGCGAAGGCCACGTTCTCCTCGACGGTGAGCCAGGGGAGGAGCCGGTGCTCCTGGAAGACCACGCCGCGGTCCGGGCCGGGGCCGGTGACCGGCACGCCGGCCACCTCCACCGTCCCCTCGTGCTGGCGATCGAGCCCGGCGATGATCTTGAGGAGCGTGCTCTTGCCGCAGCCGCTGCCGCCCACCACCGCCAGCACCTCGCCGGGGGCGATCTCGAGGTCGACGTCGCGGAGCGCGGTCAGGGCCTGGGACCGGTCGGTGGCCGGGTAGGTCTTGGACAGGCGGCGCAGGCTGATGGCGGCGGTGGCTGTCATGATGGAAGACCGTCTTGTATAGCGGACACATCCATCATGTCAACGGAGTATCCGTTGTAACGGAATCGGGCCGGAAGGGCCGGAGCCCCCCGGCCCGAAGGCCCCGCGCGGTGCGCCGCGCTCAGGCGGTGGCGGCCAGCGCCCGGTCGAGGTCGCGGATCAGGTCGGCGGCGCTCTCCAGCCCCACCGAGAGGCGCACCACGTCCGGCCCGGCGCCGGCGGCCAGCCGCTGCGCGTCGTCGAGCTGGCGGTGGGTGGTGGAGGCCGGGTGGAGGATGAGCGAGCGGGTGTCGCCCACGTTGGCCAGGTGGGAGAAGAGCTGGCAGGCCTCCACCAGCTTCACGCCGGCGGCGTGCCCCCCCTTCACGCCGAAGGTGAAGACCCCGCCGCAGCCGCGCGGCAGGTACTTCTTGCCGAGGGCGTGGGACGGGCTGGAGGGCAGGCCGGCGTGGGAGACCCAGGCGACGCGCGGGTGGGCCTCCAGGAAGCGGGCCACCTCCAGCGCGTTGGCGACGTGGCGCTCCATGCGGAGCGGCAGGGTCTCGATGCCGGTGATGGTGAGGAAGGCGTTCATCGGCGCCATCGACGGCCCGAAGTCGCGCAGCGCCACGGCGCGCGCCTTCATGGTGAAGCCGAAGTCGCCGAAGGTCTCGTAGAAGTTGAGCCCGTGGTAGGCCGGCTCGGGCCTGGTGAGCGAGGGGAACTTGCCGCTCTTCGACCAGTCGAAGCGCCCCGACTCCACCAGCACGCCGCCCATGGAGTTGCCGTGGCCGCCCAGGAACTTGGTGGTGGAGTGGACCACCAGGTCGGCGCCCCACTCGAAGGGCCGGCAGAGCCAGGGCGAGGCCAGCGTGTTGTCCACGATGAGCGGGATGCCGGCCTCGTGGGCGATGGCGGCGACGGCCTCGAGGTCCACCACCACGCCGCCCGGGTTGGCCAGGCTCTCCACGAAGATGGCCTTGCACTTCGGTGTGAGCGCGTCGCGGAAGTTCTCCGGGCGGCTCGGGTCGACCAGGATCCCGCGCCAGCCGAGGCGCGGGAAGGACTGGGTGAACTGGGTGATCGACCCGCCGTAGAGATTGCGCGAGGCCAGGAACTCGTCGCCCGGCTCGAGGAGCGTGAAGAAGGCCAGGAACTGGGCGGCGTGGCCCGAGGCGGCCGCCACCGCGGCCCGCCCGCCCTCCAGCGAGGCGACCCGCTCCTCCAGCGCCGAGACCGTCGGGTTGGTCAGGCGGCTGTAGATGAAGCCGAAGGTGGAGAGGTTGAAGAGCGAGGCGGCCTGGTCGGCGTCCTCGAAGACGTAGGCGGTGGTCTGGTGGATGGGCACCGTGCGCGAGCCGGTGACCGGGTCGGGCCGGGCGCCGGCGTGGATGGCACGGGTCTCGAAGCCGAAGGCGTCCTGGCCGCTCATCGATTCACCTTGAGTCGCTTGGAGGAGATGATGCCGGTGTTGACGCCGGCCCAGCCCAGCTCGCCGAAGAGCCGGCCGTACTCGATCTTCATGCAGCGGTTCATGACCACCTGGAGGCCGGCCGCCGCGGCGCGCGCCGCCGCCGCGTCGTTGCGGACGGTGAGCTGCAGCCAGACCACCTTGGCCTTCACGGCGATGGCCTCGTCGGTGATGGGGCCGGCCGCCTCCGAGTTGCGGAAGACGTCGACTACGTCCACCGGGACCGGTACGTCCGCGAGCGAGGCGTGGACGGTCTCGCCGAGGATGGTCTCGCCGGCGTTCTGCGGGTTGACCGGGATGACCCGGAACCCCTTGGCCTGGAGGTACTTCATGACGAAGTGGCTGGGGCGGTTCCACTTCGGGCTGGCGCCCACCATGGCCACCACCTTGGCGCTTCCGAGGATGCGCCTGAGGTCGCCGTCGGCGTAGTCGAGGTCGTCCTGCACGGTCCACCTGCGGGGGAAGAGGGGCCCCTCCCCTAGCATGGACGAACGTCCGTTGGAACGGACACCCCGCCGGGTCGGGCCGGCGGCGGCGGAGCACGGCGCTCGTGCGTCCGGTCCGCGGCGGAGCATGACCGGGATCATATTTCGCTCCGGGTGCGGGCTGTAGGGTGTCCGTGTCTCGAGCCAGGGGGAGCCATGGGATACGCATCGAGGCGCGCCGCCGCCGTGACGTCGTTGGTGGTCGCCGCGCTCGTCTCCGCGGGCTGTCCCGGCGACGTCAGGGCTCCCGCCTGTGGACCGTCAATCGCGCGGTGCGGCGCGCACTGCGCCGACCTGCAGGCCGACGCGGCCAACTGCGGCGCCTGCGGGCATGCCTGCCCTGGCGGCCAAGCTTGCGAGGGGGGCGCCTGCGTCCTCCCGTGTCCTGGTACCGAGGTGGCCTGCGGCGCCGGCGCGGCAGCCTCCTGCGTCGACCTCCAGGCCGACGCGGCCAACTGCGGCGCGTGCGGGCATGCCTGTCCGGG
>Ga0209682_10000284_pt1 | contig 17451 bp, 15 predicted proteins | sample DOMMetBare2Fresh_2_FD_187471 | JGI IMG/M metagenome (GOLD analysis project Ga0209682, IMG submission 187471) | Wetland sediment microbial communities from St. Louis River estuary, USA, under dissolved organic matter induced mercury methylation -... | ecosystem: Environmental > Aquatic >... | reverse complement strand
ATCCTCGAACTCATCAACCGCCGGCCAGCTTTGACCGGCGATCTGAATGTACGCAGCTCATTCGTCACGTGCACTGATATCGATCAGTTGCAATGTTCGCTAGCGTACGGAGGGTCCGGCACCGCATCGCCCTGTGTGCCGGGCGAGGGTCACGCAGGAATAGACGTACGGCTACTCGGCAGTGTCGGTGCCCGACAGTGCGGCTAAACGTTGCAGCCGACTCGCTTTGCTCGCTGCTGAGATTGATGTCGTTGAGCGTCCGCATTGGGGAAGATTCTTAACGACCGCTTACCGTCGACTTGAAGGACCGCAAGAGGGTCGAAAGCACCGCTGAACGACCGTTGTCGGTGCAGTTTCGGCAATTCGAGCTCGACACTCCTGCGATTGGAGGGTGAACGAATGGCCGCTTTCGCGGCGGCAACCCTATGGCTTGTACCCCGCTTTCGTCATCATGTCGTAGCGCACACGGTCGTGCGCGACCACCGGATCGGTGCCGCTGCGCACGGCCTCGATCACGTTGTCCTCGATCGACTTGAAGAGCTTGGCAAACTGAAGCACTTCAATGATCTTGTCCCTCGGCACCACGCAGATGCCGTTCTCGTCCGCGACGATCAGGTCGCCCGGGTGTACCGTCACGCCGCCGAGTTGCACTTCGATGCCGTAGCCCGCGCACGCGCAGCGATTGCGGATCGATTGCTGGATGAAGCCGCGGCCATAGACGGGCAGGTTCAACTGCTTGAACTCGTCGATGTCGCGGGTCACGCCGTCGATCACGCAGCCGACGAGGCCAAAGTGGCGCGTGGTGAACCCGGCGACGCCGCCGTAGCTGTTCACGTCCATGCGCCCCGCCTGATCGATCACCAGCACGTCGCCGGGGTGACCGCGCTTGACGGCCTCAAGGGTGCCGAGCACCGGCGACTCTTCGGCCTGGCCCACCGGTACGAGTTTGAGCGTGGCGGCCGGCCCGACGATCTTGCCGCACGCGTCCCACAACGGCCCGATGCCGTGCGGGCATCCCTTGATGCCGAGTCGATCGAGTCCGTCCGATACGTTGGCGGTTGAAAGTATCCGGTATTCGGCAATCAGACCCCTCTGGTTCGTATCCATGTTTGTCCGCTTTCAGTGATTGGTGCAGTTCACTCGGCCTTGATGCCGGCGGTCTTCACGACCTTTTCCCACTTCGACGTCTCCTGCCGCAGGAACTCGGCAAACTGTTCGGGGGAGTTGGGCTCATGGCGTTCGCCTTCGACCTCCATGCGCCGCCTGACCTCGGGCAGTTGCATGATCCGCATCACCTCGGCATTCAGGCGCAGCACGATTTCACGAGGAGTACCCGCGGGCGCGAACAAGCCGATCCAGTTGTTCACGGAGAACCCCGGCACACCCGCCTCGGCGACGGTCGGCAGATTCGGAATTGCCGCCGAACGTGCACTGCCGATCACGGCAATGCCGCGCAGTTTGCCCGCGCGTACGTGCGGAATCACGGTCGGCAGCGTGGCGAACGCCATGTTGACGTGGCCGCCGAGAAGATCGGTGACCGCGGGGGAATTGCCGCGGTAAGGGATGTGCACGATGAATGTCCTGGTCATCGACTTGAAGAGCTCGCCTGCAAGATGGCTCGACGTTCCCACGCCGCCTGAACCGTACGACAGCTTGCCGGGTTGGGCGCGCGCCAGCTTGATCAGGTCGGCCACCGTATGGATCGGCATCGACGGGTGCACCGCGAGCAATCCCTCCGCCTCGATCACCATCGCCACCGGCACGAAGTCGCGCTGCGTGTCGTACGGCATCTTGTCGAATAGGAACTGGTTCACCGCGTGCGAGCCGACAAAGCCCATCACCAGCGTGTAGCCGTCGGGTGCGGATTTCGCCACGACATCGGCGCCAATGTTGCCGCCGCCGCCGGCGCGGTTCTCGACGATTACCGGCTGGCCCCATGCCTCCGTGAGCTTGGTGCCGATGACGCGCGAGTAATAGTCCGCGATTCCGCCGGTGGCCACCGGCACCACGATGCGAATCGGTTTGTTCGGATAGCCCTGGGCATGGGCTTGCAGCGAGACGACGGTCGCAAGCAGGCACAGGCAGAAATTTCGCAGCGTGGTCATTTGAGGAGACTCCGGTCGCCCAACTGATCTTGCATCGAGAGGTCGTACTTCATCGCCTTGTGAAGCGCAATCGCATCACCGCCGTGCTGGATGTGCTGGAACATCTTCTTCTCCAGTGCGATCGCGCGCCAGGCCAGCTCGAAAATTTCGCGCGCGCGCTCCGGCGGAAACACGATCACGCCGTTGACATCGGCCGCCGCGATCCAGCCGGGGCACACTTCGTGTCCGGCGAAACGGATCGGCTCGTTGATCGAATCGATCGCCATGCGGCTGCGCACCGACGGCACGACCGTGCCGCGTGCGTAGGTGGAGAATCCCAGATCCTGCATACCCTGCACGTCGCGTACGCAACCGTCGACGATCGCGCCCGCCAGACGCGACTGGACCGCCACCACCGCGACCAGCGAACCGATGGTGTTCAGTTGCATGTTGCCGTCGGAGGAGACGAGAAAGATCGAACCGGCAGCCGCGGTCAGCATCGGGCCGATGGTGCCGATGACGATCTCGATCTTTCCCTGCGGCGACATGTGGCAGGTCGAGATCGGCCCGCAGATCGGCCGACAGCCTGCGTGCACCGCTTTCACGCCGCCGTCAGTGACCGCCGCGATGCCCAGCGCGTCGCAGGCATCCGAGATGTCACAGGTCGACAGGCCCTGCATCGCTTGCGCGTAGTTCATCGGTGTGCCCCCGGAAGTGGACGTCGATGGTGCTCGCGCGCCGCGCGAGCGTCAAGAAAAGTGCGCAGCAACCGTGCCGAGAGAACATGGATGAGGGACTTCGGGCATCATCGTCCCCAGTCAATCAAAGTGTTTGCCACTGAACCATGACCAACGCAGTCTCTTCTGCCGTTCGCACCGAACTCGCGCCGAGCGGCACGCTGAACGTCGGACTCAACCTGTCGAACTTCCTGCTGGTGAACAAGGGGTCGGACACCGGCGAGCCGGCGGGCATTGCGCCCGATATTGGGCGCGAACTCGCGCGGCGCCTCGATGTGCCGCCGCAATTCGTGAGGTACCCGTCACCCGGTGACCTTGCCGCCGCGGCATCGTCCGGCGCGTGGGATGTCGGCCTGATCGGCGCGGACCCGTTGCGCGCGAGCGAGATTGCTTTCACGTCCGCGTACGTCGAAATCGAAGCGACTTATCTCGTGCTCGCCGACTCACCGCTCCGCACGATCGATGACGTCGACCGCCCCGGCGTGCGAATCGCCGTGGCTGACAAAGCGGCGTACGACATGTACCTGCGCCGCACGCTCAAGCACGCGACGCTGCATCGGGCGGCTGGCCTCGAAGGTTCGTATCAGTTGTTCCTGAACGAGAAGCTCGATGTGCTTGCCGGACTGAAACCGCGCCTGATCCTGGATCAGCAGAAACACCCGGGCTCACGCTTGCTGGAAGGCCGCTTCACCGCGATCCAGCAGGCGATCGGCACACCGATCAACCGCAAACTCGCAGCGGCCTATCTGCGCGATTTCGTGCAGGAAGTCATCCGCACGGGATTCGTTGCCGGTCTGATCGCCAGGCACAAGGTGCAGGGCGTCACGGTGGCACCTTCGTCGAGTTGAACGACGCGCTTATGTCACCAGCACCTTCACATCCGGGTAACCCATCAACTTCAGGATGAAGTAGTTCGCTGCGGCCTCGCCCGGATCGTCGGAAACACAGATGATCTCGGCGTATCGGGGGACGCCGGCCTTGACGAGGATGCTCCAGAGGTCTTTCGCGGGTTTGGGCGTGCCGTCGGAATTGAGAAGATCGGTGTAGGGGACGTGAACGACTATTCCGTCCTGCTTTTTCGCCGGGACCGTTCTGCCCGAAGCGATGAAGACCTTGGGGTACAGCCCGTTGGCGCCGGTCGCGTCGCTGATCACCACGTCCGGGCGCACGTTGGCAGGATAGGACGTTACGGGAACGGCCATGTCCTGCGGCGACTTCCTGGGTCCCACCACGGTCGCCTCTTTGGTCAGCGGGAGGCCGCCGAGCCCCCAATCGTCGACCGAGTCCGTGAGGACGGACACTTTTTTCTGTCCCAGCTTCTCCAGCATGAGGAAGGCCAGGGCCGAGCTTGCGTTCAATCCCCCGTCCGAAATGATCACCGCTTCATGAGTCGCGTCAACGCCCGCCGCGCCCAGGATTGCGGCCAGTTTTGCGGGCTGGGTGACATGGTTCCTGAACACGTCCGCGGGAATGTTCAGCGCAAACGGCACGTGTCCCTGCTTGAATGATTCGGCTGGACGCACATCGACGACGCTCAGTTTCGCTACGCCAAACATCCTCATCATCTGGCTGCCCCATCCGTTCAGCCAGTGTCTTTCGCGCAGTTGATACGGTGCGTCGTACGTCCAGAAGGGCAGTCCCCTGTCGTCGCGCAGCCATTCGAGTTGGGATTCTTTGTAGAGCTTGACCTTGGGGTAGTTCAGCATGAACTTCATGGCGAAGAACGGCACGCTGGCGGCGATACCGCCGCCGCAATGGGAATGGACCTGCTGTTCGGGTTTGATGCCCAGGTAGGCCAGCATCCTGCTGATCTCGTCGGCGGATTTGAACGTCTTGTCGGCGTTGTAGAAGTCCGCGCTCGGCAGCAGGATCGCGTTGGGTACATGGCCGGCCCGATCGAAGAACTTGCTTGCGCCGAAGTGGTAGCCGGGATCCAGCGCCTCGACGAGTGCGTTGTTCACCGGGTCACCGGAGGCGACGAGGAACTCCGGCAGCCTGACGCGCACGTCCTCCTTCAACGTCGCGATTCGGAACGAACCCTTTTGCGGTGCCGGCGAAGAGTCCTTCGTGACCGGGCCGCCCATCGCCTGCCACTTGGCCAGGCCGCCGTCGAGGACGAAGAGGTCGGTCGCCGGAACCCCGTGATAGTAGAGGTCAAAGAAGAGGCTGGTCGCCATGTAGGTGCCGCCCTGGTCGTATAGGACGATCTTCTTTCCGGCGCTCACTCCCCATGACTGCAGGCGCCGTTCCATTTCGGCGGCGGGAACCTCGCGACCGCCGAAGCTGAAGATATCGACGTTGACCGCTCCGGGAATGTGCGATGCCGCGTACATCTGGGCAGGCGACGCATCGAGCAGCAGAACATCGCCGCTCCTGAAGTTTTTCTCGAGCCACTCGGCGCTGACGAGATTGCCCGTGCTCTCACCCGCCGCTACCGCGGGCTGCACCATGAACAGGCAGCTTGTGATTGCAAGAAGAAGCCAATAGCTCGATATCCTTGACATGGTGTTCTCCTCCCGTGCTGCCAAGCCTCGCGAAGCGGCACTGTAGCCGCGCGGCATCACACGACGCCAGCCCAATGCGACACGCTGCGACCTGGCCGGGTCCAGTTGCGATGCCGGCGGATGGACGGCGCGCGGTGCCTCGATGTGCTCCAGCGATGCTCCGATCCGCACGATCGACGACGTGGACCGTACCTGTGTGAGAATCGCCGTGGCCGACGAGTCCGCTTCACTTCAATCCAGCCGGCGATCGGCGTGCCGATCAATCGCACGCTTGCGGCGGGTACTCGTAGAAGAGGACGTTGGCTAACCTGCTCTTTCGGACTATCAAAGCAACACTGTCATCGCGATTTCTTTCCCAACTTACTCAGGCCCGATCCCGCTATCAGCCGCGCGATGGTTTCCGCCGGCTTGCGTTCTCCCTTGACCGAAACAAACAGCACGCGCGGCTCGGCGCTGAGGCCTCCGCTTTCCTTCGCGGAAGGAAACTGCCCAAAGGTCATGACCAACTCCTTCGATTCAGCCATGAACGCGCTCGCAGCGCCGGGGATTTGCAGGCGTTCCTTGGCGTCGGGCACCAGACTCGTTTCGTACACGCGGACGATCACAGCGACCCGCGGATCCACGGACAGGGCGGCGTACTCCTTCGTGATCGCAAGCACGTCCGGCGTGATCCGCTCGTCATGTGCCTTGCGGATGGCGTAGGCCTTTTCGGTGAACGGTTTCATCTCGGCCCGCAGGCGTGCTGCTTCATCGGGATTGGTCCGAGTCGCGGCGATCGCTTTGCGTTCGAGGTCACGGGCCCGGCGGCTCAACTCGCCCATTTCCTTTTGCTCCTCCGGCGTATAAGCGGAGGCGGCTCGCACCTTTGCATCCCGCTCTCTATCCCGTTCGTTGTTGCGCTTCACCTGTTCATCCCAGGTGTAGGTGCCGTCCCAGCCGGGCGGGACATCACCCCCTTTGCAGGTCGATTTGGGGGCAGTCACAGGGACTTTGGCCAGTGGATCGTTGAGTGACCACCCCGCCGGCGTGGGAGGAAGCGCCTCCCGTATCGCTTGCGACATCGAAACGATGGCCTGCTGTTCCTTTTCGCTCAGCGTGCGGACCCCGGCCGGGCAATCGGCATGCGCCTGTGACGCCATCACCGTGATGACCGCAGCCAGCCCCAGCATCGGGAGCGTCGCGCGTTGCTGCATAGCGAGTCCTCCATCCAGTCAGTGCTACTCATAGCGGGATGAGCAGAGCGGCGGATGGTACCTTCGACACCTGAACGCGTCACTGCGGCACCACCCACCTCGTGATGTCCCTGCTGGAGTTCACGCAGCCGCTGGCCGCACTGGTACCGCGCCGACGCTCACACCTGCGTCGTCCGGGGTTGCACCGTCGCACGACAGCATTGTGGGACGGAATCGCGCAGCTTGTTGTACTGCTGTGGGTGCAAGTCGTCCTCGCATGACCACTGTCGAGAGCCGCGCCGTACCGCCGCTTTCAAGGTGGCGCGTACACGTCACGGCATCAACTGCCCGCCATTAACTTCGAGAATCTGCCCCGTCACGTAGCCACTCAGTGCATCGGACGCGAGATAGAGATACGCGCCGACGCATTCCTCCGGCGTGCCGAGCCGGTCCAACGGGATCGACTTGCGGAACGCTTCCATCTGCTCGGCGCTCGTGTGGCGTGCCTGCAGCGGTGTGACGATCACGCCCGGCGCAACGCCGTTGACCCGGATGTGGTCCCTGGCCAGTTCCTTTGCCAGCCCGCGCGTGAGCGTGCTGACGAATCCCTTTGATGCCGCGTACAGCACCGCGCCGGGCCCGCCGCCGTGGCGCGCGGCGACCGAGGTGGTGTTGATGATATTGCCGCCGCCCTGGCGGCGAAAGTGCGGTATCGCGGCGCGGCATGCGGTGACCACCGAGCGCGCGTTCAGATCGATGACGGACGAGAGCAGTTCGTCGTTGCTGTCGGCCACGTGGCAGCGCTGCACGATGTCGCCGGCGTTGTTAATGAGCACGTCGATGACGCCGAACTTGGCCACCGTGTCGGCGACGAGCTTCTCGATCTGCCGCGCGTCGCGTGCATCGGCGCGCAGCGCGATGGCCTCACTGCCAGCCGCGCGGATGTCGGCGACGACTGTCCGTGCAGCGTCCTCGCTCGCGTGGTAGTGCACCGCCACGCGCGCGCCTTCGCGTCCGAAAGCGCGCGCTATCGCGGCGCCGATGCCGGTGCTGGCGCCTGTCACCAGCACGACCTTGCGTTTCAGATCGCTGAGCATCGGCATCTCCCGGCTAGAAGTTCACGCGATCCTTGCCCTTCAACTGCAGTATCGCGCGCGCTTCATCCGGCGAGGCAACTTCGAGCCCCAGCCCTTCGATGATCTGGCGCGCCGCGCGCACCTGCTGCGCGTTGCTTTCCGCCAGCTTGCCAGCGCCGATCCACAGCGAATCCTCCAGCCCCACGCGCACGTTGCCGCCGAGTGCCACGGACTGCGTTGCGATCGGCAACTGGTTGCGCCCTGCGCCGAGCACGCTCCACTGATACTGATCGCCGAACAGGCGATCCGCGGTGCGCTTCATGTGCGCGACGTCCTCCGGGTGCGGACCGATGCCGCCGAGGATGCCGAACACCGACTGGATGAAGAACGGCGGCTTCACCAGTCCGCGGTCGGCAAAGTGGCGCAGCGTGTACAGGTGGCCGATGTCGTAGCACTCGATCTCGAAGCGTGTGTTGTTGGCCGCGCAGGTGGTCAGGATGTTCTCGATGTCGCTGAACGTGTTCTTGAAGATGCGGTCGTGCGAGCCTTCCAGGTATGGACGCTCCCAGTCGAACCTGAATTCCTTAAAGCGCGCCAGCATCGGAAACAGACCAAAGTTCATCGACCCCATGTTGAGCGATGCCACCTCGGGCTTGAAGTGGGCGCAGGGCTTGAGCCGCTCTTCGACCAGCATCGTCGGCGCACCGCCCGTGGTGATGTTGACCACGACGTTGCAGGTCTGCTTGATACGTTTCAGGAAAGGCGCAAATGCTTCCGGGCGCTGATCCGGCCGGCCGTCCTTCGGGTCACGTGCGTGCAGGTGCACGATCGCAGCGCCGGCTTCGTGCGCGCCGATGGCAGCGTCGGCGATTTCATCGGCCGTGATTGGAAGATGAGGCGACATGCTCGGCGTGTGAATGGCGCCGGTCACGGCACAGGTGATGATGACCTTGCGTTGCTTCTTTGGGGTTGGATTCGACATGATTGACTCCCTTGAGAATTCGATTGCGGTTCAAGTTGACTTGTACGGTTCCTGTGATCGCTTGTGGGCGGCCAGTGCCGCCAGGCGCTCGTTGCGCCACACGGTCTTATCAGTTATCTCGGCCGCGCTTGGCGTGCGGCCCCAAGCGGCGGCCGCCTTCTTCCACTGTGGGTCGTCCCACACCGACGCGGGCGGCAGATCGGCCACGTAGCGGCGAAACCAGGGCGTATAGCGCTGGCAGTAGTCGCTGATCCCGCCGGGCGCATTCAGTTCGATCGTCTCGAACGGCCCCATGAATGCCCAGCGCAGGCCGAGTCCGTCGGCGATCACGTGATCGAGATCCTGCGGACTGACGTAGCCCTCCTGCACGAGGCGAAACGCTTCAGTAAGGAGCGCAACCTGCAGGCGGTTGAGGATGAAGCCATCGATCTCGCGCTTTACGTCGATCGGGACCTGGCCAATGCCGCGGAAGACCTCCAATGCGCGTTTCTTGGTCTGCGCCGATGTCCAGGGCGCGCCGCACAGTTCAACCACTGGCACAAGGTGCGGCGGGTTCACCGGATGCGCGACGATGCAGCGCGCGCGACCTGCGAGGTCTGCAGTGAACTGCGAGGCGACGATCGCGGAAGTCGATGAAGCCAGCACGGCGTGTGCCGGCGCAGCCGCGTCGAGTTGCGCAAAGGTCGTGCGCTTCGTCGCAAGCGTCTCCGGCCCGCTTTCCTGGACGAAGTCGACGTCGTGCGCGGCATCCTGAAGTGTCGCAACCACGCTGACGTTGCTCGCGGCGACCGCCGCATCCTTGACGAGGCCGTGGCGCTGCAGATCGAACAGTGAACGCGTGATCTCGTCCGCGGCCGCCGCACGCTGTGAGTCCACCGGGTCCCACACGCGCACCAGCCAGCCGGCGCGCGCGAACACGTTGGCCCATGAGCGGCCGATGAGGCCGGCCCCGATGATTGCTACGGTAGACATGGATCTCCTCTCACAACCACAGGATTTTCCGGCGCAGGTCGATGTCCGCCGACAATGCCTGCGACGGGCCGATGTGAGTGACTTGCCCGCGCTCCAGAGCCACCGTGCGATCCGACAGGGCGAGCGCCAGATCGAGGTGATGATCGACGATCAGGATCGATACCTCCTGCCGCAGTTTGTCGAAGGCTTCGAACAACTCCTCAACCACCGCCGGGGCAAGCCCTTCGAAAGGTTCGTCGAGCAGCAGCAGCCGCGTGTCACCCGACAGTGCGCGTGCCACTGCAACCATCTGCTGTTCGCCGCCCGACAGGTAGTCGGCCGGCGAGTGCCACCGTTCCTTGATGCGCGGGAAGAACTCGAAGATCTTGTCCTCGTCCCAGAATTTGCCGGCGCCATTGCGGCGCTTCAGGCGGCCGAGTTCCATGTTTTCCGCGACCGACATGCCGGCGAACAACCCGCGCCCTTGCGGAACGTAAGAGATACCGCGCCGCGTGATTTCGGCGGACGGCCGGCGTGCCAGTGTCTCGGTGCCCAGCATGATGTCGCCGCGGGCGGGCGGTGTGATGCCGACCAGGGTCTTCAGCAGCGTCGACTTGCCGGCGCCGTTGCGGCCGAGCAGTGCAACGATCTCGTTGTCTTTCACTTCGAAACTCACGTCGTGCAGGATGTGGCTCTTGCCGTAGAACGTGTTGACGCCGGCGAGCCTCAGGAGTGTTGTGTCGCGCGCGGCCGATGCGCGCGCGCGGCTGGCCAGCGCGTGCGCGCCGGAGCCGATGTAAACCTCCTGTACGCGCGGTGAGTGGCGTGCATCGTCGACGGTGCCATCGACCAGCACCTCGCCGTCGTTCATCACGGTGACGGCATCGGCCAGCGCGAACACACGATCGATGTCGTGCTCCACCAGCAGCACCGGGATGTCACGCGATATGCCCTTGATCAGCTGCCCGACCCGTTCGCGCTCCGCGGCAGCAAGCCCGGCAAGCGGCTCGTCGAGCAGCAGCACGCGGGGTTTGGTCGCCAGCGCGAGGGACATGTCGAGCAGTCGCTGGCCGCCATACGACAGCGACGCGGCTTCGGCCGATTCGACGCCGGCGAGCCCCATCGTGTGCACGACTTCGGCCGTCTCGCGGTTGACGTTCTCGAGCGAGTGGGCGTGGGTCCAGAACGCAAAACGCTTTGGATCGCGTGATTGCGCAGCCAGGCGCACGTTTTCAGCGACGGTCAACGTTGGAAACAGATTGGTGATCTGGAACGACCGGCCGACGCCGGCCTGCGTGATCCGCTCCGGCGTCAGGCCGGCGATCGGTTGACCGGCGAGCGTGATGCTGCCCGCATCCGGCGTGAACATGCCTGAGATCAGATTGAACGCGGTCGTCTTGCCGGCGCCGTTGGGGCCAATCAGCGCGTGCAGGCAGCGGTCATTCACGCGCAGCGAGACATCGCGGACCGCGTGGATGCCGCCGAAACTCTTCGCGAGCGAACTGACTTCGATGATCGGCGTATCGCCGTGTTGTGCCGGTTTCAGGAACGCCGGCAGCGTAATCGTGCCCGCCTGACGGTGCGCCATCGCCGCCTCGTCCGCCGGCCTCTTGCGCCAGCGCGCCGTCAGCTTCTCGTACAGGCCGACCAGCCCCGTCGGAGAGAACACGACGAACGCGACGAAGAGCAGGCCAAAGAACAGCAGCCAGTTTTCGGTGACGCGCGACAGGTTGTCGCGGAAGATCACGAAGAACAACGCGCCGAGCGCGGGGCCGAGGAACGAACGCATGCCGCCGATGATGACCATCGCCAGCAACTCGCCCGAGAATGCGACCGAGATCGGTTCGGCTGAGGTCATGCGGTTGTTGAACAGCAGCAGCATGCCGGCGAACCCGGTCAGCGTGGCCGAGGCGACAAAGGCGAACAGCTTGACGTTGTTGGTCGGATAGCCGATGAAGCGCGTGCGCTGTTCGTTCTCGCGGATCGCGACCAGCACCGTGCCGAGCGCGGAACGGTGGAAGCGCCACAGCCCGTACATCGCGAAGAAGCTGGCGACGGCAACGAGCGCATAGAAGTGCCATGCGCTTTCGAATGTCATGCCGGCGAATGCCGGCCGCTTGATGCCGCCGAGTCCGTTCTCGCCGCCGGTGACTTCGGTCCAGCGGAACGCGACCGAATACAGCACCGCGGCGAGCGCCAGCGTCAGCAACGAGAAGTACACGCCGCGCCGGCGCAGGATCAGGAACCCGAACACCCACGACAGCGCGAACACGATGCCCAGGCCGATTGCAAGCGGCAGGAAGAAGCCATCGTTGAACCACGCGCGCTGCGCCATGCCGGCCGCATAGGCGGCGAGGCCAAACCAGGCACCATGGCCGAACGACGTGAGGCCCGTGTAGCCAACCAGAATATTCAGTGCCATGCAGGCGAGCGCGAATATCACCACCTCGGTCGCGGACGTGACACCGAGGCCGATCGAGGTCAGCGCAAACGGCAGCAGCACCAGCGCGATGGCGGCAATGATCAGGTCGCGGGTCTGCGGCATCGGTTTGCGTCGAACTATTCGAACCGCTGGATTCGTTCGCCGAACAATCCGCGCGGCCGCGCGAGCAGCACCAGCAGCATCAGCAGATAGATCGCCGCTTCGGAATACTGCGGGAAACCGAAGGCGGTCACCGCGCCCTTGGTGACGCCGACGATCACGGCGGCGATCACCACACCCCAGAACGAACCGAGCCCGCCGATCACCACGACCACGAACGCCGAGGTGATGATCTCCGCGCCCATCGCGGGATGGATGGTGAAGATCGGCGCCAGCATCACGCCGGCGAGCGCCGCCAGGCCGATACCGAGAAATGCGACGGCGGCCATATACGGCTCGAGTGAAATGCCGAGTGCGCCGACCATGTCGGCGTTCTGCACGCCGGCGCGCACCACGCGCCCGAAAGGTGTTCGCTGCAGCAGGAACCACAGGCCGGCGACGCACAGCACGGCGACCGCGAGCAACAGCAGCCGGAAGCGCGGATAGATGAAATCGCCGACGATGACCTGTCCGCGCAGTTCAGGCGGGATCGACCACGACAGCGGCGGCGCGCCATAGATCATGCGCAGCGCCTGCTCGGCGACCATCGCCAGGCCGAAGGTGAGCAGCAGCGACAGCGCGGGGTCTGACTTGTAGAAGCGACGGAAAAGCAAACGTTCGACCACCACGCCGAGAAGCCCTACCGCCACCGGCGAGATCAGCACCGCGCCGGTGAAGCCGAGCCGCTCTCCAATCGTGACGGCCAGATACGCGCCGATCGCATAGAACGCGCCATGCGCAAGGTTCACGATGCCGCCGAGCGCAAAGATCAGCGACAGGCCAAGCGCGATCAGCAGGTAGTACGCGCCCGCGAGCAGGCCGTTGAGGAGGTGCTGAAGGAAGAGCAAGGCGGCGCGCGGTCAGGCCCCTCTCCCGCCGGGAGAGGGGTTGGGGTGAGGGAAGACGCTGCTAACGAATCCAGCGATGGCCGCTCACGCCATCTTGCACTCGTTCTCCTCCGCCGTGGTCGCTATCACTTCAAGCGACTCGTTCGGTCCCGGTATCGGCGGCGACGACGTGAAGATGTCGTAGTTGTTCTTGAGCTGCGCCGCCGGAATCGCCTGCACCGTGTACATCTCGTGCATCATCTGGTGATCGCTCTTGCGGAAGTAACCTTCGCGCGTCTTCATCAGGCCGAATTTCGCGCCCTTTTCGAAGTGCTCGACCAGCTTGGTCGAGTCGGTCGACTTGGTTTCCGCCATTGCCTGCGCCGTCAGCTTGATCGCGTTGTAGTCGCCCCACGCCTGGTTCTCCGGCGGACGGTTGTAGCGCTTGGTGAAGTCGGCCACGAATTTCTTCGATGCCGGGGTATCGATCAGGTGATGCCAGACGAGCGGCCACGTGCCGAGGAAATTGCCCCGTCCTGCGCCCCAGGCCACCGCCGTATCAAAGCCGAAACCGGCGACGGGGAAGGGCAGGCCAAACTCCGAGTATTGCTTCAGGAAATTGGTGATCTGGTTGCCGGCGAGATTGGAGATCACAAGATCAGGCTTGGCGCTGCGGATCTCCAGAAGCAGCGGTGAGAAGTCGGTCACATCGGTCGGCACCAGCTTGTCGGCAGCGAAGTCGCCGCCGTTGGCGGACATGAAGCGCTTGGCAACGCGCAGCAGATCATGTCCGAACGCGTAGTCGGCGGTCAGCGAGAACCACTTCTTGCCCTTGACGAGACCCTGCGCCAGCAGCGAGCGGCCGCAGGTCTTCACATACATCGAGTTCTGGCTCTCGATGTGGAACACATACTTCTTGCAACTCTTGCCACGCAGTTCATCCGAGTTGGCCCCGGAGTTGATGAAGAGCGTTTTCGTGCGCTCGACCACCTGGCCGATCGTCAGCGCGGAGGCGGATGAAATCTCGCCGATGATGCAGGCGACCTTGTCGCGTTCGACCATGCGCTCGGCCTTGGTCGAAGCCGTCTGCGGATTGACCGAGTCTTCCTTCAGCAGTTCGATCTTGCGGCCATTGACGCCGCCAGCGGCGTTGATCTCGTCGACGGCAAGATCGGCGGCCTGCACCGCGAACTCGCCCAGCGGCCCGAGAAATCCGGTGCGCGGCGTCAGGTGGCCGATGCGAATGGCATCGGACTGGCCGTAGCTGATGAACGGGAAGCCGGCGATGCCGGCCGCGGCGGCGAATCCGGCGCCCTGGACGAAGGTGCGGCGGGAAGAACTGCGAATGTCGGTCACGATCTCCTCCTTGTTCAAACTGCTTTTATTGGATGCCGGTCTGCCGCGCGCCGGCCACGCTTGCCCAGAACTGTGATCACAGTTATCGTGAATCAGCCGCCGCGGTTTGTCCAGCGGAATAACGGAAGACGGGAACACGATGAACCAGGCGCGCGCCGGCCGGCTGCCAGAGCATAGAGAACACGCACGCTCGACGATGGCCGGCGAAGTGCACGCGCAGTTGTCCGAGCTGCTGGTCTCGGGGGTGCTGACGCCGGGAGAGAAACTGTCGCTGCGCACCGTCGCGGATCGGCTCGGCGTATCCGTCACGCCGGTCCGCGCAGCGGTCGCGCGTCTGATCACCGATCGTGCGCTCGAGGTTTTGCCGAATCGTGCCGTGCGCGTGCCCGTGGTTTCGTTGCCGCAGTTTCGCGAATTGACCGCGATTCGGCTCGCCATCGAAGGGTTCGCCGCCGAGCGCGCCGCCGAGCAGCGCAACGACAAGGACCTTGCCGCGATGCGCCGACATGACGCTGAGTTTCGGCGCCAGTGCCGCCGCCAGCGCCCCGATGTCGGTGTCGCGGTCAGGGCCAACCAGGCGTTCCATTTCTCCGTGTATCGAGCGGCCGGTCTGCCGTCTTTGATGCCCATCATCGAGGGGCTGTGGCTGCGGATCGGACCGGTGCTGAATTTCGACATGCGCTCGAGTGCGCCGCGCCTGCGCATCGGCGCGGCCGAGCGCTGTCATGCCGAACTGCTGGCAGCGATCGAGGGGTGCAAGCCACGCATCGCGCGAGCCGCGTTGGCGGCGGATATCGAGGGCGCTGCTGCTTTCATCGAGTCGCGCGGCGTGCTCCCGGACGACCGGCCCAATTGAAAAGGTCTCAGCAAATGGACATGCAGATCGAAGGCCTGCGGGTCATGATTTCAGCCGGTGGCGCCGGCATCGGACTGGAGATCGCGCGCGCGTTGGTTCTAGAGGGCGCCCGCGTCCATGTGTGTGATGTGGACGAGAAGGCACTCGCTGCACTGGCGCAGTCGGACCCGCTGCTGAGCTGGACACGCTGTGACGTGGCGTCGCGCGCCGACGTGGCTCGCTTCTTCAACGAAGGTCTCGCGAAACTGGGAGGTCTCGATTGCCTGATCAACAACGCCGGCATTGCCGGTCCGACCGGGCGGGTGGATGAAATCGACCCGCAGGATTGGGATCGCTGTCTGGCGATCGATCTCACCGGGCAATTCAATTGCGTACGGCTGGCGGTGCCTGCGCTGCGGCAGTCGGCCAATGCCAGCATCATCAACGTGTCGTCGCTGGCGGGCCGGTTCGGCTTCCCGCTGCGAACGCCGTACGCGGCGGCCAAATGGGGCGTAATCGGGTTGACCAGATCGCTTGCGATGGAACTGGGGCCGGACAACATCCGTGTCAATGCATTGCTGCCAGGCATCGTTGCCGGCGAGCGACAGAAGCGCGTGCTGACGGCGAAGGCGCAGGCGCGCGGCGTGTCGTTCGATGAGATTGAGAAGCTCGCCTTCTCGTTCACGTCACTGAAGGATTACGTGACGCCGCAGCAGTTGGCTGACCTCGTCGTGTTCGTCGCCAGCCCGCGCGGGCGCCTGATTTCCGGTCAGGCACTTTCGGTGTGCGGCGATACGAACATGTTGAGCTAGGAGTCGTGCGGATCAGGCTACCGGGGTCGGCAACGGCCGGCCGGAAAAGTACGCGGCGAGGTTGTCGATCACGAGTTGTCCCATTGCAGAGCGCGTCTCATGCGTGGCGCTGGCCTGATGCGGCTGCAGCACCACGTTGTCGAGCTTGAGCAGGGGTTCTGGCACGCGCGGCTCGTCGGCGAATACATCAAGGCCCGCACCGCCGAGGCGGCCGCTGACCAGCGCGTCGACCAGGGCTGGCTCATCGACCACGGAGCCGCGCGCGATGTTGATGAAGATCCCCTTCGGTCCGAGCGCATCAATCACTGCGCGGCTGATGATGCCGCGCGTTGCGGCGCCGCCCGGGCACGCGGCGACCAGGAAATCGACTGAGCGTGCGAGCGTGACGCAATCGGGCTCGTAGCGATAAGGCACATCCTTTGCCTGGGGGCCGTGGTAGGCGATCTGCATGTTGAAAGCCGCCGCGCGCGCGGCGATCGCCTGGCCGATCCTTCCCATGCCGACGATGCCGAGCCGCTTTCGGTGCATCCGCACGTTCAGGTGCATCGTGCTGCGCAGCCACGCACCTGAACGCACGTAGCGGTCCGCTTCGACAATGCGGCGCGCCGTGGCGAGCATCAGCCCGAGCGCGAGATCCGCGACTTCGTCGGTCAGCACATCTGGAGTGTTGGTGACGCGGATGCCGCGCTGCCTGGCATAGTCGAGATCGATCGCGTCGACGCCGACGCCGAAGCAGGCAATGATTTCGAGTTGCGGCACCTTGGCCATCAGGTCACGACTGGCACCAACCCCGCCGCTCGTGACCGCCGCGGTAATGCGTGGCAGGCCGGCGAGCATCGCATCGCGATCGGCGGCGCGCCACAGGTGATGCAGCGTGTAATGCCCGTCGAGCGTTTTGAACGTCGGCTCGTAGACGTTCGAGATCATCAGCACGTCGTGTTTCATGCGGCGCCCGGCAAGGGATTGCGGACCCGTGTTGCGATCAGCGTGCGCTGTACGCGGTGACCTGCTGCTGCTGTTTGCCGAGGCCGGCGATGCCGAGCGTGACGACGTCGCCTGCTTTCAGGAACTGCGGCGGCCTCATTCCCATGCCCACGCCCGGCGGCGTGCCGGTCGTGATGATGTCGCCCGGCAGCAGCGTCATGAACTGGCTGATGTAGCTCACCAGATGTGCGACGCCGAAGACCATCGTGCGCGTGTTGCCGCGCTGGCGCTTCTCGCCGTTGACATCGAGCCACATGTCGAGCGTCTGCGGATCCGTGATCTCGTCGGTCGTCACCAGGTACGGGCCGATGGGACCGAACGTGTCGCACCCTTTGCCCTTGTCCCACTGGCTGCCGCGCTCGAGCTGGAAGTTGCGTTCGCTGATGTCATTGACGATGCAATAGCCGGCGACGTGCTTCAGAGCGTCGTTCTGCTCAACGTACTGCGCCCTGGTGCCGATCACGACGCCGAGCTCGACTTCCCAGTCGGTCTTGGTTGAATTCCTTGGAATCACGATACCGTCCTTGGGGCCGGTGATGCAGGTCGTGGC
>Ga0209682_10000282_pt1 | contig 17520 bp, 12 predicted proteins | sample DOMMetBare2Fresh_2_FD_187471 | JGI IMG/M metagenome (GOLD analysis project Ga0209682, IMG submission 187471) | Wetland sediment microbial communities from St. Louis River estuary, USA, under dissolved organic matter induced mercury methylation -... | ecosystem: Environmental > Aquatic >... | reverse complement strand
CCTCGTCGAGGCGCGTGGAGGCCTCGAGGTCGAAGCGCAGGGTGACCCGTGTCTCCAGCTTGTTGACGTTCTGCCCCCCGGGTCCCCCGCTGCGCGAGGTCACGAAGGTCACCTCGTCGTCGGGGATCACCAGGGCGTCTCCACTCCCTGCGATGGTACCGATCTCGATCATCAGGCCGGATGCTAACACCCCTGGCCCGGGGGAACGAAGGCGAGAGTTTCGCGGTACAGTCTATGCTCATGATTCGACGTTTCATCGCGCGCCTCCTGCCCGCCCTCGCGCTCCTCCCCGCCTCGGTCCTGGCCGTCCCCTTCGACACCGATCCGCCGCGCCCACCGGTGCGGGTCACGCTGAAGCTCGTGCTCGACGGGCTCGACGAGCCCACCGCCATCGCCCATGCGGGAGACGGCCGGCTGTTCCTCACGCTCCAGCCGGGCCTCGTCGTCATCGTCGAAGAGAACGCGCTGCGGCCGGCGCCGTTCCTCGACGTCCGCTCGATCCTGGCGAGCGGCGGCGAGCAAGGGCTCCTGGGGCTCGCGTTCCATCCGCGCTACGCCCAGAACGGCCTCTTCTTCGTCTGCTACACGGACACCCACGGCGCCGTGACGGTGGCCCGCTATCAGGTGTCGGGCGATCCGCAGCGCGCCGATCCGGCGAGCGGCAAGGTCCTCCTGACGATCCCCAAGCCCTTTGGCAATCACAACGGCGGCCAGATCCAGTTCGGTCCGGACGGCTACCTCTACGTCAGCGCCGGCGACGGCGGTGGGGCCGGCGGGCCGGAGTGCTACTCGCAGAAGCAGGATTCCCTGCTCGGGAAGATCCTCCGCCTCGACGTGGACGCGAACGCCGGTACGCCCCCCTACTACGGCATCCCTCCCGGCAATCCGTTCCCCGGCAGCCCGGTCTGGGCCACCGGGTTGCGCAACGCCTGGCGCTTCTCGTTCGATCGCAGCAACGGAGACCTGTGGATCGCCGACGTCGGCCAGGGCGAGCGCGAGGAGGTGGACCTGCAGCCGGCGGGGACGCCGGGCGGGCGCAATTTCGGCTGGAAGCCGATGGAGGGGAGCACCTGCTTCTCCAACACCTCCTGTCCGGTCGGTACGCCCGCGTGCGGCTCGCCCGATCTCGAGCTGCCGATCGTGGAGTACACCCACGACGACGGCGAGTGCTCGATCACCGGCGGTTACGTGACCCGCGGCCCCTCCCTCCCCCACGTCTGGGGCTCCTATTTCTTCGGCGATCTGTGCACCGGCCGCCTGTGGACGGCCGACCGGCATGGCGGCAACTGGCGGATCCGCCAGCTCCTGCGCCGCGCCCCGGGCGTCGACACGTTCGGCGAGGACTCCAAGGGCGATCTCTGGCTCGCGACGCACGACGGCGAGCTGTTCCAGATCGTCCCCGAGCACCCCGTGGACACCACCGGGCTCTTCGATCCGTCGGCCGCGCGCTTCCTGCTCAAGGACCTCCACGTGGACGGCGCCGCGGACCGGGCCTTCCGCTTCGGCACACCAGGCACCACCTGGGTCCCCGTGGCAGGCGACTGGGACGGCGACGGGACAACCGGGATCGGGCTCTGGGACGCGCAGGCCGGCATCTTCCGTCTGAAGAACACGCCGGGCCGCGGGCCGGCCGACATCCTCTTCCGGCTCCCGGGACCGGGCGGGCGGGCCGTGCCGATCGCCGGAGACTGGGATGGCGACGGCAAGGACACGGTCGGCTTCTACGACCCCGCGACCTCCAAGTTCTACCTGACCAACCGTCTCTCCGGCCCCCCCACCTTCCCCATCGTCTTCGCCTTCGGTGGCGGCGGCCTGCCCGTGGCCGGCGACTGGGACGGCGACGGCCGGGATTCGATCGGTCTCTACCTGCCCGAACAGAGCACCTTCTCTCTGCGCAACCAGCTCTCCTCCGGAGCCGCGACCTTCACCGTCCGCTTCGGCGTCCCGAACGCCGGCTGGCTCCCTCTCGCCGGCGACTGGGACGGCGACGGCAAGGACTCCATCGGCCTCTGGGATCCGGGCACCACCACCTTCCGCCTCCGCGACGTCCTGCGCGCCGGCCCCGCCGACCACCTGATCCGCCACTTCGGAACCCCGGGCCGGACACAGTTTCCCCTCGCGGGAGAGTGGTAGGGGGCAAGCGGGAGAGGGGTGAAAAGCAGAGGCGGCATGGTAGGGTTTTCCTCCTTGGAGGAAGCTCGATGAACAGATCCGCCACCGTCCTTGCCGTCCCTGTGGTCCTTGCAGTCCTTGCTTTCACCACCCCTGTTCACGCCGCCGAGCCCCCCTACGACGTCATCCTCCGCGGCGGCACGATCTACGACGGTAGCGGCAGCCCGCCGTACACCGGCGACGTGGCGATCCGCGGCGAGCGCATCGTGAAGGTGGGCGACCTGGGCGATGCCAAGGGAACGGCCGAGATCGACGTGCGCGGCCTCGCGGTGGCGCCCGGGTTCGTCAACATGTTGAGCTGGGCCACCGAATCGCTCATCGTCGACGGCCGCGGCATGAGCGACGTCAAGCAGGGCGTGACCCTGGAGGTGATGGGCGAAGGGTTCTCCATGGGGCCGCTCAACGAGACCATGAAGAAAGAGGCCAAGGCGCAGCAGGGAGACATCCAGTATGACGTCTCGTGGACCACGCTGGGCGAATATCTCGATCATCTCGTGCGGCGCGGCATCTCGCCGAACGTGGCCTCGTTCGTCGGCGCGACCACGGTACGGGTGCACGAGATCGGCTTCGCCGACCGCCCGCCGGCGCCGGCAGAGCTGGAACGGATGAAGGCCCTGGTGCGCCAGGCCATGGAGGAAGGAGCTCTCGGCGTCGGCTCCTCGCTCATCTACGCGCCGGCCTTCTATGCCAAAACCGACGAGCTCGCCGCCCTCTGCGAGGTGGCGGGCCAATATGGCGGCATGTACATCTCCCATATGCGGAGCGAAGGCAACCGCGTCGAGCAGGCGGTGGACGAGCTGATCGAGATCGCGCGCCGCGGCAAGCTCCCGGCCGAGATCTATCACTTGAAAGTCAGCGGCAGGCAGAACTGGGGAAAGCTCGACACGGTGCTCGCGAAAGTCGAGGCGGCGCGATCTGAAGGGCTCCGCATCACCGCGGACATGTACACCTACACCGCCGGCGCCACCGGCCTCGACGCCGCCATGCCTCCCTGGGTGCAGGAGGGAGGCTATGACGCCTGGGTCGGCCGCCTCGAGGACCCGGTGATCCGCGAGCGCGTCAAAAAGGAGATGAGCACCGCCACCGACGACTGGGAAAACGTGCTGCTGTTCGCCGGCCCGGAGGGGACCCTCCTCGCGGCGTTCAAGAACGACGCCTTGAAGCCGTTGACCGGCAAGACTCTGGCCGAGGTGGCGAAGATGCGCGGCAAGTCCCCCGAGGAGACGGCCATGGACCTGGTCATCGAGGACGGCAGCCGCGTGGGGACGATCTACTTCATGATGTCGGAGGAGAACGTCAAGCGGCAGATCGCCATCCCCTGGGTGAGCTTCGGCTCGGACGCCGAGACGCCGGCTCCCGAAGGAGCGTTCCTCAAGTCCAATCCGCACCCGCGCGCTTATGGCAACGTCGCGCGCCTGCTCGGCAAGTACGTGCGCGACGAGAAGGTGATCCCCCTGGAAGAGGCGGTCCGCAAGCTCACCTCGCAGCCGGCGGAAAACCTGAAGATCCGCGACCGCGGCCGGCTGCGCGAGGGCTACTTCGCGGACCTCGCCATCTTCGATCCGGCGAAGATCGCCGATCACTCCACCTACGAACAGCCCCACCAGTACGCCACGGGCATGGTCCACGTCTTCGTCAACGGCGTGCAGGTGCTCAAGAACGGCGAGCACACCGGCGCCAAACCCGGCCAGGTCGTGCGCGGGCCGGGCTGGAAGGCGCCCGCGGCGGCACCGTAGATCACCATCAACCCGGGGAGACGAATTCGAACGTCGGCCCCGCGTTGTAACCCGGATGGCTCGGTAGAGGCGCCCGCATCAGCTCCAGCGCCTTGTATTTGAGCTCGAACATGGTGCCCACCGCGGGCAGCAGGAGGTCCGGCTCGCCGCTGAAGGCGGTCTCGATCTCTTGCAGCAGCCGCGAGTAGATGACGTTGAACGCTTCAGAGGCCGCGCGGAGCTCCCCTTCGTAGTCCTCCGTCCGCGGGTCGGGCAGCATGGGATAGACCGCCTCGTAGCTCACCGGGAAGGGCTCACCATCGGGCTCCGGGAAATGCCCCAGCCGGATCGCCTCACGCTGGTCCGGCCGGTACCTCCGCTGGTACTTGACCTCCATGTAGCGGAAGAAATGCGCGAGATTCCCCTCGCCGTCGTAGAGGGAATGCGTCTCCCCTTCTCCCTGGTCGATCACCTGCTCCAGCGCCGCGCGGGCGGTCGCCAGATCGTGCACGACGATGGCGTGCCCGCCGCTCGAATAGTAAAGCTCGGGTCCGATCTGGAGGCCGGGATCGCCGGTGAAGACCGCGGGCTCTCCAAGCTCGGCGACCAGATTCTCGAGGCCGTCGATGATCGCCTGATAGAACTCGCCGATCGTCGGATACTTCCGGAGGGCGACGCGGAGGGGCCGGGCCGCGCGCCGCACCAGCGCCGCCTCCAGCACGACATGGGGCCGCGACGGCTCCTCGATCTTCAAAAAGGTTTCGAGCGCAGCCTCGTTGAACGGCAGGAGATGCGCCTCGACACCGTCCGGGAGGAGGGCCGGGTAGACCGGCGCGAAATCGCCGGTGACCTTGGGATGGCCGCCCACCGCGTTGAGCACGTTGGCCGAGAGGATCATGTGGAGCATCTCCTCCACCACCACCGAGCGGATGATCTGGCTCACCTCGCCGTTCGCGCCCGGCTGCAACGTATAGAGCGCGCAGAGGTAGGGAGGGATCACCGCCAGCTCGAGCTGGACGGCGTCTTCCAGGTGTTCCCGCAGCTCTTCCAGAGTCCTGATCTTCGTGGTCATTGCCCGTCGCTCCTCAGGTCGCGCAAGATGCCCCGCGACGCGCGGAAGGCCAGGGCCGCGAGCGTCAGCGTGGGGTTCGAGGTCCCCATCGTGGGCATGCTGCCGCAGCCCACCAGGTACAGGTTCGAGTGCTCCCAGGAGCGCTGCCAGGAGTCGACCACCGACGCGCCCGGCGCGCTCCCCATGACATGCGTCCCCGCGAAATGGCCGGCGCCGCCCCAGAGAAGGGTCTGCCCGTTCCACGTGCTCTGGCTCACCAGGCTCCCCGTGACGCCGGTGCGGTCGTCCACGCCGAGCCATTGGAACAGCCGGCCGGCCAGCCCCTGCCCCGCGCCCATGCCGGCCAGCGTGTAGTCCGACAGGTTGTATTGGATCACCGGCCGGTAGTTGCCGATGGCGTCGAGATATTGCGGATCGATCGTGACGCGGTTCGCCGCCTCCGGGAGCTGCTCGACCAGGAACCCGAGACGGACCTGGCGTTGCAACACCCCGGCGACGTAGCGGCGGAGGCCGGCGCCGAACAGGTTCATGCTCTCGACCGCGGTCGCGACGTCGCTGTACGGCGAGCCCATGGGCCACGTCCAGCCGTCGTTGCCCACCTCGATGCGGAACGCCGCGTGCTCCCGGCGGTACGCGCCGCCGCGCAGGTCCTCGATGCCCGAGGTGGAGAGAGGTCCGCGGAAGGCGCCCAGCGGCTCCGGATGGAGCCCCCACTTCAAGAGCACCGGATGATCCATCAGGTTTCTGCCCACCTGGCCGCTGCCGTTGGCGAGCCGCGAGGCCAGCAGGAGCTTCGCGTTCTCCACCGCATGCGCCGCGAGCACGTAGCTCTTGCCCGTCGCCCGGCGGGTGGTGAACGCGGGCGATCCGGGTGATTCGTAGGCCTTGTACTCGATGCCGGTGATCCGGCCCGTCTCCGGATCGGCGAGGATGCGGGAGGCCACCGCCTGGACGAGGACGCTCAGCCGTCCCGACTTCTCCGCCTTTTCCAGCGTCTTGAGCGCGTTGTACTTCGCCTGGATCGGGCAGATCGGCACGCAGGCGCTGTTGCCGGCGCACCGCTCGCCGATGTTCTTCGCCAGATCCTGGCCGTGCGGCCGCGGATCCACCGCTCCCACCGGCCGGTAACCGCGCACGCCGTTCTCCGGCTCATATCCCGGAGGATGGCGATACCGTGCATTGGGCATCGCATTGCGCCCTTGCGGCGTGCTGCGCACGTTCAACGTATAGCGCTCGCCGCCCATGTCGACCGTCCGGCCGTCGATCGTCCCGGCGAGCGTCCGGTCCAGGAAGCTCTGGGGGATCTTGTGCATCGGAAAGACGTAATCTTTCGGAAACGTGATCCCCAGATACTCCTGCTCCTCGACGTCGGCCGCCACGCCGATCTCCATCTCTGCAAGCTCATAGTCGGGGCGCAGCTCGTCATAGGTGAGGGGCCAGTCGAGCCCGACGCCGAAGCGGGAGCGGATCGCGAAATCTTCCGGGAGCATGCGCAGGCAGGTGCCGAGCCAATGGAGTGTCGTGCCGCCGCCGATCCGCGTGTAGGTGCTGCCGTACTGCACCGGGCCGAGCTGCACGAAATACCCCAGGTTGGGCTGCCCGATGTCGAGCACGTCCGGCTGCGGCGCATCCGGATTGAACGGATACGGCGATTCGGGCACCTTGGCCAGCGCCTCGTAAAACGTGTTCAGATGGCCCAGGTATCCGTCCCAGCTCCGCGCCGTGCCCACGCCCGCTTCGAGCAGCAGCACGCTCTTGCCGGCGCGGGTCAGCTCGCGGGCCACGATGGCGCCCGCGATCCCGGCGCCGACGATGACGACGTCAAACTCCTGCTGCGGAGTCTCCATGAGCACCTCTCTCCTTCCAGCTCGCGGAAAAGGTTTCGTTCCAACCTACCGGGGAGGATCGGCCCAGGTGCCGAACCCGGGCTCCTTGGCCCCCTGCGGATGGGTGCCGCCCGCCTCCCACATGAGCCCCTGCTGGTACGACTCCGCGCTGACCACGGCGCTGACGTCGGCGACCGACACGCCGTACACGTCGCGCCAGGCCGGCGGCAGCTCGTTCCAGTTCCCGGTGTACCAGAGCAGGATCACATTGCGCGCCACCGGCCCGAACCCCGGATCACCGAGAATCCGTACCCGCAGATGGCGCTCGACGTCGCCGCCGCCCTCCTCCACCTCGCGATAGGCGCACAGCAGATCCGCCAGGAACCTCTCCCCCACCACCCCGCGCACGGTCTCGAGATAGACCGGTCCCATGCCGGTCCCTTCCAGGTCGAACCGGGAGAACCCCGTCAGGGTGACGGACAGGGCGTAGAACGTCTGAAGCTGCGGATTCTCGGCCATTACCCATGCCTCCACGCCGTTGCGTTGCCATCGCTTCTGTGCAACGGCTGCGCCAGGGGTGGCATGGAGGGAACGGGCACGCGGGAGGTGTGTCGGGATCGGAGGTGACGTGTCGGCGACGTGTCGGCGACGCGAGGGTCCCGTCAAAGTCCTCGTAGCCGGCGCTGTGAGGACCCTCACCCCCTAACCCCCTCTCCCACCCGCACTCACACCCGCCCGGGAGAGGGGGAACCGGAGATCCCCCTCCCTGCTCGGGAAAGGTGCATCTTCTTGGTTTTGGGTGGGGGCGCCCCTCTCCCGCGTGGGGGGAGTGCGTGTGGGAGAGGGGACGGGGGTGAGGGTCTTTGGGCGGGGGAAGGCTCCGGCTCAGCACGACTTTGCCGGAAACCCTGGGGGCATCGCGAGGCTGTGCCAGGACCTCCGAGTCGGGTTTGCTACAATGACCACATGAGTACCGTCAGCCTGCAAGAGCTCCAACGGGATCCGGGCGCATTGTTGGACCGGGTTGCGGCCGGGGAGCACTTCGTCGTGGTCCGGGGCGACCGCCCGGTCGCCGAGCTGCGGCCCGTCCCCGTCACCCAGCCCGGCCCACGACCGTTCGGCCTCTGCACCGGGGCGTTCACGGTCCCGGACGACTTCGACGCGCCGCTGGCGGAGGAGATCCTGCGGGGGTTCGAGGGGCAATGGGGGCAATGAAGCAACTCCGTTACCCGGCCACCTCCCGCCGCATCACGACCCGCAGCGCGCGGGGCAATCCCTTCCTCTCCTCCTCCCCCACCCGCGCGGCCAGTCCCGGAGTCAGCTCCTCCTCTCCCAGGATGCGGAAGCCGAGCCGCTGATAGAACGGCGCGTTCCAGGGGACGTCGCGGAACGTGGACAGCGTCACGGCGGCGATTCCGTGGTCACGGGCCCACGCACAGAGCGCGAGCACGAGGCGGGTACCGACTCCCTGCCGGCCATGCTCGGGCAGGACGTCCAGCTCTTCGAGATGGAGGGCGCCGTCGAGCCGCTCCCCCTGCGCGAAGCCCACCAGGGCGCCGGAAGCGGTCTCCGCGACCCAGAGGAGACCGTGCCGCCGGGCCTCCTCGTAGCTCGCGAGCGGCTTCGGATCGAGAGGCAGAGCCGCGGTGGCAGGGATCGCGTCGAACAGCGAGCCGGCAGCCTCCTCGATCGTAGACAGAAAAGCGACGTCCTCCGCGGTGGCGAGCCGGATCGAGATCATCGTCGCATGCTAATGCTAATCTACGCCGCCAAGGCGCCGGCAGCACTCATCGGCGAGATTTCAGAGGAAATGGAATTGGACAGCCCGCCATCTTTGGCGCGCCGGGCAGAGGGTCGAAGTCGCCGCCGACGGCTCCCAGGAAGGGAACGAAACCGCGAAGTACCTGCACCCAGATGGCTGAGCTGCGGGCGTCGCATCGCCGTCGATCCACCCGGGAAAGAAGATGCCGGCGACACGGTCTCCGGCCTGGAATCGCGTCACTCCTTCGCCCACCGCCCGCCTGTCTCTGACGCCAGCCTGCGAACCCCAGATTACGTCAGGAGGGCTCAAGGCACCGGCACCGTCATCTCCCAGATCCCCCAGCGGTCGGCCGCGTAGAGCTTCCGCGGATCGGCGGGATTGAGTGTCAGCGCGTAGATCTCGCGCTCCCCGCCCAGACGTTGCCACGACGCGCCGCCATTCGTGCTGCGCCAGGCGCTCAGAGGGTCGGCGAGATAGAGAACGTGGGAGTCGGTGGGATCGATCACCAGGTCCTGGACGAGATAAGGCGTGCGGGCGACCTTCGTCCAGCTTCTTCCGCCATCGCCGCTCGCCAGGACGTCGCGATTCCGCACGCCCAGAAGACGCGCGGCGCCGCGGTCGAAGGCGAAGGCACGGAGGTTCCGGGCGACCTTTTTCCAGGTCGCTCCGCCGTCCTCGCTCTTCCACAGATTGGACGGATAGTCCGCGAGAATCCCATGGGGAAGCTCCATGTCGTTGACCAGGAAGGTCAGGGCCCAGATCCGCGAGGGATCGCCGGGATCGACCTCGACCTTCTGCACCCAGCGCCCCGTGTCGGACCCCGCCATCCAGGCGGGCAGCACGGCCTGCCAGGTCTCCCCGTTGTCCGCGCTACGGTAGAGCCCGGCCCCGGCGGCCAGCAAGGTACGCGCATCGACGCGCACCAGGAGCTCGGCATACCAGAGGGTGCTGCTGGTCTTGCGCCACGTCTTCCCCGCATTCTCGGAAAGGTACGCGCTCGAGCCGGCCACAGCGACCATCCGGGTGGGATCGTCCGGAGCGGCGTCGATGTCGGTGATCCGTGGTGACCCGGTCAGCGCCCAGGTCCGGCCTTGATTGGTGCTGCGCCAGGCCGTGAATCCGACCGTCAAATCCAGGCGGGAGGGGTCGTCCGGGAGGAAGGAGATCTGGGCACAGGGGCTCTCCCGGTTGGGCACGCGGAGCACGGTTTTCCAGATCGCACCGCCATCGACGCTCCGGGCGAGTCCTTCGAAGTTGGCGGCATAGAGCGCTCCGCCTCCCGTATCGGCCGCGAGGAGCTGCGGGGCGAAGGGGGGTATGCCCGCCTTCCTCCAGGTGTTTCCCGCGTTGTTGCTGACCCAGAGGGCGGGCTCGGACGGGCCGCCCTCTCCCGTCCCGTAGGCATAGAGGGTCCGCGGCGCCCGCAGATCGAGGGTCCATGCCCCGACCCGGATCGGCTCGCCGGGCCCGCCGACCCGGAGGTCGCGCCAGGAGATGCCGCCGTCGGTGCTGCGGAAAAGCCGGCTGACCGGCTCTCCAATGGAGGCGTAGAGCGCCGACGCGGTCGCCGCGAGCCGGCCGATGCCGGTCTCCGGGAACAGGCGGTCGGTCAGGTCTTCCCAGGTGTTTCCGCCGTCCTGGCTGCGCAAGAAGAAGGCTCCTGCCGGCCCGGTGCCCGCGAGAAACAAGGTTTCGGGGTGCGCCGCATTCGTGGCGAAGGTCGAGATCCTGAACGGGTCGTCCGCGAAACGCGCCTCCCAGGTCACACCGCCGTCACCGCTCACGAGGAGGCGCCGGGTGGTTACGACGTAGAGCGCTCCCGGAAGGGAGACCATGGCGAATGGGGCGGCCTCCCCGAGAACGGACGTGTAGGTGTTGTCCGACCTCAACCGCCACGTGAGCCCGCCATCCTCGGTCCGAAAGACGCCGGAGCTCGTCGCGGCCCAGAGCGCACCGGGCCGGGCCGGATCGGCGGTCACGGCCGGCAAGCCCGCCCAGTACCCGGTGAACGGGCTGCCAGCCCACCTCCAGGTGGCACCGCGGTCGGCGCTCTTGTACAGCCCGCCCTGTGGCAGGCAGGCCCAGACGGCGCCGGGCGATCCAGGATGGAGGGCCACGCACCCGGTATCGCTCCCGGAGCCCGAGCCCGGTCCCAGAGGAGCCCATTCGCCCGGGTTGGCATGGAGCGGGCGGCCGGACACGGTCGCGCCGGTGAGGGCGAGAAGCAAGAGAGCCCAGGGGAAGAACCAACGCCGAAAGCTCGTCGACATGGGACACCTCGGAGGTAACAGCACGCAGGCCTCGACGGAGACCTTCAGCAACATCTTGAGCTGTTGCGGGGGCGGACAGCCCCGGCTTCCGAGGTGGGCCAAAGGTGCGCGGAGGGGTGGGTGGTGCTATCCGCGCTCGTCGAGCTCGGCGACCAGCTTCCGGGGCGCGACCACGCGCCAGGCATCGGTGACGAGATCGGCGACCTGGTCCCAGTCGACGCCCGGCACGTCGAGGTAGACGCCGAGCCAGCCGCGGTGCCCGACGTAGGGCGGGACGAAAAACCTCACGGGGTCGAGCGCGACGAGCGCTTCCTGTGCACCGTCCGGCGCGGCGCACCAGAAGGCCAGGCGGTCGTCATGGTGGTGGTTCGAGTAGGTCACGAACGTCTTCTTGCCGCGCACGAACCAGGTCGGCTCACCATGGCTCAAACGCTCGGTCGCCTCGGGCATGGCGAGGCACAAGGGCCGGAGCTTGTCGAGAGGGTCTTCGGTCTTCCCGGGAGACATCGGCCTACTCTATCCCAGCGCGGGCATCTGCGTGCACTCGCCGCGCCGGTGCAATTTTCCGCGGCCACCCCGCACTCCTTCTATAGAGCGCTCCGCCGTTCCAACCGGCCCCGAAGGAGGGCCACTTTTCAGGAGAGGTGTGCCATGTCGGAATGCAAGCTGTCCCGTCGAGATCTGTTGCGTACAGGCGCCGTTCTCACCCTGGCTCCGGCCGTCGTGCCGCTGGTCGAGGCAAGCCTGCAGGACAAGGCCTCGCCGGCCGAGGTCCCTGCGTCGTTGGATACGCTCCCCGCCGGGAGCATTCCGATCTCCGACGTCCGCAAGCTCTTCTCCTTCTCGAAAGTGACCCCTTTGCGCGTGCCGATGAACGCCGCGAATCTTTGCCCGACCTTCGAAAGCGTCACCGGGGCCGTGGGGCTGCGGACGGCGGACCTCGATCGAGACGTCTCCTTCCAGAACCGCCAGACCAAGTACTTTCCCCTGCTCACCCTGGCGCGCCAGAAGGTCGCCGCTCAGATCGGGATCGCCGATCCGGCGGACCTCGCCCTCGTCCGTAACACGAGCGAAGCCAATAACTTCATCGCCAATGGCATCCCGTTGAAAGACGGCGACGTGGTGTTGTTGTGGGAGGAGAACCACCCCACCAACTATCACGCCTGGTTCTTCCGGCGCGCCCGCGAGCTCGCCAACGGCCGCAACGTCAAGATCGAATGCGTCAAGCTGCCCACCCCGACGCAGAATCTCACACCGGCGATGATCCTCGAGACCTTCGGCAAGGCGATCAAGCAGCACAAGCCGCGGGTGGTGGCCTTCTCCGAGGTCTCCAACGTCAGCGGCGTGCGGTTGCCGGCCCAGGAGATCTGCACCCTCGCGCACAAGGAGAATCCCGCCGCCTTCGTCCACGTCGACGGTGCCCAGAGCTGGGGAGCTCTCCAACTGAATCTCCAGGCCATGGGTTGCGACAGCTTTTCGGCCAGCGCCCACAAATGGTTCTGCGGCCCTCGCGAGACCGGCATCCTCTACATCCAGAAGAAATGGCTGCAGGACGAAGGTTCCACCTTCCGCTTCTGGCCGTCGGTGATCGCCTACGACCTCTATATCAAATTGCCCTGCCAGCCACCGCCTGCTTTGGCGGACCAGATCGTCCTCCCGGATGCCGCGATGCTGGAGAGCTGGGCAGCCGCCCTGGAAGGCTGCCAGATCGACTGCAACCTCTGGAAAACCGCCCAGCGCTTCGAAACGCTGGGCCAGCGCGACGACGCCGCCATCGCGGCGCTGGCGGAGACCGCGGATCTCCACCAGAAGATCACCCCGGCGCAGATCCAGTCTTACGTCTCCCTTCTCGCCAATACGATCAAACAAGAGCTGAAAACATGCAGCACAATGACACTCACCACACCTTGGAACACTGCGGCCAGCCATGGAGTTGTGGTGGCAAAGCTACCCAGCAGCGATCACGCCAAGAAGGCCTACGATCAGCTTTATGCGACCGGTATCGCCGGCGCCCGGTCGGGTGAAACCGGCATCCGTCTGTGCCCGCACATGTACAACAACCTCGCCGACGTCGCAAAGGCCGTGAAAGTGATCCGCGCCGCGGCCGGCTGCTGATGCCGGACACGCCACGGATCAGAAAGGAGAAGACGATGGCCATCGAGCTGCAAGAAGCCTCGGACGTCCAGACCGCCAGCTTCATCGATACGTTCTGGGATCAGAAGATCCTTCCCGCGCTCAAGGAGTACGTCAAAATCCGCTGTGTCTCCCGCAACTACTCCACCGACTGGAAGACGACTCTGCCGCAGGCCGCCGAGCACGCGAGGACCTGGGTCCAAGGGCTCGGCATCCCCGGCGCCACGGTGAAGGTGGAAATCGCCACAGACCGGACGCCGTTCCTTCTGATCGATCTCCCCGGAACCGTGGGCAAGACCGCACTGCTCTACGGCCACTTCGACAAACAACCCCCGGGTCCGGGCTGGACAGGAGATCCCTGGACACCCAAAGTGGTCGGCGGCAAGCTCTACGGCCGCGGCGCCGCCGACGACGGATACGCCGTGTTCGCAGCCGTCGCGGCGCTGGAGTCCCTCCGCAAGCAAGGCGGCAAGCGCTGCCGCACGGTGATCTGCATCGAGCTCGACGAGGAGAGCGGCTCCCAGGACTTTCCCTACTATCTGGACAAGCTCGCCAAGGACATCGGAGACCCCGGCCTTCTGGTCTTCCTCGACTCGGGAGCCGGCACCTATGACCGGCTCTGGCTGACCACCTCTCTACGGGGGATCCTGAACCTCTCTCTCGCGGCCAAGGTGCTGACGGCCGCGGTCCATTCGGGAAGCGCAAGCGGAATCATTCCCGATCCTGTCCGCATCCTGCGGATTCTTCTGAGCCGCCTGGAAAACACGGCGACCGGCGAGATCCTCCCGGAGGGGCTCCAGGTCGAGATCCCCGAAGCCCGCAAGAAAGAGGCCGCGGCGACGGCAAAGCTCCTGGGCGCCGCGATCTACAAGGAATTTCCCCTCGTCACAGGCCTGAAGCCGGTCACCGAGGATCTCACGCAGCTCTACCTCAACCGGAGCTGGCGTCCCCAACTGACCGTTCTCGGACAAAACGGCCTCCCTCCGACCGTATCCGCCGGCAACGTGATCCAGCCGTCCGCCGAGCTCAAACTCTCGCTCCGCCTGCCGCCGACCCTGAAAGCAGCCAAGGCAGAGGAGGCCGTCCGCCAACTGCTGACCCAGAAGCCGCCGTACGACAGCCAAGTCGAGGTGAAGGACATCATGAAGGCGGAGGGATGGAATGCGGAGACTGCTCCGAAATGGCTGGCCGACGCGTTGGCCAAGACCTCGCAAACCCGGTTCGGACAGCCGGTGCAGGCACTTCAGGAAGGGGGCTCGATCGGGGTGCTCAAAATGCTCGAGCAGAAATACAAGGCCCCTTTCGTGGTGACCGGAGTCCTCGGTCCGGACAGCAATGCCCACGGACCGAACGAGAGCCTCGACATCCCGTACGCGAAGAAGCTCACCGGCTGTGTCGCCGACCTGGTGAGTGCCTTTTCCAACACCTGACAGGAGCCATCACCGGTACAGACAGCTCCGGGCCGAGGCGAGGGCCCGGAGTTGCCTCCCGATCCGGATCACTCGCCGCGCAGCGCCTGCAACGGATCGACGCGGGTGGCGCGCCAGCCCGGAAGCAGGCCGGCGCACAGGGCGACGGTGAGCAGGGCGGCGACGGCGGCGGTGAGCGTCGCGGGGTCTGTGGGCGAGAGGCCGAACAGGTGGCTCGACACCGCCCGGGTGGCACCGAGCACGAGGGGCACGCCGAGCACGATGCCGGCAAGCGCCAGCAGCAGGGTCTCGCGCACCACCATCCAGAGGATTCGTGCCCGCTGCGCGCCGAGCGCCATGCGGATGCCGATCTCGTTGATGCGGCGGGCGATGGTGTACGAGATCACGCCATAAAGCCCGATGGCGGCGAGCAGCAGAGCCACCAGGCCGAAGACCGCCGCGAGCCGGGCGATGATCCGCTCATTGGCGATCGAATCGTCGATCATCGAAGTGAGCGTCTCCAAGCCCCGCGTCGGCAGATTGGGATCGAAGGCGAGCAACGACCGGCGGACCGGATCGATCAACGCGGCCGGTGTGTTGGTGCGGATCTCCACGTTGAAATCCGCGCGGAGATCGTCGCTCTGCAGCAGCGCGACATAGAAACGCGGCGGCACCGGACCGTGCAGGTCGTGGTCTCGCGCATTTCTCGCCACGCCCACGATCTCGTACTCGGTGTCCGGCGGCCCCGGAATCACCAACCGTTTACCCAACGGGCTCGTGCCGGCGAAGTACTGCGCGGCCATCGCCTCGTTGATCACCGCGATCCGCGGCGTGCCGCGGCCATCCCTCACCTCCACGTCGCGCCCCAGGAGGACCGGAATACCGGCCGCCGCGAAATAGCCGGGACCGACGAGGTCGTAAAAGAGGGAAGGATCATCGCCTCCGCCGCTGTCAAAACCCTGGATGCGCACCGTGGTGGACGATTCCGTGCCGCTGAAAAGGCCGTTCTCGGAATAGCTCACGGCGGTCACGCCGGGAATGGCCCGGAGGTGATCGGCCAGCTCCCGCGGGAAGGTCGCGAGCCGTGCGTCCTCATAGCCGGCGGCGACCGGATCGACGCTCACCAGGAGAAGCTGGTCGCGGGCATACCCCAGGTCGAGACGCTCGAGGTTGCGCAGCGTGCCGACGAAGAGGCCGGCCCCCATGACGAGGAGGAGCGACAAGGCGAACTGGGCGGCGACCAGGAGCTTTCCCAGTGGCCAGCGCCCTCCCCTCCCCTGCCCCACCACGCTCCGGGCATTTTCCTTGAGCGTCGCAGCCAGCTCGACGCGGGTGGCGCGCAGCGCCGGGGCGAGCCCGAAGAGGACGCCGGTGACGATCGAGACGGCCGCGGTGAACGCGAGGACCGGCAGGTCGGGGTTGAGATCGATCGCCTCCGCGGCGCTGCTGCTGGCGACCAGGCCGAGAAGCGCGCGGCCCGCCCAGAACGCGACGAGCAGCCCCAGCAGGCCGCCCCACCCGGCGAGCAGGAGGCTCTCGGTCAACAACTGGCGGACCAGCCGCGACCGGCCGGCGCCGAGCGCGAGCCGCACCGCGATCTCTTTTTGCCGCGCCGTCGCCCGCTCGAGCAGGAGATTGGCGACGTTCGCGCAAGCCACCACGAGGACGAGCGCCACCATCGCCATCAGGGTGAACAACGGCTGCGTCAGCTCCCGCCGCAAATACGAGAACCCCGAGGCACCGGACGTGACCTCCACCCGCATCTCGTCGGGGCTGGGCAACAGCTCGCTCCGGAAGCTCGATCCGGCGTGGTCCTTGATGATCCGCGAAAAGAGAGCGTTCATCTCGGCCCGCGCCTGCGCCAGCGTCGCACCCGGCTTCAGTCGGCCCATCAGAAGGAGCCAACTGGTGCTCCATTCGTCGTGATAATCGCGGCCGGGATTCACCTGCGGCTGCATGGACAGGGGAATCCACACTTCGGTGGCGACCTCGACCGTGTCCCCGAAGAAACCCGGCGGCATGACGCCGATGATGGTGAAGGGATGGCGGTTGAGCGTGATCTTCCGGCCGAGGATTTGCGGGTCTTCGGCGAAGCGCCGCTTCCACCAGCCGTGACTGATCACCACGAACGGCGCCGCGCCGGCCGCGCGGTCGTCCTCCGCGGTGAACGTGCGCCCGCGCAGGGCGCTCACGCCGAGAACCGAAAAAAAGTTGCCGCTGACCAGCCGGCACCGCACGGTCTCCGGCTCGGCCGCGGCCGGATCGATGCCGGCCTCCACCTTGCCGGCGCGGCCCGACGCGTAGACCTCGGTAAACACCCGGTTCTGGTCGCGCAGCTCCCGGTACAGGGGAGACGAAAAAAGATCGTTGCGCACGTTGCCGGTCGAGAGTGAATTGACCCGCGTCGGATCGCCCACGGCGACCAGCCGGACGGGATCGTGCACCGGCAGCTCGCGCAGGAGAAGGGCATTGATCAGGCTGAAGATCGCCGTATTGGCCCCGATGCCGAGAGCGAGCGAAAGCACCGCCACGAGCACGAAGGCCGGGCTCCGGCGAAACGTCCGCAGCGCGTAGCCGAGGTCCTGCACAAGCTGCTCGAGCCATCGATGTCCCCGCATCTCACGGTACCTCTCTTTTGTCTGCCCGGCGGGCGAGCGCATTGTAGACCACCAGTGGGCGCGGGAAGCGAAGGGGCTCGTTGCTGGCGACGGCCTTCATCTACTGCTAAGATGGCGTTGGACGTTCGCGCTCCAAGGAGGTCTCCCGGATGGACCTGGCACAGGAGCAGGAAACCCTGAGGACGGCGCTCGCGGAGGGTCTCGGCGGGGAAATCGAGGAGCTCCGCCGTCTCTCACTCTTCAAGAGGTGGCTGGAGCTCGCGCTGTTCGCTCTCTTCGTCGCGGCCGGCATGACCCTGATCCTCCGCCAGCTCGGGGAGCCGCCGTCGCCGGCCGGAACCGTGTTGCGGGTGGCCGGCACGCTGATCGCCGCTCTCGGCTTGAACGCCTTCGTGCTGCTGTTCCACGACGGGATGCACGGCACCCTGTTCCGCTCTCCCGGGTGGAACCGGTCGGTCTCGTTCGTCCTCGCCGGTTGCGTGCTGATCAGCTTCTCCGCCTACCGGGTCCTGCACGAGCGCCATCACCGGTTCCTCGGCAGCT
>Ga0209682_10000281_pt1 | contig 17566 bp, 10 predicted proteins | sample DOMMetBare2Fresh_2_FD_187471 | JGI IMG/M metagenome (GOLD analysis project Ga0209682, IMG submission 187471) | Wetland sediment microbial communities from St. Louis River estuary, USA, under dissolved organic matter induced mercury methylation -... | ecosystem: Environmental > Aquatic >... | reverse complement strand
GGACCAGGCTGCGCTGTCAATGCATGCGGCGCCGCGAACGAAGCGCCGGCCGCATGGCCGGCCTCATGCTCATGCTGGTGCCCCCTCGCGGAGGGGGGCGGGGGGAGCGGTGGGAACAGGCCCTGGCCCGATGCGGCCAACGGCCGCTTCGGGCCGCCTTCCGACAGTCGTGCCTCGTCGACCGAACTCGAGTGCGCGCGGATGGGTGGGTGGCGCGCATGGAGCGTAGGCTGTGCCGGGCCTGTGGGCGTCCGATGGCCTGCAGGAGGCCGCGCAGGCGGCGGGAGTCGTTCCGATCTCGCGCAACTGCCGCCGACTCGGGCTCGGGTTGCTGGCGGCAGCACGGGACGCCTGCATCCCGGGCCCGCTGCCCGATGCGGCAACCTTGATCGGCTCGACGAGCGGGTGGCTCGCGCGAGCGCCTGGTCTGCGGGCCTGCCGGCGGGGCGCAATGCCCCGCCGTCGAGCGACCGATTCGCGCCGCCGCGCGGCGCAGCGCCGCATCAGCCGGCGGGCCGGACGCCGAAGCCCCAGGCCAGCAGCGAGAAGCTCACGAACGCCGCGACCGTGCTGCTCATGATGATGCGCGCCACGCGCCCGTTGTCGGCGCCGTAACGCTCGGCCAGCAGCGAGACGTTGCTCGCGCTCGGCAGCGCCGCGGCCAGCGTCAGCACGACGACCTGGAACGCGCTCAACGGCGCGCCGACGGCCTTGGCCGCGCCGGCGGTGGCAAAGACCAGCAGCGGATGGACGAACAGCTTGATCGCCGCCACCGGCAGGTAGCGCGCCGGCGGTGTGCGTGTGTGCGCATGCTGGCCGGCACGCCAGAGCACGGCGCCGATCGTGAACAGCGCGACCGGGCTCGCGCTGTCGGCGAGCATCTTCACGACCTGGTCGGGCGGGCCGCCGAGCCGCCAGCCCATCGCCGAGAACAGCGCGCCGAGCGCGATCGACCACGGCAGGGGGTTGCTCAGCGCACCGCGCAGCGCCTTCCACGCCGCCGCGCGCGCGCCCTGGCCGCTGGCCTCGTGCGCCTGCGCGAGCGCGATGCACAGCGAGCTGGTGACGAACAGGTCGGCCAGCACGGTGCAGATCACCGGTCCGGCCGCGGGCGGACCGAGCAGCGCCACCAGCAGCGGCACGCCCATGAACCCGGTATTCGGGAATGCGGCCACCAGCGCACCGAAGGCCGCGTCCTTGAGGTGCACGGCCTGGCTCAGGGTCACCGCGATCGTGAAGAAGACGATCAGCAGCGCGCAGGCGACGTACACCGTCAGCACGGCCGGGTTCAGCAGGTCGAACACCGGCGTGTTCATGCCGAAGCGGAACAGCATGCAGGGCAGCGCGAAATAGAGGACGAAGGCATTGAGCCCGGGGATCGCGCTCTCCGGCAGGACGTGCTGGCGCGCGGCCAGGTAGCCGGCGAGCACGAGCGCGAAGAAGGGGATGGTGACGGCGAGGATGGCCTGCATGCGCGCGCGAGTATCGCAAGGCGCTGCGCGGGCCTGCGCCTGTTCGACAATGCCCCGGTCTGCCTGGGAGGCTCACGATGATGATCGACGACAAACCCCGCCGCGGCTGGCTCGCCACACTGTTCGGCGGCCTGTGGTGGCTGGTCGACGGCACGCGCCGGGTGGTGGTCAACCTGCTGTTCCTGCTGCTCGTGGCAGCGCTGCTGTTTGCCTGGATCGGCCGTGGTGCACCGACGTTGCGCGACAAGACCGTGCTGGTGCTCGACCTCGCCGGCCCGATCGTCGAACAGCGCAGTGGCAGCGCGCGCGACAGCCTGCTGGTGCAGGTGCAGGGGCGGCAGGACCGGCAGCTGCGGCTGCGCGACATCCTGGCCGGGCTCGATGCTGCGGCCAGGGACGACAGGATCGCAGCCGTCCTGCTGCTGCCCGACGAGCTCACCGGCGCCGGGCTGGCCACGCAGCGCGAGGTGGCGGCCGCGATCACGCGCTTTCGCGCCTCGGGCAAGAAGGCCGTCGCCTGGGCGAGCAGCTACGACCAGCGCCAGTACTACCTCGCCGCGCATGCCGACGAGGTCTACCTGCACCCGATGGGCATGGTGGTTCTCGAGGGTTACGGCCGCCTGCGCAACTACTACCGCGATGCCTTCGACCGCCTGGGTGTCAGCGCCAACGTGATCCGCGTGGGCAGGTTCAAGAATGCCGCCGAACCCTACTTCGCGAATGCGCCGTCGGCCGAGACGCTGGAGTCCGAGGGCGCGGTCTACGGCGCGATGTGGGCGCTCTATACCGAGGGCGTCGAGAAGGCGCGCAAGCTGCCGGCCGGCAGCATCGCCAAGGGCATCGATGCACTGCCGGCGGCGCTGGCCGCGGTGGGCGGAGATGTCGCGAAGCTCGCGCTGCAGACCCGGCTGGTCGACGGCCTGAAGACGCCGGACGAGCTGCGCCAGTCGATGCTCGAGCGTGGCGCGCTCGACGCGAAGAGCAAGACGTTCCGCCAGATCGCATTGCAGGACTACCTGCGCCACGTGAAGGTGCGCCACGACGGCGATGCCGTCGCGGTGGTCGTGGCCGAAGGCGAAATCGTCGACGGCACGGCGCCGGCGGGCAAGGTCGGCGGCGTGTCGACCGCCGAGCTGATCCGCCAGGCGCGCGACGACGAGAAGGTCAAGGCGCTGGTGCTGCGGGTGCGCTCGCCGGGCGGCAGCGCCCTGGCCAGCGAGCTGGTGCGGCGCGAACTCGAGATCACGCGCGCGGCCGGCAAGCCGGTGGTCGTCTCGATGGGCGATGTCGCGGCCTCGGGCGGCTACTGGATCAGCCTGGCCGCCGACGAGGTGATCACCGATCCGGCCACCATCACCGGCTCGATCGGCGTCTTCGGCATGCTGCCGACCGCCGAGGGCCTGATGGACAAGGCCTCGGTGCGCACCGGCGGCAGCTCGACCACCTGGCTCGGCACCGCCTACGACCCGCGCAAGGCCCTGGACCCGCGCTTTGCCGAGGTCGTGCAGTCGGCGATCGGCCGCATCTACGCCGACTTCGTCGCCCGGGCCGCGGCCGCGCGCAAGACCACGCCGGAGAAGATCGAGGAGGTCGCGCAAGGCCGCATCTGGACCGGTGCGCAGGCCAAGGAACGTGGCCTGGTCGACCGCCTCGGCAATTTCGGCGATGCGCTCGCGGCAGCGCGCACGCGCGCCAGGCTGGGCGACGACGCGCGCGTGATCTACATCGAGAAGGAGGGCGGTCGGCTGCAGAAGCTCATCGGCTTCTTCAATGGGTCCGCGCTGGCACCGGTGCTGGCCGAAGCGCTCGGTTGGCCGGGCGCGGCCGCCCCGGTGGTGCCCGGCGCCGTGCGCGCGCTGCAGCAGGACTTCGCCTGGCTGGCCGCGCTCGCCGATCGGCGGCAGCCGTTTGCCGCCGTCGTGCATTGCCTGTGCGAGCCGGGAGACTGAACGCAGCCCATGGCCAGGCGAAGGCCGCGCCGCGGCGCGACCTCGGCCAGCCCGCCGGCGGCGGCGAGTGCAGGGTTCGGGGCGGGCGCTCGACAGTCGCAACGGGCCGGATGCCGGCGATCACTCCTGTTCGATCGCATGCGGACAAGCCTGCGGCGCGCCGCCCCGGCTGAGGCGGCCCACCACCACCAGGCCCGCGACCAGGGCGGTCGCTGCGGCCAATTGCTGCAGACCGGTGAGCGTGTGGGCGGTCCACAGGAAGACCGAGGTCGCGCCCAGCAGGAGGCCGAACAGCAGCACGGCCGCGGCCATCGCGATGGCGCTCGCCGGCGGGTCGTAGCGCGCGCGGTCGAGCGCGAAGGCCGGCTTGGGGAAGCGCGCCGCCACGTCGGCCGGCCGCCAGCCTGGCGGCATGAACCAGACCCGCAGCCGGTCGGCCCAGCTCGATGCGTGCCGGCAGTCCTGCGCCAGCGCGACGTAGACCTCGAGGTTGGCCCACAGCGGGTTCCAGCTGCGCAGTGGCGAGCGGGTGCCGTAGACGATGGGCTCGTGCGCGTCTTCCTCGACGAAGGTCCCGAAAAGCCGGTCCCAGACGACCCAGATGCCGCCGTAGTTGCGGTCGAGATAGCGGTCGTTGACGGCGTGGTGCACGCGGTGGTTGCTCGGCGAGCAGAACCAGCGGTCGAACCAGCCCAGCTTGCCGATCTGCTGCGTGTGGACCCAGTACTGGTAGAGCAGGTCGATCAGCGCGACGACGGCAAATACCGTCGGCGGGAAGCCCGCCAGCGCCATCGGCAGGTAGAAGACCCAGCTGAACAGGAAGCCGCTCGAGGTCTGGCGCAGCGCGGTCGAGAGGTTGTAGTCCTCGCTCTGGTGGTGCACCGCGTGCGCGGCCCAGAAGAGCGCGCAGGTGTGGCCCAGGCGGTGGTTCCAGTAGTAGCAGAAGTCGTAGGCCACGAGCGCGAGCACCCACACCCAGACGGCATCGGCCGGCAGCCGCCAGAGCGCGACCTGCTCGTAGGCGGCGGCGTAGATCCCGATCCGCAGCACGCGCCCGAAGACGCCGGTGACCTGGCTCATGATCCCCAGGCCAATGGAATTGAGCGCGTCGTTCCAGCGGTAGGTATTGCGTCCGCGCGCCAGGCCGAAGGCGAGCTCGATCGCGATCAGCAGCAGGAAGACCGGGGTGGCCAGGACGATGATCTGGGCGCCTTGCATGACCCGCATGATCGCAAACGCCGGCACGAGCGCGAACTTCGGCCGGCCCCTATGCTCGCGGCTGCGCTGCGCGGGCACGGTCGCCGGCGGCCGACCACGACAAGGAGACAGACATGAAGATGATCGAGGCGATCCGCGGCCTGGCCGCGGGCATCGTGCTGGTGTTTGCCGGCACGCCGGCCCTGGCGGCCGACCATCCGGCGCCGCAGGAGGCCAGCGCGGTGCTGCGCGACTTCCGCTTCCATACCGGCGAGGTATTGCCGGAGCTGCGGGTGCACTACCGCACGGTGGGCGCGCCGACCGGCGAGCCGGTGCTGGTGCTGCACGGCACCGCCGGCTCGGGCGCGAGCATGCTGACGCCGGCCTTCGCCGGCGAGCTCTTCGGTGCGGGCCAGGCGCTCGATGCAAGACGCTACTTCATCGTCCTGCCGGACGCGCTCGGCGCCGGCAAGTCGGCCAAGCCGTCCGACGGCCTGCGTGCGAAATTCCCACGCTACAACTATGACGACATGGTGCTGGCGCAGTACCGCCTCGTGACCGAGGTGCTGGGCATCAAGCACCTGCGCCTGGTGATGGGCAACTCGATGGGCGGCATGCACAGCTGGATCTGGGGCGTGACCTATCCCGACTTCATGGACGCGCTGGCCCCGATGGCGAGCCAGCCCACCGCGATGTCCAGCCGCAACTGGATGATGCGCCGGCTCATCATCGACTCGGTGCGCAACGATCCCGACTGGCAGGGCGGCAACTACACCGCGCAGCCGAAGGCGCTGAAGGCGGCGAATGTCTTCTTCGGCATCGCCACCAACGGCGGCACGCTGGCCTACCAGCAGATGGCGCCCACGCGCGAGGCGGCCGACAGGCTGCTCGATGGCCGGCTGGCGGCGCCCTTCACGGCCGACGCGAACGACTTCCTCTATCAATGGGAGTCGTCGGGCGATTACGACCCGTCGCCCAGGCTCGAGCGCATCAAGGCCGCGCTGCTGGTCATCAACTCGGCCGACGACGAACGCAACCCGCCGGAGACCGGGCTGATGGACGCGGCGCTCAGGCGCATCCCGGGTGCGAAGCTGCACCTGATCCCGGCCAGCGTCGACACCCGCGGCCACGGCACCACCGGCCTGGCGACCTTCTACAGGACGCCGCTGCAGGAACTGCTGCAGACGGCGCCGCGGCGCCCGAACTGACCGTAGCGTACGGCCGCGCGCCGTGCGCGGCCGCCTATTGCCAGCCGAAGTGACGGATGTAGACCCGCTTCATCGCGGTCGCCAGCGCGGCGTATCCCAGCAGGATGCACGCGAGCCAGCCAAAGTAGGCCGGCGGCAGGGGCTGGAGCTTGAAATAGCCGGCCAGGGGCCCCATCGGCAGCCACACCCCGACGGCGACCAGGGCTGCCGTCATTGCACTCAGCGGCCATGCGGCATGGCTCTGCACGAAGGGCAGCTTGGGCGTGCGGATCATGTGCACGATCAGCGTCTGCGTGAGCAGGCCGACGACGAACCAGCCCGACTGGAACAGCCCCTGCCGGGCCAGGCTGTCGGCGCCGAAGACCTGCCACATCACGACGAAGGTCGCGATGTCGAACACCGAGCTGATGGGGCCGAAGAAGAGCATGAAGCGGCCGATGTCGGCCGGGTTCCAGCGCAGCGGCCGGCTGACCAGCTCGGCATCCACGTGGTCGAAGGGGATCGCCGTCTGCGACAGGTCGTACAGCAGGTTCTGCACCAGCAACTGCAGCGGCAGCATCGGCAGGAACGGCAGGAAGGCACTCGCCACCAGCACCGACAGCACGTTGCCGAAGTTCGAGCTCGCCGTCATGCGGATGTACTTCAGCATGTTGCAGAAGGTCGAGCGACCCTCGATCACGCCCTCGTCGAGCACCATCAGGCTCTTCTCGAGCAGGATGATGTCGGCCGCCTCCTTGGCGATATCGACCGCCGAGTCCACCGAAATGCCGATGTCGGCGGCGCGCAGCGCCGGCGCGTCGTTGATGCCGTCGCCCATGAAACCGACCACATGGCCCTGCGCCCGCAGCAGACGCACGATGCGCTCCTTGTGCAGCGGCGCGAGCTTGGCGAAGACCTGGTGGCCTTCCACCGCCGCGGCCAGGGCGGCGTCGTCCATGCGGTCGATGTCGGGGCCGAGCAGCACGCGCTCCACCGCGAGGCCGACCTGCCGGCACACCCGCGCCGTCACGAGGTCGTTGTCGCCGGTCAGCACCTTGACCTGCACGCCGTGCCCGGCCAGGGCCTGCAGGGCCGGCGCCGCGCTGTCCTTCGGCGGGTCGAGGAAGGCGATGTAGCCGACGAGCGTGAGCCCGGACTCGTCGGCGACGGTGCAGCGCGTCCGGCTCGCCGGCAGCTCGCGCATCGCCACCGCCACGACCCGCAGCCCGTCCTCGTTCAGGCGTTGCGCGACCGCCTTCACCCGTGCCAGCGTCGCGGCGTCCAGCGCCAGGTCGGCGGCGCGCGCGCCGGTGCCGGTGCGCACCCGGGTGCAGCAGGCCAGCACTTCCTCGACGGCGCCCTTGCAGATCAGCTCGTGATGCCGGTCGCGCCGCGAAACCACCACCGACATGCGCCGGCGCTCGAAGTCGAACGGGATCTCGCCGATCTTGCCGAAGTCCTGCTCGAGCTTGAGTTCGGTCGCCAGCTCCACGTGGGCGAGCACGGCGCGGTCGAGCAGGTTCTTCAGGCCGGTCTGGTAGTGGCTGTTCAGGAACGCGAACGCCAGCACCTCGTCGGACGGCTGGCCGAAGGCATCGACATGCTGGCCGAGCGCGACCTGGTCCTGGGTCAGCGTGCCGGTCTTGTCGGTGCACAGCACGTCCATCGCGCCGAAGTTCTGGATCGCGTCCAGGCGCTTGACCACGACCTTGCGGCGCGCGAGCAGCACGGCGCCCTTGGCCAGCGTCGTCGTGACGATCATCGGCAGCATCTCGGGCGTCAGCCCGACCGCCACCGACAGCGTGAAGAGGAAGGCCTGCGGCCAGTCGCCCTTGGTGAAGCCGTTGACGAGCAGGACGATCGGCACCATCACGGCGGCAAAGCGGATCAGCAGCCAGCTCACGCTGTTGACCCCGGCCTGGAACGCGTTGGGCGCGGCGTCGCTGGCGGTCACGCGTGCGGCCAGGGTGCCGAAGAAGGTGTGCTCACCGGTGGCCACGACAAGGGCCGTGGCCGAGCCCGAGACGACGTTGGTCCCCATGAAGACGAGGTTGGCCTGCTCGAGCGGCCCGTCGCCGGCGCCACGGCGTGCGCTGGACTTCTCCACCGGCAGCGACTCGCCGGTCATCGCCGACTGCGCGACGAAGAGCTGGGTCGCGTCGAGCACACGGCAGTCGGCCGGGATCATGTCGCCGGCCGACAGCTGCACGAGGTCGCCGGGCACGAGCCTGCGCATGGGAATCTCACGGCCGCGCGCCGGTGGGGCGACGCGGTCGCGCCGGATCACCGTGGCGGTATTGCCAACCAGCGCCTTGAGCTGCTCGGCCGCCCGGTTGGACCGCCGCTCCTGGACGAAGCGGATGCCGGTGCTCAGCAGCACCATCACGCCGATGACCAGGGTGGCCTTGGTGTCCTCGCTCAGGTAGGAGATGAGGGCCAGCGCGCTGAGCAGCAGGTTGAACGGGTTCGCATAGCAGCGCCACAGATGCAGCCAGGCGCTGGGCGCCCGCGCGTGCACGACCTCGTTCGGCCCGTGGCGCGCCAGCCTTGCCGCGGCCTCGCGCGTGCTCAGGCCCTCGGGGTGCGAGTGCAGGCGCGCGATCGCGGCCGCGGGCTCGTCAGCCGCGACCTGCATCAGCAGGCGCGCCTGCTCGTCGGGCAGCGCGTGCGCCGCGATCGGGCCGTGGCCGGACAGGCGGTCCTGCAGCGCATGGCGGCCGAAATGCTGGCCCACACGCCAGCGCCGCCGGCGGTCGACGAGCCACTTCTTCAGGAGGCGGGCCAGGGTCTGCTGCACGCCGGCTTCATATCACGGCTGCGCCGGCGCCCACCCGTCCTGGCTCAAATCCCGTGCACCGAAGCGGCCGTACCCGCCCGCGCGCCCGGACTCAGGCCATGCGCACGCGGATCGGGATGCGGCGGTTGCCCATCGGCCGGGCCGCCAGGCCGGCACCGAAGCGGCCGGCGATGGCCGTGCCGCAGTGCGGGCAGGCTGCCTCCGCATCGAGCGCATAGGCCCGTACGTCGTGCCAGTCGCGCTCGATCAGCGCCGCCTGGCAACCGGGGCAGAAGGTCGTGCCGCCCACCGAGTCATGCACGTTGCCGGTGTAGACATGGTGCAGCCCCTGGGCGAGGCCGATCGCGCGCGCGCGCCGCAGCGTGGCCGGCGGCGTGGGCTCGACGTCGGTCATCTTGTAGTCGGGGTGGAAGGCGGTGAAGTGCAGCGGCACGTCCGGGCCCAGGTGCTCGTGCACCCACTTCGTCAGCGCCTCGAGTTCGGGCGTGCTGTCGTTCGCGCCCGGGATCAGCAGGGTCGTGATCTCGAGCCAGCAATCGGTCTCGTGCCGGATGTACTCCAGCGTCTCGAGCACCGGGGCCAGATGGGCGCCGGTCTGGCTGAAATAGAAGCCCTCGGTGAAGGCTTTCAGGTCGACGTTGGCGGCATCCATCCTGGCGTAGAACTCGCGCCGCGGTGCGGCGTGGATATAGCCGGCGGTGACGGCCACGGTCTGCACACCCCTGGCGTGGCAGGCATCGGCGGCGTCCATCGCGTACTCGGCAAAGATGACCGGGTCGTTGTAGGTGAAGGCCACGCTCTGGCAGCCGCTCTCGGCCGCGACCTGGGCGATGCGCTCGGGCGAGGCCTGGTCCATCAGGCGGTCCATCTCGCGGCTCTTGGAGATGTCCCAGTTCTGGCAGAACTTGCAGGCGAGGTTGCAGCCGGCGGTGCCGAAGCTGAAGACGCGGCTGCCGGGGTAGAAGTGGTTCAGCGGCTTCTTCTCGATCGGGTCGATGCAGAAGCCCGAACTGCGGCCGTAGGTCGTGAGCACCATCTGGTCGCCCTGGCGCGCGCGCACGAAGCACAGGCCGCGCTGCCCCTCGTGCAGCCGGCAGTCGCGTGGGCAGAGGTCGCACTGGATGCGGCCGTCGTCGAGCTTGTGCCACCAGCGCGCCGGTGTCACGGTTTCGAAATCTTCCCTGTCGTGGGCATTCATCGCAACGGTCTCCCTGGGGGCGCCCTCGATCTCGATCCTGGGCGCTCTATTCGAAGCTGCGCACGCGGTAGCGCGACAGCTTCACGTCGGCGGCCCAGAAGTCCAGGCTCAAGCCGGCCTTGCGCTTGAGCGCTGCCATGAACTCGGTGGGTTCCGGCAGTTGCTCCCAGACCTGCGGCAGAAACGTCGCCCGGTGGCTGCGCCACTCGAAGATCAGGCCGTCGCGCCCGGGTTCAAGATGGGCCAGGGCCGCGGCTTCGGTGGGGGCGGGTGGCAGCGCCTGCGCCGGCTCCAGCAGCGAGACCTCGATGTGCAGGCTGTGCCATTCGTCGATGCGCAGCGGCGCGAAGCGCGGGTCGGCAAAGGCCGCCGCGGCGGCGTTGTGGCGCACGTCGTCGTCGAGCGCTCGCACCGCCGCCAGCGCGCCGATGCAGCCACGCAGCGAGCCGCGCGCGTCGTGCAGGGTCACGAAGGTGGCGCCCGGCTGCTCCAGCGCCGGGTGCGCCGGCTCGGCCTCGCCGGGCAGGCCCAGGCGGCTGCGGATCGCATTGCGGGCGCGCGTCAGCAGCGCCTCCCCCAGGGTGTCGTCGTCGCCGGCCCGGGCCGGCACGGCCGGGGACAGTGCCAATGCGGCATAGCCGACGACACGGCTGCGGTCGCCGGCGGTGTCGCCGGAATTGCGCAGGTCCAGCAGCTCGGCCTGCAGGCCATGCGCGCGTGCGGCCAGCAGCGCGCCGTTGAGCGCGCGGGCACCGCAGGCCTCGTAGGGGTCGAGGTTGGTGTCGAGCGCGACGAGGCGTTGCGCGGTCAGCCGGTCGACCGCACGCGCCTGGGCGTAGGCCATGTAGTGCGACAGGTCGCTGCTGACGACGATCAGCGTCTCGTTGCCGCCCCACAGCCGCTCGACCACCTCGGCCACCTGTTGCGCACTGGCATCGCCCACCGCCAGCGGCACCAGCTTGAAGCGGTCGCCGAGCACGGTCTGCAGGAACGGCAACTGCACTTCCAGCGAGTGTTCGGGCGCATGCGGCCGGTCGTCGTGCACCACCTGCGTCAGGCCGCGCAGCGATTCGACCGCCGCGCGGTCGATCGCGACCCGGCCGAGCGGCGTCTCGAAGGCCTCGACGGTCGGCACCGCCAGAGCGCGCACCGCGACCCGGTGCACCGGGCCGAGCAGCACGACCCGGGTGATCTCGGGCGCCCAGCGGGCGATGCGGGCATAGCCGCTGCCGGCGATGGCACCGGAATAGACATAGCCGGCATGCGGCACGATCAGCAGCTTGGGCCGCGGCGCATCGCCTGCCGGAGCCGGCGCGTCGTCCAGGCAGGCCTGCACCTGCGCGGCCAGCGCGTCGGGCTGGCCCGGGTAGAACATGCCGGCGACAGCGGCGGGGCGGACGGAAGGGGTGGCGCTTGCGTACATTCACCTTATATGCGACCGCCGGGCCCGGTCGTCAAGGGCTGCTTGGCTATCATCCGCGGCCCCCGGACTCCAGCACCCATGGCCGACACCCTCAACCCCGCCCAGATGGAAGCGGTCTTCCACCTGCGCAGCCCCTGCCTGGTGCTGGCCGGCGCCGGCTCGGGCAAGACGCGGGTGATCGTGCACAAGATCGCCAAGCTGCTGCAGACGGGGGTGGCGCCGCGGCAGATCGCGGCCATCACCTTCACCAACAAGGCGGCGCAGGAGATGCGCGAGCGCGCCAAGGCCATCTGCGGCCCGCGCGCGGCCAAGGACCTGGCGGTGAGCACCTTCCACTCGCTGGGCGTGCGCATGCTGCGCAGCGACGGCACGCGCCTGGGCCTGAAGCAGAACTTCTCGATCCTCGACAGCGACGACGTGGCCGGCGTGCTGCGCGACGCCGGCGGCACCAGCGACGCCAAGCTCGCGCGCAGCTGGCAGTGGACCATCTCGCTGTGGAAGAACATGGGCCTGAACGCGGCCCAGGCCGCCGCGGTGGCCAAGGACGACCACGAGCAGGTCGCCGCGCGCGTGATGCAGCGCTACGAGGAGCGCCTGAACGCCTACCAGGCGGTCGACTTCGACGACCTGATCGGCCTGCCGCTGAAGCTGCTGCAGCGCGACGACGAGGCGCGCGCCAGGTGGCAGGACACCTTCCGCCACGTGCTGGTCGACGAATACCAGGACACCAACGCCGTGCAGTACGAGCTGCTCAAGGCGCTGGTCGGCAAGGACGGCCTCTTCACCGCGGTGGGCGACGACGACCAGAGCATCTACGGCTGGCGCGGCGCGACGATCGAGAACTTGAAGCGCCTGCCGCAGGACTACCCGAACCTCAAGGTCATCCCGCTCGAGCAGAACTACCGCTCCACCGGCGCCATCCTGCGCGCGGCCAACCACGTGATCGCGAAGAACCCGAAGATCTTCGAGAAGAAGCTCTGGAGCGACTTCGGCGACGGCGAGCCGGTGCAGGTGATCGAGTGCGACGGCGAGGAGCACGAGGCCGACCGCGCCGTGGCGCGCATCAAGGCGCTGCAGGGCGGCTCCGTGACGGGCGCGGGCGGCCAGGTGAAGAACGGCGACTTCGCGATCCTCTACCGCGCCAACCACCAGGCGCGCGTGTTCGAGCAGAAGCTGCGCGCGGCGCAGATCCCGTACAAGGTCTCGGGCGGCCAGAGCTTCTTCGATCGCGCCGAGATCAAGGACCTGTGTGCCTGGCTGCGGTTGCTGGTCAACCCCGACGACGATCCGGCCTTCCTGCGCGCGGTGACCACGCCCAAGCGCGGCATCGGCCACCAGACGCTGGCATCGCTGGGCGAGTTTGCCGGCAAGTGGAAGGTCAGCCTGTTCGAGGCGCTGTTCTCGCCCAGTCTGGGCACCGCGCTCAAGGGCAAGGCGGTCGAAGGGCTGCAGGACTTCGGCCGCGAGGTCAACGAGCTCGAACACCGCGCGCGCCAGACGATGGGCGGTGAGGATGCGAAGGCGCTGCTGCTGGGCTGGCTGAAGGCGATCGGCTACGAGCAGCACCTGTACGACGGCGAGGACAGCGAGAAGCTCGCCGCCGCGCGCTGGACCAACGTGCTCGATTTCGTCGACTGGATCGCCCGCCGCTGCGGCGGCGAACTCACGCAGGAAGGGGGCACGTTCGAGACCGAGAAGCAGAGCGTGCTGCAGGTCGCGCAGACCATCAGCGTGATCATCAGCCTGGCCGAGCGCGGCGACGAGCAGGACGTGGTCACGCTGTCGACGCTGCACGCGGCCAAGGGCCTGGAGTGGCCGCACGTGGTGCTGGCCGGGGTCAACGAGGGTCTGCTGCCGTTCAGGAGCGGCGGGGATGGGAAGGACAGCGACATGACCCCCGAGCGGCTGGAGGAAGAGCGCCGGCTGATGTATGTGGGCATCACGCGCGCACGCACCACACTGGCGGTGAGCACGCTGCGCCGGCGCAAGCGCGGCCGCGACACCGTGGCCGGCGTGCCCAGCCGCTTCATTGCCGAGATGAAGCTCGGCGAGGGCGAGGCCAGGGAAGACCCGCGCGAACGTTTGCGCAAGCTGCGTGAACAACTCGCCGCCAAGCCCAGCGCGGCGAGCCTTCCCGCCGACTGAGCCGCGCTGGCGCGTCAAGTTCGACCGCGCGACGCCGAAGGTGAAGGTGCGCGCGCCCGGATCAGCGGCCCGCCGGAGTCAACCATGAAATATTCACGCCCCCCTCGCGCGCGGCACAACGTCCGTCACGCCGTCATCACTTGCGTGGCGGCGGCGTGCAGCAGTGCCTGGGCCCAGACGCCGGCCCCGATCGCCGACCCGGAGCGGGCACTCGAGGCCCTGCTCGGCATGGAGATCGAAGGGGCTTCGCGCCGGGTGGAGAAATCGCTCGACGCGCCGGCGGCGGTGAGCGTGCTGGGGCGCGCCGAATCCGACGCCCTGAACCACGTCACCGTGGGCGACATGCTGGCGCGCCTGCCCGGCACCTACATCACCACGTCGCGCAGCTATTCGGCGGTCGGCCTGCGCGGGTTCAACCGGCCGGGCGACTACAACGCGCGGCTGCTGATGGCCATCGATGGCTATCGCGTCAACGACGCCATCTACGACCAGGCCTTGCCCGAGTTCGAGTTCCCCATCGTCGCCGCCTGGGTCAAGCGGCTGGAGCTGGTCAGCGGGCCGGCCTCGTCGGTCTACGGCGGCAATGCGCTGCTCGGGGTGGCCAACATCGTGACGCTCGACGGCGCCGACGCGCCGGGACTGAGCCTGCGCACGACGGCGCAGGGCGCAGGCAGCTGGGGTGTGACGGGGCAATATGGCTGGCACCGCGGGGAGACCGACCTGTTCATCGGTGTCGCCCGCCATGCCCTCGCCGGCGAAACCCTGACCCTGCCCGAGCTGGCTGGCCCGGCCTTGCCGGGCGGTGTCGTGGCCGGCCTGGACGGCACGCAGTACGGCAGCCTGCTGATGAAATTCCGCCAGGGTCCCTGGCGTGCCACCGTGGTGTCGCAGTCGCGCGCCAAGGATGTGGCGCTCGCGATCTACGGCTCCGTGCCCGGCGCACCCGGCACGCGCTATGGCGATCACTACGCCTATGGCGAGCTGGCGTACGACGGCCCGTGGCAGGGCGACTGGCGCAGTCAGCTGCGCATGAACCTGTCGCACAGCCGGTTCGACGGCGCCTATGTCTTCGAGGACGATGCGGGCAGCCGCTACGTCAACCGCGACATCGCGATGGCGACGTGGGCCGGCATCGACGCGCGGCTGCAATGGCGCGGCTGGCTCAATCACTCGCCGATCCTGGGCATCGAGGCGCGGCGCACGCTGCGCGGCGACCAGATCAACCGCGACGACGATCCGGGGGTGACCTACCTGAGCCGCAACGACAAGACGTCGCAGGTGGGTCTGTACGTGCAGGACCAGATCAGGCTGTCGGAGAAGACGGCGTTGACGCTCGGGCTGCGGGCCGATCAGGTGAAGTCGTACGACACCCAGTGGTCGCCCCGCCTGGCCTGGGTGCACCGGCCCGACGCCAACGAGGCGCTGAAGCTGATGGTGGGCCGTGCCTTCCGGGCGCCCAACTTTTCCGAGCGGTTCTACGACGACGGCGGCGTGTCACAGGTGGGCAACCCCGGGCTGAAGCCCGAGCACATCGGCACGGTCGAGCTGTCGTGGGAGCGCGCGATCGGCAAGGACGCACGGCTGACGCTCAGCGCCTTCGAATACCGCCTGAGCGATCTGATCGACTTTGTGCCATTCGACGCCGGCATCTCGCGCTATGAGAACGTGTCGAGTGCGCGCACGGCGGGTGTGGACGTCGACGTCGAGCAACGCCTGGCATCGGGCTGGCAATGGCGCTCGTCGCTGTCGCTTGCACGGGCGACCAGCGGCGGCGGCACCGCCAGCAACTCGCCGCGCTGGCTGTTCAAGGGCCATGTGCTGGGCCCCGTCGGCGAGCGCTGGTCGGCCGGCCTCCAATGGGTGGCGATGGCGCGCCGCGAGGGGCTGCGCGGGCCTGTGCCGGCATTCGCGACCGCCGATGCGGTCCTGCGCCATGCCATCACCGCGCAGCAGTCGCTGTCGCTGACGGTGCGCAACCTGGCAGACCGTGCCAGCTACGATCCGGCAGCGTCCGACAACGACCTGCTGCGCGTGCCGCGCGAGCGCCGGTCATGGGCGCTGGACTGGCGCCTCGCGTTCTGAAAGCGTGCCTTGATCCGTCGGGCCGCTAGACACCTGTGGCTGCGCACCCTCTGGGGTTGCGCCATGGCCGCGGCATGCCTGGCGCCGACATCGGCCATCGCTCAGCAGGCGCTGCCCGAGAGTGACCTGAAGGCCCAGATCATGGTGCGCGCGCTGCTGTTCGTCGAATGGCCTGCCGACGCGCCCGCGCCGGGCCAGCCGCTCGTCGTGTGCGTGGCCGATGCCCACCCCGCCAGCGCGGCCCTCGAACGCCTGGCCGGGCAGTCGATCAACGGCCGCCAGCTGCTGGTGCGGCGCACGACGGTGGCTGGCCTGGCCGCGTGCCAGGTGGCCGTGGTCGGACCTGCGATGCTCGCGGCCCTGAAGTCGCCGATGCGCGGCGTGCTGCTGGTGTGCGACACGCCCGGGGCCCTGGATGCGGGAGCGATGCTCAACCTGCAGGCCGACCAGGACCGTGTCGTCTTCGACGTCAACCTGAGTGCCACACGGCAGGCCGGCATGGACATCAGCACGCGGCTGCTGCGTCTGGCTCGTTATGTGCGCCGCGACTGAGTGCGCCGAGCCGCCATGATCCAGTCCCGCCGCCTCCTCGACCTGCTCGCACGCCGCCGCGACACCGGTCTGCTGCTGATCGCGATGCTGACCATGGCGTTCCTGCTCGGCGTGCTCGAGTACCTGCACCTGAGCCACCAGTTCGAACGCGACCTCCAGACCGGTGCCGACATCGTGGGCCGCACCGCCAGCGCCGCCGTCGTCTTCGACAGCCCACGCGAAGCAGCCGAGATCCTGAAGGCCTTTGCGGCCATGCCCGATGTGTCGGGCGCGCGCCTGCAGCGCCCCGACGGCAGCATGTTCGCGGCCTACGCCCGCGAGGCCCAGGCGCCCGGCTGGCTGCAGCGGCACGGCGGCCAGGTCCAGGTCGGTGTCGACGTGCTGGCCAATGGCGCGGCCGTGGCACGGCTTGCGCTCACCGCGGATCGCGGCGCCACGTGGGCGACGCTGCTGTCGATGCTGGGTGGTCTTCTGGGCATCATGGGGGTGGCACTTGCCGTCACGGGTCTGATTTCGCGGCGCCTGCACGCGGCGGTCCGCGACGCCGAAGATCGAACGCATTTCCTGGCCCATCACGACTCGCTGACCGGCCTCGTGAACCGCGCGACCTTCACACAGGCACTGGAGTCGACCGTGGAACAGGCGCAGGCCGGCGGCGCACCCGCCCTGTTGTTGTGCCTGGACGTGGACAATTTCAAGCTCGTCAACGACACCCATGGCCATGCGGCGGGTGACCAGGCGCTGATCGCGGTGGCCGATCGCCTGCGCGCCCTGGTACGCGACGGCGATCCGGTGGCACGCCTGGGCGGCGACGAATTCGCCGTGCTGCTCGCCGGCGACCGCTGCGAGGATGCGGCGCTGCGCATCGTCCAGGGGCTGCTCGAGACATTTCCCCGGCGTCCGATCGGGCCGAGCCACCAGCGGCTCGGGCTGTCGATCGGGATCGCGCGCGTGCCGGGCGATGCACGCACCGCCGCCGACGCCATGCACTGCGCCGACGTCGCGCTTTACCAGGCCAAGCGCGACGGCAAGGGCCGCCATGTCTTCTACTCCGCCGCGCTCGGCGACGTGCAGCGCCAACGCCTGCACCTGCAACTGGAATTGCGCCAGGCGCTCGCCAACGGACAACTGCAGCTCGCCTACCAGCCGATCTTCGACGTCGCGGGGCGACTGTGCAGTCTGGAGGCGCTGGCGCGCTGGCAGCACCCGGAGGTCGGCTGGATCCCGCCTGGCGACTTCATCCCCGTGGCCGAGGAGTACGGCCTCATCGTGGAACTGGGGCTGGCCCTCATGACGCGGGCGCGCCAGGACATCGACACCTGGCGCGCGCGCGGCCTTGCCGCCGTGCCGGTCGCGCTGAATGTGTCGGCCCTGCAGCTTCGCACCGAGGACGACCGCCAGCGATTCCTCGCCCATCTGGCGGCGCTACGATTCCAGCCGCAAGAAGTCGAGTTCGAACTGACCGAATCGGTGGTCTTCGAGGACCTGCACAACCCCGATTCGATCCTGGTGCACCTGCAGTCGATGGGTTTCACCTTGTCGATCGACGACTTCGGCACCGGCT
>Ga0209682_10000279_pt1 | contig 17651 bp, 19 predicted proteins | sample DOMMetBare2Fresh_2_FD_187471 | JGI IMG/M metagenome (GOLD analysis project Ga0209682, IMG submission 187471) | Wetland sediment microbial communities from St. Louis River estuary, USA, under dissolved organic matter induced mercury methylation -... | ecosystem: Environmental > Aquatic >... | reverse complement strand
TCGGGCGTGGGCAGCCCGGCGCGACCCTCGGCATGCCCGGGCACCGGCACCGACAGGCGCGGCACACGCGGGGCGACGAGGGGCATGAGGTCCATTTGAATACTGTACGTTCATACAGTATTGGACGCAAGTGCCGATGCGATCCGGCCGCGCCAAGGGATCGGCGGGCGCCGCACCCCTCGCAGCGACTGAACCGCGCTCGTCAGACCGGTGTGGGAATCACCCGAGACCGACGAACTCTACGGCTGCGCAGGCGCAATGGCCGATGCCGGCGCAGCGGCAGCGCCGAGCGGGCGCGCCATGACGCGCTCCCCGGCGGGCACGAGGTCCCCTATCGATGCGGTATAGATCACCGCCTGGGGGTCGCTCGGATCGGCCTTGGCGACAAAACCGAAGCGGTCGAAGAGCGCGCGCATGCGCGGGTTTTCGTTGCGGTAGGTGGTGGCGTAGTAGTGCTGCGCGAACATCGCGCCCCAGTCGATCAGCATCTGCATCAGATGCCGGCCGATGCCCTGGCCGCGCAGGTCGCTGCGGCGCGAGAACGAGACTTCGTAGGTGCCGGTGTCGCCGATGCGGAAGGCGTGGGCCACGCCGATGATCTCGTCGTCGAGCTCGACGATGAAGGCGGCGTGCTGCCGGTAGTCCAGCGTGTCCTGGTACAGGCGCGACAAGCGTTCCGGCGACGTGAGGTACGCCACCGTGACGGTGCCCATGTAGCGCGTGCGCCGATCGTCGTGGCTCAGGCGGACGATGTACTCGCCGATGGCCGCGATGTCGTCCTTGGTCGCAGGGCGCAGCAGCGCGTGGCGGCCGTCCTGCAACGCAATCAGCTGCGCCGGGATCGCGTCCACGCCCTGCATCGACGGCAGCGCACGCGCCTCCTTCGCCAGCAGCGTGCGCCAGCTGGGGTGCGCAACGGCGAGCATCGCATCGACACGTTCCGGATCGTGCAGGTGGCGCAGGTCGGCGACGCCTTGTTCCGTGACCACGACCACGGGCAGGTCGGCACCGATCGTGTGGTGGGCACCCTCGGGGTGCAGCGCCACGATCTTGCTCTGCTGCGCGCCGTCGGCGCGCTGCACGACGCTCGGCAGCGCGATGATGGCGATGCCGCCCTGCGCCCAGGATGCACCGAGCGCGAAGTCGAACTGCCCGCCGACGCCGGAGTAGTAGTGTTTGGCGATCATCGACGCACAGACCTCGCCGCTCAGGCTCACGGCCAGCGCGCTGTTGATGCTGGCCATCGACGGGTTGTGCTTGATGACTGCCGGGTCGTTGACGATCTCCTGCGGCAGCACGGCGAATTCGGGGTTCTCGCGCATCGTCTCGTACAGCTCGCGGCTGCCGAGCACGAAGCCGACGACGATGCGCTCGCGCAGCGAGGGGCCGTGCGTGTCCCGGATCAGGCCGGCGCGGTACAGCGCGAGCACACCGTCGGAGAACAGTTCAGACCACACGCCACGTACCGACGCGCCGTGTTCGACGAGCTCGTTCGCCACCGCATTCGGGATCTTGCCGATGCCCAGCTGGATCGTGTGCGGCAACTCAGTGGCGTCCGAGCCCGGCGCCGCGCCGCGCAGCAGTTCGACGATGCCCCCGGCAATCGCGCGCGTCTGTGTCTCGTGCACGGGAGACGCCGGTTCCATGTGGTGCTCGAACAGCGGCTCGTCGATCTCGACGACGAGGTCGAAGTCGGCGAGGTTCATCGCGCAGCCGCTGTCGATGCGCCGCCCTGTCGCCGGATCGTCATGCGTGGCGATGTGCCAGCGCGGCATGCGCACGTTGACCACGGCCACCTTGAACGCGGCCTGCCTGACCGGCGCGTAGTCGATGCCCGCGTTCAGCCCCAGCGTCACGCGGCCCGAGTCGTCGGGTGGCGAGGTGTGCGCGAACGCGACATGCGGCCGCCAGCGGCCCTCGAACAGCCGGGGCACCTGCGACAGGTTGCAGCGGATGTTGCGCGCCAGCCCGGCGTTGACCAGTTCGCGCACACCCGGGCCGATGAAGGGCGTGACGATGCCGACGCCGCCCATGACGGCCTGCCGCCAGCCCGCTGCCGGGCCGAGCGCGAGCACCTGAAAGACGTCGACGTCGGCGAGCCGCTGCGGCTGCTCGAAGATCCAGCGTTCGACGGCATCGATGCGACCGGCGTTGCCCGGCAGGTAGCACACCGGCCGGATGCCTTCGGCCGCATGCCGGGCCAGCCGCTGGGTCACGAGGTCCAGCGCGGATTCGAGTGTCGTCGTAGGGATCGGGGGCATGGGTGCACCAAGTTAGGTCGGGATGCTCTCGGCCCGGCATGGGCTGGGCCGCATCAGCATCAATGTCAGATTCGGCCTCGGCGGGCAAAACTCAAGTCAGACACGCAAGGTGCGTACCTGACTCGGTCGCCACCGCAGAGCGCGAGGCCGGTCAGCGAGGGCAAGCAGGCCACCTTCCGCGCATGGCATCGGACAGGGTGGCGTCGGCCGCGCCGCCCGCGGATTGTCGGCCGGCTCGCAATGCCGGCCGCGAATCCACGAGATGGGATTGGTGATGGGCGTCTAGAGCCTGTTGGCGTCAGGCCGACGTCAGGACTCCAGACACTGCCGCACCCCGGCACGAACGTATCGACCGGTCGAGTCCAACCGGTCTGGATCGAGTGGACCTGCTGGGTGACCGGCATTGTGCGCGCCGCACGCGAGGCGCGAGCAGTCCCAGGTCGCATCCACACCGGTCTGGGCGCGCTCAACCCTTGGGCATCAGGATCATCTGCGTGCACCGGAACAGCGCGAGCGTACGGCCCGACTCGGCGTGCCGCACCGTCGCATCCCAGACCTGCGTGGTGCGCCCCAGATGCACCGCCTTGGCCACGCAGGCGACCGTGCCATCGCGGGTCGTGCCGAGGTGGTTGGACTTCAGTTCCACCGTCGTGAAGCCGGTCGCACCCTCGGGCAGGTGGGCGATGCAGCCGTAGCCGGCGCAGGTGTCGGCGATCGTGACGATGGCGCCCGCGTGCAGGAAGCCATTGGGCGCCATCAGGTGCGGCACGACCGGCATCTCGGCGTGGACCTCGTCGCCCTCGATGCGGGTGATGACCAGGCCCAGGTGACCCGGCAGGTGACCGACACCCCTGCGGTTGAAACTCTCGGGCGTCCTCGCGGTCATGGCCGCAGCGCCCGGCGCAGCACCGCGCCGCACAGTTCGACCGCGGTATTCGCCTCGTCGATCACCCGCCCCATCGAGATGAAGCCATGGATCTGGCGCTCGAAGCAGACGTACTGTGCCGGGCAACCGGCGGCGGACAGCGCGTCGGCGTATTGCCGACCCTCGTCGCGCAGCGGGTCGAAGCCGGCGGTCAGCACCAGCGCCGGTGGCAGGCCGGCGAGGTTGGGCGCAAGCAGCGGCGAGGCGCGCCAGTCGCTCCAGCGTTTGGCGTCCGGGATGTAGTGGCCGCGGAAGTAGTCCATCGTGTCGCGCGTCAGCAGATACCCCTGGCCGTTGCTCTGGTGCGAGGGCGCGACCATGCGCATGTCGGTGGCCGGGTAGATCAGCAGTTGGAAGGCCGGCAGCGTCTGCTTGCCCTCGCGCAGCGCCAGGCACACCACCGCCGCGAGGTTGCCGCCGGCGCTGTCGCCGCCGACGGCGAGCCGGTCCGCGTCGAGCTTCAACGTCGCGGCCTGCGCGCGCACCCAGCGCGTGGCCTGCACGCAGTCGTCGACGGCGGCCGGGAAGCGGTGCTCCGGGCCCATGCGGTAGTCGACCGCGACGACTGCGCAGCCGCTCGCATTGCAGAGTTGGCGGCACAGCGAGTCGTGGGTGTCGAGGTCGCCGATGACCCAGCCGCCGCCGTGGAAGTACACCAGCGCCGGCAGCACGGCCTCGGCGGCACTGCCGCGCGGGCGGTACAGGCGCAGGGGGACGCCATCGGTCGCGCGGTCCTCCACCCGCGCGACCTCGGCCGGATCGGGCTGAGTGAAGAAGCGGCGCTCGAGGTAGAAACGCCGTGCGTCGGCCGGTGCCAGCGTGTGCGTCGGCGGTATGCCGCGCTCGATCATCAGGTCCAGCAGGGCGCGGGCTTGCGGGTCGAGCATGGCGGCGAGGACCGGTGGTGGGGAGTCCGCCAGTTTATCGACCGGGGCGCACGCACAATTCCGGAGTCGTGCGCGCCGCGTCGCCGCAAGGGCGAATGCGGGCGTGCGCGGCACCAAGGCATCCGATGAGCACCCACGGCCCCGACCGACCCTGCCCCTGCGGCGCCAGCGCGAGCTATGGCGCCTGTTGCGGCCGCTGGCATGCCGGCCTCCGGCATCTGCAGGCGCCGACGGCCGAGGCCCTGATGCGCTCGCGCTACAGCGCCTACGTGCTGGGGTTGACCGACTATCTGCTCGCGACCTGGCACCCGCGCACCCGGCCGGCGTTGCTCGACCCGAAGGAGCCGGCGCTGCGCTGGCTCGGTCTGGACATCAAGCGCCACGTCGTCGCCGACGAGAATCACGCGACGGTGGAGTTCGTGGCGCGCAGCAAGCTCGGCGGGCGCGCCCAGCGCCTGCACGAGACCAGCCGCTTCGAGCGGTTGCAGGGTCGCTGGCTGTACGTGGACGGCGAAGTGCGCTGACACCGCAGTCAAACAGCCGCCGCGGATCCGGCAACTCCGCAGCGCGCGCGGCGCTCCGGGGATGGGTCAATTCACGCGAATTCCTGCCGGATCATCGGCGACATCAAGCGGCGGATCACCCACACCAGCAGCGCACAGGCACCCAGCGTGACCAGCGCGCCCATCACGCGCGAGGCGGTGACGAACCCGCCGAAGACCTCGACCGCCTGCGGCGGCAACGGCGCACGGGTCAGCGTGGCCGACACCAGCGACTGCACCACCTCCTGCTGCAGCCACAGCCCGGCCAGGTTGGCGACGATGGCCACGACCAGCAGACCGATGAAGACACGGCGCGCCCACTCCAGGCGCATCAGCAGGCCGCCGGCCGAAATCAGCGTGGCCAGCGACAGCGCAAGCGTCGCGCCCACGACCCAGGGCAGGTAGGCGATCAGCAGCTTGCTGATCAGCGGCAGGCCCGGCGCGGCCTGCATGCCGGCCATCAGCGAGCCGGTCGCCGCGTTCTGCACCACCGCCGACAGCGTCGTCAGGCCGGCGACGACGATGAAGATCCAGGCCGTGATGGTCACGAACAGCGAGCGCGATCCGACGTTGAAGGTCTGTGGCATGCCGAAATCTCCCTGATCAGCGTTGCACGATCGACCGGATGGTGCCGGGTGATCGTGACAGCGATTTTTCAGCCGACCGCAAGCCGCGTCAGTCCCTCGAACAGGTGCCTATCCCATGTAGTAGGGAGACGGCGTGCGAGTTTCACCACACATCGACACGTCCACTAACCAAAACGCACCGCGTGGACGGGCGGCAGATGGTGCGACAACGCGATCCAGTGGTCGCCGGCATCGCCGCTGGTCCAGACGTTGCCGGTCGTCGTGCCCAGCAGCAGGCTGCGGCCGTCCCCCGCCACGGCCAGGCCGTGGCGGTAGGCGAGGTCGTAGCAGTGCGACTGCGGCAGGCCGTTGCGCAGCGTGTCGAACGTGCGACCGCCGTCGCGCGTGCGATTGACGACCAGGGCACCCGCGACCGGGACACGCTGCTGGTCGGCCACGCCGGGCACGAACCAGGCGGTGTCAGGGTCCTGGGGGTGCACGGCGACGGCGAAGCCGAAGTTCGACAGCGGCGACGCCGTGACCTCGGCCCAGTGCGCCGCGTTGTCGCCGCTGCGCCAGATGCCGCCATGATGCTGGCACCACAGCACGTCCGGCCGCGCCTGGCAGCGCACGATGCAGTGCGGGTCCTGCACGTTGCCGTTCTCGGCCTGCTCGGGCGGCATGTAGCCTGCCTGCATGCCACGCGCCTGCAAGCTCCAGTTGGCGCCACCGTCACGGGTGGCCCAGACGCCGCCGCAGCTGATGCCCAGCAGCAGTTCGTCGGGATTCGCCGGGTGCGGGCAGATCGAGTGGATGCCCGGCACGTCGTAGCCGCCGCCGAACCACTCGCTCCGTTCGGGGCGGCTCCACAGCGACTCGACGAGTTGCCACGAGGCGCCGAAGTCACCTGAGCGGAACAGGCCTCCGGGCAGGGTGCCGGCCCAGACCGTGCCACGCGTGTCGGCCGCGAGCGACCAGATCTGCACCAGCTTCCAGGGCACGCCCTTGTCGCTCTCGGGCTGCGCGGGATAGGCGGGCGTGGCCACCTCGCGCCAGGTGGCGCCGGCATCGTCGGAGGCATGGACCTTGACGCCGAAGTGGCCGAGGTTGAGCGCCGCCAGCATGCGGCCGTCGGCACGCGGCGGCAGCAGCATCGACACCGGCTCACCGAGGAAGCTCACGCGCGCGATGCGCCAGCCGTCGGGGTGACGATGCAGTTCGAACAGGCCCTTGCGGGTCGCGACCCAGGCGCGGTCATCGGGATTCATCGGCTCATCCTCCTGAAAGGGCTTGCATCACGTGAACGGTGCTGGCGGGCGCCAGCGGCTCGGCGAGTGCGATGCGGTCGGTGCTGCGCCGGCCATCGATGAAGACGACGACGTTGGCGCGCAGGTGGCCCTGGTCGTCGAGCACGTAGCCGCGCAGCACCGGATTGACGGCGAAGGCGTCCTCGAGCGCCGCACGCAGCGTGGCCGCACCGGACTCGACTTCCGGCGTGGCGGTGAAGCGCCGCAACTGCGGCGTGAAGCGGATCGTGGGCATGAAGTCGGCGATCCTCTCAAAAGGTGCGCGCGGTGACAATGGCCCGACCCATGAATGCCGGTCTCCTCTACGCCGCCCTCGCCTTCGCGATCTGGGGCGTCTTCCCGCTCTACATCCGCCAGCTCGCGTCGGTCTCGCCGATCGAGATCGTGCTGCACCGGTCGGTCTGGTCGCTTGTCTTCGTGCTGGGCGTGCTCGCCACGCTGCGCCGCTGGGCCTGGCTGGGCGAGGTCTGGCGCGAACCGCGACGCATACGGATCTTCGCGGCGAGTGCGCTGTTGCTGGCCATCAACTGGCTGGTCTATGTGTATGCCGTCAACAGCCACCGCGTGGTCGATGCCAGCCTGGGCTATTTCATCAACCCGCTCGTCAACGTGATGCTGGGCGTGCTGGTGCTGCACGAGCGGCTGCGGCGGCCGCAATGGGTGGCCGTGGCCCTGGCGGCGTCCGGCGTGCTGTGGCTGACGCTGCTGACGGGGACGCTGCCGTGGATCGCAATCGTGCTGGCCTTCAGCTTCGGCACCTACGGGCTGCTGCGAAAGACCGCCTCGCTGGGTGCCCTCGAGGGCTTCGCGCTCGAGACCTTCCTGCTCGCGCCGTTGGTCCTGCCCTGGCTGCTCTGGTGGACCTGGCAGCACGGCGGCGCGCTGACGCGTGGCGACGGCATGCTGACGCTGTGGCTGCTGCTCGCGGGCCCCCTGACTGCGCTGCCGCTGCTGCTGTTCGCCGCCGGCGCGCGCCGGCTCCCGCTGGCCACGGTCGGGCTGATGCAGTACCTCGGCCCGTCGATCCAGCTCGCGCTCGGCATCTGGTTCTTCCACGAGCCGTTCGACGCGCGCCGCCTGGTCGGCTTTGCGCTGATCTGGTCGGCACTCGCGGTCTATTCGCTCGACGGCTGGCGCGTCTCGCGCCGCACTGCCGCAGCGGTAGCACCGGTCGCGTAGCTACAGCACGCGCTCGCGCCGGCGTTCCTGCTCGAGCCAAGCACGCAGTTCCTGCGCGGCCTGCCGCATCAGACGCAGGGACAGTTCGTGCGCCATGCGCTGGATACCCTCGTGCGCCGGCTCGCCCACCAGCAGGGACGGCTTCTTCGGCACCCAGAGTTCACGCCCGCTGTCGTAGACCTGGCTCCAGCGCACCGCGCCCTCCGGGCCGACGACATTCACTGTCAGGGCCAGGCGCGCGGTCAGGTCCACACGCTCGATCGGGATGTAGGGCAAGGGGACGAAATAGATCAGGTCGCTCTTCAGGTCGAGAGCGACGCCCGAAACCTGCAGGCGCAGGTCACGCGCGTCGGGTGGCGCCGGGCCAGGCGCCGCCGCCGCGAACTCGCGCCGCAGCGCGAGCAGGCCAGCGGCTTCGACGATGCGGCCGATGGGCATCTCCACCTGGACCGGGAAGTAGCGCAGCTGCGGACTCTTGAACATCTGCTCGCGCTGGTCCAGCGCGAGCGAGATGGTGGCCGGATCCCGGCTCGGCGCGGCGTTCATGGCCGGGAACAAGGCCGGTGCCAGCGGCGTCTGGACGACCGAGCCACAAGCCATCAGCAGTATCGAAAGCAACACCGCGAGCGCCACGCGGGCGGCGTATTGGCTCACGGCCGACCCTGCGGGCTGAGTACCAGCTGCAGCAGTTCGCTGCCCCGGCGCAGCAGCAGCGTGGCCGGTCCGGGCAGGCGGGCCAGGTCTTCCTCGAGCCCTTGGGTGCCGTCGAGCGGCCGCCCGTCGATGGCCAGCAGCAGATCCCCGGCCTGCAGGCCCGCGGCGGCGGCGCGCCCGCCCGGTGCGACGGCAGTGACCCAGACCGCGCCGGCCGGGGCAACGTCGCCCTCCCGGGCCCCGCGGACCACCAGGCCCCAGGTCGCGCCGGCCAGGTTCACGCCGTCCACGTTCGGTGGCGTGCACTGCATCGCCACCTGCACGAGCTTCGGATAGCTGAACTCGCGCTGCGACGCATCGGCCGCCTGTGCCATCGCGCCGCCGCCGACGGCGCCGATGACCACCAGCGTCACCGCCAGGAAGGCAAACGGTCCGCCGAAGGCCATCGCCGGAGCGGCGGCCGCTGCCGCGATGCCACCACCGACCGCCGCGCCGACGGCCGTCGCCGAGCCCGTGCCCGCACGCTGGTCGGCCTGCGATCGGGTGCTGCCCGCCGAGGTCTCGGGGCTCTGGCATCGCACCTCGAGCGGCCTGTCCGAACTCATCACCTTCACGCTGCCGGGCGTGCGCTCGACGATCCAGGCGCCGCGGTCGTTGCGCAGTTCGCAGCGCACCGCCGGGCAGCCAGGTGTCTCGACACGCACTTCCTGCTCGATGCTGCGGCCCAGGGGCGCGCTGCCGCAGCCCGCCAGCCCGAGCAACAGGACCATCCCCAACGCCGACCCGAATCCTTGCCACGCCATGCATCGAGTGTGCAGTGGCGCGCGCCTTCCGCGTTGCGGCGCGTCAATCGCGCCGCACGGACGTGGGCCCCTCATGAATAGCTATTTCCAATCATCAGTATCAAATCAATCCATCCACTAAATGGCGGGGCGAACCCAGAATCCACTCCATCGCAGTTCGCTGCACCTTCTTACTCATCACCACCGCCAAAGGAAATCCTCATGTCCATCATCAACAGTTCCATCAAGCCCTTCAAGGCCACGGCCTACCAGAACGGCAAGTTCATCGAGGTCAGCGACCAGTCGGTCAAGGGCAAATGGAGCGTGTTCTGCTTCTACCCGGCCGACTTCACCTTCGTCTGCCCGACCGAACTGGAAGACCTGGCCGACCACTACGCCGAGTTCAAGGACCTGGGCGTCGAGGTCTATGGCATCTCAACCGACACCCACTTCGCCCACAAGGCCTGGCACGACACCTCGGACGCGATCAAGAAGGTGAGGTACCCGCTGATCGGCGACCCGACCGGCACGATCACGCGCAATTTCGACGTCATGATCGAAGAGGAAGGTCTGGCCCTTCGTGGCACCTTCCTGATCGACCCCAACGGCGTGGTCAAGACCGCCGAGATCCACGACAACGGCATCGGCCGCGACGCCGGCGAGTTGCTGCGCAAGGTCAAGGCCGCGCAGTACGTGGCCAAGCACCCGGGCGAGGTCTGCCCGGCCAAGTGGCAGGAAGGCGCCGCCACGCTGACGCCGTCGCTGGACCTGGTCGGCAAGATCTAACGCTCCACCTCACGCCACGGGACCTCTGGGCCCTGGCGCCAGCGCACCGTGCAGCGCGGGCGCTGACGACCGGGCCGGACGGTTCACGCCCCTGTCTCACGCATCCCAGGACTTCGCATGCTCGACACCCAGCTCAAGACCCAGCTCAGGGCCTACCTCACCAAGCTGCAGCGGCCGGTCGAACTGATCGCCTCGCTGGACGACCGCAGCGCCTCGCAGGAGATGAGAGAACTGCTCGACGAAATCGGCTCGCTCAGCGAGAGGGTCACGGTCCGCTACGACGGCCTGGACGCCCGCAGGCCTTCGTTCCAGATCAGCGCGGCCGGGGCCGACATGGGCGTGCGTTTCGCGGCCATTCCGATGGGCCACGAGTTCACCTCGCTGGTGCTCGCCCTGCTGCAGGCCGGCGGCCACCCCCCCAAGGTGGAGGGCGCGGTCATCGACCAGATCAGGGCGCTCGTCGGCGACTTCGTCTTCGAGACCTATATGAGCCTGACCTGCCACAACTGCCCCGACGTCGTGCAGGCGCTCAACCTGATGGCCGTGCTGAACCCGCGTGTGCGCCATGTCGCGATCGACGGCGGCCTGTTCAAGGGCGAGGTCGAGGCGCGCCGGATCATGGCCGTGCCCACCGTGTATCTCAACGGCCAGCCCTTCGGTTCCGGCCGCATGGACCTTGGCGAGATCCTCGCCAAAGTCGACACCGGCGCGGCGGCACGTGATGCTGCCAGGCTTGCGACCAAAGGCCCGTTCGACGTGCTGATCGTCGGCGGCGGCCCGGCCGGCGCGGCCGCGGCGATCTATGCCGCGCGCAAGGGCATCCGTACCGGCATCGTCGCCGAGCGCTTCGGCGGCCAGACGCTCGACACCCTGGGCATCGAGAACTTCGTCTCGGTCAAGGAGACCGAAGGACCGAAGTTTGCCGCCGCACTGGAGGCGCACGTGCGCACCTACGACGTCGACGTGATGAACGGCCAGCGCGTGCAGGCGATCGAGCCGGCCGCACGGCCCGGCGGTCTGGCCACCGCGACGCTGGCCAACGGCGCCCGGTTGCAGGGCCGCAGCGTGATCGTCGCCCCCGGCGCCCGCTGGCGCAACGTCGACGTACCCGGCGAACACGAGTACCGCAACAAGGGTGTCGCCTACTGCCCGCACTGTGACGGCCCGCTGTTCAAGGGCAAGAAGGTCGCCGTCATCGGCGGTGGCAACTCCGGGGTCGAGGCGGCGATCGACCTCGCCGGCATCGTGCAGCACGTGACGCTGATCGAGTTCGCCGACCAGCTCAAGGCCGACGCGGTGCTGGTGAAGAAACTGCAGAGCCTGCCCAACGTGACGATCCACGTGAATGCACAGACGACCGAAATCACCGGCGATGGCCAGAAGGTCGACGGCCTGCGCTTCAGGGACCGCCTGAGCGGGCGGGAGCAGCGGGTCGAACTGTCCGGCGTGTTCGTCCAGATCGGCCTGGTGCCCAACACCGAGTGGCTCAAGGGCACGGTCGAGCTGACGCGCCACGGCGATATCGTGGTCGATGCGAAGGGCGCGACCAGCGCGCCCGGCATCTTTGCCGCCGGCGACGCGACCACCGTGCCCTTCAAGCAGATCATCATCGCCACCGGCGAGGGCGCGAAAGCGGCGCTGTCGGCCTTCGACCACCTGATCCGCCAGCCTGCCGTCGCCTGAAGATCGCCCTGGCCTGATCCAGGTCAACCGGGCCAGCGGGCAAAATCTGAGAGAATGCAAATGCGAAACATTCTCATCTGTAGGATTGCGACCGGTGACCGCCAACCCTGGACGGGCTGAAATAGCGCTGACGGAATTGCCACACGGCGTGCCGGCCCGGGTGACCAGCATCCGCGCCGGCACGGGCGAGCAGGCGCTCGCCCTGCGCCTGCTCGAATTGGGGTTCATCGAGGGCGAGCCGCTGCGCATCGTGGCCTTCGGCCAACCCGGGCGCGACCCGATCGGCGTGCGCCTGGGCGGGCGCGGCGGCGCCGGCGCCTTCGCGTTGCGGCGCAAGGAAGCCGCCTTGGTCTGGGTCACGCCCGAGGGCCATCCATGACCAGCGTGGCCGCCCTGCCCCACGTCGCCCTGCTGGGCAACCCGAACTGCGGCAAGACCGCCCTGTTCAACCTGCTGACCGGCAGCCGCCAGAAGGTCGCCAACTACGCCGGCGTCACGGTCGAGCGCAAGGCCGGCCTGCTGACCACGCCGAACGGGCGCACGCTCCAGGTATTGGATTTGCCGGGTGCCTACAGCCTGAACGCGACGAGTGCCGACGAAGCACTCACCCGCGCAGTCGTGCTCGGTCAGCGGGCCGATGAACGTGTGCCCGACCTGATCGTCTGCGTGACCGATGCGACCCATCTGCGGCAGAACCTGCGCATGGTGCTCGAGGCTCGCCGCCTGGACCTGCCCATGGTGGTGGCGCTGAACATGAGCGATGTCGCGCGTCACCACGGCATCCACATCGACCGCGCGGTGCTCGAGCGCGAGCTGGGGGTGCCGGTGGTCGAAACCGTCGCCGTCAAGGTGGGCGGTGCTGCGGGGCTGCTGGAGCAGATCGACGAGTGGATCGCGAGGCACAAGCACAGCAAGCCGCGGACTCCGAAACAACCGCCTGCGCCCACCGTCGACGGCGTGATGCAGGACCACCGCGAGGTGCGCCGCATCCTCGAACTCGCGGTGCGTGAGCCCGAGGTCGACAGCCGGCTCGACGATGCCCTGGACCGCATCGCGCTGCACCCCGTGCTGGGCATGCTGCTGCTGGTCGCGGTGCTGTTCCTCGTCTTCCAGGCCGTCTTCAGCTGGGCCCAGGTGCCGATGGAGGCGATCAAGGCCGGCGTGCAGGCGCTGGGCGAGTTCATCGCCAGCGTGCTGCCGGCCGGGCCGCTGCGCAGCCTGCTGGTGGATGGCGTCATCGCCGGCGCCGGCGGTGTGCTGGTCTTCCTGCCGCAGATCCTGGTGCTGTTCCTCTTCATCCTCGTGCTCGAGGACTCGGGCTACCTGCCGCGCGCCGCCTTCATGCTCGACCGCGTGATGGCCAGCGTGGGCCTGACCGGCCGCAGCTTCATCCCGCTGCTTTCGAGCTTTGCCTGCGCGGTGCCCGGCATCATGGCCACGCGCACGATCGGCGATGCGCGCGACCGCTGGGCGACGATCATGATCGCGCCGCTGATGACCTGCTCGGCGCGGCTGCCGGTATATGCCCTGCTGATCGGCGCCTTCATTCCGCAGCGCACGGTCGCCGGGCTGCTCAACCTGCAGGGGCTGGTGCTGTTCGGCCTCTACGTGAGCGGCATCGCCAGCGCGATGCTCGTGGCCTGGGTGCTGCAGCGCCACGGCACGCGCGTGGACCAGTTGCACCACACGCTGCTGCTCGAACTGCCGGCCTACCGATGGCCGCACGCGCGCAACGTGCTGGCCGGGCTGTGGGAGCGCACGCACATCTTCGTCACGCGGGTAGGCACCATCATCCTGTCGATGACGGTGCTGCTGTGGTTCCTTGCCAGCTACCCGGCGCCGCCGGACGGCGCTGCAGGCGCGGCGATCGAATACAGCCTCGCCGGCCGTCTTGGCCATGCGCTGCAGCCGCTGGTCGAGCCGATCGGCTTCAACTGGCAGATCGCGATCGCGCTGATTCCGGGCATGGCCGCGCGCGAGGTGGCGGTCGGCGCGCTCGGCACGGTCTACGCGCTCGCGGCCACCGGCGAGGGTCTGGCCGAGCAGCTGTCGCCATTGATCGCGCAGGGCTGGTCGCTCGCGACTGCCTGCTCCCTGCTGGCCTGGTATGTCTTCGCCCCGCAATGCATCTCGACACTGTCGATCGTGCGGCGCGAGACCGGCGGCTGGCGCGACCCGCTGATCATGGCGGGCTACCTGTTTGCGCTGGCCTACGTGGCCGCATTCGTGACCTATCGCGTCGTGGCGGCGCTCGGAGGTGCTTGATGACGGATCTCGTGCAGGCGGCGGCGGTCGTGCTCATCGGCGCCTGCGCCCTCGCCTACGTGCTGCGGCAGGCCTGGCGGCGCTTCGGGCCGCAGCCCGTGCCGAAATCGGCCGGGTGCGGCTCCTGCAGCGGCTGCGGCGGTTGCCCGTCCGCACGTCGCTGATGCGCTGACGCCTACTTCAGGTCGCCGGCCAGGCTGGCCAGCGTCTCGGGCGCGATGACCACGTGCGCCGGGTAGTGCGTGTGGTCGCAGCCGAGCTTGACGCTCGCGCCGGCACGGACGGCTTCGCGCTGGGCGGTGGTGAACTCGAAGCGCACGAAATGCACCGACGAGGTCTTCTCGTCGTTCTCGCGGTCGAGGTCCTCGTCGGCGATCGCGTAGACCCGCGGGTGGCCCTCGACTTCGACGAACATGCGGTCCTCGACGCCGATCAGGCGCGCCAGCTCGCGCTTGCGCTCGTGCGGGTCGGGGTACTCGATCAGCATCGTGGCCTTCCAGTTCCCGCCGTCCGGCACCAGCGGAGCGTAGGCATCGATCTCGCCCTGGATGCCTTGCTCGTCGAAGATCTTCTCGATGTGCAGCATCTCCTGGATCTGGCGCCGGATGGTCTGCTCGTCCTCGAACTGCAGCGTCATGTGCTCGCCCAGCGCGACGGTGCGCAGGCGCCGGTGCGCGATCACCTCCGGCTTGCTGCTCTTGCGGATCTTGGCGTAGGCCTCCAGCGTCAGGAGGCTGTCGCGGGTGATGGTCATGTCGGATGACTCCTGGGGTGGTTTCACAAACCGTAGGCGTTGCGCACCATCGTCAGCGGGTGCTGCACGGACTTGGCCGGCGTCCCGGCCTGGTCGAAGCCCTGCGCGATGTGGTGGCCGGCCATCGGGCAGTCGCTGCCGATGATGTCGGGCTCGTCCTTGGCCATCGCCTTGAAGACCGGCTTGCCGATCTTCATCGCGATCGGGTGGGTCGGCGTCTTCACGCCGTAGGTGCCGGCGTGGCCCGAGCAACGCTCGACCGTGGTCAGCCTGACCTCGACCTTGGTGCCGATGAGCTTGAGCATCTCCTCGGTCTTCTTGCCGATGTTCTGCACCCGGCCGTGGCAAGGGATGTGATAGCTGACCTTGCCGAGCGCGGTCTTGAAGTCGAGCTTGAGCAGGCCGTCCTTGTGGCGGGCGACGAGGTACTCGAACGGATCCCACATCGCCTCCTTCACCAGCTGCGTGTCGGTGCAGTCGGGGAACATCAGCGGCAGTTCCTGCTTGAACATCAGCGTGCAGCTGGGCACGGCCGACAGGATGGCGTAGCCGTGCTTGGCGTACTTCGCGAGCACGGGGATGTTGGCTGCCTTGTGCTCGGCCACGGCATCGAGATCGCCGAGTTCGAGCTTGGGCATGCCGCAGCACTTTTCCTTGTCGACGATGACGTAGGGGATGTCGTTGTGCTGCAGGACCTTCAGCAGGTCGTGGCCGATGCCGGGCTCGTTGTAGTTGACATAGCAGGTCGAGAAGATCGCGACCTTGCCCGGCGTGCGCTCGCCCTGGGTGACGACGGTCGAGCCGGACTTCGCGGCGCTCCAGCGGAAGCGCTGGGTCGCCAGTTCGGGCATCCAGGCGTCGGGGTGCACGCCGAGCATCGAGTCCATCTGCTTGCGCGCGAACCGGGTCTTGTTCACGGCGTTGACGGCCTGGACGACGATCGGAATGCCGGCGAACTGGCCGTGCACGTCGGTCGAGGCAAGGAACTTCTCGCCGAGCTTGACCTCACCCTTCCGGAACTTGATCGCCTTGGCGCGCAGCATCAGATGCGGAAAGTCCAGGTTCCACGCGTGCGGCGGGGTGTACGGGCACTTGGTCATGTAGCAGAGGTCACACAGGTAGCACTGGTCGACCACGCTCCAGTAGGCTTCCTTCTTGATGCCATGCACCTCGCCGTCGTCGGTGGCATCCACCAGATCGAAGAGGTTGGGAAAGCTCTGGCACAGGCTTACGCAGCGGCGGCAGCCGTGGCAGATGTCGAAGACACGCTCCATCTCCTTGAGCGCCGACTCCTCGTTGTAGAAGTCAGGGTTCTTCCAGTCGAGCGGGTGGCGGGTCGGTGCTTCGAGGTTGCCTTCACGCATGGTGTTCTTGCCGGGTGGGGGTTCTTGAAGAAAAACAAGGGGCAAGAAGCCCCTTGTTCAGCGATGCGCCGCGATATCAGTCGACCAGGGCGTCGAGTGCCTTCTGGTAGCGGTTGGCGTGCGAGCGCTCGGCCTTGGCCAGGGTCTCGAACCAGTCGGCGATCTCGTCGAAACCCTCGTCGCGGGCCTGCTTCGCCATGCCCGGGTACATGTCGGTGTACTCATGCGTTTCGCCGGCCACCGCGGCCGCCAGGTTCTGGCGGCTGGAGCCGATGGGCAGGCCGGTGGCCGGGTCGCCCGAACCGTGCTCGAGGAACTCGAGGTGGCCGTGTGCGTGGCCGGTCTCGCCTTCGGCCGTCGAGCGGAACAGGGACGCGACGTCGTTCTGGCCTTCCACGTCCGCCTTGTTTGCGAAATACAGGTAACGGCGGTTGGCCTGGGATTCGCCTGCAAAGGCGTCCTTCAGGTTCTGCTCGGTCTTCGAGCCTTTCAAAGCTGCCATCTGGTGCTCCTGTTCAGTGAAGGGTTGTCGGATGCCGCGACCGCGACATTGCACGCTCAACGCTACTCCATCGCGCGGGTGTCAGCCAATACAAACCTTCAATATTCGCCATAGCCAAGGGCAATTCCCGAGGCACGCACGATAGCCACACCCGTCAACCCAGCCCGAGGCGCTCGAGGGCCAGGCCGTGGACCCGTGTGCCGCGACGCGCAAGGTGATCGAGTGCCGTGAAGTGGTTGGCGTCCGGGATGGCCTCGATCACGGGAACCGCCTGCGGACCCCAGGCATCGCGTATCAGGCGCAGGTGGCGCAGGAACTCCGGACTCTCGCTGGCCCCGGCCACTGCACTCAATGGCACCGAGGGAGCCGGCAGGCGCGCCGGGCTCAGGCGCCGCGCCGAGGCGCCCGTAAGGCGCAGGTCGCGCTGCAGGAACGGCGTCCGGCGCAACGGGTCGAGGTCGAACACTCCCGAGATCGCCACTGCGCCGCGCAGCAGCATGCGCGGCAAGTCGGCACCGACGTGTTGCCAGCGGCAGGTCAGCAGCATGGCCGCGAGGTGGCCGCCCGCCGAGTGGCCGGCCACGACGATGCGTCCAGGGTCTCCCCCATGCTGCACGATGTGGCGCCAGGTCCAGGCGAGTGCAGCCGTCAATTGCAGTGCAATGGCGTCGATCGTGACCGCGGGGCACAGTGCGTAGTTGGGAACCACCACGACGGCCCCTGCGTCGTTGAAGGCCGGCGCGACGAAGGAGTGGTCCGCCTTGTCGAGCGCCCGCCACCAACCGCCATGGATGAAGACGAGCACAGGTGCTGCAGCCGCGCCCTTTGCCGGCAGGAAGATGTCGAGTTTCTCGGCATCGCTCTCGCCATACGGCAGGTCGAGGACGCAGGCATTTTCCGCTCGTACTTGCGCCGAGTCGTCGGCCCAGCGCGCCAGGATCGCAGGATGCTCCGGCACGCGGGCGCGGTTGTCGTACTGCGATTCGAACCATGCTGCAGGCGGTGGTTGCAGGCGTGCCATCGTCGTCTCCTGGCGAGATCGACTCGATGGTAAACTGCATGGTTCAGTGGGGACGTAGCTCAGCTGGGAGAGCGTCGCGTTCGCAATGCGAAGGTCGGGAGTTCGATCCTCCTCGTCTCCACCACTCGATGGCGCCGGACTGGGCAGCACTGTCGCCCGCGCAACGCGGGTTC
>Ga0209682_10000278_pt1 | contig 17663 bp, 17 predicted proteins | sample DOMMetBare2Fresh_2_FD_187471 | JGI IMG/M metagenome (GOLD analysis project Ga0209682, IMG submission 187471) | Wetland sediment microbial communities from St. Louis River estuary, USA, under dissolved organic matter induced mercury methylation -... | ecosystem: Environmental > Aquatic >... | reverse complement strand
CGGATCAGCAGGCCGATCTTGGTGCGGTTGAGCGTGAGCAGCAGTGCAGCCAGAACGAGCAGACCGATGGCGACGGCGAACAGGCGGTACTTCTCGATCGCCGCGTCGCCGACGAGGAAGGACCCGCGCAGCGTGCTCGGTAGCTCCAGCGGGATCTGCAGCGGCCCCCAGACCACCTTGATCAATTCCTCGCCGACGATCATGCCGCCCATCGTGATCAGGATCTGCTTCAGGTGCATGCCGTAGACCGGCCGCACGATCACACGCTCGAAGGCCAGGCCGAGCGCACCGGCCGCGGCCATCGCCGCCAGCATCGCGACGAAGATCGCGGCGATGTTGAGCAGCAGCGAGTCCGCACTCGCATAGCCGTGCATCGCCGTCATCACCGTGGTCGCGATGAAGGCACCGAGCGCGATGAAGACACCGTGGCCGAAGTTGAGCACGTCCATCAGGCCGAAGACCAGCGTCAGGCCCGAGGCAATGATGAAGACGATCATGCCCATCGCCAGCCCGGCGACGGTGAGCGTCAGCCAGGTCGAGGGTGTCCCGACGAGCACGAGGCCCAGCAACGCGATACCCAGCAGCAAGGCCAGCGGACGCCAGTCGAAGGCTGCCTTCGGAATCGCTTCCGGCGCAGGTGCGCCGGCCGAGGCGGTCGTCGTGCTCATTGATGAACTCCCAGCGACAGGCCGAGCAGCCGGCCTTGCAGCGCCTCGTCCCCTGCCAGATCGGCCATCGCACCGGTGTGCACGACCCGGCCGTTGTCCATCACCGCGACGCGGTCGCCGAGCGCACGCGCCAACGTGAAATTCTGTTCGACCAGCAGGATGGTCGTCTGCTGCGCCTTCAGCTCGCGCAGTGCGGCGATCAGGTTCTGGATGATCGCCGGCGCCAGGCCCTTGCTCGGCTCGTCGATCAGGATCAGCGCCCGCGGCTCGACGATCGCGCGCGCCACCGCCAGCATCTGCTTCTGCCCGCCCGAGAGCTTGCCCGCCGGATAGAGCCAGAATTTCTTCAAGGCGGGGAACAGCTCGAAGATCCAGCCGAGCCGCCGTGCGTCCAGCGCATCGGCATGACGCGTATGGCGTGCGGCGAGCACGAGGTTTTCCTTGACCGTGAGGTCGGTGAAGATGCCCATGCTCTCGGGCACGTAGGCGATGCCGCGCTGCGCGATGTCGGGCGTGGCCAGCTTCTCGATGCGCTCGCCCTTGAACTCGATGCTGCCCTGAGAGGCCTGCCACAGGCCCATGATCGTGCGCAGCGTGGTCGTCTTGCCGGCGCCGTTGCGGCCCAGCAGCATGGTCACCTGGCCTTGCGGCACCTCGAGGTCCACACCGTGCAGGATGTGATAGGCCCCGATGTGCGTGTGCACGCCGTGCAGTTGCAGCACGCTCACGCGGGTTCCTCGGCGGCCAGGCCCAGGTAGGCTTGCTGGACGATCGGCGAGGCGATGACTGCGGCGGGCTCCCCGTCGGCCACCAGCGCCCCGTTGTGCAGCACGACGATGCGGTCGGCGAGTTCACGCACCACGTCCATCTTGTGCTCGACAAGCAGGATGGTCCGGTCGCGCCGTGCCTTGAGCCCGCGGATCAGGCCCAGCAGCACCGGCACCTCGTCGACGCTCATGCCCGCGGTCGGCTCGTCGAACATGTAGATCTGCGGGTCGAGCGCCATCAGCACCGCGACCTCGAGCTTGCGCTGATCGCCATGCGGGAGTGCGGCAGCGTGCACGTCGCGCTTGTCGCCCAGGCGCACGGCCTCCAGCAGCGACCTGGCCTCGTCGATCCAGGCCCGGCGGTCGAGCCACACCGACCACAGGTTCAAGCCACCGCCATGGCGCGCCTGCACCGCCAGCCGCACGTTCTCCAGCACCGTGAGGTTCGGGAACAGCTGCGTCAACTGGAAGGCGCGCCCGACGCCCAGCCGCGTTCGCTGCGGGGCTGGCAGCGCTGTGATGTCGCGTCCACCGAGCCGCACCTGACCCTCGGTGGCACGCAACTGCCCCGAGATCAGATTGAAGTAGGTCGTCTTGCCCGCGCCGTTGGGGCCGACGATGGCGGTGAGCGTGCCGGGCACGAACGCGCACGACACATGATCCACCGCCACGTGGCCGCCGAAGCGGATCGTCAGACCGCGGGTCTCCAGCATGGCCCGGTTGCGCCGCCGCTCAGCGTTTGTTGCGGATCGGGATGTCCATCTCCTCGGCCTTGATCTCGCGTACCAGTTCCGGCACGCCCCACTCGAAGGCCGGGTCGACCTTGATCTTGAAGTGGTACATGTTCTGCATCGCCTGGTGGTCTTCCTTGCGGAAGGTCATCTTGCCCTTGGGCGTCTCGAAGCTCATGCCCTCCATCGCACCGATGAGCTTGTTGGTGCTGGTGTCGCCGCTGGTCTTCTTCAGCGCCTCGACGACCGCGATGCCCGCGCTCATGCCGCCGGCGGTGAAGAAGTCGGGCGGCGCCTTGTACTTGCTGTAGTGGTTGGCGACCAGCCACTCGTTGACCTTGTTCTTCGGGATGCCGAAGTAGTAGTACAGCGCACCCTCCATGCCCGGCACGCGCTTGAACTGCGTCATCGCGGGCAGGATGTTGCCGCCGGTGGCCAGCTCGATGCCAAAGCGTTGCGGCTCCATGTCGAGCATCTTGAACGGCACCGCGAGGTTGCCGGCCCAGACGATGAACACGACCTTGCGCCCCGGCAGGCCCTTCAACTTGTCGAAGATGCGCTGCGCGGCCGGCGTGATGTCGGTCGTGGCCATCGGCACGTATTCCTCGTGCACGACCTTGGCCTTCTTGATCGCCTCGCGCGTGGCCTTCACGGCATCGCGGCCGAAGGCATAGTCCTGTGCCAGCACGGCGATGTTCGTGCCGTCCTTGTCGATCGCCACCGCATTGGCGATCGCGTCCTGGCTGCTGGATCGGCCGGTGCGGAAGATGTATTTGTTCCACTTGTCGCCGGTGATCGAGTCGGCGACCGCGGGTTCGACGAGCAGGATCTTCTTGAACTCCTCGGCCACCGGCAGCATCGCGAGTGCGACGCCCGAACTGGTGGTCCCGACGGCGAGGTCGACCTTGTCGTCGGCATAGGCTGCGGTCAGCAGGTTCTTGCCGAGGTCGGGCTTGCCCTGGTCGTCCTTCTCGATCACGACGAGCTTGCGGCCCGCCACCCTCATGGTGCCGCCGGTGGCGTAGTCCAGGCCCATCATGAAGCCGACCGACGACTGCTTCGCATAGGCCTCCAGCGCGCCGGTCTTGCCCATGATGTGGGCGATCCTGATGTCACCCTGGTTCTGGGCGACGGCCGCCAGCGGCAGCGCTGCCGCCAGGGCCAGCGCGAGTGCGCCGCGGCGCGTGGTAAAGGTCTTGCAGTTCATCGGCGGGTCTCCTGAATGCGTGCGTCCGGAATCCGGACTTGCAGAGGGCATGACGGTACCGCGGCGCCACGGACCTGCCGGCGCGCCAAGTCAAAGGGCAAACCCTTGGTCGTCGGGCCTGGCTGGGTCGGATCGGGGGAGTACCTCTGCGCTTGCGGATCCCGTACCGGCCTGGCCGTGCCTGGTTCACGGTCAGGGGTCCGTCAGACCGGCGATCCAGCTTCGGACAGCAGCAGGCCCGTGAAGGCCTCGGGCATGCTGACCATCGGGCAGTGACCGGTGGGCAACACGTGGACGCGCCAGCCCGGCAGCTCGCGCACGCGCCGGCGCATCGGCTCGATCGTCGGGTAGGCTGGCGCGTTGCAGTCGATGAAACTGCGCGGCACGGTCGCCATGCGCGCGCCATCGTAGGCCAGCGGCTCGCGGTAGGGGCCGAAGGGGTGCGGCACCTGGCGGCGCAGCAGCCAGTCGCGATCGGGGCCGACGAGACCGAAGCCGTCGGGGTCCGGCGGCGGCAGCGCGTTGTCGTTGGCCTGCGCCAGCGCCAGGCGCGAGGCCGCGACCTCGGGGCTGTGGTGCGCGCCCCAGCTCTCGCCCGGCAGCGGCACCATCGCGTCGACATAGATCAGGCGCCGCAGCAGTCCGCGGTCGCGCTCCATCAGCGCATCGGCCGCGCCGGTGATCACCATCCCGCCATAGCTGTGGCCGACCAGCACGATGTCGCGCAGTTCCTCGGCCTCGACCAGGCCGACGACATCGGCGACGTGGGTACGCAGCCCGATGTCGGGCCGGCGCAGGTGGGCGCGCTCGCCGTCGCCGGTGAGCGTGACGGCATGGACCTCGTGGCCCGCGGTGCGCAGCGGGGCGAGCACGCGGCGCCAGATCCAGGCGCCGCCCCAGGCACCGTGCACGAGGACGATGGGCGGTCGGGGTTTCGGGCTCATCAGGCAGTCTCCCGTTCGGGTCAGGTTGTCATCCGGAGTACCGCCCGCCGGTCACCGCTGCCGGCACCGGGCGCGCCGCGCCGGGCATCAGCACGCCGTCAGCGTCGGCGGGCAAAGTGGCGGCAGTGGGCTGGGCCATGGTCGCCGTGCAATGTAGCAAGGCGGCCGGCTGGCAAAATGCCCGGTTTCGACAAGCACTCAAAAGGGAACAACATGTTGGACGACCACGACGAAGGCGCACGGATCGGCGTCTGGGTGGCACTGGGTGTGGTGGCGATGCTGCTGTTCGGGCTGATCGCCGGGCTGGTGATCCGCTCGACCCATCACAGGGCGCCGGCCCCCAAGGCCGTGGCGATGGCGCCCGCTGCCGGCGCCGACGCGGTGCTCGACATCCCGCTGGCAGGCGACATCGTCGGCAAGGTCTACTTCGAGGTCGGCAAGGCCGAACTGCCGGCCGATACGGCCAAGCCGCTGGGCGATGCACTGGCGGCCGTCAGCGCCGACAGCGCCAAGAAGCTGGTGCTCTCGGGCTTCCACGATGCCTCCGGCGACCCGGCGAAGAACGCCGAATTGGCCAAGGAACGTGCCAAGTCCGTGCGCGAGGCGCTGAAGGCGCGCGGCGTGGCCGCCGAGCGCATCGTGCTGCGCAAGCCCGAGCAGACCACCGCCGAGGGCCCGGCCGACGAGGCCCGCCGCGTCGAGATCCGGCTGGTCACGCTGCCCTGAGCGCGGGTTTACGCCACACCGAGGCCGGCCGATGCCGGCCTTTTTTCTGCGCATGGCGCAAGGATGCGGCGCCCTTGGCATGATCGGCCCTCCATTCCGGGTAGGAGGCACTGATGCTGGATGAACTGCGCGCCGCGGCCCTGCGCCAGCGCGGCGAGCGCCAGGTGCGCGCGGTGGTGGCGGGCGCCAAGCGGCTGCTGTCCGAACGCGGCGCGACCAACAGCATGGCGATCGCGCGCGGTCTGGTCGAACGCATCGACGACCTCGACGGCTGGCAACTCGACGCCTTCTTCGCCTACCTCGCCCACGACCTGAGCCCGGACCCCCAGGCCGTGCTGGCCTGCGCCGCGGCCTATGCCGACAGGAAGGATGCAGCCAGCCTGATCGCACTCGTGCAGACCGCCGAGCCGGCGCGCCAGGAACTGCTGCGGCGCCTGAACCGAACGCCCGGCGGCACGGCCTGCATCCTGCGCCTGCGCCGCCAACTGCTGGCGCGCCTGCGCAAGCAGCCCGAGCTGGCAGCGCTGGAATCGGACATGCTGCACCTGCTGACCTCGTGGTTCAACCCGGGATTCCTGAAGATGCAGCGGGTGGACTGGAACTCGCCGGCCCAGTTGCTCGAGAAGATCATCCACCACGAGGCGGTGCACACCATCGACGGCTGGGACGATCTGCGCCGCCGCCTGCAGCCCGATCGTCGCTGTTTCGCCTTCTTCCACCCGCAGTTGCCGGGCGAGCCGCTGATCTTCGTCGAGGTCGCGCTGCTGCCCGAGGTGCCGGCGGCGGTCGGGCCCCTGATCGACAAGCTCAGCACGCCGATGCTGCCGGACAAGTTTCGTGTCGCCGCCTTCTACAGCATCAGCAATTGCGAGCCGGGGCTGCGCGGCGTGTCGCTCGGCAACTTCCTGATCAAGAGCGTGGCCGAGCAGCTGCAGCGCGAACTGCCCCGCCTGCGCACCTTCTGCACCTTGTCGCCGATCCCGGGGCTGGCGGCATGGCTGCTGACGAAACCCGACTTCGCTGCACTGCCGGGCATCCGGCCCAAGGTGGCGTCCGAGCTGGAAGAGGCGCGCGCGCACTTGCTCGTGGTCTGCGGCGGTGACCTGGCCGTGCTGCAGCACGCCGCCGCGCACGACAAGCTGGGCAAGGAAGATGCCGCCGCGCTGATGTCGCTGGCGGCCACCTACCTGCTCTACCTGTCGCCCACGCCGGGCGGCGACCCGGTGGCGCGGTTCCATCTGGACAACGGGGCGCGGCTCGAACGCATCAACGCCCGTGGCAACATGTCGCCTGCAGGCCTGAAGCAGTCGTTCGGCCTGATGGTGAACTACCTGTACGACCTGGAAAAGGTCGAGGCCAGCCATGAGAAGTTCAAGCAGGGCGAGGTGGCGCGCTCGCGCGCGGTCCACACGCTGACGTGATCCCCCTTCGAACTGGAGACGTGTCGATGAATCCGAAGCAACCCAGCCGCCGCCACGTCCTGCTGGCCGGCACCGTCGCCGCGCTCGGCGTGCCCCTGGCCCGCGCGCAATCAAGCTGGCCGAACAAACCGGTGACCATCGTCGTGCCCTTCCCTCCCGGCGGTGGCACCGACGCGTTCGCGCGCCCGCTGTTCGCGACCATGGGCAAGAACGTCGGCCGACAGTTCGTCATCGACAACAAGGGCGGTGCCGGCGGGACGCTCGGCGCCGGCATCGCGGCCAAGGCCGCACCCGACGGCTACACCTTCTTCATGGGCGCGGTGCACCATGCCATCGCGCCGGCCATGTACCCCAGGCTCGACTACAACATCGAGACGGACTTCGTGCCGGTGGGCCTGATCTCGAGCGTGCCGCAGGTCATCGTCGTCAACCCGCAGAAGGTGCAGGCGACCACGTTGCCGCAGCTGCTGGAGCTCCTGCGCAGGAACCCGGGGCGCCTGAACTACGGCTCGGCCGGCAACGGCACCTCGCACCACCTCGCGGGCGAGTTGTTCAAGCTGCAGACCAAGACCTTCATCACGCACATCCCCTACCGCGGCGCGGGCCCGGCGCTGCAGGACCTGATTGCCGGCCAGGTGGACATGATGTTCGACGGGCTGGCCTCGAGCGCGAACCACATCAAGGGCGGCCGCATCCGCGCGATCGCGGTGGCGAGCGACCGGCGCGCACCCGGTTTTCCCGAAGTGCCGACCGCCAAGGAAGGCGGCGTTCCGGCCTACCAGGTCGCAACCTGGTACGGCCTGTGGGCGCCCAAGGGCACGCCGCCCGCCGTCGTGACCGCGATGCAGGACGCCATGCGCAAGGCGCTCAACCAGGACGACATCAAGGCCGCGTGGACCGGCCTGGGCACCGAGACCCCGAACCTCTGGGGCGACGACTTCGGCCGCTTCGTCGGTACCGAGGTCAAGCGCTGGGCCGCGGTGGTCAGGAGTTCGGGCGCGAAGCTGGATTGATGGCCCTGCCCGGCAACACCTTCGGCGCCTCCCCCGCCACGGGGCCGAGCGCGAACGCCCGCCAGTCCCGGCGCACTGCGGGTCGCCTGCGCGGGCCGGCTGCCCTGCCGGCGCTCTGACATGCCCGGCACCGTCACGCTCACGCCCGCCGGGTCCGACGGCATCGCGCGCCTGGCGATCGCCAACCCAGGCAAGCTCAACGCGCTGACGGTGGCGATGTGGCGCGAGATGCGCATCGGCGTCGCCAGCCTGGACCCCGCGCGCACCCGCGTGCTCGTCGTGCACGGCGAGGGGGGACAGTTCGCCGCCGGCGGCGACATCGAGGAGTTCCCGGACTTCCGGTTCGACGAGGCCTTGCTGCGCAGCTTCCACGAAGACGATGTCGCACCGGCCCTGCGTGCGCTGCTCGACTGCGACATCCCGGTGATCGCGCAGATCGAGGGCGCGTGCATCGGCGGCGGCCTGGAGATCGCCGCCTGCTGCGACATCCGCATCTGCGGCATGTCCAGCCGCTTCGGCATCCCGATCGCCAAGCTCGGCTTCCCGCTCGCGCCGCTGGAGGCCGAGATGGTGGCGCGTGTGCTGCCGCTGCGCCTGATGCGCGAACTGCTGCTGGAGGCCCGCCTGATCGGTGCCACCGAGGCGCACGAGCATGGCGTGGTCAATCGTGTCGTCAAGGACGACGAGGTCGCCGCCGAAGTACAGCGTACCGCCGAGCGCATCGCCGCGCTGTCGCCGCAGGCGATGCGGCTGAACAAGATCACGCTGCGCCAGCTGGCGGCCGGCAGCATCGGCGATGCCGAGCGCCTGGCGCACTACACCTACGCCGATTCGGCCGAGCACCGCGAGGGGCTGGCCGCCTTCATCGACAAGCGCCCGGCGCGCTTCACGCCATGAAACCACCCCCACGCTCACTTCGTTCACTGCCTCCCGGACCCGCCAGGGGCCACCTCGTGGCCCTTGGGGCTGGCAGTCCCTTCGGAACGGCCGGCCGGGACTGACCATGAGAAACGACAACCTTTTCGTCGCCCTGCGCAGCTCGTTTGCGGCCGATCTCGATACGACTGCGATCGAAACCGCCGACGGCCCCGGCGCACCGCGCTTCTATACCTGGCGCGACCTCGAGCGCGCGACGGCGAAGATCGCCAACCTGCTGCATTCGCTCGATCTCCCCGAGGGGTCACGCGTCGCGGTGCAGACCGAGAAATCGGTCGAGGCGCTGATGCTGTACCTCGGCGTCCTGCGCGCCGGCTATGTCTATCTGCCGCTGAATACGGCCTACCAGGCGGCCGAGATCGAGTATTTCATCGCCAATGCCGAGCCGGCGGTCGTGGTCTGCACGCCGAAGAATTTCGCCTGGGTCAGCAAGCTCGCGTTCAAGGCCGGGACCCGGAACGTCTTCACGCTCGGCGACGACATCACCGGCAGCCTGCTCGAGCGCGCCGCCACCCACGGCGAACAGCACGCGCCGGCGCAGCGTCGCAGCGACGACCTGGCCGCGATCCTCTACACCAGCGGAACCACCGGGCGCAGCAAGGGCGCGATGCTCACGCACGGCAACCTGCTGAGCAACGCGCGCACGCTCAAGGACTACTGGGGCTGGAGGACACCTGCTGAAGGGGGCGACGTGCTGATCCACGCGCTGCCGATCTTCCACGTGCACGGCCTGTTCGTCGCCAGCCACGGGGCCTTGCTGAACGGCAGCAAGATGATCTGGTTCGGCAAGTTCGACCCCAGGGCGACCATCGCGCGCCTGAAGGACGCGACCGTCTTCATGGGCGTGCCCACCCTGTACGTGCGCATGCTGGCCGAGCCGGGGCTGACGCGACAGGCGTGCGCCCACATGCGCCTGTTCATCGCCGGCTCGGCGCCGCTGCTCAAGGAGACCTTCGACGAGTGGATCGAGCGCACCGGGCACACGATCCTCGAGCGCTACGGCATGAGCGAGACGACGATGCTCACGTCCAACCCCTACCACGCCAGGGACGGCGCCCGCATCGGCGGCACGGTGGGGTTCCCGCTGCCCGGTGTCAAGCTGCGCATTCACGACGACAAGGGACTCGAGGTGAACACCGGCGAGATCGGCGGCATCGAGGTCAAGGGTCCGAATGTCTTCAAGGGCTACTGGCGCATGCCGGAGAAGACCGCCGAGGAGTTCACCACCGATCTGTGGTTCAAGACTGGCGACGTCGGCAAGATGGACATCGACGGCCGCGTCACCATCGTCGGCCGCAGCAAGGACCTGATCATCACGGGCGGCTACAACGTCTACCCGGCCGAGATCGAGGGCTATGTCAACGAGATGCCGGGCGTGGCCGAGAGCGCGGTGGTCGGCGTGCCGCACCCGGATTTCGGCGAGGCGGTGGTCGCGGTCGTGGTGCCCAAGCCGGGCGCGACGCTCGACGACCTGGCCATCGTCGCCGGGCTCAAGGCGAGGATCGCCAATTTCAAGGTGCCCAAGCAGGTCTTCATCGTGCCCGACCTGCCGCGCAATGCGATGGGCAAGGTGCAGAAGAACCTGCTGCGCGAGCAGCACAAGGCGCTGTTTGCGCGCTGATCCGGCGCCGGACGTCTGCCCGCGCTGCGGGCAGCGGTTTGCCTGCGGCGTGGGCGGCGGCGTGCCCTGTCCCTGCACGACCGTGGCGTTGGCCGCGGACCTGCAGGCACGCCTGAACGCGCGCTTCGCGGGCTGCTTGTGCCTGGCCTGCCTGCGGGCGCTGTCCGAGGGCGCTCCGCTGGACGGAACAGGCCCCCACACGCGAGGCAACCAAACCCTTCCATTCGGATGAGGGGGTTGAGGCACTGGCGCATTCATCCGAGCATCCGTGCTCTCGCCCGGCATGGGCGCTTGCAGGAGACCCGCCCATGAAAGCAATCCTCGCCGCTGCCGCGGCCGTCGCCTTGGCGCTGCCCTCGGCCCAGGCCGGCCCCGTGACCTTTACCGCCACACTTTCGGGCGCCGCCGAAGCGCCGCCCAACGCCTCTGCGGGTACCGGGACCGCGACAGTCACCTTCGACGATGTACTGGACACGATGCGCGTCGAGGTCAGCTTCAGCGGGCTGAGCGGTCTTGTCACGGCCTCCCACATCCACTGCTGCACGTCCACGTCAGGCACCGGAACCGCCGGCGTGGCTACGGTGACGCCTACCTTCACCGGGTTCCCGGGGAACGTGACCGCAGGCACCTACGACCATCTGTTCGACATGACGCAGGTGGGCGGCTTCAACCCTGCTTTCGTCACCGCGCACGGCGGCACCTTCAGCCAGGCCTTTGACGACCTGCTGGCTGGCGCACTGGACGGAAAGGCTTACCTCAATATCCACACGACCGTCGTCCCCGGGGGCGAGATCCGCGGCTTCCTGCAGCCGGTGCCCGAACCCTCGACCTACGCCCTGCTGGCCCTCGGCCTGGCCGCCGCCGGCACCGCGGCGCGGCGCCGCCGCGGCTGAACCCCTGGTACAACCCGGCCTCGACCCTGCTCGAGGCTGACCATGTCCCTGACCGACCGCGTGCGCGTGCGCAGCGTCAAGCTGCTGTCCGACCACTGGTACACCCTCAAGACCACGACCTTCGACTGGCTGCGCCGCGACGGCCGCTGGCAGACCCAGCAGCGCGAGACCTACGACCGTGGCAACGGCGCCGCGATCCTGCTCTACGAGCCGCGGCAGCGCACGGTCGTGCTGACGCGCCAGTTCCGCTACCCGACCTTCGTCAACGGCATGGACACGCTGATGGTCGAGGTGCCTGCCGGCCTGCTCGACGGCGCCGATCCCGAAGCCTGCATCCGCGCCGAGGCCGAACAGGAGGCGGGCTTTCGCGTGCGCGCTCCGCGCGAGGTGATGCGCGCCTACATGAGCCCCGGTGCGGTGACCGAGCGGCTGCACCTCTTCGTCGCCGAATACGACGCGAGCGACCGCATCGGGGCCGGCGGCGGGATCGAGGACGAAGGCGAGGACATCGAGGTCTTCGAATGCCCGTTCGACGAGGCGATGACGATGGTCCGGCGCGGCGAGATCGTCGACGCCAAGACCATCATGCTGCTGCAGTGGGCGGCGCTGCACCTGTTTGCACGCGGTTGAGCCGATGGCGGACCGGCGGCTCAGCCGATCAGGCCCGCCCACTGCCAGAGCGCAAAACCGGCCAGCAGCCCCGCCGAGACGCGGTTGACCACGCGCTGCCAGCGGGCATCGAAGCGCTGGCGCAAGGCACCGACGACGCCGACGAGCAACAGCCACCACAGCGCCGAGCCGACCAGCACGCCGGCGATCATCGGCCACGGCGCGGCCAGCGGTCCGCGCGCGCCGAGGCTGCCGAAGATCGCGATGAAAGAGAAGACCGTCGCCGGGTTCGACAGCGTGAGCAGGCAGGTGCCGGCAAACGCGCCCGCCAGCCCGCGGCCGTGGCTGCGGACTTCGGCCGCGTGGTCGGGTGGGGCCGCGGTCCAGGTGCGCCACGCCAGCCAGAGCAGGAAACTGCCGCCGAACAGCGCCAGCGGCAACCGCGCGTCCTGCAGCAGCCGGATCACGCCGTTGACGCCGAAGGCACCGATCGCGCCGTAGCCGGCATCGGCCACCGCCGCGCCCAGGCCGGTGGCCAGGCCGACGGCGCGGCCGCGCTGAAGCGTGCGCTGGATCACGAGCAGGCCGATCGGCCCCACCGGGGCAGCAATCGACAGGCCGATCAGCAGCGACTGGGCAATCAGGGCAACGGTCGCGGGCACGGCGCCATTGTCCGCCGCGCACCCCCGGCCTGGCGCGGGAAGCTCAGACCCAGCTGGGCTGCAGCCAGCTGCCGATCTCGTTGCGCGATGGCAGGCGGCCGGCAGCCTTGACCATGCCGTCGATCACCAGCGCCGGAAGTGCGGCGATCTGGTCACCCGGCAACGCGTCGGGGTCGACAACCTCGAACTGGGCCTGCAAGCGCAATTCGGCCGCGACCTCGCGCGCCAGCCTCTCGAGCCGCTGGCGCTGGGCGTCGGCACGGCCGACGATGATGATCTGCATACCTTGTCTCCCTGGTTCGATGGTCTAGGTCACATCCTGAACCGGCGGCCCTGTCAGGCCTGGTGCTCGATCGATGGTCTGCCCCGGGGCAGCCCTGTCTCAATGCAGGACCAGCAGCGGCAGCTTGCTGCGGGCCATGACGTTCTTGGTCTGCGAGCCGAACAGCAACTCGCCGAAGGTGCCGCGGCCATGGGTGACCATCACGATCAGGTCGCACGATTTGGCCTCGGCGGCGCGCGCGATCGCGCCGGCGATGTCGTCGTCACGGTCGTAGTGGGGCTCGAAGCTCACGCCCGCCGTCGCCGCCAACTCGCCGAACTTGGCCAGCACCTTGTTGGCGTGGGCCTCCGTCTTGGCCTCGTGCTCGGTGACCTCGCGCTGGTAGTTCACGAGCGCCGCGCCCGAACTCGGCAACGGTGGAAGGGCTTCGACGACGAAGCCCGTGACCGCGGCGCCGAGCTGCTTGGCCAGCGCGAGACTCTCGTCCGCCGCGCGCCGCGAGAGCTCGCTGCCGTCCACGGGGACCAGCAATCGCTTGTACATGCTTCGTTCCTTCGAGGCTGACCGACAGGGGTAATCTAGAACCCGCGGGCAGCCTACCGGTTGATGGGCGTCAACGGTCGACGCCGAGGCCGCGCCGAAGCGCCATCTCCTCACCCATCGCCGCCTGCGCCGGCGCGTCCAGTCGCTGGGCCGCGGCAGGATAGACGAGTTCGTTCTCCGCCGCCACGTGCCAATCGTAGAGGCGCGCGAATTGCTCGAGCGCGGCCTCGTCGTCGGCGCGATAGCCATGCCAGGGCCCGTCGGCCACGCGCTGCAGCACGGCGCGCACGGCAAGCCAGCGTGCCGCCATCTCGACATGTTCCTGCTGCAGTCGCTGGACGACGTCGACGCAGACGCCGGCGGCCAGCAGCGGCGGGAAGACGTGTCGCTCCTCGTCCTCGTGGTGCGCCGGCGCGGCGATGTCGAAGTAGCGCATCACGTCGCGCGCGGCCTGGCGTGCGGAATCGTCGCAACCGATCGTCGCCAGGTGCGAGCGCAGCCGCTGCAGCAGACGCAGCATGCGCTCGACGCGTTCGTGGCAGGCCTGCAGCATCTCGAAGGGCTGCTCGAAGCCGGCCGCAGGCCCGCGATGCAGGGTCAGCGGCGAGATCGGTGCATGCATGCTCACCTCACGACGGCGCGAGCAGGCGCCAGGCGCCTGCGGGATGGTGGGCCCAGGCGATGCTCACCATGAAGGCGACACAGAGCAACGCAGCGACGTAGAAGGCGGCCTTGGCACGGCGTGTGGGAGCCCGCTTCAGCGCGAAGGAACCCAGCACGATGTAGGCCAGCAGCAGCACGAGCTTGGCGCCGAGCCAGGTGTCGTGCAGCGGGTTCAGTCCGAGCATGGCCCACAGCGCGACACCGCAACCCAGCAGCACGGTGTCGATCAGCACGCTGGCGGCGCGCGGCCAGCGTCGCATCGGCCAGTGTTGACCGGCCAGCACCGCCGCGCCGCGCGTGGCGAACAACGCCAGGCTCAGGCCCACCGCGGTCATGTGGGCATGTCGAAACGGCAGGTAATACTCGATCAGCGCCATGGGTGCTCATTGTCGGCGGCGGCCTCACCAGCGCCCGCGCAGGGACACGCGCCAGGTGCGCGGCGTCTCGGCGTAGGTGAACAGCGGCGACTTGTCGGCCAGGCGCAGGTTGCCGATGTTGTCGACCATCACGCCGATGTCCAGCGCCGGGTCGACGTGCCACCGCAACTGCGCACCGACCAGCGCGAACGCCGGCACCGGCTGCGGCGGCTGGCCGACGACGCCGGACGCGAGCACCAGCCCCCGCGTGTGCTCGACGTTCAGGCCGGCGTCGACGACGCCGTTGCTCCAGTCCAGCCGTGCCCCCAGCGAGTGACGGGCGCGCTTTTCCAGTCGCTGCCCGTTGCCGTCGGTGGCGTCGAGGTACTGGTAGTTGGCCGAGGCCTTGAATCCGGCCGGCAGTTGCACCGAGCCGGCTGCCTCGAGACCCTGCAGGCGCGCCCGGTCCTGGTTGTCGAAGAGGTACTGCTGGCGCCCGGCGACCGTGCCGATCAGGCGCTGGATGATCAGGTCGTGCACGCGGTTGGCGAACAGCATCAGCTGGGCGCCGGCACGCGGCGTGTCCCAGCCGACGCCGACCTCGACCGCATCGTTGGTCTCGGGCTTGACCGCGGCATTGCCGTGATAGGTGTAGGGGCCCTCGTCCTCGGCGTAGTCGGGCGAGATCTGCTTGAGCGTCGGCGCCTTGAAACCGTGGCCGATGCCGCCCTTGACCGTCCACTGCGGCGCGACACGCCAGACCGCGTACAGGCGCGGGCTGACTTCGCTGCCGAAGCCGCTCGCGCGGTCGACGCGCAGGCCGGCGGTGAGCGCCACGCCCGCGCCGGGCTGCCATTCGTCCTGCAGGTAGAGCGCCTGGTGACTTGCCTCGGCACGGCCGCCGGGCAGGCCGGCGTTGAGCAGCACCTCGGCGCGCTGCTCGAAGCCGCCGGTCAGCAACTGCCGCTTTGCCGGCACCATCGACGCCTGGCCCTCAACCACGGCGTCGCGCAACCGGTTCGGCCGCAGTGCGGCCACGCCGTTGCTGCGCTCGTTGGTCGCGTCCAGGGTGCTGCGGTAGGCGCGCAGCAGCGAACGCCACTCTGCGGCGCCGCCCCAGTCCGCGGCCCAGCCGAGCGCGGCGTGCGTGCGGTCGATCTCGCTCACCGATTCGAAGAAGCGCTTCGCGCCGGACTTCTCGCGCATGCCGGCACGGCGCTCCTCCTGGCCGTCGCGATATTCCAGATCGACGCGCTGACCGGCCGCCGCCTGCCAGCCGAGCTGCACCGCGGCGTCGCGCTTGTGCCGGCCTTCGAGGTCGCTGATGCGCGCGTCGGTCGGCGTCGCGACCGGATCGCGCTGCGCCTCGGCGGCGGTGACCGCCAGCTTGAGCCCGCCGCCGAGCGGGCCGGCCGCGCGCAGCGCGGCGCGGTGGCCATCGCCGCCGCGTGCGTCCTCGGTCATCGCGCCCTCGGCCAGCGCAGAGAATGACCCGCGCTCGCCGACGGGCCGCGTGATGATGTTGACGACGCCGCCCAGCGCCTCGGCCCCGTAGAGCACCGACATCGGGCCGCGGATGACCTCGACGCGCTCGATGTCCTCGGACGCGATCCAGTCGTACTGGAAGTCGCTGTGGCCGATCACGCCGTCGCTCGCGCCGATGCGCTTGCCGTCGACCAGCACCAGCGTGTGGCGGCTGTCCATGCCGCGCAGGCTCACGCCCTTGCGACCGCTGATCGGGCGCGCCAGCATCGACACGCCGACCTCGCCGCGCAAGGCGTCGAGCACGTTTTCCGCTCCGCGCTGCTCGATCTCCTGGCGCGTGATGACCGTCATCGCCGCCGGTGCGTCGACCAGCGCCATCGCGTGACGCGTGGCGCTGACGACGATGGTCTGCGCGTAGGGCGGCTCCGCCTGCGCGCACGCGCCACCGGCCGCGAAGGCGGCCAGCAGGCCGAGCGTGATCTGACTTCGGGTGACATGCATGGTGACTTCGTCCTTTCCTGTCTGCACGGGACGAAGCATGCGCAGGCGGCATCGTGTCGACCTTGACCTGGTTCGTCTTTCGGCGCCTGACCGGCCGCCACACGCGCCAGCCTTGAACCAGTTCAAGGACTGCGCCCGCTGTCGCGCAGACCATGCCGGCACCCAGACTTGAAGACCCCCGAGGAGTGCCCATGAAACGAGTCACCCTGACCCCGATCGCCGCGACCTTGTTGCTGGCGGCCCTGCCGCTGATCGGCGCTGCCCAGGACAAGAAGGCGGTCACGCCGGCGGAGATGAACTACCAGGCCGGCGGATCGCCGCTGGCGACCGAGCCGATGTACCAGGCGTCGAACCCGAAGGCGCCGCCGATGACGGTGGCCGAGTTCGACAAGGCGCGCCAGATCTACTTCGAGCGCTGTGCCGGCTGCCACGGCGTGCTGCGCAAGGGCGCCACCGGCAAGCCGCTGACACCCGACCTGACGATCGGCAAGGGCACCGATTACCTGAAGATCTTCATTGCCTATGGCTCGCCGGCCGGGATGCCGAACTGGATGACCAGTGGCGAGATGGACGAGAAGACCGTCGACCTCATGGCACGCTACATCCAGCACGATCCGCCGGTGCCGCCGGAGTTCGGCATGGCGCAGATGAAGTCGACCTGGAAGGTCATCGTCCCGCCGGCGCAACGGCCGACGAAGAAGATGAACGCCTACAACATCGACAACATCTTCTCGACCACGCTGCGCGACACCGGCGAGGTCGCCCTGGTCGACGGCGACACCAAGCAGATCATCAACATCGTCAAGACCGGCTATGCGGTGCACATCTCGCGCACCTCGGCCAGCGGCCGCTACCTGTTCGTGATCGGGCGCGACGCCAAGATCAACATGATCGACCTGTGGATGGCCAAGCCCGACAACGTGGCCGAGATCCGCATCGGCCTGGAAGCGCGTTCGGTCGACACCAGCAAGTACAAGGGCTACGAGGACAAGCTGGCGATCGCCGGGGCCTACTGGCCGCCGCAATACGTGATCATGAAGGGCGACACGCTCGAGCCGCTGAAGATCGTCAGCACGCGCGGCATGGTGGTCGGCACCCAGGAATACCACCCCGAGCCGCGCGTGGCCTCGATCGTCGCCAGCCACTTCAAGCCCGAGTTCGTGGTCAACGTCAAGGAGACCGGCAAGACGCTGATGGTCGACTACTCCAACATCGATGCCCTGAAGGTCACCGAGATCGGTTCGGCGCCGTTCCTGCACGACGGCGGCTGGGACTCGACCAAGCGCTATTTCATGGTCGCGGCCAACAACAGCAACAAGATCTCCGTGATCGACGCCAAGGAAGGCAAGCTGGCGGCGCTGACCGAGGTCAGCAAGATCCCGCACCCGGGCCGCGGCGCCAATTTCGTCCACCCGAAGTTCGGCCCGGTCTGGGCCACCGGCCACCTCGGCGACGAGAACATCTCGCTGATCGCCACCGACCCGGTGAAGCACAAGGAGTACGCGTTCAAGGAAGTGGCCAAGATCAAGGGCCAGGGCGGCGGCGCACTGTTCATCAAGAGCCACCCGAAGAGCCAGCACCTGTATTCGGACACGCCGTTGAACCCGGACCCGAAGATCTCGCAGTCGGTGGCG
>Ga0209682_10000277_pt1 | contig 17674 bp, 2 predicted proteins | sample DOMMetBare2Fresh_2_FD_187471 | JGI IMG/M metagenome (GOLD analysis project Ga0209682, IMG submission 187471) | Wetland sediment microbial communities from St. Louis River estuary, USA, under dissolved organic matter induced mercury methylation -... | ecosystem: Environmental > Aquatic >... | reverse complement strand
CGGCTACCTCGGCAATCCCGCGTTGACCGCGGAGCGGTTCGTGCCCGATCCGGTCGGGCCGGTGGGAAGCGGGATTCCGGGGACCCGGCTCTACCGCACGGGCGACCGCGTCCGCCTGTTCCCCGACGGCCGGATCGATTTCCTCGGCCGGTTCGACGACCAGGTCAAGGTGCGCGGCTTCCGGATCGAGCCCGGCGAGATCGAGGAGGTGCTGGCCGCCCATCCCGGCGTGGCGGCGGCGGTGGTGCTGCCGCGCGAGGTGGAGGGGAGCCGCGCCCTGGTCGCCTACGTGGTTCCCGAGGACCTGGACCTGGCGTCCCTGCGCGCCGCGGTGCGGGAGCGGCTGCCGGAGTTCATGGTCCCCGCGGCGTTCGTGGTGCTCGCGGCCCTGCCGGTCAATCCGAACGGCAAGGTGGACCGCGCCGCGCTGGCCCGCATCGTGCCCCGCTTCGAGAGCGGAGCGGGGAGCCGGCCGCCGCGCGGGCCGCTGGAGGAGGCGGTCGCCGCCGTCTGGAGCGAGATCCTGGGGATCGAGCGGATCGGTGCGGAGGACCGGTTCTTCGACCTGGGCGGCCACTCCCTCCTCGCCCTGCGGGTGCTGGCGCGGATGCGCGACGCCCTGGGCGTGGAAGTGCCGCTCCGCGTGCTCTTCGAAGCCCCGACGGTCGAGGGTCTCGCCGCCTGGATCGAGGCGGAGCGCCGGCGGCGATCTTCGGCGGCGGCGCCCATCGTGCCCATCGCGCGGAGACTGCGCGACCGGCCGCTCCCGCTCTCCTTCACCCAGGAACGGCTCTGGCTGGTCGACCGCCTCTACCCGGGAACGCCGCTCTACAACGTCCCCACCGTGTGCCGCTTCCACGGCCCGCTCGCCCGGCCGGCGCTCGCCGCGGCGCTCACCGGGCTGGTGCGGCGCCACGAGGCTCTCCGCACCCGCTACGCGGCCACCGAGGAGGGAACCCCCGTACAGATCGTCGAGCCGGCGCGGGAGATCGCCGTTCCCCTGGCCGATCTGGCCGCCCTGCCCACGGAACGGCGCCTCGCCGAGGCTGAACGGCTGGCCTGGGAGGAGTCGCTCCGCCCCTTCGACCTCCAGGTGGCGCCGATGCTGCGCGCCCTCCTTCTGCGCCTGGACCGGGGGGACCACGTCGCCGTCCTCACCGGGCACCACATCGTCTCGGACGGCTGGTCGCAGCACCTCTTCGCCCGCGAGATCGGCATCCTCTATGAAGCCTGCGCCGCGGGCCGCCCCTCCCCCTTGCCGCCGCTCCCCGTGCAGTACGCGGACTTCGCCGTCTGGCAGCGGCGGCACCTGACCGGCGACATCCTCGCCGGCCAGCTCGCCTGGTGGAAGGAGAGGCTGGCCGGCGCGCCGCCGCTCCTGGAGCTGCCGGCCGACCGGCCACGCCCGCCGGTCCAGAGCTTCGCGGGGGCGTTTTGCGCCGTCACCTGGGCGCCGCCGTTCGTGGAGCCGCTGCGCGCCCTCGCCCGCCGCGAGGGGGGCACGCTCTTCCAGGTCCTGCTGGCCGCCTTCGAGATTCTGGTGACCCGCCTGACCGGGCGCGAGGACGTGATCGTGGGCTCGCCGATGGCCAACCGGCCCCGCCCGGAGCTGGAGGATCTGATCGGCTTCTTCGCCAACACCCTGGTGCTGCGCACCGATCTCTCTGGAGATCCGCCGTTTCGCGAGGTGGTGGCCCGGGTGCGCGAGACCTCCCTGGGCGCCTGGGAGCACCAGGACCTCCCCTTCGAGCGCCTGGTGGAGGAGCTGCGTCCGCGGCGCGATCCGAGCCACACCCCGCTCTTCCAGGTGATGTTCGTCCACCACGGAAACGTCGTGGCGGCGGAGCCTGTCTTCGCGATCCCGGGGCTCCGCAGCGAGCCGTTCGGCGGCACCCGCGCCGTCTCGCGCTACGACCTGGAGGTCTACGCCCTGGAGTCGGACGAGGGCCTGTTCCTCGCCCTGGACTATTGCACCGCCCTTTTCGACGCCGGCCGTATGGAACGTCTCCTCGGCCACCTGGAGACGCTCCTCCACGGAGCCCTGGCCGACCCCGGCCTGCATCTCTCGGAGCTTCCCCTGCTCACCGAGGCGGAGACGCGCCAGCTCCTCGCCGGCTGGACCGCCCCGGCGTCTCCACCGGAGGAGACGCTCCTCCACGAGCTGTTCGAGCAGCAGGTGGAGCGGACTCCGGACGCTCTGGCCCTGATCGCCGGAGACGAGCGGTGGACCTACCGCGAGCTGAACGAACGGGCCGAGGAGATCGCGGCGGACCTGCACGGGCGGGGGGTGGGAGTGGAGGACCGGGTGGCCGTTGCGCTGCCGCGGACGCCGGAGATGATCGCCACGCTGCTGGGCGTGCTCAAGGCGGGGGGGGCGTACGTGCCGGTGGACCCGGGATACCCGGAGGCGCGCAAGGAGGCGATTCTGGCGGCGGCGGGGGTCCCCCTCCCCCTGACCCCCTCCCCCGCGAAGCGGGAGAGGGGGGACGCACAGCGAAGCTTTCAGCGCGAGCCCAGATCTAACCCTGGGAGGGTGGGGGCGCCCTCTCCCGCTTCGCGGGGGAGGGTCGGGGAGGGGGGGGCGGGGGAGCTCGCCTACCTCCTCCACACCTCCGGCTCCACCGGCACCCCCAAAGGAGTCGCCGTCCCCCACGCCGCCGCCGTGGCCCTGGTGCGCTGGGCCGGCACGGTCTTCTCGCGCGAAGACCTGGCCGGTGTCCTCGCCGCCACCTCGATCAGCTTCGACCTGTCGGTCTTCGAGATCTTCGTGCCGCTCGCCCATGGCGGGACCGTGATCCTGGCCGAGAACGTCCTGGAGCTGCCGCGGCTCCCCGCGGCGGACGCGGTGACCCTGGTCAACACGGTGCCGTCGGCCCTGGCCGAGCTGCTCCGCGCCGGGGGGCTGCCGGGCGGGGTGCGGGTGGTCAACCTGGCGGGGGAGGCGCTGCCCCGCGAGCTGGCGGACCGGGTGCTCGCCCTGCCGCGGGTGGAGCGGCTGTACAACCTCTACGGCCCGTCGGAGGACACCACCTACTCGACCTTCGCCGAGGTGCCGCGCGAGGACAGCCGGATGCCGCCGATCGGCCGGCCGATCACCGGCGGGCGCGCCGTGGTGGTGGACCGCTGGCTGCAGCCGGCACCGGTGGGCGTTCCCGGAGAGCTCTGCCTCGCGGGGGCCGGGCTCGCGCGGGGCTACCTGGGCCGGCCGGCGGAGACCGCCGAAAAGTGGGTGCCCGATCCGTTCGGTCATCAACCGGGCGCCCGCCTCTACCGCACCGGCGATCTCGCGCGGTTGCGCCCGGACGGCGCCCTCGAATTCCTCGGCCGCATCGACCACCAAGTGAAAGTGCGCGGCTTCCGCATCGAGCCCGGCGAGATCGAGGCGGCGCTGCGGACGTTCCCCGGCGTCGCCGAGGCCGTCGTGGCGGCCCGGGAGGATGCCGGCGAGCGTCGCCTGGTCGCCTGGGTGGCGGGGGCGGACCCGGGTGCGCTGGACCCCGCGGGCCTGCGCCGGTTCCTGCGCGAGCGCCTCCCCGAGCCGCTCGTGCCGTCGTTCTTCGTGGCCCTTCCCGATCTGCCCCGCACCGCGACCGGCAAGGTGGACCGGGCGGCGCTGCCGGCTCCCGTCCTCGCTCCGGCGGAGGAGGGGAGGACGGGAGCGGGCGGGCCGATCGAGGAGCTGCTGGCCGGCGTCTGGGCGGAGGTGCTGGGCGTCGAACGGGTGGGGCTCCACGAGAGCTTTTTCGACCTGGGCGGCCATTCGCTCCTCGCCACCCGTCTCGTGGCGCGGCTGCGGGCGCTTCTCGGCGTCGAGCTGCCGGTGCGCTCGGTCTTCGAGGCGCCGACCGTCGCCTCCTTCGCCCGTGCGGTGCTCGCCGCGGAGCGCGGGAGCGCGCCGCCGCTCGTCCGCCGGACGGACCCCGGCGATCCGCCCCTCTCCTTCGCGCAGGAACGCATGTGGTTCCTGGAGCGCCTGGACCCCGGCGCGGCGTACCACATCCCGCTCGCCGTCCGGCTCACCGGCACGCTCGACGCCGGTGCCCTCGAGGATGCCCTCGCCGCTGTCGTCCAACGCCACGAGGTCTTGCGGACCTCCTTCCCGTTCGAGGATGGCCCGGTGCAGCGGATCGATCCCGCGCCCGCCGTCTCCCTGCCGCGGATCGACCTCGCCGGCCTGCCTCCCGATCTCGGCGAGATCGAGCAGGCGCGGCTCGGCGCCGACCTGGCGGGGGACCTGTTCGATCTCGAAACCGGCCCCCTGCTGCGCGCGCTGCTGATCATCGCAGGTCCCGCCGAGCACGTCCTGCGAGTGACTCTCCACCACACCATCGCCGACGGCTGGTCCCTCGGCGTGCTGCTGCGCGAGCTGGCGGCCTTCTACCGCGCCCGGTGCGAGGGTGTCCCCCCGGGGCTTCCGGAGCTGCCCGTCCAGTACGCCGACTGGGCCGTCTGGCAGCGGGGATGGCTGGAGAGCGGTGCGCTCGACGCGGGGCTCGCCTGGTGGCGGGAGCATCTGGGGAGCGCGCCCGCCGTGCTGGACCTCCCCGGAGACCGGCCGCGCCCCGCCCTGCCGAGCCACCGTGGCGCCGAGTACCGGGAGAGCCTGCCGCCGGCCCTGCTCGATCCCCTCCGCGGTCTGACGCGGCAGAGCGGGGCCAGCCTCTTCATGGTGCTCCTCGCCGCCTGGCAGGCCTTCCTCGCCCGCCACACCGGCCAGGACGGCTTCGTCGTCGGCTCTCCGGTCGCCGGCCGCGATCGCGCCGAGATCGAGGGGCTCATCGGCCTCTTCGTGAACACCCTGGCTCTCCGCGCGCACGTACCGGCGGGGGAGGGCTTCACCGCCCTGCTCGCCCGGGTGCGCGAGGACACCCTGGGCGCCTTCGCCCACGCCTGGGTCCCGTTCGAGCGCGTCGTGGAGGCCGTGCAACCGGAGCGGAGCCTCAGCCAGAGTCCGCTCTTCCAGACCCTGCTCGCCCTCCAGAACCTGCCGCGGTCCACTTTCTCCCTGCCGGGCTTGACCCTCGCTCCGGTCGACGTCGAGGTCCGCACCTCCCCGTTCGATCTGACGCTGATGCTCGCCACCGCGGAGGATGGGCTCGACACCTCCTGGATCTGGGCGCTCGACCTCTTCGACGCCCCGACCGTGGCCCGCTTCGCCGCCCGCTTCCGGACCCTCCTCGCCGCCGTCGCGGCCGAGCCGGAGCGGGCGCTCGACGACCTGCCGCTCCTCTCGGTGGAGGAACGCCAGGCGCTGCTCCACGAGTGGAACGACTCCGCGCTGCCCTTGCCCGAGCCCGTCATCCACCGGATCTTCGCCGGCCATGCCACGCAGCGGCCGGACGCGGTGGCGGTCGAATGCGCGGGGGCGTTCCTGACCTACGCGGCCCTCGACCGCCGCGCCCGGCGGCTGGCCCGGCGCCTGCGGAGCCTCGGAGTGGGGCCGGACGTCCCCGTGGGGCTCTGCGCCGGCAACGCGCTCGACCTCGCGGCCGGAATGCTCGCCACCCTCCAGGCCGGCGGCGCCTGTCTGCCGCTCGATCCCGAGTACCCGCCGGAGCGGCTGGCGTTCCTCCTGGAAGACGCCCGGCCCGCGGCCGTGCTCGCCTCGGGAGAGCTGGCGGAATCGATCCGTCAGATCCGTCCGATCGGACCGATCCGTCCGATCCCCGTTCTTTCCCTGGTCGACTCAAACGCCGAGGACGGCTCCGCGCCGTTCGATCCCCCCGCCGTCGACGGCGACCACTTGGCGAGCGTCTTCTACACCTCCGGCTCCACCGGGCGGCCGAAGGGTGTCGGGGTCACCCACCGCGGCGTCTGCCGGCTCCTCCTCGATCCGCGCTGGGAGATCGCTCCCACGGCCCGCGTGGCCCAGCTCTCGAGCCCCTCCTTCGACGCCTCGACCCTGGAGATCTGGGGAGCGCTCCTGCGCGGCGCCTGCCTGGTGGGGCTCCGCCGCGAGGAGGTCCTGTCACCGCCGGACCTGGCCGCGGCGATCCGCCGGCTCGCGCTCACCATGCTGGTCATCCCACCCGCCTGGTTCCACCGCGTGGCGGCCGAGCTGCCGGACGCCTTCGCGCCGCTCTCCATCATGTCCATCGGCGGCGAGGCGGGAGACCCCACGGCCTTCGCCCGCGTGGCCGCGGCGGGCGGGCCGCGCTGGCTGTTCCACGGCTACGGCCCGACCGAGGTCACCACCCTCACCACCGTGCACCCGGTCCGCACGGTCACCGCGGGCCTCCCCCTCCTCCCGGCCGGCCGGCCGCTCGCGGGCGTCCGCATCCATGTGCTCGACCCGCACCTGCACCTCCTGCCGCAAGGCGTCGCCGGAGAGCTGTTCGCGGGAGGCGACCGCCTGGCCCGCGGCTATCTGGGCCGGCCCGGCCTGACGGCGGAGCGTTTCGTCCCCGATCCGTTCGGTCCGCCCGGAGAGCGCCTCTATGCCACCGGCGACCTGGCGCGCGTCCTGCCCGGAGGCGAGATCGAGATCCTGGGCCGGCGCGACCGGCAGGTGAAGATCCGTGGTTTCCGCATCGAGCCCGGGGAGATCGAAGCGGTCCTCGCCGAGCACCCCGCCGTGGCGCAGGCGGCTGTCATCGTCCGCGCGGGCCGCGACGAGGGAGACAGGCGGCTCGTCGCCTTCGCCGTCCCGCGGGCCGCGATGGAGACGACGGATGCCGCGGAGCTCCGCGCCTTCCTGGCCGGCCGCCTGCCCGCCTTCATGCTCCCGGCGCTCCTCGTGCTCCGGCCGGACCTCCCGCTCACCGCCAACGAGAAGATCGATCGCGAAGCCCTGGCCCGCCTCCCCCTGGAAGCGCCAACCCGGACCGGCCGGCCGCGCACCCCGACCGAGGAGAAGCTCGCCGCCATCTGGACCGAGCTGCTCGGCGTGGAGCCCGGCCCGGACGACAACTTCTTCACGCTCGGCGGAAACTCGCTGCTCGCGACCTGGCTGGTGCCCAGGATCTACGGGGTCTTCGGCATCGAGCTCCCCTTGCGGGCGGTCTTCGAAGCGCCCACGCTCGACGGGTTGGCCGGGAAGATCGAATCCCTTCCTTGGGTAGGAGGAGGGCCGCCCAGGCGGTAGAATCCTCTCCGAGGTGGCCATGAAGACGATCGAGGCGCAGAGACCGGTCCATGTCGGCAAGGTGGTCAGGAACGCCCGGGTCTTCGATTTCGCAACCCCCCGGGGGGCGCACGTGAGCGACAGCTCGATTCTGGAGACGGTGGACCGCCTATTCGCCCTGCTCGACGAGCGGGGGATCGGCTATCTGCTGGTGGGAGGGATCGCCCTCCTGCAATACGTCGAGGGGCGGAATACAGAGGACATCGACCTGATCGTCTCGCCCGCCGCCCTCGCGAGGCTGCCCGAAATCGTCCTCTCCGGGAAGCGCGACGACTCCTTCGCCCAGGGGACCTTCGAGGGGCTCCAGATCGACCTCCTGCTCACCAGCAACCCTCTGTTCGAGACCGTCGAACGTCGCTACGCGACGGTCCGGCCCTTTGTCGATCGCGAGATCCCCTGCGCCACGGTGGAGGGGATGATCGTCTTGAAGCTCTATGCCCTGCCTTCGCTCTACCGCCAGGGGAACCTGGTCCGTGCCGCGCTCTACGAGACCGATCTTCTGACCTTGATCCATCGCTACCAGCCGGCGCTCGAACCTCTCTTCGCGGAGCTGGCCCCACATGTCAGCGCGACAGACCTCGCCGCGCTACGGAAGGTCGTCGCCGAGATCCAGGAGCGCATCGCCCGCTTCGGCCAGGGCTTCAGCGGGTAAAGTACCGGCCAGATCCGCGAGGGGCTGTTCGGGTCAGGCCACCACGAGGTTGGCCGGAGCCGCCGCCGCGCGCCGGCTCGGCTCGCGCAGGGCCTCGACCAGACGCTGCTCGAAATGCGCCGTCGAGGGGGCCTCGGCCTCCATGCCGGAGAGGAGCATCTCGGCTCCGACGCGGAGGAATCTCTCGATCGAATCGCGCGACAGGCCCTGGCCCATCAGGTAGCCGATGGTCCACAGGTCGAAGCAGTAGAGCGGCACCGGGATCGAGCCGGTGATCCGGTGATAGCCGGAGGCCACCAGCTCCGACGCCCGCCGCCAGTCCATCGTGTCGTGCTTCCAGGCATAGCTCGATCCGATGAGCCCGAACTCCTCGGCGCGCGCGGCGATCGGGACTTTCTTGTCGTGGAAGTAGCTCTCCAGACAATAGAACGTCGGCCGGGCCTCGTCGATGAAGCGGATGGTGCTTTCCGCCGACTCTTCGGTCTCGCCCGGGAAGCCGATGATGAACGAGGCGTAGGAGAAGATTCCGTACTCGCGGAGCTTGTCCAGGCCGTATTTGTACTTGTCGACCGTGGCGGTCTTGTACATCTCCTTGAGCATCCGGTTGTCGCCCGACTCGATGCCCAGGAAAACCCCGGTGCAGCCGGAGCGGGCGGCCAGGTCGAACACCTCGTCGTCGGCATTGGCGCACCGGAAGTAGGAGTACCACTTGAAGTCGAATTTCTGGTCGATCATCATCCGGCAGAGGTCTTTGAAGCGGTTCTTCGGGATGTTGAAGGTGTCGTCGATGAACAGCAGATGGGTGACGCCGATGTCCTTGAGGTGCTGGAACTGCCGCTCGACGGCCTCCAGGCTCATCAGGTTGAGATCGCCGGCGAGGATCGGGTACCGGCAGAAGGCGCATTTGTAGGCACAGCTGCGGGCGGTCCGCATCTGCACGGAGGGCACCAGCAGATCGTTGGAGAAGTGGCTCCAGTCGATCGCTCCCTCGTCCATGTCATTGTTTTCAATCTCTCGCGGCGTGCGCTGGAACGAGCGGTTGTCGCCGGTATAGACCAGGTTCGGCACGGTGCTCAGGTCCGGCACCGGCTCCCGCAGCGCCGCGCAGACGCGGGAGAGCGTCAGCTCGCCCTGCGAATCGAAGACGTAGACGTCCGCTCCGATCTCCGAGAACATCTGATGCTGGATGGCTTCCGGAAAATCGCTGCAGACGTGGTAGACGTGCGGACCGCCGACGATGATCTTGGTGTCCGGGCTGTGCTCGCGGACGAATTTCACGAGATAGGCGAGCGGCGTGCTTTCGAAATAGAACGTCGTGGTGAGCGCCACGGCGCGGGGAGAGGTCGCCAGGAGCTGGCGGAACGCCTCGCGGTCGTGATTGAAGAAATTGACCAGGGCGGCGTCGAAGCCCCTCTTGCGCAGGAAGCTGGTGAGGTAGCAGGCGCCCAGGTTCGGCAGCCGGCCGACGTGGTAGTCGAAGCTCTTGCCGGTCGCTTCCTTGAGGCCGAAGTTGAGCAGCTCGGGGTAGCGCACCCGCTTGCCGCGGAACGGCACGGTATTGGCGAGCAGATGCCGGTAGCCGCCCGAGTGATCCCGCATCTGCCGGGACGATTCGAGCAGGTCGTCCAGGGGTTGTTCGTAGTAGCCGACGACCACGCAATCCAGTTGAGTGCTCAATTGAATCGCCTCCATGGGAATTTCGCGCCGTGATCCTGGACCGGAGCGCAACCCGGGCACAACCCGGGTGCTCATGGTACCACGCCGCCCCCCAGCCGCCCCGCCAGCTCGCGGGCCAAGCGCTCCACCTGGGGGGCGCGCAGCAGGCTGTAGTGGTCGCCCGGGAGGGTGCTCGTCTCGACGCCTCCCCCCTCCAGACAGATGAGACGGCTCCAGGCGGCGGGGAGGTCGAGCGGGAGGTTGGCGCGGGTCTGCTCCGAGAGCCAGAGGGCGACCCGGCCGGGGTACGGCGCGGGGTCGTAGAGCCGGCTCGCCCGGCGGTTGAGGACGAAGGTCGCGAAGAGCGGCTCGAACGCCGCGGGGTCGGTCTCCGCGTCGTGCCCCGGCAGGCGGGCCAGATCGCGGGCGAACGCGGCCCGGAGGTCGTCGGCGGAGTCGTCCGGCTCCCGCCCCGGTGCCGGCGGCGGGGTGTCGATCAGCGCGACCAGCTCCGGCTGCTCCCCGTCCTGCGTGAGCTGCCGCGCCATCTCGAAGGCGACGAGGCCGCCCATCGACCAGCCGCCGAGCCGGTAGGGACCCTCCGGCTGGACCTCGCGCAGCTCCTTCAGGTACCGCCCGGCCATCTGCTCGATGGTGTCGCATCCTTCGCCGGGTGCGGGCGATTGCAGGGCGTAGAACGGCTGGTCCGGCCCCAGGTGGCGCGCGAGGTCCAGATAGCAAAGGACGTTGCCGCCGACCGGGTGGACGCAGACGAAGGGCTTCCGGTCGCCGCGCGGCTGGAGGAGGACCAGCGAAGGGCGAGGAGCTCCCGGAGCGGGGGCTTCGGCCCGGGCGAGGAGGGCGGCCAGGGACTCCAGGGTGGGGGCTGCGAACAGGGCCGACAGGGGGAGGGCCTTTCCGAACCGCTTCTCGATCCGGGCCATCAACAGGACGGCCAGGAGGGAGTGCCCGCCACGCTCGAAGAAGTTGTCCCGGGCGCCCACCTGCTCCAGCCCGAGGAGCTCGGCCCAGATCTCGGCGAGGAGGCTCTCCTCGGGCGTCCGTGGCGGCACGAAGCCCGGCGCCGGGCCACGGTCCGGGGCGGGCAGGGCCTTGCGGTCCACCTTGCCGTTGGGCAGGAGCGGCAGCGCGTCGAGACGGACGAACGCGGTGGGCACCATCGCCTCCGGCAGCCGCTCGCGGAGCTGCCGGCGCAGGTCCTCCTCGGCAGCCTCGCCGGTCACGTAGGCCACCAGCCGGTCGCCATGCACCACGGCCACCGCCTGGCGCACGCCGGCCAGGGCGGAGAGCACCGCTTCGATCTCTCCCAGCTCGATGCGGACGCCGCGGATCTTCACCTGGTGGTCCAGGCGGCCGAGGTAGACGATCTCGCCGCCGGCCAGGAGGCGGACCTGGTCGCCGGTCCGGTAGAGGCGCGCGCCGTCCGCGAACGGATCGGGGATGAATCTCTCCGCGGTCAGCTCCGGCCGGGCATGGTAGCCGCGGGCGAGCTGCACGCCGCCGAGGTAGAGCTCGCCCGGGATGCCGATCGGCACGGGCCGCAGATGGGCGTCGAGGACCCAGGTCGCGGTGTTGGCGGCCGGCCGCCCGATCGGGACGGTCTCCCGCGGATCCCCGGGCTCGCAGCGCCAGGCCGTCACGTCGACCGCCGCCTCGGTGGGGCCGTAGAGGTTGAGAAGCTCCGGCGCCGCTCCGGCGGGGAAGGCGGCGAAGAAGCGGCGCGCGAGGGGAGCGGGAAGCGCCTCACCGCTGCAGACGACCCGGCGGAGCGACGTGCAGGCCGCGAGGTCCTGGGTCTCCAGGAAGACCTGCAGGAGAGAGGGGACGAAGTGAGCCGTCGTGATCCCCGCGTCCGCGATGAGCCGCGCCAGATAGGCGGGGTCCTGATGGCCACCCGGGCGCGCCAGGACCAGGCGGGCGCCGGTCACGAGCGGCAGGAAGAACTCCCAGACGGAGACGTCGAAGCTGAACGGGGTCTTCTGGAGCACGCGGTCGTCCGCGGTCAGGGGAGCGATCTCCTGCTGCCAGAGCAGGCGGTTGACCACGGCGCGGTGGCTGTTCATGGCCCCCTTGGGGCGTCCGGTGGAGCCGGAGGTGTAGATGACATAGGCGAGGGAGTCGGGGGGCAGGGACTTGAAGGACGTCAAGGACTCCAAGGACTCCAAGGACGAAGACCAGGCTGGATCGCCCTTGCCGTCCTTGCCGTCCTTGACGTCCTTTTCCTCTGCCTCCAGCACCTCCGCGGCACCCGCATCTTCCAGCATGAACGCCAGCCGCTCCTGCGGATACGCGGGATCGAGCGGGACGTAGGCGCCTCCGGCCTTGAGGACGCCCAAGAGACCGATGACCAGCTCGAACGACCGCTCCAGGCAGAGGCCCACCCGCACGCCCGGTCCCACGCCCTGGCTTCGCAAGCGATGGGCGAGCCGGTTGGCGCGCGCGTCGAGCTCGCCGTAGCGCAGCTCCTCGCCTTCGAAGACCAGCGCCACCGCCGCGGGGGTCCGTTGCACCTGGGCCTCGAACAGCTCGTGGATGCAGGCTTCCGTGGGGAGGGCGGCCCGTGTGTCGTTCCACTCCCTGGCGAGCTGGTGCTGCTCGGCGGTGGTGAGGAGCGGCAGCTCCGAGAGCCGCGCCGCGGGGCTCGCGGCGGCGCCTTCGATCAGCCGGTGGAGGTGCGCGAGGAGGCGCTCCGCCGTGGTTGCGTCGAAGAGGTCTGTGTCGTAGTCGAGCAGGGCGCTCAATTGCTCTCCCTGGTCGGTCCAGTTGAGGTTCAGGTCGAACTTGGTCGAGCGGACCGCGAACGCGAAGGGGTGGAGCGTGAGCCCCGGCAGGTCGAGGAACGAGGTGGGGACGTTGAGCAACTGGAAGCTCACCTGGAACAGCGGCGTGTGGCGCAGGCTCCGCTCGGGGCGCAGCTCCTCGACCAGCTTCTCGAAGGGGAGGTCCTGGTGGGCATAGGCGCCGAGCGCCGTCTGCCGCACCTGCTCCAGCAGGTCCGTGAAGCTCGGGTCTCCGGCGAGACGGGTGCGCAGCACGAGCATGTTGACGAAGAACCCGATCAGCGGCTCGACCTCGCCGCGGTTGCGGTTGGCGATCGGCGTGCCGGCCGCGATGTCGTCCTGCCCCGTGGTGCGGCGCAGCAGCGCCTGGAAGGCCGCGAGGAGGGTCATGAAGAGCGTCGTCCCCCGGCTCCGGCCAAGCTCCCGCAGCGTCCGGGTCAGGCCCGGCGGGAGCACGAGGGAGCGCTGGCCGCCGACCGCCTGCGGGATGGCCGGCCGCGGCCGGTCGGCCGGCAGGTCGAGCACGGCGACGCCCGCGAGCTGCTCCCGCCACCAGCCGGCGAGCCGCTCCAGGACCTCGCCCTGCAAGAACCCGCGCTGCCAGGCCGCGAAGTCGGCGTACTGGATGGCGAGGGGCGGCAGCCGGGACAGGGGTGACGGGTGTCCCTCGATCCGCGCACCGTAGAGGACCGACAGCTCGCGGACGAAGAGGCCGATCGACCAGCCGTCGAACACGATGTGATGGAAGGAGAAGAGGACCGCATGGTCCCGCGCGCCGAGGCGGACCAGGAGGCCGCGCACCAGCGGACCCCGCGAGAGATCGAAGGGGCGCAGCGCCTGGGTGCGGGCGAGCCGCCGGGCCTCGCCGTCCTGGCGGGCCGCGGGGAGGCCGGAGAGGTCGACGGACGGGATCTCGAAGGGGACCGGGGGCTGAATCGTCTGCACCGCCCGGCCGTCCATCTCCGGGAAGGTGGTGCGCAGGCTCTCGTGGCGGCGGAGCAGGTCGTCCAGGCTGCCGCGGAAGGCGGCGACGTCCAGCGCGCCTTCCATGCGGAAGGCGGCCGACTCGTTGTAGGCGAGCGAGCGGGCTTCGAGCCGCTGGAGGAACCAGAGCCGCTCCTGGGCGAACGAGAGGGGAAGGTCGCCGGTGCGGGGGATCGGACGGATCGGTCCGGCCGGTCCGCTCCGTCCGGTCTCTCCGGCGCCTTCCTCCCGGCCGATCTCCGCGGCCACCGCGGCCACGCTCGACGCCTCGAAGAAGGTGCGCAGGGGAAGCTCTACGCCGAACGCCTCGCGCACCCGCGAGACCGCCTGGGTCGCGAGGAGGGAATGGCCGCCCAGCTCGAAGAAGTCGTCGTCCACGCCGATCCGTTCGACGCCCAGCAGGCTCTGCCAGATCTCCAGCAGCCTCTCCTCGGTGGCATTGCGCGCTCCCGCCGCCGGCCGCCCCATCTCCCGCCCGCCGTCGGGCGCCGGCAGCCGCCGCCGGTCCACCTTGCCGTTCGGGGTGAGCGGGAAGGCGTCGAGCAGCACGAAAGCCGAGGGCGTCATGTAGTCGGGCAGCCGTTCCTTGAGGAACGCGCGCAGCTCGGGCGCGAGGCGGCGGGCGAACCGTCCCTGGAGCGGATTGTTGGTGAAGCGGCCGAGCGGGTGCGCCGCGGACACGGCCTCCGGCTCCGGGAGGAGGGGGGAGATCGCGTCTTCGACATCGGCTCGCCGCAGCACCGCCTCGAAGCCGCCCGCCTCCCCGGGGGAGGCCCAGCTCAGCTCGATCGCGTAGCCCAGCTCCGGCGCCAGGTTCCAGAGGTCCTGAGGATCGATCGCGCCGGCCGCGGCCTCGGCGGCGCGCAGGCGCAGCTCCCCGGCGGTGGCGATCTCCTCATGGAGCAGCCGGACGGCGGCGGCGGCTTCGGCGGTGCGCGCGTTGGGGACGTTGCGGAGGCCGAGGACCTCGGGCGCGTTCTGCACCAGGAGTTGCCGCAAGCCGGAGAGGGTCAGGCGTTCCTGCGGCCAATCCAGCCAGGCGATCTCCCGCGCCGCCACGGGCTCCCCGATCCGCAGCACCGCCTGGTAACGGAAACCGGTCAGCTCGTTGTGGGCGTGCCCTCGCTTGGGATGGATCTCGACCCGGCCGATCCGCGGCAGGCGGTGCTTGAGGGCGGTGAAAAAGGCGGGATCGATCGCCAGCTCGTTCTCTTGCAGGCGGCGGGTCTGGATCTTCTGGCGCAGGCGTTCGAGCGGCATGTCCGGCTCGGCCTGGAACAGCTCCAGCGAGGTATGGAAGGCCTCGAGGAGCGGCAGGCTGCGCAAGTCGCCCAGGAAGATCGCGCCGCCCGGGCGCACCAGCTCGACGAGCCGCGCAACCACCGCGGCGAGATAGTCCGCGCCCGGGAAATACTGCGCCACCGAGTTGACGATCGCCGTATCGAACGAGCCGGCCTCCAGGCCGCCCAGGTCCTCGGCGGAGCCATGGACGAGCTGGATGCGCGCGGGATCGATCCCATGGCTCCGATCCATCCGGCCGAGCTGGTGCTCGATGTAGGCGAGGGCCTTGGCGGAGACGTCGGTGCCGGTATAGAGCTCGGCGCGGGGTGCGATCTTCCAGAGGATCATGCCGGTGCCGGAGCCGATCTCCAGCACGCGGTGCGGATCGAGGCCCGCGATGCGGCCGACCGTGTCGTCCAGCCACTCTTCCATCTCGGGGCGCGGCAGCGGCTCCCCCGTATAGGTGCTGTTCCAGCCGATGATGTTGAACGTAGGATCGGCGCCCGCCGCCTCCTCGCGGTAGATGTCGTCGAACAGCTCGCTCCATCCGGAAACCTGATCGGTCGCGGTCTCCGGCTCCGCGGCCTCCTTCTGCACCACATAGGCCACCAGGCGCCGGTCGCCGGGCACGTCCTCGCGGGCGAGCGCCAGGGCCTGGAACACCTCGGGATGCTCGGCGAGCCGGGCCTCGATCTCGCCCAGCTCGATCCGGAACCCGCGGATCTTCACCTGATGATCGATGCGTCCGCGGAACTCCAGGGCGCCGTCGGCCCGGTGGCGCACCAGGTCGCCGGTGCGGTAGAGGCGCGCGCCCGGCTGCCCTTCCGGCGCCCACGGGTGCGGCACGAAGCGCTCCGCGGTCAGCTCCGGCCGCCGCCAGTACCCCCAGGCCAGGCCGTCGCCGCCGATGCACAGCTCGCCCACGGCGCCCGGCGGGACCAGGGCCGGCTCGCGGCCGAGCACGTAGAGCGACGTGTTGGCGAGAGGTCCCCCGATGGGGAGGGCTGCCGCTCCCGGCGCCACGTCGCGGACCTCGTACCACGACGCATAGGTCGTGCTCTCCGTCGGTCCATACACGTTGAGAAGGCGCCGCGGTGGCCCGGCGGCGAGCACCGCCCGCGCCGCGGCCGGATCGGCGGCCTCGCCTCCGAACAGCAGCTCGCGGAGGGTCTGGAACGCATCCGGCACCTCGCGGGCGATCCGGTTGAACAGAGCCGTCGTCAGGAACATCGACGTGATCCGCCGCCGGCGCAGCTCCGCGGCGAAATCGACCGGCACGAGCATCACCTCGCGCGGGATGACCACCACCGCGCCGCCGTTGAGCAGCGCGCCCCAGACCTCCCAGGTCGCCGCATCGAAATTGACGTTCGCCACCTGCGCCACCCGGTCGCCCGGACCGAGCTGGACATAGTCCGTCTCCCGCACCAGCCGCACCACCGCCCGGTGCGGCACCGCGACCCCCTTCGGCCGCCCCGTCGAGCCCGAGGTATAGATCACATACGCCAACGCCTCGCCGCCCATCCCCGCCCCTTCGTTGGACCGTTCCGGGTCTCCGGTCGCCTGGACCTCCAGCCCCTCTCCCACCACCCACCCCAGCCCGGAGTCCTCCTTCAGAAAATCCAGCCGTTCCGCCGGATACTCCGGATCGAGAGGAACGTACGCGCCGCCGGCCAGGATGATCCCCACGAGCCCCACCACCATCTCCAGAGACCGCTCCATGCAAAGGCCCACGCGGGAGTCCGTCCCCACGCCGAGCCCGCGCAGGCGGTGCGCCAATTCGTGGGCGCGCCGCTCCAGCTCGCGATAGGAGATTTCCTCCTCGCCGCAGACCACCGCGGGAGCCTCCGGTGTGCGGCGGACCTGTTCCGCGAACAGCTCCGCGAGGCCGGCCGTGGCGGGATACGCCGCGCCGGAATCGTTCCATTCCCGCACGAGGTGATGCGTCTCCGCCGCGGTGAGCCAGGGGAGCCGTCCGAGCGGAACCTCGGGCTCCGCGACGGCCGCCGTCAGCAGGTTTTCGAAGCCGGCGAGCAGGCGCTGGATCGTCGCCTCCGCGAAAATCTCGCTGTTGAATTCGAGCGCTCCTTGCAGGCGGTCGCCATCCTCGAAGAGAAAGAGCGTCAGATCGAATTTCGCGGTCCCCGTTCCCACCCGGACCTCTTCCGGAACGGAGAGGACGAGCCCTTCGACCTCCGCCTGCGAGCGCGGGAAGTTCTGATACCCGAACATCACCTGGATCAGCGGATTGCGGTTCTGCGCCCGCTCGGGCTGCAGCTCCTCGACCAGGCGCTCGAACGGCACGTCCTGGTGCGCATAGGCCGCGAGAGCCGTCTCCCGCACGCGGGCCAGCAGCGCGCCGAAGCCGGAGGACGGAGAGAGATCGCTCCGCAGCACCAGGGTGTTGACGAAAAAACCGATCAATCCCTCGACCTCGCGCCGCGTGCGGTTGGCGATCGCCACGCCGGTCGCGACGTCGTCCTGGCCGGCATGACGGCCGAGGAGCGCCTGGAAACCGGCGAGCATCGTCATCGATCGCGTCGCGCCGCGCCGGCGGGTCAGCTCGCTCAGGGCGCGCACCAGCGCGTCCGGCAGGGTGAACGTGCGCACCGAGCCGCGGAACGCATCGACGGCGGGCCGCGGATGATCGGACGGCAGCTCCAGCGTCTCCGGGATGCCGGCGAGCTGGGTTCTCCAATATCCCAGCTCGGCCTCCAGCCGCTCCCCTTGCAGAAACTCCCGCTGCCAGAGAGCGAAGTCGGCGTACTGGATGGGGAGATCGGGCAGCGGCGACGGCCGGCGCCGGCAGAACGCACCATAGAGCGCCGCGATCTCGGCGAAGAGGATGCCCATCGACCAGCCGTCCGAAATGATGTGGTGCAGGTTCACCAGGATCGTGTGCTCGCGCGGGGCATGACGGATCAGCGTGGCGCGGAACAGCGGGCCGGTGGCGAGGTGGAACGGGCGCTCCGCCTCGGCCCGCGAAAGGCGCGTCAGCTCGGCGCGCCCGTCCGCGTCCGGAAGGGTTTCGAGATCGACCAGGGGGAGCTGGAAATCCGGCGCCGGATCGATCACCTGGCGGGGGCGCCCTTCCGTCTGCGGAAACGCGGTGCGCAGACCCTCGTGCCGCTCGACGATCTCCCGGAACGCCTGCCGCAGAGCCGCCACGTCGAGCACGCC
>Ga0209682_10000276_pt1 | contig 17690 bp, 11 predicted proteins | sample DOMMetBare2Fresh_2_FD_187471 | JGI IMG/M metagenome (GOLD analysis project Ga0209682, IMG submission 187471) | Wetland sediment microbial communities from St. Louis River estuary, USA, under dissolved organic matter induced mercury methylation -... | ecosystem: Environmental > Aquatic >... | reverse complement strand
CGGCGCGCCGAGGAGGCGCTCCTACAGTACTACCATATCCGCGAGCAGGGCGTCGAGACGCGCAGCCAGAATCTCCGCCTCGGTGTGCCCGAACGCTCCTCGATCCGCGTCCTGGTGCCTCCCCATCAGTGGGAGCATCGGCGTTTTCGGCCCCTGCAACCGGGCGCGAGCCTCGGTTCTCTGGGAGGGACCTACGGGAGCCTCTGCTGTGTCGTACAGGACCGTGACGGCCAGCGGTATCTCCTGACCCTCCCCTTCGTGCTGGACGAGCCCCTGGGAGCAACCATCGTGCAGCCCGCCGGAGGGACGGAGGAGGACCGGGTCGGCGTGCTGGAGCGCACCGGAAAGGATCGCTTCAAATCGGGCGCTCTCGTGAAGCTCGATGCGGGTGTGGGCGCCGACTTCGAGATCCCGACGCTCGGCACGATCCGCGGCGTAGCCCGGACGGTCGCACCCGGCGACACGGTCCGGCTGGTCGGCAGCGCCTCGGGGATCGTCGAAGGGATGGTCATCCAGGCCAACGACCGCGAAGTCGTCACCTCGATCCTGCCCTCCGCCGGCGACGCCGGAGGACCGGTCCTCTCCGCCGACGGCGAGCTGATCGGGCTTCTCTACGGCAGCGACAAGCTGCGCTCGTTCGTCGTCCGGATCGAGCCGGTCCTCGGCGAGCTGGGCGTCGAGCTGGTCAAGGAGTAGCAGGACGTCGGGGCTGTTTTCTTTTGTGCCCCTATCCCTCACGGAGTGTTTCGGCAGGCTGCGCTCCGAGAGTTTTTACGGCAGGGCTGAGGCAGGCCGCGAGAGCTGCCAGGAGGAAGGCGCATCCGATGCCCGCCAGGAGGGTCAAGTCGCCCGGCTGGACACCGAAGAGAAAAGATTCCAGAAACCGCGCGGTCCATCTGCTCAGCAATGCGCCCAGCACGATGCCGGCGATCACTTGCGGTACGGCCTTCGCGACGATCAGTCGAATCAAATCTTTCCGCGTTCCCCCCAAGGCGAGCCGGATCGCGAGCTCCCGCGCACGGCTTGCCACGTCCCTTGCCGTCACACCGTAGGCTCCAACCAGTGAGAGAACGAAGGCGACGAATGCGAACACCGCGAACGCCCGGCTCATGGTTCGGACGGGCAAGCCCAGGAGGTCGCCGTTCTCCTTCAGGGTGCGGATCCAGAACACCGGAACATCCCGGTCGATGGCGGCCACGGCCTGCCGCAACATCGGGTGGAAGCTCTCCGGGGGCTGCGGTGTGCGCACCAGGACCGCCATCCAGGTCGATGGCGCTTGCTGGATCGAGACATAGACACCTTCCGGGCGGCGCGTTGAGCTGTCCCCGAGGAGGATGTCGGGCACCACGCCGACGATCGTGCGCCACGGGCCGGGCCGCGAGGTCACGAAGCGAAAACGGGCACCGACGGGTGAACGGGTGGGAAAAAATCTGCGGACGAAACGCTGGTTGACGATAGCTGTCCGATGATCGCCATCCCCGTCGCTGGTGTCGAAAAGCCGCCCCTGAAGCGCGGAGACCCGCAGGAGGGGGAAATAGCCGTGGGAGACGACCAGATAGGGAACCGGACTGCCGGGAGGGGCGGTGCTCCCTTCGAGCTCGACCGTCGCCTCGTCCGCGGTGCTCGCGGGTAGAGCCGAGGCGAAAGCCACGGAGCCCGGCCCCGACGCTCCTTCAAGCCGTTGTTCAAGGCTGTCGAAAAAGCCGAGTTGTTGCTGAGATTCCGGGTAGGTGGCGTACGGTACGAGCAACTGCGCCGTGAGCACCTTCTCGGGCGCAAACCCCAGATGGCGGCGATGTGTATTCGCCAGGCTCGCCGTCAGCAGGCCCGTCGCGGCGAGCAGCGCGAACGACACGGCGAGTTGGACCGTCAGGCTGGCCCGGCTGAAGAGGCCGGGCGGGTTGGTCGTGCCCTTGCCGGCCCCTCGCTGCAGGATCTCATGGAGGCGCGGGCCGGTGACCCGCAACGCTGGTATCAGTGAGGACAGCGCGCTCACGAGGAGGGCGATCACCAGCGTGTAGAGGATGGTTGGTGTGTCGAGGCGGACGTCCATCCAGAACGAGCGGTTTTCACCCCACTGCGATTCCGCATAGGCCCGGATCACGACGCCGGCCAGGGGCAGACCGGCCGCCGAACCGATCAACGCCAAGATCGTCGTTTCGATGAAAAGCTGGGCCTGGAGACGGCCGCGTGTCGCTCCCAGAGCGCCGCGCACGGCAAGCTCGGGGAGCCGGTGAATCATCTGGGCCGTCAGCAGGCCGGCCACATTGGCACACACCACGAGAAGCAAGCCGATCGAGGCCGCCAGGAGGAGATAGGCGATCGGTTGCAGGTCCGCCGTGTAGGCCTCGACATACGGGGTCACCCGGATGGTCTCCTCAGCCTCTGTTTCGGGCCGCGGGGCGGTGGTTGCCGAGAGCTCGGCGGCCGCTTGGCGGCGGGCGACGCCTTCCTTCAACTTGCCGAAAACCTGGATGTGGTACGGTTGCGTCCCCGGCTTCGGCGCGGGATCGATCTGGAGTGGCACCCAGATTTCCTGGCGCAAGGGAAAACCCAGCCCCTCCGGCATGACTCCGACCACCCGGGCCGGCAAACCATTGAGCTCGATCAGCCGGCCCAGGACCTTCGGATCTCCTCCGAAGAGTTTTTTCCACAGCTCGGTGCTGAGGAGGGCGACGGCGGGCGCGTTCGGCCTTTCGTCGTCCTGATGAAAATCCCTTCCCAAAACGGGCGCAACCTGAATCAGCCGGAAGGTGTCGGCCGAGACGAAGGCGCCATTGACGCGCTCGGCCGTGAGCCCGGCACCGCTCAAGTTGAAGCTGCTGCCCAGCCAGGCCGCCATTCCCTCGAACGAGCCGTGGCGAGCGCGCCAAGACAGGTAGTCCGAGGACAACGGCGTGACCGTCTCTTCGGGAGTGATAGCCTCAATCCGCACCAAGCTCTTCGAGTTTTCGAAAGGAAGACCGCGGAGGATCGTCCCCCAGACGATGCTGAACATGGCGGTCGAGAGGCCTGCTCCCAACGCGAGAACCGCGATGATGAGCGCCGTTTCGAGCGGCCGTCTACCCAACAGGCGCAAGCCGAACCTGACGTCTTGCACCATTGAATCCAAAGCCGGGAGGCTCATCGGTCGTCCATGAGGGAAGGAGTGTATCTCAACGTTGCGAGCTGCGACTCCTCCCCCCTCCTCCCCTCTACCGAGGGGCTGGAAGGCGAGGGAGCCTCGCGGTGATCGCGGGCTGGCGTTGACTCGGGGCGCGTTAGCGTTAACCCGTGCCGGTTTGCCGTAAACTCGGGCGCGGTAAGGCTAACCCTAGGCGAGTTAACGCTAACGCGGACCAAGTTAGGCTTAGCCCGGCCCGCGTTAAGCTTAGCCCGGCCTCGATAGGCTTAACCCGGACCTCGATAGGCTTAACCCGGACCTCGTTAAGCTTATCGCGTGCCGCGATAGCGTCGCGCGCGCTTCTCCTCGCCTGCTCGGCCTGGTAGAGTTGGCGAATAAAAGGAGAGTCGCGATGAAAGTAGCTGTGAAGAGATCAACCATCCTGGCCGCTCTGTTCCTGGCCGCCCTTCCTCTGGCTGCGCAGACCCCTCCGTATGTCCGCACCGTGATCGTGGGGGGCGCCGGTGCTCCCCTGGTCAATGGTACGAATCTCATCAATGCCTTGGCCGCCATTCCGGCTCCGGGGCCGGCCAACCGCTGGCTCGTGAAGATCGAGCCGGGGACGTTCGACATCGGAGTGCTCTCGCTCGTGCTGCGGGACTACGTTGACATCGAAGGCTCCGGCCGCGGGGTCACGGTGGTCACGTCGATCCTGGCGGACACCGGGACGGGCGCGACGGTCACGGCTCCTGCCGGCGTGCATGCCGAGGTGCGCGAGCTGACGGTCGAGAACCGGTGCAGCAACAATGGGGGCCGTGGCATCCATGTGCAGAGCGGCGACGTGCGCCTCTCGCGGATCCATGTGGACGTCCAGACGCCGGTTCGCGCCTCGGGCATCGCCCTGGGCGCCAACGCTCAGCTCGTCGAGGTCTCGGTCCGGGCCCAATGCACGTGGGACACGGTGGCGACGGCGGTCTCGACCGGCATCAGCATTCAGGACAGCAGCCCGATCCTCCAGGACGTCTCGATCGTGACCGAGGGTTCCGCCATCGGCTTGCACCGCGGGCTCCGTGCCGAGAATTCGAGCGCCATCCTCGACCGGCTGCGCGTCCAGGCGCCGCTCAATCCCGCGAGCGGGGCGTATGCGGAAGGCATTGTCCTCACCAGCACCACGGGGGCGACGTTCACCCCCCAGATCTCGAACAGCCAGATCACCGTAGGTGCCACGGGCTCCGGCTCCCAGGCCTTCGGGATCTACGTCTCCGGCGGGAGCGGGCTCCAGCCCGAGATCCGCAATACGAAGTCCAAGGCGCTCAATGCGTCGTTCGTGGACGGGGCCATCGTGCTGTTGGGAGCCAACGTCACCATCGTGGGCTCGTCCCTGGTGGGGCAGGGGACGACGGGCATCGGGGTCCAGTCCGGGGCTCCCGGTTTCGGAGGGGGGACGGTGAAGGTCAACCAGTCCACGGTGGAAGGCTCCACCTGGGCGTACGCCAACGTCGCCGGGTTCCTCTACTTCGGGGCCAGCGGGTTGTTCGGAAACAGACCGCTGGACCCGAACGTCACCTGTGGCAGCTCGTTCAACACCGTCTACGCTCCGCTCAACGGCCCCTGCTGACTTTTCCAGAATCGTGCCCCCTCTCCGGCTGGAGAGGGGGTTTCGCCTCAGGGCCCCCCCTACCGCATCGCCTCCATCGGCGACAGCCGCGCCGCGCGGATGGCGGGGTAGAGGCCGAAGGTGACGGCGAGGACGAGGGCGATGCCCCAGGCGGCGGCGAGGCCGTAGGGGTTGACCACGAGGCCCCAGGGGAACTTGTCGGAGAGGGCGCGGCAGAGGGCGCTGCCGGCGAGCGTGCCGACCGTGGCGCCGAGGGCGGCGAGCACCAGGGCTTCGAGGAGGAACTGCATCAGGATCTGGTGATCGTCGGCGCCGATCGCCTTGCGCAGGCCGATCTCGTAGCGCCGGTCGGAAAACGAGATGAGCATCACCGACAGCACGCCGACGCCGCCCACCAGGAGCACCGTGCCGGCCAGGCTGAACAGCACCACGGCCCAGCCGTGCATCTGTTGCTGAAAATCACCGGAGGCGCGCGCCAGCTCGCTGTCCAGGTCCTTGACCTCCACGTCCTCGATGCCGTGGTGGGCCTGCCGGGCGCGGGCGAGCATCGTGGCGGAGACCTCGTCCAGGTCCGCGGTCGACCGCATCTTCACCGCCACCAGGGTGAGCTGGTGCTCGGTGTCCAGGCGGTCCATGTAGGTTTCGAGCGGGATGAGCACGCCGTTGGCGTCCTGGTACAGCTCGTCGTTGAAAATCTGACCGCTCGCCAGCACGCCGACGATGCGAAAGGGCACGCCTTCGATCACCAGGTCACGCCCCACCGGATCGCTGCCGCCGAAGAGCTTCGCGGCGAGCGTCGCACCCACCACCGCCACCGTCGAGTGCCGCCGCTGGTCGTCTTCGGTGATCCCGCGGCCGAGACCCACGGGACGGTCCATGAGGAACGAATACTGGGCGGTGACGCCGTTGACGAAGATGCGCTCGCCGCCGTCCGCCACCCGCACGACGCTCCGCCGCGTGGCACGGGGCGAGAACCCCAGCACCCGCGGGTGCGGAGCGGTGATCCGCGCGAGATCCTCGTAGCGCAACCCGCTGCTCAGGGCGAAGCGCTTCTGCTCTTCGGAGGTCTTCGCCCGCTTGGGGGTCAGGTAGAGCGTGCCGTCCCAGCTCATCCCCGCGAAACCGGTCGAAACCTTGTCTTTGACGCCGTCGAGCACCGAAGTCATCACCACCAGGGCGAAGACGCCGAGCATGAGGAGCGTCAGGGTGAGGACCGAGCGCAGCTTGTGCGCCCACAGCTCGATCAGGCCGCCGGTGACGACCTCCCAGATCAGCGCGATGCGCACGCCGAGAGACCGGCGGCGCCGGAAAGCGGGAAGAGCCTGTGTCTCACTCATAGCGCAGCGCCTCCATGGGCGACAGGCGGCTGGCCTTGGTCGCCGGATAGAGCGCGAACAGGAAGCCGAAGAGGAGGGCCAGGGCCGTGGCCCAGACGAAGCTCAGCGGCGAGAGCATCAGCGGGACGCCGATCGACCAGGTGATCACCCAGGAGAACACGATGCCGACGAGGAAGCCGACGGCGCTGCCGAAGAGGGTCAGCAGCAGGGCCTCGGTCATGAAGGCCTTGAAGATCTCCCGGCCCGGGGCGCCGAGGGCCATCTTGATCCCCACCTCGCGCACCCGCTCCTTGAGCGAGGCGAGCTGGATGTTCACGTTGACCATGCCGCCGCCGAGGAGCGCGAGCACGCCGGAGAGCATGAAGATGACGTTGTAGACGTCCGCCTGGCTCATCTGGCGCTCCATGCGCTTGGCCACGTCGTCGAGGCGGAAGTCGGCCTGCAGGCGGTGGTTCGCCGTGACCAGCGAGGAGAGCTCCTTGGAGAAGTCCGTCATGGCCGAGAGGTCCGGCACCCGGAAGGTGACACGGTCCAGGCGGTGGTAGTCGTCCCCCTCCATGCGGGCGGCGACGAGCTGCGAAGGCACGGCCACGATGCGGTTGCGCCAGGCGAACATGTTCTGCTGGCCCTTGCGGAAGCGGAAGGTCTTCTCGGCGAAGACGCCGATCACCCGCACCGGCGTATCGCCGATACGCAGTGGCTTGCCGACGATCTCGCCGGTGGGAAAGAAGACGCTCGCCGCCTGCGAGCCGAGCACGGCCACCGCCGCGCCGGTCTCCAGGTCATGGGCCGAAAAGCCGCGCCCCTGCTCGATCTCGTAGCCGTTCATGGCGACGTAGTCGGCGCCGATGCCGCTCACGTCGCGCTCCTGGTCGGCGAATTCCGAGCGCACCCGCGAGCGGGCCTGCCGGATCACGCTGGTCGCGTTGACCGATCTGGCGGAGGAGAGCTGTGCGCCCTCGGTCGCGTCCTCCAGACGCAGGCCGTGGTTGGCGCTCTGGAGCGCGCTCGGCGTTCCCTGCCAAGCGGTGTCGGTGGGCAGGACGTTCAGCTTGTCCGTGCCGCCGATGCGGGCGAAGAGGCGTTCCGCCTGGTGCCGCTGGCTGTCGGAGATCGAAAACCCGCCGAGCACCGAGGCCACGCCGAGCATCACGCCGAGGGCCTGGAGGAACGAGCGCCCGGGATTCTCCCGCAGCTCGGTCCAGGCCTCGAACAGACGCTCGCGGAAGGCGCCGCTCGTCTTGACACGGTGAATACTCATGCGGCCTCCTCCCGGCTCTCCCCCGGAACGGCGAGGAGGCCGTCGCGCAGCTCGACGCGGCGCTCCGCCAACGCGGCGACCGACGGATCGTGCGTCACCAGGAGAACGGTGTTCCCCTGAGCGTGCAGCTCCTGGAACAGCGCGAGCACCTCCTGGCCGGTCTTCGAGTCGAGCGCTCCCGTGGGCTCGTCGGCGAGGAGGAGCGCCGGCCGGTTGGCGAGCGCGCGGGCGATCGCCACCCGCTGGCGCTGGCCGCCCGAGAGGGCGCCGGGCAGGACGTTCGCCTTGTCGGGGATGCCCACCCGCACGAGGAGCTCCAGCGCCCGCTCGCGGCGCTCCTTGCGGGGGACGCCCGCGTAGAGCATCGGCAGCTCGACGTTCCGGAGGATCGTCGCCTTGGGCAGCAGGTTGTACTGCTGGAAGACGAACCCGATCTTCTCGTTGCGGATCGCCGCGAGCTCGGGTCCGGCGAGCTGTTCCACCTGCCGGCCGTCGAGGGAATAGCTGCCGCCGGTCGGCGTATCGAGGCAGCCCAGGATCGCCATCAACGTGCTCTTGCCGGACCCCGAAGGACCGATCAGAGCCACCATCTCACCGCGCTCGACGTCCAGATCGATGCCGCGGAGAGCGTGGACCGCATTGCCTGCGCTGCCGTAGACCTTGGTCAGGCCCCGGGTTTCGATGATTCGCATGGCCGTTCCTCTCCGCGGGAGATCAGTTGGTCTCGTCGTCCTTCTCGACCTTCTTGCGCGTCACGTCTTCGAGCGCGACCTGATCACCGTCGCGCAGGCCGGCCATGATCTCGGCCCGCTCCAGCGTCGCGATCCCGGCCTTCACCGGCACCGCCTCGAAGTACTCCCGCCAGTTCTCGGACAGCCAGACGAACTTGCTGCGGCCGTCGAGCGCCTCGCGCGCCTCGTCGACCTGCTTCGGCGTGAGGCCGCTCTTCAGGCGATAGACGACCGTCTGCCCATCGCGGCGCTGGAGGGCCTCCAGCGGGATCGACAGCGCGTGCGGGCGGCTTTCGCCCAGGATCTCCACGTTGGCGCTCATGCCGGTGCGGAACGACTCGTCGAGCTGGTTGAGCGCCACCTCGACCTCGAACACCTTGATCTTGTCCACCACCGTGGCGGCCGGAGCGACGAAGCGCACCTTGCCGTCGAAGATCTTCTGCGGATAGGCATCCAGCGTGACGCGCACCGGCTGGCCGACGCGCACCTTGGCGATGTCCACCTCGTTCAGATTCACCCGGATGATGAGCGACTCGAGATCGGCGACCGTGAACATCACCGTGCCGTCATTGAACGACGAGACACCGGAGGTCACCGTCTCGCCCAGCTCGACGCCCTTGGCGATCACCACGCCGGACATCGGAGCGGTGACTCGCGCCTTCTGCGTCGACGAGGTGCCGGAGATCGGAATGCCGCGGTCTTCGACGATCTGATAGCGCGACCTGGCATTGGCCAGCGTGTCGGCGGCGAGGTCGCGCACGGTCCGATAGTTGCTCAGGGTCTCCCTGGGGATGAGGCCGGCCTCGAACAGCCGCGTCTGCGCCGCGAGCTCGCGCTCGGCATCGCGCAGCTTGATGTCGGCCTGGCTCACCGCGGCCTTGACGTCGGAGAGCGACTGCGCCTGGTTGACGTCGGGCTCGACCTCGGCCAGCACCTGCCCGGTCGCCACCACGTCCCCCTCCCGCACCCGCAGGCCCTGCACGCGGCCGGACACCGCGGATTTGACGTCCACTTTGATCTCGGGGTCGACCACGCCCACCTCGCGCACGCTGACCTGAAGGTCCTCGGCCTGCACCTTGCCGAGGCGGAACGGAGAGTCCTGGTCCTCCGGCTGATGGCGGGTCGTCGCACGGGCCACCACCAGGCTCCCTGCCAACACCACCGCCGCGGAACCGGCGATCATCCATTTCTTGCGCATGACGAGTCCTTCTTTCTTGACAACAACCTGGCCGCCGGTTCCGGCTCCAGATTGGCTGAGGTTCGGGTCCAACGGGTCCAACGGTCCGACAACTGCTTCCGACTCTCTGTACGATGGGAGAGGGCAAAAGGTTACAGGGGGGAGTCCGGTTGCATGAAAGCTCCTTTCTGGAGATCACGTCGTAGGCTCGACCGGGCTCCCAACGAGCCCGCGATCCTGCGTGTCATGGAGAAGCTGTCGCGGCGGTCCGGGTTGTCTCAGAGAAGCTTCATCAGGCTGCCGGCGCGCACCCCCCTGGGAGCGCCGGCGTCTCGCCGGCATTCAAGAAAACGGGCCGAAGGCCCGGCCTTCCTGGGGGAACCCGAGAGTGCATCGCGCGGAGTCCTCACCCCCCGTCCCCCTCTCCCATCTCCCCCACAAGCGCTCACTTTGGCTCCTGGGTCGTCGGAGCGGCGAGGCCGGCTTCGCCGGGACCCTCACCCCCGTCCCCTCTCCCACACGCACTCCCCCCACGCGGGAGAGGGGCGCCACCACCCAAAACCATGAAAAAACGAGGGAACGGGGTTTTCCCTGGGCCAGGGGGTGAGGACTCCACGCGGCACGGCTCCGGCTTTCAGAGAGCCGGCAGGTGTTGTACTCTCTCACTATGGCTGCGCACCCCGTGCAGGTCTTGGAGTTGGACTGAGGAAACCGCGATGAAGCTTCAGATTGTTCTTGAACCCAGCGAAGAAGGCGGCTACACGGCGATCGTGCCAGCCCTGCCGGGATGCCTGAGCGAGGGCGACAGCCGCGAGGAGGCTCTTGCCAACGTCCAGGAAGCCATCGCGCTCTACCTGGAGCCGATCGAGGACGACTGGGACTTCGCTCCCAACGCGGAAGTCTTGGAAGTCGCCGTTTGAGCAAAGTCCCCAGCCTGCACTATGAGCAGGTGATCAACGCCCTGCGCCGCGACGGCTGGCTGGTCGTCCGCCAGCGCGGCAGTCACATTCGTCTCCAGAAACGTACTGCAGACGAAACTCTAAAGATCGTTGTTCCAGCCCATCGGCCCATCAAGCGCTCGACGCTTTCTCATATCCTGAAGCAGGCCCGCCTCGAGGTGGCCGCGTTTCTCGAGCTTCTCTGAGTGAGGGTCCCGGGCGAAGCCGGCTTCTATCGTCTGCCGATCTCCGCGATCAACCCGCGAGTCCTCTCAATCATCTCCGCCGCTCCCTCCCCGTAGTGCTCGAATCCCCGCAGCGCCTCCTCGGCGTACTCCAATGCATCCGCTCGGCGGCCGGCGTTGAAGAGGTCGATGGCTACATTGAAACGGGTCGACGCAGCATTGAACGGATCGTCTGCATGATCGAATCTCTGAACCGCCTCCTGGTAGTGTTGTACCGCGCGGTTGAGGTCTCCTGCCTCGGCGTAAATGGCACCGAGCGCGTTGTGGGGCACGGCCAAGTCGCTGGCCGCATCTGCCGGAAGAAGATCGAGAGCTTCATGATAGCGTGTCACCGCTTCGTTGAGATACCAGAGAATCTCTTCCTGTGGTCGCCCCGCGATCCGTGCCTCGCGAAAGCGCTCATAGGCAACAGTCCCCAATTGCACCAAGCATCGGCCCTGCCCCAGTGGGTCGCGCTTTTCGCACAGCTCAAGGCTTTTCCAGTACCACCGCTCGGCTTGATCGAGGTCACGAAGCATGGGCAACTCACTGCAAGCACGCCCGAGGTTGAGCGCGCAAATTGCCGTCCGGGTTCGGTCGCCGATTCGCTCGGATAACTCAAAGGCCTCCTTATAGGCCGATACGCAATCCGCCTGTCCCAGCTCGCGGAGAATATGTCCGAGCCACTCCAAAGAAACCGAAAGTGTCTCAATCTCATTCCTCTCTCTATCCTCCAGTTCTTCCACCGGCCGGACCAGTGCGGCAGCGGCACGCAGCCGGCCCCAAGCCACGCGGTCAGTCTGCAATCGCTTGGCCTCTGCCCACTGCCGCTCCTCTTGAGCGAGTTGCACTCGGTACTCGATGACTAGGCCCCACTGCTCCTCACGCCCGGGTATTGGCCCACCACTCACCGGATCCACAAAGTCCGGCACGATCTCCGTGACCAGCCGTTTCCATTCGGGCTGGCGGCCAGCATGGTCATAGAGATAATGGAGACCTTGCATGGCGCCGGTTACCGTATCCCACCAGCCGTAGGTCCGTGCCAGCTGGCGAGCGTGGAGAAAGTTCGCCTCCTCGGCCCGTAGGTTGGCGAGGGCATTTCTATTTCCCGCTCCGTACTGTTTGTGGTAGTAGTCCCCAATATTCGCCATGGTCTCGACGAACGCCCGCACGACGGTTAGGTTTTTGGCCGGATAGCATCGCTCGAAGAGATTCTTTAAGAACCAGGGAAGGATGGGGTGAATCCCGTAGTACCCTCCGCCGCGTGTGGCCAAGAACCCCACTTCGGCGGCGCGGTCAAGGAGGGCGATGCCCTCCTCCCGGGTCAGATTCCGCACCTCGGCCAGGCACCACGGAGCCTCGGGATGACCCATTACGCGGAGCGCTTCTACGTCCACAAATCCCTGGAACAAGTGGAGCAAGGCGAGCTTCTTCCGTTCCTCCTCATCAAAAGCCTGGTCGAATCCATACGCGAGAGAGGCGGCGAGAGAGCGGGAGCGCCCCTCACCGGCTTCATCGGGGAAGGCGGCTTCGCCGGAGCGGAGGCGGGCGACGAAGGCTTCGATCTGCTCCTTCGTCTTGAACCCCTCGCGCAGAGCTTGGCCAGCGACGACAGTGAGTGTCATTGGGTTGCCTTGAGCAAAGACGAGGAGGGGCCGCCAGTCCTCAATGTCCGCAAGCCGGCGGCCGTGCTTGGCGGCCAGGGCGCGGACGAGTTGGAGGCTCTCCGTCATCGGCATCGGCGGTACGTTGATGCGCGTGGGCAGATCCTCCAGCCATGGAAGCTCGTCCCGGCGCGAGGTCAGGAGAAAATTCGCCTTGGTGCTACTGGCAGCGCGGAGGAAACCGAGCAACTCCTCCTGCTCCTCCGCGCTCCAGGCCGACTCCGTGCCCGCCGGAAAGCCGGCTACCGGCTCGACGTTGTCCCAGATCCACAGGACCGGCACCTGGGCGAGGACCTGAAGAGCCACCTGCCGCCGCGTCGCGTCGTCGAGCGCCAGCCAGTGGACGCCGGACCTCTCCAGTGCCGGGCCGAAAACCTGGCCGATCCGGTCCAGCACGCGGGGCAGCGGGAGGTAGCGTTCGAAGGTGGTGAAGAGGACGGGGCCGTCGTCAGTGCCGCCGGTCAGCGAGTACCAGCGGGCGAATTCGGCGGCGGTGGAGGTCTTCCCGCTGCCGGCGTAGGCGTGGAGGAGGACGATGTCGTCATCGTCGAAAGCGCGGTCGAGGGCGAGAAGGGTTTCGTCCCGGCCGAAGAAGCCGGCGTCGGGTGGTGGCGGGAGGTCGGCATCGAGGCCGCCGGCTTGCGATGCCGTGGCTCCTGCTTCGACGTGGATCTTCAGCCGGCCGTCGTCCTTCGTCTTCGGAAAGAGTGGGAGCGGCGTCGCCTCATAGACGACGGGGACGGTCCAGTCCTGGAGCGGCAAAGGGGAGAAGGTGATTTCGCGCAGCGGGTTTTCGGCCAGGTTCTTGCGCGCCAGCGTCACCGCCTCGCCCAACGTGGCGCCGCGTCCGAGGGCGGCATAGAGCTCGGCGACGAACCGGGCGGCGGTGACCACGTAGAGGTTGTAGCGCATGGCCACCACCCCGGCCACGCCCGCATCCATCACCTCCTGCGCGAGAGAGCCGAAGGCCCTGACCTGGGAGTGGGACTCGGTGGGCGATTCCGTGCTCGGCGCCGAAGCCGGCTCGGTGTGCGCCGAGCGGCAGGCGTTGAGGACGAGGATGGGAACCCCCCTTGCCGCGAGGAGCTGGCCCAGCAAGGTGCCATCCACCAATTCACCGCTGCGGCCGAGCCGCGGGTGCTCGAACCAGAGGTAGCCGCGTTGGCCCGCGCCTGGTTCCGTTTGATAGATGCCATGCCCGTCGAAATGGACCACGTGGTAGGGGTGGCCCTCCCGGTGCGCCTGGCGGAGCACGTTCCCGAGCTGCTCGAACGTGGGCGGACGCAGGACCTTGAGATCGTAGGCCTCGCGGTTGGCTGCGCTGAGCCCGCGGAGGAGGTGGCTCGCCACCGAGCGGAACGGCACGTCTCTCTCGCCGGCGGCGCCCCGCGGCCGGCAGAGGACCAGGAGGATGCGGATCTTCCCTTCCCCCTGGGCTGGCAGATGGGGCGCGCGGGCCGTGTTGGGCTGGGCGCGGACGAACGAATGGGCGGTGAGAGCCAGGGCAACGTCTGCCGCCGGCTCCCGGAGCAGCTCCCAGGGGATGGTGGCGGCCTCGGTGACGCCTGTGACGATCTCGATGCGCGTCTCCGGCAGCCGTTCCTCCACCCGGCTCCAGATCCTCCGGGTGTCGTCATTGGTATGGAACACCGCCCGGAACAGCTCCACCCCCGCCTCCACCATCCGCCCTTCGACCCGCTGCGCAATCACGGGCGCCGGTGGCTCGGGATATTGGAGGAACTCCTCCAGGTACCAGCGCAGAGCCTCTTCATCCTGCGGCGAGAGGCTGAAGGGAAACGTACAGGTGGCCGCGCGCGGGGCACCGTCGCCGGTGAGCTCGAGGTCCACCCGGTGGTGGCCTTCCGTTACGGGGTGCTGCGTGAGGCGGAGGTGTAGCATGTCGAATTGTACGCGGATGCCTGAGCGAGGGCGACAGCCGTGAGGAGGCTCTCGGCGGGCCGTTCCCGGCCGGCATCCAACCCGCCGTCCCGGGGATCTCGCCGGACATCCCCGGTTGCCGGCTCTCCGTCCCCGCGGGGAACGTCAGTTTCCCGGCGGGGAAAGCCTCCATCCCCGGTTGCCGGACCGGGTTCCCCGCGGGGGACGTCTCCATCCCCGAGAGGGACGTCTCCATCCCCGCGGGGCGGCTCCTGTCCCTCGCGGGGAAAGGCTTCATCCCGGCGAGGGACGCTGACATCCCCGCGAGGTACGCCGGCATCCCCGCGGGGCGGTGCTCCATCCCGGTGGGGGACGCTGAGATCCCCGCGGGGGACGCTGAGATCCCGGCGGGGCGGGTCTCCATCCCCGCGGGGACGGTGGTCCGGGAGCCGGGGATGTTCATCCAGGAACCGGGGACGTCCGTGCAGGACCCGGGGGGGCGCCCGTCCCCGTCCGGGGGTCTGGTGCGATGCGGACGAGGGCGATCCATCATCTGCAATCGGAGGGGATATACTCACGTCATGCGATCTGTCGCCGATGACTTGCGCGAAGAGCTTCAGGACGAGGGGCTCCGCCTCCCCTTCGAGGAGCGCATGGCCCTGGCGTTGCGGCTTGGGGAGAGAGGCCTGGAGATGTTTCGCCAGGCGAGCGGCCTCGACCGGGAGACCGCGATCCGGGAGCTTCAGCGCCAGCGCCAGGCGGGGCGCATCCCTTCCAAGTGCATGTCCGATCTGATCGGATGAGCCTGCTCGAAGAGATCGGCTCGACTCTCGAGGCGGCCGGAATCCGCCACGCCCTGATCGGTGCGCTCGCCCTCTCCGCCTACGGAGTCAACCGCGCAACCGTCGATCTGGACCTCTTTGCCGCCGATGCCTCGTGCCTGAAGCCCGAGCTCTGGGCCGGCCTGCGAAGCCGTGGCGTTTCCATTGACGTCCGGAAGGGCGACTCGACCGACCCCCTGGCGGGCGTGGTGCGGTTCCAGTCCCCAGGCGAGAGCCCGATCGACGTGGTCGTCGGGAAGTTTCCCTGGCAGGCGAGGCTCCTCGAGCGGGCCGAGCCCGTCGGTGGGACCCTCGTGGTCCGGGCCGCCGACCTGGTCCTCCTCAAGCTCTATGCCGGAGGACCCCAGGACGCATGGGATGTGCAGCAACTCCTGGCACGGCCTTTCCGCGACGCTCTCGTTCACGAGGTCGAATCGCGCCTCTCCGACCTCCCTGCGCGATGCCGTAACCTGTGGAAGAAGATTCTGCAAGGCGCGGCCACGTGAAGCGTCCGCAGTGAGGCCCCGGCACAGCCGGCTCCGTTATGATCTCCATATGGCCCAACCTCTCCGCTCGTCCGATGCCCTTCAGGTCCTCTCCAGCTCCTGCCCTCTCGATTGTCCGGACGCCTGCAGCCTGGACGTCCAGGTCGAAGACGGCCGGGTCGTCAAGGTCGACGGCAACCAGGCCAATCCCTTCACCCAGGGATTCATCTGCTCCAAGGTACGACGCATCCCCGATCTTCTCTATGGGGAGGGGCGTCTCCTCCATCCGGCGGTCCGGCGCGGAGGCAAGGGCGAGGGACGGTTCGAGCGGATCTCGTGGGAGGCGGCGCTCGATCTGGCGGCGGAGAAGATGCGCGCGGCGCGGGAGCGCTTCGGTGGGGAGTCGATCCTTCCTTTCTTCTATGGCGGCTCGAACGGTTTCCTCACCCAGGAGTCGACGGATGCCCGGCTGTTCTACCGCCTCGGCGCATCGCGCCTGGCACGCACCGTCTGCGCGGCTCCCACGGGGAAGGCGGCGACCGGCCTCTACGGCAAGATGGCCGGCGTCGCGCTGACGGACTACGTCCATTCCCGGCTCATCGTCGCCTGGGGCGTCAATCCGTCGGCGACCGGCATTCACCACATCCCGGTCATCCAGGAGGCGCAGCGGCGCGGGGCGCAGCTCGTGGTGATCGATCCGCGGCGGACCCAGCTCGCCAAGAAGGCGGACCTGCATCTGGCGCCGCGCCCGGGGGGTGACCTGCCGATCGCGATGGCGGTGATCCGCTTCCTCTTCGAAAGGGGGAAAGCCGATCTCGCCTTCCTCGCCGAGCACGCGCACGGCGCCGAGGAGCTGCGCGCCCGGGCGCTCCCCTGGACGTTCGAGCGCGCGGCGGAGGCCTCCGGTGTGCCGGCGGAGGACCTGGAGCGCTTCGCCCGCCTGTATGCCGAGAGCGCGCCGGCGGTCGTGCGCTCCGGGTGGGGATATGAGCGCAACCGGAACGGCGGCTCGGCGGTGGCGGCGGTGCTCGCCCTGCCGGCGGTGGCGGGCAAGTTCGGCGTGCGCGGCGGCGGCTACACGATGAGCAACTCCGGCGTCTGGGGGACGGTGGACCGTGCGGCGGCCGTGCGCGAGCCGGAGCCCGCGACGCGCGTGCTCAACATGAACCGCCTGGGGGAGGACCTCCTGGAGCGGCAGGACCCGCCGGTGGCCGTCCTCTTCGTCTACAACTGCAATCCGGTGGCGACGATGCCGAACCAGGAGAAGGTGCTGCGCGGCCTGCGCCGCGAGGACCTCTTCACGATCGTCTTCGAGCAGGTGTGGACCGATACGGCGCACCTGGCCGACCTGGTGCTGCCGGCGACGACGTTTTTCGAGCACGACGAGATGTCGCGCGGCTATGGCGCGATGATCCTGAACCGGACGCCCGCGGTGGCGGAGCCGGCGGGGGAGGCGCGCCCCAACTACGCGGTCTTCGCCGACCTCTGCCGGCGCCTCGGGCTCTCCCGGCCCGGCGAGCCGGAGACGGCGGAGGATCTCGGCGCCGCCCTCCTCCACCGGTCGCCGCGGATCCAGGCCGATACCGAGCGCGACGGTTTCGCCTATCCCGACACCGGCTGGGCGCCCATCCAGTTCGTCGACGCCTTCCCGTTGACGGCGGACGGCAAGATCCATCTCGTCCCCGAAGCGCTCGACCACGAAGCGCCCCTCGGGCTCTATGGCTTCCAGGACGATCCGGCGACCGCCGCGTATCCCCTCGCCCTGATCTCCCCGGCCACCAACCGGACGATCAGCTCCTCCTTGGGAGGGCTCTACACCGACACCGCGTCGCTCGAAATGCACCCCGACGACGCCGCGCTCCGCGGGATCGCCCATGGGAACACCGTGCGCATCTGGAACGATCTCGGCGAGGTGAGGGTCCCGGTCCGGCTGAGCACCGGCGTGCGCCCGGGCGTCGTCTTCCTGCCCAAAGGGCTGTGGAGCCGGCACACCCTCTCCGGCACCACCTCCAACGCCCTCTCCCCCGACACCTTCACCGACCTGGGCGGCGGGGCGTGCTTCAACGATGCGCGGGTGCAGGTGGAGAAGGGATAACCGCGCTCAGCTCTCGCGTGCCGCGAGCACCCGGAGGAGCTCGCCGGGCGTGAAGACCGGCAGGACGGATTTCTTGAAATGCTGCGCATTGCGGGTGACGATTGCCTCGGCCGCGGCCTGGCGGGCCGCCTCATGGAGGACCGCGTCCTCGAAATCGCCAAAGCCAGAGTCCAGAGCCTTCTCCAGAACGGGCCGATGGACCGGCGCGACCTCGCAGAGCGCCAGGAGGTTGCGGAGATGGGCGGAGGCCTGGGCCGTGCCGATCGTCTTGGCCGCCAGGTAGTGCAGGGTGGTGACCGTGGTCGCACAGAGAAGACAGGCGATCTCTCCCGCCTCCGCCCGGGAGAGCAGGTCTGCG
>Ga0209682_10000275_pt1 | contig 17694 bp, 14 predicted proteins | sample DOMMetBare2Fresh_2_FD_187471 | JGI IMG/M metagenome (GOLD analysis project Ga0209682, IMG submission 187471) | Wetland sediment microbial communities from St. Louis River estuary, USA, under dissolved organic matter induced mercury methylation -... | ecosystem: Environmental > Aquatic >... | reverse complement strand
ATCACGGTCTGGTCGTGACTCGCCGAGGCCAGCCGCTTTCCGTCCGGACTGATGGCGACATCTTCAACCGCGCCCTCGTGCCCCTTCAGCATGGCCAGCGGCTTGCGGCTGTCCAGGTCCCATAGGATCACGCTCTGGTCGGAACCCGCTGAGGCCAGCCGCTTCCCGTCCGGGCTGAAGGCGACACTGCGAACTGCACCCTTGTGCCCCTTCAGGGCGGCCAGGGGCTTAGGGCTGTTCAGATCCCACAGGATCACGCTCTTGTCCCCACTCGCCGAAGCCAGCCGTCTCCCGTCTGGACTGAATGCGACCCTTTCGACCACATCTTGGTGGCCTGGTAGAAACGCGGATAGATGTGGGTGACTCACGAAGCGCCGCAGAAGCCCAGACTGGGCATCTATTGTTGGGGCGACACGAATCGCTTCCAGGTTGACCAGAAGGGATGTGTCGTAGTTGGTGTCCTGAAGCCGATCCGCGTTGGCCATGAGCCGCGTGACTTCAGCCTCGCGCAGGAGCCCGCTGGCTTTCCACGTGGACCACCCGGCAAGCCCTGCAAGTCCGATCACGACGAAAGCTCCTGCTCCCACGAGCGCCGCATTGCGCCGGTTACGCCGCTGCTGCTCGAGCGCCGCCTGCTGCGCGAACGCCTGCTCGGCCTCACGCAGCAGGGCATCTTCTCTCTCCCATTGCGTGCGCTCGACGGCCTTGGTGCTGGCCTGGACGAGCTCTTCCTCCACAGCCGACAAGTTGGAATGGCCCTTTGCCTCCTCCAGTTGCCAGCCGGTCAGCAGACCCTCGGCAGGCTTCCCGCTGTCCGCCCATCGCTGCGCCGCCTGGGTGAGAGCGAGCCTCTGCCGCCGCTCGAGGCGCTTGTCGTCAATCCATTCGACGAAGCGCGGCCAGTTGCGCACCAGCGACTCGTGCTTGACCTCGACGACCGCGTCCGCCGCGGTGGTGCCCGCCGTGATCCGGACATAATCGTTCTCGGCCAGCAGCTTGAGGACTTCCTCGGTGTTCGCCCTGCCCGCCTGGAGCAGGCGGCTCATGGGCACCGGCTGGCGATACGCCTCGAGCAGATCATCCACCCGCACCAGCTCCAGCAGCACGCGGCGGACCTCGATCTGGGTCTGCGGTGCGAGCCCGTCGTAGAACTGGTCCGCGGAGGTTTTCAGCGCGTTCAGAGGGTCCCCGGTCCTGCCATAGACTTCCCAGGTGATCCGGTTGCGGTCGCGCTCCTCCCAGAGCAGGCGCAAGGTAAATTGAAGCAGCGGCAAGGCCGCGGGCTGTCCCAGCACCTTCTTGACCAGGTCATCCACGATGCCCGCCTGGAACTGGAGGTTCACCAGCGCCGCCGGCTTCTCCACCGCCGCTCTGAGCTCGTCGTAGTCCATGGGGCGCATCGAGTACCAGGCCTTGTCGAGATACGGCGAGAGCGCCCGCAGCTCGACGATGCGGCTCCTGAACTCCTCCCGCATGGTCAGGATTACGTGGTGGCCGGCCTCCAGGAGCCGAGCGAGGCTCGCGACCAGCGCCTCTCTCTCCTCTACGGTGGACAGCGTGAACACTTCCTCGAACTGATCGATGGTGATCAGGACCGGCCGCGCGTCCGAATCCACCAGATGTTCGAACGCAGCGTTTCGCGGGAGGAAAGGTGGAACGACGACATGTAGCGTACCTTCGGCCGCGAGCGCAGGCAGCACGCCGCCCATGACGAGGGACGACTTCCCGCTGCCCGAGGCGCCGAGAACCACGACCAGGGGAGCGTCGCGCACCTGGGCCAGCAGCGCTTTCGTGTCGGACTCCCGGCCGAAAAAATACGTCTCGTCCCGGAAGGCGTCGAGACCGACATAGGGGCAACGTACGCCCTTCAGATCCGGCAATTGCCCGGCATCGAAGCGCGCAAGGCGGGCGCTCCCCGCCGGCAGGCCCGCTTGCGCGAGGCTGGAGAGCCAATAATCCAGCAATACCTGACAGGAAGTACGCTCCCTCGTCTCCTCCAGGTAGACGCCCGTCGCCGCGCCACGTTCCAGAAACAGCCGGATCTCGGGTTCGAGGCGCGCCAACGCGGCGGCCTCTCCCGCTGAGCTGGCGTCCTCTCCGAGCTGAGAATCGAATGCTTCCAGGAGACGCGCATGCGCTTCCCGGAGCTCACTGGCGCTCTCGAAGGGAGCGGCGGATGGGGCTATGGCGGCATCTGACATGAGGCCTCCCGGCCTAGAACATGCTGAGGACTGTTTTGAGGGGCTGAGCGACGGCGCTGAGCCGCAGGCAGAACTCCTTGAGGCTTCCGTCGACATCCCGGAACACCGAGCTGACGGCCCGGAAGTACTCACTCACGAGATCCAGAGCCGCCGCCTCGTTCCCTTGTCCCAATCCTGTCTCGATTTCGCCTTCGATGGCAGCGAGGTCATCGTTCACCGCTCCCAGCTCCGGCGAAAAGGGTGGCGCGAGCCTGGAGCGCACCAGCCGGATCCGTACCCACTCGCCGGCCAGCATCCCCGGCAGGGTTCCGCCAACGCACACGGTTCGCAGCTTCGAATCGAGGCGCTGCAGGAGCCCGTGCTCTGAAACTCGCCTGCTCAGCTCGTCCCTCAGCCTGCCCAGGGCGTCGATGCCCTGAACGAACGGCTCGAGCTCGGGATCCTTCCCCGCGGCCGGCGATGGCAGCGTGTCTCTCACTCTGCCCATGAGCTCCAGGAGGCGGTCCAGATTCAGCCCCGCCGCGGCTTCGGCAATTCCCACATCCAACTGCGGAGACATGCCGGAAAGGAGTCCACTGAGCTCGCCGACGACGCGCCCATAGGACGCTTCGCTCGGTGCCTCCACCGCGATCTCCAGGGCCGCCGTGGCCGAATCCAGGCGGTGTTGGCGGCTGAGCAAAAGCGCCGGAATCTGGCTATGAGCCGCGCTTTTGCCCGAACCAAGTAAGCTCAATTTAATCAGTGGTTTACCCAAGCAAGGCCAACCCGCCGACTCCCTCCACCGCCCGGCGGGGATGATGCTGATAGCCGTAACAGTCATATTGGCAGAGAGTTACCAATTGCCGACGCTTGTCAAGAGATTTCCGCCTAGCGCCGCCAGATTCCGGCGGATTTCTACAGCCATCGACAGGCGGTCCACGAGATCGTCGCGCAGCGCGGAATTCCATTCTTTTTCCTGGATCGCCTCCTGGATGCGGCGCGCCTCTCCGGCGAACCGGATCTTGAACGGCCGCAGCCTGCCCGCAGGGCCTCCTGCCTGGATCGGGCGAAGGCAATCGACATCGATGGTATGCAACGAATCGTGGATCACTTTGAACAGCACGAGCCTCCCGACTTGGGAGTACGTGTTTTCGATGACCTCCTTCGAACGGCTGACTGCATCGGCGACCGCCGGCACCTTGGTCATGAGGTCCTTGAGCAGACGGATGCCTGTGTTCGCGGAAACGACGTCATCCAGGGGCCTCAGCGATGTCTGTTTGATGAGATCCTTGATGAGCTCGCCGATGTCGTAGTCCCAACGCGTATCGGTGACCTCGGCCTTCTGCCGCTTGAGCAACGTGCGCAGATCCTCCGGAAGCTCTGCTTCACCGGGCAACGGCGCACCGCCGAGCAGCACCGGCATGATCGGGATGTTGCGGCGCAAGGCCGTGGAGATCTCGTTCCGGACCCAGTCGTCCGGGGCGTCCAGCCTGCGGGTTTTATCCGGTCGCTCGCAGCCAATCCACTGAGGGCCGATGAGCGCCAGCAGCGCATCGCAGCCCGCGAGCGCGGTCGTCAGCACCTGCTCGAAATCGGCCCCGCGCGGAATGCCGCCGTTGATGTCCATGAAGACCTGGGACGCGCCGAAGCTCTTCCGGAGGTCGGCAAACAGGCGCCCCGCCCAGGCTACGGTATCGATACGGCGATAGCTGATGAAAATCCCGGGCATGCCTGTGCCTCCGGAGTCAATCGCACTTCTCGGGTCCGGGCAGCGCCTCGCAGGTCTTGTGGTAGGGCTTGTCGGCGTCAATATAGTTTCGCCATTCCAGGCAGGTCAGATTCCGATTGGCTCTGCGGCAAGCCTCAGCCCTGAGGAAGCCCAAGTCCAAGGCAGCATCCAAGTCCCACAGGAAGATGGTGTGGTCATAACCCGCCAAGGCCAGCCGTTTCCCGTCCGGGCTGAAGGCGACGCTGTTAATCCTGCCTTTGTCTCCCACCAGCGTGGCCAGCGGCTTGCGGCTCTTCATGTCCCACAGGATGGCGGTCCCGTCCCAACTCGCCGAAGCGAGCCGCTTCCCGTCCGGGCTGAAGGTCACGCTCCGGGCCCAACCCTTGTGCTCTCGCAACGTGGCCAACGGCTTGCGGCTGTTCACGTCCCACAGGATCACGGTCTGGTCCGCGCTCGCCGAGGCAAGCGACCTTCCGTCCGGGCTGAAGGCCACGCCCCAAACCGCCTTCTTGTGCCCCTCTAGTGTTGCCAGTGGCTTGCGGCTGTCCACGTCCCACAGGATCACGGTCTTGTCCTCACTCGCCGAGGCCAGCCGCTTCCCGTCCGGGCTGAAGGCAACGCTGCGGACCCTGCCGTTGTCTCCCACCAGCGTGGCCAGTGGCTTACGGCTGTCCACGTCCCACAGGATTACGGTCTTGTCCTTACTCGCCGAGGCCAGCCGCTTCCCGTCCGGGCTGAAGGCAACGCTGTAGACCCCAGCCCTATGCCCTTCCAGCCTTGCCAGCGGCTTGCGGCTGTCCACGTCCCACAGGATCACTGTCTTGTCCTCACTCGCCGAGGCCAGCCGCTTCCCGTCCGGGCTGAAGGCAACGTCCCGGACGCCATCCTTGTGCCCCTCCAACGTGGCCAACGGCTTGCGGTTGGCCACGCCCCACAGGATCACGGTTCCGTCCCAGCTCGCCGAGGCCAGCCGCTTTCCGTCCGGACTGAAGGCGACGTCCTGGACCTCGTCCTTGTGCCCCTCCAAAGTGGCCAGCGGCTTGCGGCTCTCCATGCTCCACAGGATCACGGTTCCGTCCACACCCGCCGAGGCCAGCCGCTTTCCGTCCGGGCTGAAGGCGACGCCATGGACCGCGTCCTTGTGCCCCTCCAGCGTGGCCAGTGGCTCGCGGCTATCTATGTTCCACAGGATCACGGTCGCGTCCCAACTTGCCGAGGCCAGCCGCTTTCCGTCCGGACTGAAAGCAAGGTCATGGACCGCGTTCTTGTGCCTTTCCAGCGTGGCCAGCGGCTTGCGGCTGTCCACGTCCCACAGGATCACGGTCGTGTCCCTACTCGCCGAGGCCAGCCGCTTGCCGTCCGGGCTGAAGGCAACGCTGTAGACCCCAGCCCGATGCCCTTCCAGCGTGGCCAGCGGCTTGCGGTTGTCCACGTCCCATAGGATCACGGTCTTGTCCTCACTCGCCGAGGCCAGCCGCTTCCCGTCCGGGCTGAAGGCGACGCCATGGACCGCGTCTTTGTGGCCCTCCAGCATGGCCAGGGGCTTGTGGCTGTCCACATCCCACAGGATCACGGTTTTGTCCTTGCTCGCCGAGGCCAGCCGCTTGCCGTCCGGGCTGAAGGCGACGCCGTAGACCGCGTCCTTGTGGCCCTCCAGTCTGGCCAGCGGCTTGCGGCTGTCCACGTCCCACAGGATCACGGTCTTGTCCTCACTCGCCGAGGCCAGCCGCTTGCCGTCCGGGCTGAAGGCAACGCGAAAAACCTCTCCCCTGTGGCCCACCAGCGTGGCCAGCGGCTTGCGGCTGTCCACGTCCCAAAGGATCACGGTCTCGTCCCGGCTCGCTGAGGCCAGCCGCTTGCCGTCCGGGCTGAAGGCAACGCTGTAGACCCACTCCCCGTGCCCCGGCAGGAACGCAGAGAGTTGGGGATGGCTCGCGAAGCGCCGCAGCAACCCAGCCGACACATCAAGGGTCGGAGCGGCCCGGAGCGCCTCCAGGTTGACCAGGAGGGATGTACCGTAGTCCGTATCCTGGAGCCGCTCCGCGTTGGCCATCAGTCGCGTGATCTCCGCCTCGTGCAGAAGCTCGGCGGCTTTCCGCGCGAACCACCCGGCGAGCACGATGAGGACGATCACGATGACCGCCCCTGCAAGCACAAGCGCCGCATTGCGCCGGTTGCGCCGCTGCTGCTCGCGCGCCGTCCGTTCTCGCGCCTTCACTGCCTCTTCGGCCTCACGGGCACGGCGGCTGTCACGGCTCTCCTTGACCACGCGGGTCAGCACGTCATGGGTCAGCTCGAGGCGGCGCATGCTCTGCCGCTCGTCCACCCGCAGCAGGCGGCGCCGGATCAGCGCATCGACCGCCTCGGAGGTGACGCCCGGCAGAGTGTCGTCCAAGGAATGGCTGTCGCGGTGGCCACGGCCGGTGATGAGCTCGTTTTCGACGAACGCCCGCACGCGTGGACCGAGGCCAGCCATGCTGCGCTCGTAGAAGCCCGAGAGGATCTCGCGATCGGCGCCTTCCAGCAGCTCGCTCGTGATGCGCTCGAGCGGAGGTTCCGTTTGCTGGCGCTTGTGATTCAGCTCGCTGCATACCACGCTGAGCAGCGCCGGATCGATCTCGATCTTGTGGAAATTCGACGGAAAGACGGGGGGGCTGGGCTCGTTCTTCCAGGCGAGACTGAGGATCCGCCGCGCGATGACATCGTCGACCAAGTGGCCGCCCGCGCGGGTAACCACCTCATAGGCCTGCGCGCCATTCATGGCCAGCAGGCGAAAGCGGTTGTACATGAGGGAGGGCATCTGCTCCTTGAGCCCTTCCATGTCGGCCAGGAAATCCTCGCGGAAGCTCAGCACCAGCTTGACCATCGAGCGCTTGAAGTCGAAGCGTCGCGCCGCCGTGGGATCCGCCTCCAGCGCCTGCCTGACTGCGTCCGGCGGCCGGTTCTCCACCAGGTCGCCGAGCTCGGCCAGGAAGGCGGCAGACCGTATCCTGACCTCTTCGGTCTCCTGACCGATCGTGAAGATCTCTTCGAACTGGTCGAACACGATCACCGGAGTCACAGGGCGGTTACGCTCGCTCCAGAATTCCGCTTCGCGCCGGTGAAAGAAGGACCAGAGACCTTCGTCCCCGGCATGCTGGGCCGCCTGGACCCGGTCGGCCTCGCACGCCGCCTGCAAGCCACAGAAGATCTGCTCTCGGAGGGCTGGAGCCTCCTCCGCATGGTCGAGGCGCAGGTAGACCGGAAGGAAATCCTCCTCGCGCAGAAGGGGGAACAGCCCGGCCTTGAGCAGCGAGGTCTTGCCCAGGCCGGACCGACCGAATAACACCGTAAGCAGCTCGCGGCGCACCAGCCGCACCAGCTCGCCCGACTCCGCCGCCCGGCCGTGGAAGTACTCGCGGTCGGCCTCGTCGAACGGATCGAGCCCGGGCCACGGGTTGTCGGGGTTCAGCCCCTGGCGCTGCAGCTCGGCCATGCTCAGGGCACTCAGGCCGCCCGCCGGCGGCGATGAAAGTCGCGCACGAGCTCTTTGAGCCGGTCGGCGACGTCCGGCGTGATGGTGCCACCCGGCAAGGTGTTGCCTTGCGCCCGCTTGAAGGCATCGGGGAGAGGAGCGCGGTCGATGCGTGTGTCGTCGATCGCCACGGGGACGATGAAAGGCTCGTCCGGTGCCATCCCGCGAGCGAAGTCGGCCGCGTCGTTCCACTCCCGCCAGAAGAAGCGACGCCGGTTCTCCTCACTCAAGCTCTGGCGCGAGACGACCGGCACGAACAGCGAGCAGAGCTCGACGCCGCGCCGGATGCTGCGTGCCCAGTCATCCCCCGCCTGGAGCGCGCTCTTGTCGAACCACACCTCCAGGCCGGCCGCGCGCAGGCCTTCGGCCAACCGGCTGGCAGCTTCGAGGTCCTCGCTCGCATAGCTGACGAAGATCGCCCCCAGGGGGACGCTGCCGGCCTCCCGGACCACGGCCTCCGCGCTCGGTTCCTTCTGTGGATGGGCGGCGTGCCACCTCGTCGCGAGCTCCATGACGAAGTCGGCCGCGGTCGAGGGGATCATGCGGGTGTCGGTGCTGAAGCTCTCGAGGAACAGCGTCAGTCCGGCATCCTGCGTCAACTGGTCGCCCACCAGCATCTCCTGTCGCCTGCGTTTCTGAGACAGCTCGACGCTCCTTGCGGTGCGCAGAAAGAAGCGGGCGAGCCAGTCGCCGAAGTTGCACCCGAGGACTAGAAGATGGTTGCCGCGCAGCTCGTCGAAGAGGATCTTGGGTTGGCGCTGCTTGTCCTGCAGGCCGTGCAGATGTTCGAGGAGATCCTCGTCACAGATGGCATAGTCCGGAGATGCGGACGCCTTCCCCAGGAGATGGAAGACCACCGGCTGCCGGAGATCGGCTTTCGGGCAGAGGAGGTCCCGGACCTTGTTGGGCGCATAGGCGATCTGCTCGGCGCCGAGGGCATCGGCCAGCAGCGAATCGAAGGTCAGCGAGACGAACAGGTCGAACCCGGGGATGCCGGCCAGCGCCCGCAGCGGCTCCGGGGGCGGCAGGGCGGCGTTGCGCAGCAGGCGGTGGATCAGCGCGTAAAGCTCTTCGCGCTCCCCGCGGCGGCGCAGGTGGAGCGAGACGACGTCGTTGAGGTCGAAGTCCGCGGAGAGATCCGCGGTGGGCAGCTCGAGATCGGCCGCCAGCCGCTCTGCGAGCCAGCGGTAGAGAGGGACGTCCTGATCCCCCTCGCGCACCGTGACGAGCTCCGAGCCGATCACCGGGATGACGGTGCGGTCTTCGATGTAGTCCAGGAGATTGGACCAGAATCCCTCTGACAGATCGGTCATCGTAGTATTCCATCATAGCGCGGTGGGCGCCGGCTTGGACGTGCCGGGTGATTTCGCGGAGTTGGCCACGCAACTCGCGAACGTGGTCATGCAACTGCCGAGGTTGGCAGCTCCATTCACCAGGTGGGCGACGTAACTGCCGAAGTAGGCCTCTCCATTCGCGAGGTGGCCTTCCCCACCTCGCGAGGTGGTCCACCAAACTCACGAGGTGGTCCACCAAACTCGCGAGATGGTCCACTACGTTCCCGAGATGGTCCACTACGTTCCCGAGATGGTCCGCCCCCGGCACGAACCGGCATGTCGGCTATCATCGAGAGCAGGAGCGGCTCTTACGATGACCCAAAGCTCTGCCCCCTCCCCGCCGGAGGCCCGGCGCGCCGCGCTCGCCGAGTCGCGGCTCCTCGCCTACCTGCCTCTCGTTCTACGTCGCCTGGGCGAATGGCGATCTCGAGCCGGAGGAGATCGAAGGGATTCGCGGCCGGCTGGCCACCACCGGGCTTCCCCCGGCCTCCCTGGATCTCCTCTGCGCCTGGCTCGACCCGGCGGCGCCGCCGGCGAGCTGGCGGACCTTCTCGCGAGCTTCCAGGCCGCCGGCCGGGAGCTGCCGGAGGCGGAGCGGCGGAACCATGCTCGGCACCCTCGTCGGCGGGCGGGTGAGCGTCGCCCTCGCCGCGCTGGCCGCCGCCCGGTCGGCGCTGACGATCGCCGTCCGCTACGCCGAGCGCCCCGCGGCCCGCGGCCTGGTCGACGCCTTCGCGATCCCGGACGCGATGCTCGGCGCACCGATCGCGATTGAAACAGAATGAGCCGATCCGCCATCAGGGACAGACGGAAGTCCACACAAAGGAGAGCCTGTGCTACTGAACCGGCGTAGCTTCATCGTCAAGGAACAAGTCTCGCTGCTCAAGCTGACGGACACGTACGACCTCTTCGACCCCGAGACCCAGCAGCCGATCGGGGTGGCCCGCGACGAGCCGGCGAGCTGGGCGAAGTACGGGCGCCTCCTGGTCAAGAAGCACTTCCTCCCGACCGTGATCAACGTCTACGAAGCCGGCTCGACGCGCCCGGTGCTCTCGCTCAAAAAAGGGCCGGCGATTCTGCGTACGACGGTCGAGGTCTGCGACGCGAACGGCGCGGTCATCGGCCGCTTCACCAGCAAGCTGTTCTCGCTCGGCGGCGGCTTCTACGCCCACGACGCCATCGGCCAACAGGTGGCGGAGATCAAGGGGGACTGGAAGGGGTGGAACTTCCGCTTCCTCGACAGCCTGGGCGCGGAGCTCGGCACCGTCACGAAGAAATGGGCGGGTCTCGGCAAGGAGCTCTTCACCACCGCCGACACCTACGTCATCGCCCTCTCCGACCGGGCCGGGCAAGTCCCGAACCAGAGCGCCCTCCTCCTCGCCGCCGGCCTCGCGATCGACATCGTGTTCAAGGAGCGGTCGTAGGAGGCGAAGGAGATCGCGGCGGTAGACTTGGGCCGCCAGCTCATTAGAATCCAGCCATGGCCGACCGCGACTCCGCTCTTCGCGTGATGACTGCGCTTCCGATCCTGGAGAAACTCGATGGCTGAGGCGCGGCGCGGGCTCACGGCCGAGGAGCGGATGCAGGAACTGCAGCGCGACCAGGCTATCTTGCGACGGGAGCGGATGTTGCGCGAAGTGGCTGGACCCCGGTGGCGTCGCATGGTGAGAATCGTGCCCGTGCTCTTCCGGCGTGAGGGGCAGGTGGTCGCACGAGTGCTCCAGGCTGAGCCAGCGACGGTCATCGAGGCCTTGCGGCCCGATGCGGTCTTCGCCCTCGATACCGCGATGCGCCTCGCGCATGGGTTCGGATTTCTCGCGGCCCGGGAGGTCCACGCCTATCTCTCCAGCTCGGAGCCACTCGTCCGCTTGGCCGAAGAAGGTTTGATCGCGCCTCAACCCTTGGCGGATACGACCTTGATTCGCCCTTGGCCCGGCCCGCCCCGGCTGCTGGCGTGCCTGGTCGAGGAGCTCCCTCCCTCGCGGGAGGTCGCGGGAGGATTTCGCACCGTGACCCGCGAGCGCCTGGGGCGCGAGCTCATCGGCACCGTGGGAGCGAGAGCAGATCTATTTGCTCTTTTCGAGAAGGCCGAGGGGCAGGCACTACCCTGAGACCCGGCCGGGCCCCTCTCCCCTGCACAGGCGAGTGGCTCGCCAGCCGCGTGCCACTTATTCGGGCATCTCAGGTGTATCGTGCCGGTAGGCCCGCCAGTCGAAGACCCTCACCAGATGTTTGAAATGCTTCTCGTTCGCTGTCACGACGTACCCGCCCACCTGCCTGGCTTGGGCTGCAAGGATGACGTCGACATCCAGGCTCTCCTCGGGCCCCCTCAACTCGCCTTTGGCTCGCGTCTGAGCCCATAGCGTTGCGGCCATTCTCATCGTACTTGTCGTGAGAGGAAGGTAGCCCGCAGAGACGAGCTCGTCCAAAAGGGTGAGAGCGTCTTTGGCCCATCTCCTCGCCTGATGCCGGTGGTGCCCTATGTGGAGCAGCTTCCGGCGGAGCTCGTAGTCGATGATCTCGGGAACGAAGAGCTCGTAACGGGGATCTTCGAGCACGCGGAGGATCGCCGCGGCCACCGGTCTGTTGTCGGCGACCTCCGGGCGAAGGACGCAACTGAGAATGCTGCTGTCGAGGAGAAGTGGTTGAGGCATCTGGTCAGGACCGGAAGGTCAAGCGGCCCTTATCGACCTCCGCCTTGAGCTCCTGCCAGAGTCTCTGCTCTTCGGCTGTCGCAGGCTTCGCCATGCGATCACGGATGTGGCCGGCGAGGGTCATTCGCCGCGCCATCGCCTCTTTGGATGCGAGGGTGCTCGCCTTCATGTCGGGTTCCTCAACGACGGCGATCGCGCGCTTTGCCATTAGATGATCATAGCAGAGCCGATCTGGGTCATTCCGGGCCGGCCCCCCTCCCCCGCCCGGGAGAGGGGCCACCCGGCTGATCCTCAATACTCCGCCAGATACCGCTCCTGCTCCCACGGGTGGACGTGCGAGATGTAGTCCGCCCACTCCTGGCGCTTGGCGCGCAGGTAGTTCTCCAGGATGTGGTCGCCCAGGGCGCCGCTGACGACCGGGTCCTTCTCGAGCTCGTCGAGGGCGTCGGAGAGGTTCGCGGGGAGGTGGCCGATGCGCAGGCGGCGCTTCTCGCGCTGGCTCATGGTGAAGATGTTCTTGTTGACCGGCGGGCCGGCGTCGAGGTTGCGCTCGATGCCGTCCAGGCCGGCGGCCATCATCACCGCCAGGGCCAGGTAGGGATTGCAGGACGGGTCGGGCATGCGCACCTCGCAGCGGGTCGACATGCCGCGCTTCGCCGGCACGCGGACCAGCGGGCTGCGGTTCTTCTCCGACCAGGCGACGTTGATCGGCGCCTCGTAGCCGGGCACCAGGCGCTTGTAGGAGTTGACCAGCGGATTGGTCACCGCGGCGAAGGCGGCGGCGTGCTCCAGGATGCCGCCGATGTAGCCGAGGGCCACCTTCGAGAGCTGGAAGGTCGCTTCGGGATCGTAGAAGGTGTTCTCACCCTTCTTGTTGAGCAGGCTCTGGTGGACGTGCATGCCGGAGCCGTTGACGCCGAACAGCGGCTTGGGCATGAAGGTGGCGTGCAGGCCGTGGTCCAGGGCGACCTTCTTCACCACGAAGCGGAAGGTGGTGACGGCGTCGGCGGTGGCGACCGCCTCTCCGTACTTGAAGTCGATCTCGTGCTGCCCCGGCGCCACCTCGTGGTGCGCCGCCTCGACCTCGAAGCCCATCGCCTCCAGCACGATCACGATGTCGCGCCGGCACTCCTCCCCCTTGTCCACCGGGGTGAGGTCGAAGTAGCCGCCCACGTCGTGGGTCTCGACCTTGACCGCCCCGTTCGCATCGCGCTGGAAGAGGAAAAACTCGGCCTCCGGGCCGGCCACCATGGTGTACCCCATCCTGGCGGCCTTCTCGACCTGGCGCTTGAGCGCCATGCGCGGGCAGCCGGCGAACGGTGTGCCGTCCGGGTTGTAGACGTCGCAGATCATCCGCGCCACCTTCGAGCCGTCCGGATTCGACCACGGATTGACCCGGAAGGTCTCGAAGTCGGGGACGAGCAGCATGTCCGACTCCTCGATCCGGGTGAAGCCCTCGATCGACGAGCCGTCGAACATGATCTGGCCGTCCAGGGCCTTCTCGAACTGGCTGCGCGGGATCTCGACGTTCTTGATGATGCCGTTGATGTCGGTGAACTGTAGACGCATGAAACGGACGCCCTGCTTGTCGGACGTCTTGAGGATCTCGTCTCTATCCATGATCTCTCCCAGATTGAGGGACTGGTTCGGTGTCATCGCTACCGTGACGACGCGGCCATCCTATGAGCCCACTCTGCCGATTGCAAGCCATGTCTGTGCACGGTGACGCGCTGTCTTTGCCGCAGCGTCAGATTCATCGTTTCACCGTGACACTCTGCCCGGCCGGCGGGAGGGCTCCGGCCATCCGCCGCGGCCGGCCGGGACGTAAGATCTGTCGGACCCGATCCGCCGGAAGCCGCAACCGTCCGGCCCGTCCAGAGAGGAGCCGCACGTGAGCACCGCCACGCCTTCGGACCAGCCGCCGGCCTCGCGAGGGAAGCTCGTCCTGACCTTGGGGATCGCCGCCGTGGCCGTCGCCGCCCTGATCCTGGGCGGACGCCAGGCCGGGCAGTACCTTCCGCAATTCGCCTCGTGGGTCGAGAGCCTGGGGTTCTGGGGGCCCCTGGTGTTCATCCTGGGGTACGCCCTGGCCACCGTCGGTTTCATCCCCGGCTCGCTCCTGACGCTCGCCGCGGGCGCCCTGTTCGGGCTCGTCGAGGGGACGCTCTACACGTTCGCCGGGGCCACGCTCGGCGCCTCGGCGTCGTTCCTGGTGGCGCGCTATGGCGCGCGCGGCTGGATCGAGAAGAGGATCGCGGGCAACGCCCGCTTCGCGGCGATCGACCGGGCCGTGGGCCGGGAGGGGTTCAAGATCGTCGCGCTGCTGCGCCTCTCCCCGGTCTTCCCGTTCAACCTGCTCAACTACTCCCTGGGACTGACCAAGGTCCGCTTCCTCGACTACCTCCTCGCCTCTGTCGCCATGCTCCCGGGCACCCTGCTCTACGTCTACTATGGAACGGCGGCGGGGAGCCTCGCCGCGGTGGCCGGAGGGGTCAAGACCGAGCGGGGCACCGCCTACTGGGTGACCCTCGGCATCGGCCTCGTGGCCACCATCGCGGTGACCACCGTCATCACCCGGCTGGCGGGGCGGGCGCTCCGCCAGGAGATCGGCGAAACTCCGGAGGCATCTCATGACTGAGCCCGCGCGGATGCACACTCCGGCTCCCGTCGAGCCGCTCGACGCGCACAACCAGAAGCTCCTCGGCAACGTGCACCCCTCTTCCTGGGTCAACCCGGAGCCGGCACCGCGCTATCACCTGGTGGTGATCGGCGCCGGCACGGCCGGGCTCGTCTCGGCGGCCGGTGCCGCCGGCCTGGGCGCCAAGGTCGCTCTGATTGAACGTCACCTGATGGGGGGCGACTGTCTGAACGTCGGCTGCGTTCCCTCGAAAGGAGTGATCCGCGCGGCGCGGGCCTGGCACGACGCCCGCCAGGCGCAGGAGCGCTTCGCCGGCCCGGCGGTCGATCCGGAGAGCCGCGGCGACTTCGCCGCCGCCATGGAGCGGATGCGTCGGCTGCGCGCCGGGATCAGCGTGCACGACAGCGCCGAGCGCTTCCGCGGCCTGGGCGTGGACGTCTTCCTGGGCGATGGACGCTTCACCGGGCCGGACACCGCGGAGGTGGGCGGCAAGACCCTCAGCTTCCGCCGCGCGGTGATCGCCACCGGCGGGCGCGCCGGGGTGCCGCCCGTCCCCGGGCTCGCCGGAGCCGGCCATCTGACGAACGAGACGGTCTTCAACCTGACCGAGCTGCCGGCGCGGCTGGTGGTCATCGGTGCCGGCCCGATCGGCTGCGAGCTGGCGCAGTCCTTCGCCCGCCTCGGCAGCCGGGTGACCGTCCTCGACGTCGCACCCCAGATCCTCCCCCGCGAGGACGCCGACGCCGCGGCCCTCGTCGAGCGGGCGCTCCAGGCCGACGGAGTGCGCTTCGAGCTGGGCGTGAAGATCACCGAGGTGCGATCCGCCAACGGCGGGAAGACGCTCGTCCTCGAGAGGAATGGAGCGCGCCAGGAGATCGAGACCGATCAGATCCTGGTCGCCGCGGGCCGCGTGCCGAACCTGGAAGGGCTGGGGCTGGAAGCCGCCGGAGTGCGTTCCACGAAGGCAGGCGTCGAGGTGGACGACCGGCTGCGCACCAGCAATCCACGGATCTATGCCTGCGGCGACGTGGCCTCCCGCTACCAGTTCACCCACGCGGCCGACGCGCAGGCCCGCATCGTGATCCAGAACGCCCTGTTCAAGGGAAGGGCCAAAGCGAGCGCGCTGACCATCCCCTGGTGCACCTACACGAGCCCCGAGGTCGCCCACGTCGGCCTCTATGCGAAGGACGCCCGCGAGAAGGGGATCGAAGTGGACACCCTGGACGTTCAGCTCGCGACCGTCGACCGGGCGATCCTCGACGGCGCCGACGAAGGGTTTCTCCGCCTGCACTTGAAGAAGGGGACCGACGAGATCCTGGGAGCCACCCTGGTCGCCGAGCACGCCGGCGACATGATCGGCGAGCTCTGCCTGGCGGTCACCCACAAGATCGGCCTGGGGAAGATCGCGAGCGTCATCCACCCCTACCCCACCCAGGGGGAGGTGGTGAAGAAAGCCGCCGACGCCTGGCGCCGCACCAAGCTGACGCCCGGGGTGAAGAAGCTGTTCGGGTGGTGGTTCCGGGTTTTCCGGTAGGAGCAGGAAAGGCAAAGGACCCAAAGGACGACAAGGGCTCCAAGGACCCTCGGCGCGGTACAATGGCTCGAACGAATCCACCACCGGAGGGCTTGCAGAACCGCTTTCTACGGAGATCACCTCATGCCAACCAGTGTCGAAGCGCTCCAAGCAGAAGTTCTGAACCTGTCGCCGGCCGATCGTTCACGCCTGCTCGATCGATTGATCGCCAGCCTTGATGAAGACGCTGAAATCGAGGCGGCGTGGGATGCGATCGCAGATGATCGGCAGGCGGAGCTCGCCTCGGGAGCCGCGAAGTCAGTGCCGCTGTCCGAGGCGATATCCGTGCTTGAGGCAAGATTCCCTGGATGAGAGTCACTCTTCATCCAGGGGCTCAGCGCGACATTGAGGAAGCCGCAGAGTTCTACGAGCGCCAGGGTTCACCAGCGCTGGCGGCGAGGTTTGTGGCCGAGTTCAAGCGTCTTTCTGAACTGCTGCTCCAGCACCCAGGCATCGGATCGCCCCGCTCTCGCGGGCGACGGGGCTTCTCGATGAGCCTCTTCCCGTACACAGTGATCTACACACCAAGCGCCGAGGAAGTTCACATCCTCGTTGTCAAGCACGACAAGAGGCGTCCCGGATACGGTGGCGCAAGGAAGTAGTAGCTACCTGAGCCCGTGCAACGCCACTCGCCCAAGCTGCCACGCCGGGTCGCATCGCCGCCCCTCATGTCTCCCCCTCTCCCCGGCAAGTGGAGGACCCTCAGCCTGCTGGCCCTGGCCGAGCTGCTCGCGATGTCGGTGTGGTTCTCGGCGTCCGCCGTGGTGCCGCAGCTCACCGCGGAGTGGGGTCTCTCCGGCGCCGCGCAGTCGTGGTTGACGATGAGCGTACAGGTCGGCTTCGTGGTGGGCGCGCTCCTCTCCGCGGTGTTGAACCTGGCGGACCGGCTCTCCGCACAGCGCCTGGTGGCGGTCAGCGCGTGCGCCGCCGCAGTCTGCAACGCGGGGATCCCCCTGCTCGACGCAGGTGCCGGCCCGACGCTCGTCCTGCGGTTTCTGACCGGCATGGCGCTCGCGGGCGTCTATCCGCCGGGCATGAAACTGGTGGCATCCTGGTGCCGGGAGGACCGGGGCCTGGGGATCGGCCTGCTGGTCGGCGCGATCACCACCGGCTCGGCCGTCCCCCATCTGCTCAACGCCACGGCGAGCGGCATGCCTCCCTGGCGCGGGGTTCTCCTCGTGACCTCGGCCCAGGCGCTGGTGGCGGCGGCCGTCGCCGGGCTCTTGGTCCGCCCCGGTCCATTCCTGGGGCAGGCGCCGCCGTTCGATTGGCGCTTCGCCGGCCGTGCCCTGGCCGACCGGCCGACGCGGCTCGCCAACTTCGGCTATCTGGGGCACATGTGGGAGCTCTACGCCATGTGGGCCTGGACGCCGCTCTTTCTCCTCGCGAGCTACGAAGCCGCCGGCTGGGACCCGCGGGGAGCCCGCTTGGCCGGCTTCGGCGTCCTCACCGCCGGAGCCCTGGGCTCGCTCCTCGCCGGCAAGCTGGCGGATCGCCTCGGCCGCACCCGCATCACGGTCTGGAGCCTGGCCGCCTCGGGAGCCTGCGCCCTGAGCGCCGGCCTCTTCTTCCACCAGCCCGGCGTGCTCACCATCCTCTGCTTTGTCTGGGGATTCGCCGTCGTGGCGGACAGCGCCCAGTTCAGCGCCGCCGTCAGCGAGCTGACCGATCCGCGCTACATCGGAACGGCCCTGACCATCCAGACCAGCCTGGGCTTCCTCCTCACTCTCTTCACCATCCGGATGATCCCGCCGCTCCGCGACCTGATCGGCTGGCACGGAGCCTTCGCCATCCTCGCGCTCGGCCCGGTCTTCGGCATCTGGAGCATGCGCCGCCTCCGGCGGTTGCCGGAGGCGGAGAAGATGGCGGGGGGGGAGGCGGTAGAGCAGGGACGCCGCCTTTCGTAGCGAACCAAAGGCGCCTGCATTTAGAGGGCAACGAAACATTGCGCAGGCTTACGTTTCAAAGTAGTCGTTGTCGAGCTTCTTCACTTCATAGACGGCATCGGTGCTCACCGCAAGATTGTGCTCAATCATCAGCTCGGCCAATTCGTTGCCGTCGATGAGCACAAT
>Ga0209682_10000273_pt1 | contig 17796 bp, 16 predicted proteins | sample DOMMetBare2Fresh_2_FD_187471 | JGI IMG/M metagenome (GOLD analysis project Ga0209682, IMG submission 187471) | Wetland sediment microbial communities from St. Louis River estuary, USA, under dissolved organic matter induced mercury methylation -... | ecosystem: Environmental > Aquatic >... | reverse complement strand
CCGCGTCGAGGTCGTTGTAGGGGGCGAGCAGGGTGTCCGCGGTGACCGCCGCCGGCACACCGGGGGAGGAGGGGACGCCGATCGTCGCCGCACCCGAGCCGGCCGCCACCAGGAAGGGGTCGGCATGGCCGTGGTAGCACCCCTCGAACTTGACGAAGCGGTCACGGCCGGTGGCCGCGCGGGCGAGGCGGAGCGCCGACATCGTCGCCTCGGTGCCGGAATTGACCAGCCGCACCATCTCGACGGACGGCAGGGCCGCGGCGATCGTCTCCGCGAGCTCGACCTCGGGAAGGGTCGGAGCGCCGAACGCCGTGCCGCGCCCCAGGGCCTCCTCGATCGCCGCGACGACCGCCGGATGGCGGTGGCCGAGGATGTGCGGTCCATAGCCGCCGATGTAGTCGACGTAGCGGCGGCCATCCTCCCCTTCGAGATACGCCCCGGCGGCGGAGCGGATGAAGACCGGCTCGCCACCGACGCCGCGGAAGGCGCGGACGGGCGAGTTGACCCCGCCGGGGAGGATCTTCTCTGCGCGCTCCAGAAGACTCATTGAGCCCTCCTCGTTGCCCGGTCTTTTCCTGGGAGGGAGGTGGCGCCCTCTCCCGCTCCGCGGGGGAGGGTCGGGGAGGGGGCGCTCATTCCACCCACCCCGCGGCGAGGAGCTTCGCCGCGTCGCGGGCCGCGTAGGTCAGGATCAGGTCGGCGCCGGCCCGCCGGATCGCCACCAGCGACTCCATCATCACGCGGTCGTAGTCGATCCAGCCGCGCTCGGCGGCGGCCTTGAGCATCGCGTACTCGCCGCTCACGTGGTAGGCGGCGAGCGGCAGGTCCCACCGCCTGCGCAGCTCGGAGAGGACGTCGAGATAAGGAAGGGCCGGCTTGACCATCAGCATGTCCGCTCCCTCTTCGACGTCGAGCGCGGCTTCGCGCAGCGCCTCGCGGCCGTTCGCCGGGTCCATCTGATAGGACCGGCGGTCGCCGAAGGAGGGCGCGGATTCGGCGGCTTCGCGGAACGGGCCGTAGAAGCCGCTGGCGAACTTGACCGCGTAGGAGAGGATCGGCGTGTCCGCGAGCCCCGCGGCGTCGAGCGCCTGGCGGATGGCGCCCACCCGGCCGTCCATCATGTCGGACGGCGCGATGACGTCGGCGCCGGCCTGGGCGAGGGAGACCGCCTGGCGCGCCAGGTTCTCCAGGGTGGCGTCGTTGTCCACCGTGTGGCCCTTGAGCACGCCGCAATGGCCGTGGCTGGTGTACTCGCAGAAGCAGACGTCGGCGATCTTGACCAGGCCGGGGACCTCGGCGGTGAGCGCGCGCAGCGCGCGCTGGACGATGCCGTCGGGCGACCAGGAGGCGCTGCCGATCTCGTCCTTGTGGTCGGGAATCCCGAACAGGATGACGGTGCGGATCCCCTCGGCGAAGGCGAGGCGGGAGGTGGCGACGATCTGGTCGACCGAATGCTGGAAGACGCCGGGCATCGAGCCGACGGGCTTGGCCACCCCTTCGCCGGGCACGGCGAAGAGCGGCAGCACCAGGTTGTCGGGCGTCAGGCGCGTCTCGCGCACCAGCCGGCGGAGCGCCGGGGTCTGACGGAAGCGGCGGAGGCGGGTGGCTGGGAAACTCATGATGCCAGGGTTTGTATCGCGCCGTGGACAAGAAGGCAACGCCCCGCCGGGCTGGGAGGGCCACCCGATCGGACGGGCGCCCCGGCCGGGGCGTCGGATATAGTGGGTCTGCGATCGACCATGAGCCTGCTCGAGACCCTCACCCGCCGCAAGCTGCTCGTCGTCACCGGCAAGGGTGGCGTCGGGAAGACCGCCATCTCCGCCGTCCTCGGCCGCCAGCTCGCCCAGGCCGGCCGCCGCGTGCTGGTGGTGGAGGTGGACCCGCGGGAAAACCTCTACCAGATGTTCGGCCTCTCCCCGTCGGGAGGGGAGATCATCGCCGCCGGCCGCAACCTCTGGATCCAGAACCTGAAGCCGCGCCAGGTCCTCGACGCCGTGGTGCGCGAGCGCCTGAAGATCGAGATGCTCGCCCGGCGGGTGCTCGCGAGCACCATCTACCAGCACTTCGCCGAGGGGGCGCCCGGCTTGACCGAGATCGCCATCCTCGGCCATGCCTGGCGCATCCTCTACGGGCTGCAGAAGGGCGCGCCGGAGGTCGACCAGATCGTCCTCGACGCACCGGCCACCGGCCACGGCGTCCGGCTCCTCGCCGCGCCCCGTCTCGTCGCCGACGTGATCCACAGCGGACCGTTCGCCGAGATGGGGGGCGAGCTGGCGCGCCTCGTCGCCGATCCGGAACGCTCTGGCATCGTCGCCGTGACGCTCGCCGAGGAGATGCCGGTGCAGGAGGTCCTGGAGCTGCGCGAGGCCCTGCGCACCCAGGTGAGCCGCGAGCCCGAGGCGCTGGTGGTGAACGGCCTCTATCCGCCCGCTCCGCCGCCGGGCGAGGCGGAGGACGATCCGCTGGTCGCCCTCTGGCGCCGGCGCCGCGCCTTGAACGACCGCGAGCTGGAGCGCCTGCGCACCGCCTGGGACGGCCCCCTCGTCGAGCTGCCGCAGCTCCCGCTCGACCGCGGCCCCGCCCTCATCGCGGGTCTGCGGCAATGCCTGGAGAAGGGAGCGGACGCGTGGAGCTGATCTCCGACCAGCATCCTCTGCTCGTCGTCGTCGGCTCCGGCGGCGTCGGCAAGACCACGCTCGCCGCGGCCCTGGGCGTTCACTCCGCCCGCTCGGGCCGCGACACGCTGGTGATGACCTTCGATCCGTCGCTCCGCCTCAAGGACGCCCTGGGAGTGGGGGAGGAGGCGCGGGAGCACGAGATCCGCGTCCCGCTGGAACCGCCGGGAGGGAGCCTCTACGCCAGCCTGCTCGACGCCCGCCGTACCTTCGACCGCCTGGTCGAGCGTTACGCGCCGGACGAGCGGGCGCGCCGCCGCATCCTCGAGAACCGCTTCTATCAGCACCTCTCCGGGGCGCTGGGCGGCGTTCTCGAATACATGGCCGTCGAGCGCCTCTTCGAGGTGGCGGCCGAGGGGCGCTTCGCCCAGGTGATCCTCGACACGCCGCCGACCCGGCAGGCCCTGGACTTCCTCGAAGCGCCGGCCCGCATCCTGGGCTTCCTCGACAGCGGCGCCCTGCGCGTCGCGCTCAAGGACTGGTTCGACGAGGACGGCCGTCTGCGCGCCGGCTCGCGCTGGGGAGCCCTGGGCCGGCGGGCCGAGCGCTTCCTGGACGACGTCGTCGGGCTCGACCTGCTGCGCGACATGGCCGAGTTCTTCCAGGCCTTCGGTCCGCTCTACGAGGGGTTCCGTGAACGGGCGCAGGGGGTGGAGGCGCTCCTGCGCTCACCGAAGACCCGCTTCGTCCTGGTCGCGGGACCGGGCGAGGAGCGCATCCCGGACACCCTCTTCTTCGCCCGCCGCCTGGAGCAGGCGGGGTATCACCTGGGACCGATCATCGTGAACCGGGTGCACCCGCGCTTCGAGGTGGAGGGAGTCCCGGCGAGCGGAGACCCGCTCCGGCCGACCGGCTGGGAGCTGCTGACCTGGCTCGGCACGCGCGACCAGAAAGGGCACGTGGAGCTCGCCTCTCTCCTGGAGAGAGACCAGCCGCTGATCGACCTCCCCCTCCTCCCCGCCGAGCCCACCGACCTCGCCTCGCTGGAAGCGCTCGGCCGCGCGGTGGAGGGGCGGCTGGCGGAGTGGGCGGCGTACGTCAGCCGGAGCTCGTAGGCCCCTACCCCTCCTCCTCCGCCAGCTCCGCGAGCACCAGGCCGTACTCCGCCACGATCGCGTCCACCTGCCGCGCACAGGCCTCGAGGCCGGCGTCCGGCGCGGTGTGCTCGAGCTCGTCGCAGAGGCGGGCGAGGCGCAGGGCTCCCAGGGCGGCGCTGCTTCCTTTGAGGGTGTGGGCGTGAAGCTCCAGGGCCTTCCGGTCGCCGCTCGCGAGGTCCTGGCGGAGGGCGGCGAGGAGCGGCTGCTCGCGGAAGCGGGCGATCACGGCCGCCAGGACGTCGCTCCCGCCCAGCCGGCCGAGCTCGCGCAGGCCCTGGATGCGTCGCGGGTCGAAGCGCGGCTCGTCGCCGCGGTCCGCCGGCGTGGCCGGTGGTGCGGAGGGCGTGGCATCGTCACTGGGGAGCCATTTCTCCACGGTGCGGCGCAGGGTGTCGGCATGGAACGGCTTCGTCACGTAATCGTCCATGCCGGCGTCCAGGCACCTCTGGAGGTCCTCGCGGAGGGCATGGGCGGTGAGCGCGATGATCGGCAGATGCGTCCCCTGGCCCGTGCCGCGGGCGCGCACCCGGCGGGCGGTCTGATAACCGTCCATCTCCGGCATCTGGCAATCCATCAGCACGAGGTCGTAGCGGGACTCCTCCAGCACCGCCAGCGCTTCGAGGCCGTTGCTCACGGCGGTCACCTGGAAGCCGAACGCCTCCAGTTGCCGCACCGCGACGAGCTGGTTGATGGGATTGTCCTCGGCGACGAGGATGCGGCGGGGCCTTGCGTCGCGCCGCGGCAACCGGGCGGCCTGTGCTTCGGGGTCCACCGGTGCGGCGGCGACGGCCAGGGGGAGCCGGAACCAGAAGACCGAGCCCACGCCCGGCGTGCTGTCGAAGCCGATTTCGCCCCCCATCTGCAGGACGATGCGGCGGCTGATGGCGAGGCCCAGCCCGGTGCCGCCGAACCGGCGCGAGGTCGAGCTGTCGGCCTGCTGGAACGGGGAGAAGATGTAGTGGCGGACTTCCGGCGGGATGCCGATGCCGGTGTCGCGCACCCGGAAGAGCACCCGGGAGCCCTCGGTCTCGACCTCCAGGTCGACCTGGCCGGAGGCGGTGAACTTGACCGCGTTGCCGATCAGATTGAGGAGCACCTGCCGCAGGCGGGCGGCATCGCCGAGCACCCAGACCGGCACCGCGTCCGCCACCGCGAGGTCGAGCGTGATGCCCTTCTCCTGGGCGCGGAAGCGCAGGAGGTCGCAGATCTCGCGCAGCAGGGCGCGCAGCTCGAACGGCGCGCGCTCGAGGACCAGCTTGCCCGCCTCGATCTTGGAGAAGTCGAGAATGTCGTCGATCAGCCGCAGCAGCGATTCGCCCGCCGACTGCACGAGCGAAGCATAGTCGCGCTGCCGCCCTTCGAGGCCGCTCTTGAGCAGCAGGTCGGCGAGACCGATGACGCCGGCGAGAGGCGTCCGGATCTCGTGGCTGATGTTGGCGAGGAACTCGGTCTTGGCGAGGTCCGCCCTCTCCGCCGCCTCCTTGGCGAGCCGCAGCTCCTCGGCCCGGCGCTTCTCCGTGACGTCCCGGTTGATCGAGAGGATCGCCGGCCGCCCTTCGTACTCGATGACCGAGGCATTGATCTCCAGGAACATCCGGCTGCCGTCGCGGCGGAACTGCACCGACTCGAAGTTGTAGAAGCTCCCCTCCTGCAACGTCTCGGCGACCTGCTGCCGGCCGCGGGCGACGTTCTCGGAGATCTCCATGAGCGACATCCCGATGAGCTCCGCGCGCGAGAAGCCGTAGACCTCGCACGCCCGCCGGTTGACCTGGAGGATCCTCTCGTCTTCCGGTGCGAAAACGAAGATCGGGTCGTGGGCGCCCTCGAAGATGCGGCGGTAGTCCTCCCCGGCTTTCCGCAGCTCCTCGGTACGCTCGTTCACCAGCAGCTCGAGGTCGCGGTGGGCCTCCTCGAGCGCGTTCCGCGCCCGCTCGAGCTCGGCGGCGCGCACCGCCAGCAGGCGGTTCGTCTCGAGGCTGTTCCAGCGTTCGTCATGAAGCTGCCGGGCGAACGCGAGGAGATACGCCATGTAGGTGACGACCGCGACCGCGGCGAACTGGGAGGCCTGCCCCAGCATCGGCGCCAGGCGGAGGAGCGCCACCGCCGCCGGGAGCCCGAGCAGGACGATGTACAGGCGGGCGAGCAGGAGGTCCAGGGAGTAGACGATCACACCGACGCTCATCGTCGCCCCCGCGACCGTCAGAGCGAGAAACGTCGCGTAGGAGAGCCCCCGGCTCGTCAAGAGATGGTAGATCAGGCCCGCGAGGAGGATCGCGAGGGAGATCAGGCTGACCCGGAAGGCCGCCACCCAGCGCCCGGGAGACGCCGGATACATGGTCTCGAAACGCAGGATGAGGACCGTCCGGAACGCGGTCAGGGCGAGGACCGCCACCATCACCGCCGCCGCCCCGGGAGTCGCCAGGTCGAGCTGCGCCGCCCCTCCGACCACACTGAAGATCAGCACGTAGCCGAGGAGGCCGACGCGCGACCGCCGGGCGGTGGAACGCCAGGCCTCCTCAAAAAGGGCGGGAGAACGCTGCATGCGGGCCTTGGGCACTGTCTTGGCCATCCACGACCTGGGTTGCGCTCGTGAGGGTTCGACGAGCCACGCTACCCGAGCCGTCCCGGAGCGTCAAGAGCCGCGCCTGCAACGCCGCCTTGCCGCAGCGCGTCAAAAACCTCTTGACGAGCTATGCCGCAGTGCGGTAAAGTTCGTCTTGTCAGGGCGGCAACCCCGCAACCGTCAGTGAGGAGAAGCAATGATCCGGCTCATCAAACGTTACGAAAGCCGCAAGCTGTACGACACCGAAGAGAGCCGCTACGTGTCCCTGGACGAAATCGCGAGCTGGGTCCGCCAGGGGCAGGAGGTCAAGGTGGTGGACAACGCCACCGGGGCCGATGTGACGTCGCAGACGCTGACCCAGATCATTCTGGACGAAGGGAGACGCGGCACGTCGTTCCTGCCGAGCGATCTGCTGCACGACCTGGTACGGATCGGCGAGAAGGCCATGCACAACGGCATTGAGCAGGTGCAGCACGGGGTGGACAAGCTGGTGCAGGCCTCGATCGACCGTCTGGCGCCGGTGCGGCGGGTGCGCGAGGAGATGTCGAGTCTCCGCACGCGCCTGGAGCAGCTCGAGGAGTCTCTCTCCGATCTGGAGCACCAAGGGGCCCGCCCCGAGCCGGTCCTGGCCGGCGAGCCGGTCGGTGCGGGAACCGTCAGCCGCCCCGCGGGGCGGGAGGAGACACCGGAATGAGCGAAGCACAGACTCATGAGGGATTCGACAAGGCGCGCCGGGAGCTGCGCGACGCCGGCCGTGCTCTCTGGCTGGCCGGTCTGGGCGCCGTGGCCGAGGTCGAGGAGGGAGGCCGGGAGGTGCTCGACCACCTGGCCGAGCGCGGCCGTCCCGTCGAGGAGCGCCGGCGCAAGGCGTTCGAGGATCTCGGCGAGCGCACCGGCAGCACGGTGCGTGAAATGAAGAAGCTGTTCGAAGATACGGTGGAATACGAAACGAAATCCCTGCTCAAGCGGCTCGGTCTGATGACGCGCGACGACGTGGCAACACTCGGCGCACGCATCGACACGCTCGCGGCGAAAGTCGGCGAGCTCGTCGCCTGCTATGAGATCACGGCGGCCGAGGTGTCCGAGGCCGCCGAACCCGCCGCCACGCCGACGGCTCCGGCCCGGCGTCCACGGCAGCGCAAATCCTGAGACTCTGAAGGAGACGATCCATGGAAACCACCACGACGACCACCGAGAAGAAACTGCAAGACGATCTGAAGGAGTCCGCCCACCGCATCTGGCTGGCCGGGCTCGGCGTCATGGCCGCCGCGGGGGAGGAAGGGACCAAGGCGTTCAATCACCTGGTCGACCGCGGCCGCGAGTTCGAGAGCAAGAACAAGGACGAATTCAAGGCTCAGGCGGACAAGGCCAAGGATCAGTTCGACAAGGCCAAGACCAAGGTCGAGGGGCAGTGGGAGGAGTGGGGTGACAAGCTCGACGAGATGCTCACCCGGTCGCTCCACCGCCTCGGCGTGCCGACCCGCGACGAGATCCGCACACTGACCCAGCGGGTCGAGGAGCTGACCGCCAAGGTCGAGGGCTTGAAGCCGCGCACCGCGGCCGAGCCGGTCGAAACCGCCAAGGTTTCCTGAAAGATCGGGGGCGCGAGGTGTGGAAAGACGGCAACAGCTCGGCGGGCCGGGGCCGGTCTTCCTCGAAGATCGGCCTCGCGCTCGCCGCGGGAGCCCCCGAGGGTGCCATCTACGAGATCGGTGCCCTGCGGGCCCTCGACGAATCCCTCGACGGCGTCGACTTCAACGATCTGTTCATCTACGTCGGCGTGAGCGCCGGCGCGTTCCTGAACGCCAACCTGGCGAACAACCTGACGACGGCGCAGATGTGCCGCGCCATCGTGTCGCACGAGCCGGGCGAGCATCCCTTCTCGCCGGAGATCTTCTTCACTCCGGGGCTCGGGGAGCTCGCCCGCAGCACCAGGAAACTGCCGCGGCTGCTCAGGGAGGCCCTCTGGGAGTACGCCCGGAACTTCCGCGACAAATCCTTCCTCGATGCCATGACCCGCCTCGGGCAGGCCCTGCCCGTGGCTCTCTTCGACAACGAGCCGATTCGCCACTACCTCGAGAAGATCTGGAGCATCAAGAACCGGACGGACGACTTCCGCCGTCTCGGCAAGCGCCTGGTCGTCGTGGCGACCGATCTCGACTCGGCCCAGGCCGCCCGCTTCGGTGAGCCCGGGCTCGACCACATTCCCATCTCACGGGCCGTTCAGGCGAGCAGCGCCCTCCCCGGCCTCTATCCGCCGGTCGAGATCGAGGGGCGGCACTACGTCGACGGCGTCCTCTTGAAGACGCTCCACGCCTCGGTGGCGCTCGAAGCCGGCGCCGAGCTGCTCCTCTGTATCAACCCGATCGTCCCGGTGGACACCGTGAACGCCGTCGAGTCGGGGCTCATGAAGCGCTCGAACCTCCTCGACCGCGGCCTCCCCACCGTCCTCTCGCAGACCTTCCGCACCATCGTCCACTCCCGCCTCGCGGTCGGCATGGCCGCCTACGAAAGGCGGTACGGGGACCGCGACGTGGTGCTCGTCCAGCCCCGCCGCGATGACTACAAGATGTTCTTCACCAACATCTTCGGCCTCGCCGAGCGGCGCGACGTCTGCTCGCACGCCTACCAGGCGACCCGCCGGACGCTGCTCGACCGCTACGACGAGCTCGCCCCGCTCTTCGCCCGCCACGACGTCACGCTGCGCAGGGACGTCCTGCTCGAGCCGCGCGACCTCTGGGAGCAGGTGGCGCTGCCGAAGCGCGCCCACCGGATCTCCGGCCACGAGACCGTCCGGCAGCTCGACGACGTCCTCGCCCGCCTGGAGCGGATGGTCGGACCCTCACCCCCGGCCCCTCTCCCGCAAGCGGGAGAGGGGTGAGGGCCGGTCCCGCTTTTCCGGTTCTCCCGCACTCTTCGGATACTTCTCTTCGGCTCGCCGCGAGCGAGCCGGTTTTCTTTGCGTTCCGGAGGGTTTGCAGCATGCGTACCATCGTTTCCTGGGCCGCCCTGGCGGTTCTCGCGAGCACCGGCGCGGCCTTCGCCGCGCCCCCCACCGTCAAGACCACGTTCGATCTGCGGCTGCGCCACGAGGTGTGGGACGCGCCGGCCCGCAACGCGGCGTCCGATGCGTCCTATGACTTCAGCCTGGGGCGCGCCCGCCTCGGGCTCGACCTGGGCTGGGAGCACTGGACGCTCCACGGCCTCATCCAGGCGGCCGGCGTCGCCGGCGTCCCGGAGAACGGCTCCTTCGGCGCCGGGCCGACCTACCGCACGGCGAACGGAGGTGACACCGATTTCGGCGTGATCGGGCTCGCCGAGCTTTCCGCCATCTACCAAAAGGAAGGCCTGCGCTTCGTCCTCGGTCGCCAGCCCTACGCCGACGGCTTCGAGATCCCCACCGGCGTCGCCTCGCTCGACCGGATCAAGAAGGCCCGCCTGGGCGACCGCCTGATCGGCGTCTTCGAATGGCCGAACGTCGGGCGCCGCTTCGATGGCGCGAGCGTGGGCTACGGCCAGGGAGGCGGCCACCTCGCCGCCTTCGCCCTGCGCCCGCTCACCGGCGCCTTCGACCACCGCGACGCCTTCGACTCGATCGACGGCGTCTCCGTCTTCGGCGGAACCTTCACCGGCAAGTACGGCGCCTGGCTCCCTTCCTCCGAATTCCGCGCCTTCGCCATCCAGTACGAGGACGGCCGGCGGGTGGCACCGGCGGGAGGGCTCTCGCTCACCACGGCCGGCGGCTCGTTCCTCTGGGGAGATCCGCACGGGAACGTCCTGGTCTGGGCGGCGGTGCAGGGAGGGGACTGGGGAACGGCGGATCAGGAAGCCTGGGCGGTGGCGGTCGACCTCGGCCGCGAGCTCGACAGCCTGCCGGGCAAGCCCTCGGTCCACCTCGCCTTCGAGCAGGCCTCGGGCGACGGCACCCCCGGCGGCGCCCACGAGTCGTTCTTCAACCTCCTCCCCACGAACCACAAGTACTACGACTTGATCGACTTCACCGCCTTCTCGAACCTCCGCGACGTCTACCTGGAAGCCTGGCTCACCGCCGGCCCCAAGGTGAAGGTGCGGACCGCCCTCCACAACCTCTCGCTGGTCGAGAAGGGAGACGCCTGGTACGGCGGCTCGGGAGCCTTCCAGGAGGGAAGCTTCGGCTACACCCCCCGCATCCCACCCGGAGGCTTCCCCTCCAAAGACCTGGGGCGCGAGCTGGGCACCGACGTCACCTGGACGATCCGCGAAGGCCTGCAGCTCGCCGTGGGAGGCGCGTACTTCTGGGGCGGCGACGCCGCGGCGGCCTTCCTGCCGCTGAAGGAGGACGCGGGGTGGGGCTATGTGGAGCTGAGCTGGAAGAGGTGAGGCGCCGGATCACGGTGAGCCACCTCCGGATCACGGTAAGCCGCCCCGGCCAACGGCAAGCCGCCCCGGCCAACGGGCAAGCCGCCTCCGGCCAACGGCTGGCCGCCTCCGGCCAACAGCAAGCCGCCTCCGGCCAACGGCAAGCCGCCCCGGCCAACGGCAAGCCGCCTCCGGATCACCGTGAGCCGGCGGCGGTCAGGCGTCCACTGCGCCGGTCCAGGGCCGGGCCGGCCGGTCGATGCCGTAGACGAGAAATTCCTTGCCTTCGTGCTCGATGCGGCGCCGCAGGGTCTCGCCGAGGCGCTCGGCGACGCGGATCGAGGCGTGGTTCTCCGGCCGGATGAGGCTGATGACCTGTTCCTGCTTCAGGACGGTGAACGCATAGGTCAGGGCGGCCCGTGCGCCCTCTGTGGCATACCCGTGCCCCCAGAAGCGCCGCGCCAGGGCCCAGGCCAGCTCGAAGCCCGGCCAGCCCAGGGGATTCGCGAAGCCGATCCGCCCGAGGAACGCGCCGCCTTCCCGCGCCTCGACGGCCCACATGCCGCAGCCTCCGAGGTCCCATTGCCCCATGCAGAAGGCCAGGTGCATCCAGGCCCCCTCCGGGGTGAACGGCGCCGGCCTCCCGAGCCCGCGCGTCACCTCGGGGTCCGCGTGCATCGCGGCGAAGTCGTCGAAGTCGCTCGGGCGGAACGGCCGGAGCCGCAGGCGCTCCGTTTCCAGCACGGGAATCGTCTCGTTCTTCATCCTCACTCCCTCCGGAGCGAAAGGTAGCTCCTCCGCCGAATCCGCCGGGTCGCAAAGGTGCGAAATCACACCGGTGATAGCATTGCGCATTCCGTTTTCGCCTGCCGCGGCGTGCTTGTCCCGCACCGGGCCTCGGCGGCTACTTATTGGGTAGACGCAGACTTCGCTGGAGGGCCACATGCCCCACGAACAACCGCCCGCCGAAGGTGCCGCCCTGCGCTTCTTCCGTTTCTCGGAAGGGTTGAATGAACAGGAATTCGGCGCCATCGCCGGTGTGACGGCCCACGCCGTCGGCCAGTGGGAGCGCGGCAAGGTACCGCTGAGCGCCGGCCGGCTGGAGGAGCTTCTCGCCCCGTGGGAGGTGCCGCGCGAGGCGATCGACGCCGCGCTGCTCGCTCACGCCCTGCGCCGCCCGCGCCGCGAGCCCCTGTCGCCCGTCGCGCCTCCCGAAGAGGACCGCGGCCTGATCGATCGCGCCGCGGCGGCGGTGGGGTGGACCGGTGCCCGCGCCACCCGTGCCGAGCTGGACCGCGAAGCCGTCCACCGGCAGGCCCGGCACCACCGCGCCTGGGCCGCGGAGCGGTGGTCCAGCCTGGCGCACCTCCCCGCCGAGCGGCTGGCCGATGCCATCGAAGGGCTGCTCGGGGACGACCGGTCCTGGGCCCTGGCGGAGACCCTCTGCCTGGCCTCCGCGAAAGCTGCGGCCCACCGCGCGGAGAAGGCCCTCCACCTGGCGCGCCTCGCCGTCCGTCTCGCCGAGCACGCTCCCGGCCCGGAACGCTGGTGCCTCCGCACACGCGGCTGGTGCGAGCCGTTCCTCGGCAACGCCTGGCGCGTCGCGGGCGACCTGGCTGAATCCGAGCGGGTGTTCGCGAGCGCGGACGATCTGTGGGAGCGGGGCAAGGGTGGGGACCCGGCCGGCCTGCTCGACGGCAGCCGGCGGCTCGACCTGAAGGCCTCCCTCCTCATGTACCAGGAGGAGCACTTCGAGGAGGCCCAGGCCCTGCTCGATCAGGCGTTGGAGGGCGCCCGCGACGACGGCGCGCAGGGCCGCCTGCTGATCATGAAGGCGAGCGCCCTGGGGATCGCGGGAGAGTACGAGGAGGCTCTAGAGGTGCTGGAACGGGCCGAGCCGAAAATCACTGAGGACGAGCAGCGGCTCCTTTTCGCCCATCGCTTCAATCGGGCGGTTTGGCTCGCCTACGTGGACCGCTACCCGGAAGCCGAGGCGCTTCTCCCCCTGGTCGAGACGTTGACGGCGGAGCTCGGCAACGAGTTGGACAGGGTCCGGGCCCATTGGCTTCGCGGGAGGATCTGTGCGGGTCTCGGGCGTCGGGAGGAAGCTCTGGCGGCGTTGTCCGAGGTGAGGCGGTACCTCCAGATGAAGAAGATCGCCTACGATTTCGCGCTCGTGAGCCTTGAGGTGGCGGAGATCCACTTGCACAAAGGGCAGACGCGCGTCGTTCAGGGCCTCGCCGAGGAGATGGTCTGGGTTTTCAAGTCCCAGGCGGTCCATGAGGAGGCTCTTGCGGCCCTGGAGCTCTTCTGCCGAGCCGCCGAGGCCGAGGAACTCCAGGCCGGGTGGACCCGGCGGCTGATCAAATACCTCTACCGCGCCCAGCACAATCCTCGACTGCATTTCGAGGCGTGACGCGCAAGAAGGGGGCACGGCGGGACCATGCCCCCGGCGGCGCGTTCAGTCGCGGCAGCCACCGGATGGGTCGATCAGGCACCCGTTGTCGGTGACCGCCGTCTCGCGGCAACCTCCGTTCGGGTCGATCAGGCACCCGTTGTCGGTGGCCGCCGTCTCGCCGCAGCCTCCGTTCGGGTCGAACCGGCACCCGTTGTCGCTCCCGGCAAGGGTGAGAGAATCCCAGAGCGTGCCGAGGAAGCCCCACGAAACCAGGGCGGCGGAGCCGCTCCGGACGGAGCGGGCCTCCTCTCCGGGCTCGGCGGCCTGGAGGGATGGCACCGCCACGGATAGGATGAAGACCAGCAGGACAGTTTTTGCGAGGCAACGAACCATGACCGGCTCCCTTCGCGGAGCGCTCCGCGGGGGCCTCCGTGGCCGCCGGGTCGCCTCCGGGGCCTCTAGAGTGACAGGAGCCGGCGCGAAAAGCGTACCTGAAAGCCCATCATTGATGTGTGCGAGCGAGGAGAGCGGAACATGGCACCCACCGAGGACCTGCGAGACGTCGGCATGGCCATCATCATTCTGCGTTCATTGCCTGTCCCCCGGTGGAACCAGGCGGAGCTGTCGCGGCAGTCGGGGATCGAGAAGAGCCTCATCTCCAATTACGAAGCGGGGAAGACGCGGCCGGGCCGTTCCACGCGGCGCCGCCTGGCGGAAACCGTGGGTGGGGATCTGGCGTTTTTCGAGCAGCTCGTGGCGCAGAGCCGGAGCCTCCGCCTCGCCTGCGAGCGGGCCTGCCTTCTCGGAGCGGCCGGCGCTCCGGCACCGGACGAGGCCGCGGCGAGTCCCGCGGAGAGGATCGCGGAGGCCGTCCTGGAGAGCCTCGGGCCGTTCCTCCTCCAGTTGCCGGCGGACGGCGGCGTGCCCGGCCCGCGTGCCGAAGACCGGGCATGGGCCGACGAGCGGTGGTCGAGAATGGAGCCGCTCCCGGCCGAGAGCCAGAGCCTCCTCGTCGAGGCGCTCAAGGGGGACGAGCGGACCTGGGCGCTCGCCGACCGTCTCTGCCGGGCTTCCGCGGCCGTCCGGTCGGCCGACGTGGACGAGGCGCTCCGCCTGGTCCGGCTGGCCCTCCGCCTCGCCGAGGCGGTGCCGGGTCCGGAAAGCTGGCGTCTGCGGTTGCGCGGCTGGTGCGAGCCCTTCCTCGCCAAAGCCTTGCAAACCAAGGGCGACCGGGCCGCCGCCGAAGGGACCTTCGCGAGAGCCGAGGAGCTGTGGCGGCGCGGCACCGGCGGAGATCCCCGCCGCCTGCTCGGCGAGGACCGGCGGCCCGGCGTTCAGAGGCGTCAGCTCATGTAGATCCTGAAGAAATCAGTGCGGATGATGGAACACACAGATGACTGACGCCAAAGAAGACTGGTTCGAGCGAGTATGGGAGCATCGCGAGGAGGTTCTCTACCCATCGTTGTTCGGCAGCAGCAGGCGCGGCATCTTCCCGATTCAGGCCGAGATGCTCACCGACATGTTCAAGCAGGAGACTTTTGACCCGCGCTGGTTGCACCACGGCGTCTTCGAGTTTGCGCCTGCGCCAGCCCGGGATTCTTGGCTCTACGTTACGTCGGGCATGTCGAATGATTGGGAGGCAGGTTCACCCGACCCGTCCACGACATCCGGTCTTGGTTGTGAGTTTGTCTTCGAGACGACGCAGCAGGCGGAGTGGGCCATCCTTCGCCTGCTCCATGTGATGACGTTTCAGATTTTGCTGTGTTACGGCCGTTATCCTGGCAGCGAGCCGCTGCGCGACTTCGACCGTATTCCTCTGCGCGGCCCGATTCGCGCAGGCCAGTCGCTGCTCACCCGTCTCATGGTCGCGCCGCCTTCGCGATTCCCCCGCGAGGCCCAGCTCGATTCCGGCTCATTTGATTTCTACCAGCTCGTAGGCATCAGTGAGGCTGAGACAGCGTTCGTTCGGGCACACGATGGCCCGGCGTTGCTTGAGCTCCTTGTTGCACATGGTTGTTTTCCAGTCACAGACCCAGACCGGAAGGAGGTCACGAATGACGCGGCCTAACCATGCTGTCCACTCGACGTCGGGACGAAACGATGGCAAACACTGATTCTCACTCTCACGTAACGATCCACATGGCGGCGAGCCTCGACGGCTTCATCGCTCGCAAGGACGGGCGCGTCGACTGGCTCGAAACCTCGGACGAATTCGCAGGCGGGGCCACCATGGACCCGGGATTCGTCGAGGCGTTTCTCGAGACGATCGACTGCTACGTCATGGGGATCGCGAACCTATGAGACCGCGCTTCGTTTTGAAGCCCAAGGGTTGGGGTGGCCGTATGGCGACAAACCCACCTTCGTCCTCACGAGTCGCGAGCTGCCACGGAACCGGGATACCGTCGAGCTCTACTCAGGCGATCTCGCGCAGCTCGTGAATGGGCGTCTGCGGCCCACGTTCCGTTCCATCTGGTTTGTTGGAGGCGGTGTAGTTTCCGGCGAATGCCTCCGTCTCGGGCTGGCCGACGAAGTTCGTTATTCGATCCTGCCGATCTTGATCGGCGATGGGATACCGTTCTTCGAGAAGCTCGACAGAGACGTCGCCCTCCATCTGGCGGAGGTCAAAGCCTATAAGAACGGCATGGTGGAGCTTTGTTACGAGGTGCGAGGACCTCGCGGCGAGTCGCGGAGCGCCACGTCTTGCTCAGGACCCGGACCGCCCGCTGGGGCTCCTCGGCACCGGATGGCGGGTGAACGGCAAGATGCGTAGCCCTCACGGATGCTGGTTGTCAAGGCGTGTAGCCCTGCAGGGTTCCCTTCCATCGTGGCGTGCAAGCGGCCGGCGGCTTCGGATAAACTTTTCCCGTGCCTCAAAAGACCGCAGGCCTCACGACCATCCAGTGGCTCATCTGCGTCATCGCTGCGATGGGCTTCGCCTTCGACATCTACGAGCTGCTCATGCTGCCGCTCATCGTCCGCCCGGCTCTCCAGGAGCTGGTGGGCGCCGTACCGGGCTCGCCCGAGTTCCAGATGTGGGTGGGCCGGCTGTTCTACATCCCGGCCTTTGCCGGCGGCATCTTCGGCCTGCTGGGCGGCTACCTCACCGACGTCCTGGGCCGGCGGCGGGTGCTCACGTTCAGCATCCTGCTCTACGCCGGAGCGGCGTTCACGGCCGGCTTTTCGACCTCGATCGAGATGCTGCTGGTCTGCCGCTGCCTGGTGTTCATCGGTGTCTGCGTCGAGTTCGTCGCCGCCGTCGCCTGGCTGGCCGAGCTGTTCCCCGAGCCCAAGCGGCGCGAAAAGGTGCTCGGCACCACCCAGGCGTTCTCGTCGCTCGGCGGCCTGATGGTCGCGGTGGTCAGCGGCCTGGTGGTCAAGTACGCGGCGAGCCTGCCCGCCATCGCCGCGGTGGGCGCCGCCGATCCCCACGCCGCTTGGCGCTATACGCTGATGTCGGGCGTCATCCCGGCCATTCCGTTGATCCTGATCCGGCCGTTCCTGCCGGAGTCGCCGGCCTGGCAGACGAAGCGCCAGGAGGGCACGCTCCAGCGGCCGAGCCTCGCCGCGCTGTTCGCCCCTGAGCTGCGCCGCACCACCCTGGTGACCACGCTGATGTTCGCCATGTCCTACGGCGCCGCCTTCGGCGCCATCCAGCAGATCCCGCAGATGGTGCCGGGGCTCCAGGAAGTCCGGGCGAGAACCGCCGGTCTGCCGGCCCCCGAGGCCCGGCGCACCGAGCAGGCGGTCGCCTCGGACGTCGTCAAGGTGCAGGAGATCGGCGGGCTGGTGGGCCGCGTGGCGCTCGCCCTGCTGGCGGTCGCGATCGTCAGCCGGCGCCGGCTGATCCGCGTGTTCCAGATCCCCGGGCTGATCGTGATGCCTCTGACCTTCGCCTGGGCCGCCACCACCAGCCTCGATTTGCTCTATCCGATGGTCTTCGTCGCCGGGTTCCTCACCGTCGCGCAGTTCAGCTTCTGGGGCAACTACCTGCCGCGCGTCTACCCCTTGCACCTGCGCGGTACCGGCGAGAGCTTCGCCGCCAACATCGGCGGCCGCCTGATCGGCACCTCGTTCGCCTGGCTGACCGCGACCCTCGCCGTCACCTCCGATCGCGCGGCCGCTCCGGGCAAGATGGCGATGACCGCCGCGGCCGTCGGGTTCGGCGTCTACCTGGTCGGGTTCATCGCCTCGTTCTGGCTGCCCGAGCCGCCGGTGGAGGCGACGCCCGGCGAGGCGGTTTGATCCCCCCGCGATCAACATCCGCTGGTGGGGTCAATCCGATCTCAACCGATCTGGTCATCGAGCCTGGAGCAGCGGCTCCAGATCCTTCTCCAGGCTCTCGGGTTTGTCCTGCGGTGCGTAGCGCTTGACGACGTTGCCGTGTTTGTCGACCAGGAACTTGGTGAAGTTCCATTTGATGGCTTCGCTCCCGAGCAGCCCTTTCCTCTCGGACTTGAGGAAATTGTAGAGGGGGTGCGCGTCATCGCCATTGACATTGATCTTGGCGAACAGGGGGAAACTGACGTCGTAGTGCAGGGAGCAGAAGCTCTTGATCTCGGCCTCGTCGCCCGGTTCCTGGTGACCGAACTGGTCGCAGGGGAAGCCGAGGACGGCGAACCCCTCCGCTTTGTGTTTCCGGTAGAGTGCTTCGAGGCCGGTGTACTGCGGCGTGAAGCCGCACTGGCTCGCGACGTTGACGATGAGCAGCACTTGGCCGCGATAGGC